>Ga0209415_10011202_pt1 | contig 15125 bp, 11 predicted proteins | sample PeaSoiSIISIP2007_FD_187696 | JGI IMG/M metagenome (GOLD analysis project Ga0209415, IMG submission 187696) | Peat soil microbial communities from Weissenstadt, Germany - SII-SIP-2007 (SPAdes) (version 2) | ecosystem: Environmental > Terrestrial > Soil > Wetlands > Peat | place: Germany... | reverse complement strand
TGCTGGCCCGTGCAGCCCCCCGCCGCGAACGTCCGGGTCGCAGCGCAGCCGCGTCCCGTGCGCATCCACTGCGACGCCGGGAGCCCGTCGAGCATCGCCGCCGCGCTGCAGGATCCGGCCCCGGTGGGTTGGGGGAGCGAGGTGACCACTGCGGACTGGCCGGCGTTGGATCCGCAGCTTCCTCCGGACGTGGGGGTGCAGCCCGGGGCTCCTCCTGCGCCGCAGTTGTTGGCGGGGACGCACTGGTTGTCGGCGTAGACCGTGATCACGGGATCCGTGCACGTCCCTTGCGCGGAGCCACACGTGCACCCGCACGTCGCGGGCGGAGACGTCGGGCTCGAGTTCCCGTCGAATGCGTCGTCGCCGTACGTTCCTGCGCACGCGGCGGGCGTGGGGGCCGGAGGGCCTCCTCCCTGATCGAAGAGGGCCACGGGTCCGAACCACCCGGGGGGCGCCGCGGCCGTGCAGGCGAAGCCTGGCTGGCATGCTGGATTCGAGCAGTCGGGCGCGCTCGGGTCGCAGCCGCTCGCGTCGCCGGCATCGCCCCCGTCAGCCTCGATGTTCGCATCGCCCGCGTCACCAGCGTCGCCAGCGCCAGCGTCGCCCGCATCACCCGCGTCGCCGGCGTCGCCGGCGTCGCCCGAGTCGGTGCCGGTGCTCGTGTCCCCCGCCTCCAGGGCATCGTGCTCGTCCTCCGCGTCGTTCGCGACCGTCGCCTCCGGGGCGGCGTCCTCTTCGCCGACGTCCGCGCCGGCATCTCCGGAGACGCCGACTTCGCCCGTCATCGACGTTTGGTCACTCGCCGCGTCGTTCCCCGGCTGCTCGGAGCACGTCGCATTTGCCGTGCAGTCCGGGGACCCGCAATCCATCAGCCCGTTGCCCAGCAGCACCAAGCCCGCGATCGTGGCGACGACAGCCGCAGGGTGACGTCCCCTCAAAAGGCACCCACCACTTGCAATGCGGCCCCGCCACGGATCGGCACGAAGCTCCCGGTGGCCGGTGGTTGCGCGGGTCCTGATTGCGGCCACACGAGCCACGTGACGACTGCGCCCGCCGCGAGGACGCCGGCTGCCGTGAAGAGCCCGGCGGCGATGTTCATGTCCTGGTACTGCGCGTTCACCTTGCTGCTGAGCGACTGGCACAGCGCCGATGAAACGTGGGTGCACGAGGTCGGCGAGAAGCCGTTGCTGGAGCGGAGATTCGCGGCGTCGCTCTTGTCTTGGCTCGACAGCACCGTCAGGACGATCCCCGTGCCCGCCGCCGCCACGGCGCCGAGCGCGAGCACGCCGGCCGTTACGTGGCGGGGGGAGAAGAATCCCTCGGGCGCCTCCGGCTCCTCCGGCAACGCGGGTTTCGCCACCTCCGGCGTCTCGCCCGACGGGGCGCCGATGGAACGAAGGGTGACCGTCACGACGCGGGCCTTCTCGCCGGCCCTCAGCACGAGCTTCTGCTCCGCCGGCACGCTCCCGCTCCGTTCGAAGCGAAGGACGTGCTCCCCCGCGTCGGACTCCACCGGCTTGCCGTCGAGCACCGTCGCGAACGGCTTGCCGTCCAGCGAGACCGTCACGTCCGTCAGGTCGTTGCCCTGCTCGTCCTTCGCACCGAGGACGACCGTCGGCGCGTCCTGGTCGAGCTCGCGCAGCCACCTCGTGCACGACTGCGCGATGAGCTTGGGGCAGACGTCGCGCGCACACTCGACGAACGAAGCCCGCGCGGTGCGGTAAAGGCCATCGTCGCGCTGGTTCTGGCCTTGCTCCGATGCCGTGATGCACTGCTGCTTCGGATCGGGCTTGTCGTCGGCGCTCGAGACGGACGACAGCGCGACGAGCGCGGCGAGCAGACCGCCGACCGTTCCTCCCTTCCGGATCGTCATAGGCAGTTCGGTTTGAAGTGGATGTGGCCCTTCGCGTCGGCCGTGTATGGCGGATTGCAGTCGTCGCCGGTGGGATGGGCGGCCGCCGCGGGTGCGCCGCCGGCGGTCGGCGTCGCGGCGCGGGGCGACTTGACCGCGTTCGCCGGCGTGGGCAACGGTGCAAGAGCCGGGCGTACCGAGTCCGCGGGGACGGCGAGGTCTTCGACGTTGAGGGTGGGCGGCGCGTTCGCCGCAACGTTCGGGGCCGGGCTCGGGGGCGGCGGGCTGACGAGGGTCGGGGGGGGCGACGCAGCGGCGGTCACCGCGGGCGTCGCCCTGGTCCTCAGGAGCAAGACCAGCGACGTGGCTACGGCGATCGCCAGCGCCGATCCCCCGAGCCCGATCGCGAGCTTGCGCGATGGCCCCGGCCGGAGGACTGCGAGGCCCGTGTCGGGGCTCGACGCCTCCGCCGCACGGCGCCCGGGCCGCTCGTTCTTCGTCGTCTGCCCCCACACGTACGAAGGGGGATCGCTCGGCTTCCGCGGGGAATCGGGAGAGTCGCTCACGCGGTCGCCCGCGGGCACGGGCAGCAGGCGAGGCGCCTCGTCGTTCGACTCGGCCGCGTTGCGTTCGATGACCGCGATGCGCGCGGCGGTCTCGCGGAGCTGCTCTCCCGCGGTGCGCTCCACCCACTCGCCGATCTCGGTCGACGACGCGACGCCGAGGCACGCGTCAATCTCCGCGGCCATGGCCCGCGCGCTGGGGTAACGCCTGGAAGGGTCGCGCTCCAGCCCGCGCAAGACGAGGCGGTCGAGGGACGCGGGCAGCTCGGGGACGATCGAGCTCGGCAGGGGCACCTCGGCGTTCAGCACCTTCGCGAGGACGTTCGCCTCGTTCGCCGCGTAAAAGAGGCGCTTGCCCGTGAGAGCCTCCCAGAGCACCACCGACGCCGCGTAGATGTCCGTCCGGGGCGTCACCGCCTCGCCGCGCACCTGCTCGGGCGCCATGTAGGCGAGCTTCCCCTTGAGCTGTCCGTCGCGCGTGGTCTGCAGCCGCCCCGCCGCCTTGGCGACGCCGAAGTCGAGCAGGCGCGTGACGCCGTCGGTGCCGACCAGCGCGTTCTGGGGAGAGACGTCACGGTGGACGAGGTCGAGGCGCTCGCCCATGTCGTTCCTCGCCTCGTGCGCCGCGTGCAGACCCTGCAGCATCCCATGGACGACCCCGAGCGCGATGAGGGGCTGGATCCTGTCGCCGCGGTGCCTCACCGTCCTCGCGAGCTGCGCGAGCGTGACGCCGCGCACGTACTCCATCACGAGGAACACCTCGTCCTCGACCGACACGACGTCGAGCGTCGGGATCACGTTCGGGTGTGCGATGCGCGCCGCTAGCCGCGCCTCGTCGAGGAACATCTTCACGAAGTCGGGATCCCTGGCGAACTGCGCATGAAGCCGCTTGATCGCGACCGGCCGGGAGAAGCCGGCGGGTCCAACCAGCCTGCCAAAATGCACCGTGGCCATGCCGCCCGACGCAATTTCGCCGTACAGCACGTACCTCCCAACTACTCGGGGAGCGCGAGCCGGTGCCTCCAAGGCAATAGCCACTCGTTCACCTCATTGTAGCTTGAACGGTATGGCGAAGGTCCGCGTTTCGAGGCATCCGACAACGTGGGCGATTGGGCGCGGGTGGGCGTGCGTGCGGTCTCGAGCCAAGCAGGGACAGCCGCGACTACTATCGACGAGACATGGGAAATGCGTTCGAGTTCGGTCCGCCGCGATCCGTTGCCGCATCGGATCGCCGCATCCTCGCGGTGTTCGACGGGGGAGACGCCCCCGGGTACGCGTCGGTCGCGGTGGCCCTCACCGAGGAGGGGACGCGTCGCGGGTACGAGGTGTGGGCAGCCGCCGAGGGCTTCCGGTCGCTGACGAGCGACTTCGTCTCGAGCCCCCGCTTCGAGCGGCTCATCGTGGGCAGGCAGGAGCGCTATGCGCTGCTCGCCAAGGGGATCCCGGCGCGGTCGATGGGACGGAGGGTGCTCGACGCCGGCAGCGATTTCCGGAGCGAGCGCTATCCAGGCTTCCACGAGCGGGACCGCAGGCGGGAGGCCGCCGAGACATTCCGGTCCCAGGGCTTCACCCACCTCGTCTGCGTCGGGGGCAACGGCACCCTCGAGGGCGCGAAGGCCATGCTCGCCGAGTTCGCGGTGCGCCCGCCCGTCGCCTTCGTCAACGTGTCGATCGACAACGACCTCGCCGGCGATCGCGCGATCGGCTTCCTGTCGGGCGTCGAGGCCGGAGCGACCATCGCGCGCGGCCTCTCCGAGGACGCGTACACCCACAAGCGGATCTACATCCTCGAGATGATGGGTAACAGGAGCGGGCGCCACGCGCTCCACTGCGGGGTCGCTGCGCGCGCGCACCTCATCGTCCTTCCGTTCTTCAAGCTCACGGACGACGTCGTCGTCGAGATCGCCCAGGCGCTCTCCCGCGTCGACTACGCGCTCGTCGTCGTGGCCGAGGGGTACGAGGCGGAACGCCGCAAGACGATGGGCGGCATCTCGGCGAGCGAGCTTTTCAGGCGTCAGCTCGAGGATGCGGGGCTCAAGGACGGCGCGAGCAAGCGCGTCATCGCGGAGCCGTACAGCCGCTTCTTGCGGGGCCTGCGCCCCTCGTTCATCGACGTCTCGGCGGCGTACCTCAAGGCGTCGCTGCTCTTCTCGGCATTCGACCTGGGCCGGATGGAGGCGGTGCCGTACGTGCTCGCGTCGAACGACGTGGGCGTCCGCTCCCTCCAGGAAGTGAGCCGGGAGGACGGCGTCGAGCCGGCGTTCCTCCCGCTGCTCGAGCGACTCGGCCTCCCGCGGTTCCAGGCGCTCGTCGGGGAGCGCTTCGTCTTCCGGTCCCTTCCGTGAGCCGCCTGGGGACGGGTAGGCTACTAGTCGAACGGAGGTGCTTCGTGGCCAATCGTAAGCTCCGCATTTCGCTATCTTTCGTGACTCTGGCGTTCGCCGCGGCACCCGCCGCGGGGTGCCTGAGCAGCTCTTCGTCCAACAACGGCGACGGCGGGGGAGGCGGAGAGGATGGTGGGGGCAGCTCCAGCAGCGGCGGGAGCAGCAGCGGCACCACGAGCGGGAGCAGCAGCGGCACCAGCAGCGGGAGCAGCGGCACGACCGACAGCAGCAGCGGGTCCAGCGGGAACACCACGTCGCTCGTCCCAAGCGCGACCGGCTACGTGTCGGTGACGGCGCTCAACCTCGCGGGCGCCTGGTATGGCTACGGGGACTGCTGGGGCACAAACGGCGAGCCGCCGGGGAACTGCGAGTCGGTCGGGATGCACACGACGGCGCAGTGCTCGTCCATCACGTCTCCATCGCCGGGGATGACGAACGCCGAGGGCGGCGTGACCGCCACGTTCCCGCCCAGCGCGACCGGCGCGATGTGCCTCACCGGGAGCGCCGCGAAAGTGATCGCGTGCGCGGCCGGCGTGACGGGGTGCACGGGCTCCGACTACTCGAACATCTTCGGCATCGGCATCGGCCTCGACTTCAACAACGTGGGCGGCGTCAAGATGGCGTACGACGCGACGATGAACAAAGTGAAGGGCTTCTCGTTCGACGTCAGCGGTGTGCCAACCGGTGGTATTCGAGTCGAGTTCCCGACCACGGAAACCACGGCGACCGGGCAGGACTCGTACGCGATCACGCTTACCGGAGACAAGACGGGCGTCATCGCCGACCTCACGACCGCGTCGACCGATGCGCACCCCCTGAGCGACTCGTTCACACCGTCGGGCTTCACCCAGCCGGCGTTCAACGCGTCGCACCTGCTCTCCATCCAGTTCCACGTCGCGACGAATACGGCCGCGGCGATCCCCGTCACCAATCTGTGCGTCAGCAACCTGACCGCGATCATGGGGCCGTAGGGCGCGGGCGCCGAAGCTCTATCCTCTCGCCCGCAAGTCGCGGCCTTGTCAATCTGGCCAGACCGGCTAGATTGCGATGCGTGGAGCGCCGCTGGCAGCTACAAGAAGCGAAGGATCGCTTGAGCGAGGTCGTAGACCGGGCGCTCGAAGAAGGCCCTCAGGTCGTGACCCGTCACGGCAAGGAGGTCGTCGTCGTGGTCGCGAAAGACGAGTTCGATCGGCGGCGAGGGCGCGTGCGGCGAGGAACCGTCCTGTCCTTCCTGCGCAACCTTGCCTTCCGGGGTGCGCGTCTCGACGTGGCACGCTCGACCGATCGCGGCCGCAAGGTCGAGGTTTGAGCGGGTGGGGCAACTGCTCGACACCTGCGTCCTGTCAGAGGTCTGGAAGCCCGCTCCTGACGCGGGGGTCATGGAGTGGCTGAGCGCCTCGATCGAGGACGATCTATTCGTCAGCGTGCTCTCCCTCGGCGAGCTGAAGAAGGGCATCGCCAGGCTGAGCGAAGGCAAGAAGAAGGATCGGTTGCTCCGGGACTACCTCCTCCTCCGCAGCCGATTCTCACCTCGCGTCCTGCCCGTGAGCGACGCGGTGGCCGAGCGATGGGGAGAGATAGCGGCGGCCGCCGAGCGGGCGGGTCGTCACGCGCACGTCGTCGACGGTCTGATCGCCGCGACGGCCCTCGTCTTTGGCCACGCGCTCGTCACTCGCAACGAGCGAGACTTCGCGGCCTTGCCCGTGCCGCTCGTGAATCCGTGGTCGGCCGACCCACCATGACGGCCGGGCGCCGAAGTCCTATCCTCTGGCCCGCAAGTCGCTCTAGCCTCCGAGAGAGGAGGCGAGGCGCGGCTCGATGGCACTCTCGATCGACGCACCCGGCGACGGGCTGACGATCGCCAGCCGCGAGATCGAGCAGACGCTCCGCCTCGCCCGCGACGCCGTCGAGGAACAGATCGCGCGGTACCGCGCGTGGACGTTCGGTGGGATCGCCGCGTCGACGCTCGTCGTGGCGGCGACGATGAGCGCTCAGGGCAAAGCGCCGCAGCTCGTGCCGCCCGCGTACTTTGCGCTGCTCACCGGCTACGGGCTCGCGCTCCAGCCTCTCGTGCGGCGGGTCGGAGCCCATCGCGCGCTGGTCTACGGGTCGCTGACCCTGGATCTGGTCGCCGTCGTCGCTCTCTTCCCGTTCATGACGCACATCGACCCCGACCAGTCCGCGCGGTTCGCCGTGCATCTGGCCGGGCCCGGGCTCGCTCTCATTCTCTTCGTCAACGCGCTGAGGGGCGACAGGACGGCCTCCATCATCGGCGCGGTCATCGCGAGCGTCCTCATCGTCGCGGTCCTCACCCCGATGGAGGGGTTCCATCCGGCGCAGATCGGCCTCGCTGCCGGCTTCTGGGTGCTGGGCGCTGTGAGCGTCGCGTCCGCCCGGCAGGGGAGGCGCAACCTCGACAACTTCGCGCGCCTCCAGCTCCTCCGCAGGTACCTCTCTCCGGCGGCCGTGGAGCGGGTCATGCGCGATCACCCCGACGCGGCGCTCGCCCTCGGCGGACGCTTGCTCACCGTGACGCTGCTATCGGCGGACCTCCGCGGCTTCACCGCCATGAGCGAGCAGCTCACGCCCGACCAGGTCGTCCTGCAGCTCAACGCGTTCCACGGCGCCATGCTCGAGGAGATCGATCGGCACGGCGGCGTGCTCGACAAGTTCATCGGCGACGGCATCCTCGTCGTCTTCGGGCTCGAGGCCGCGGTGGGCGCGCCGCCGGGCGACTGCGGTGCCCGCAGCGGGGTCGCATGCGCCACGGGCATGCTGAGCGCGCTGGCGCGTCACAACGAGGATCGATCGAAGCGGGGCCAGGCGCCATTGAAGATGGGCATCGGCGTGCACACCGGCCCGGTCGTCGCCGGGAACATCGGCGCGCCGGGGCGGCGCCTCGAGTTCACCGTGATCGGCGACGCGGTGAACACGGCGGCGAGGCTCGAAGGGCTGACCAAAGAGGCGGGGACGCCGGTGCTCGTCTCGGCGGCGACGGTGGAGCGGCTTGAGGGCGAGCACGAGCTCACCGAGCTCGCGCCGATGACGGCGCGCGGGAAGGCGGGGTTCCTGCGCGTGTATGCGCTGGGGGAGGCGTAGGTCGGGCCCAATGGCCACGGCGGGTGCATCACTCCCCCGCCAGCGGATCCCGGTAAACCCCGTCCACCCCGAGCTCGCACCCGATCGCGCCGAGCTGCACGCGCCCGCCGGCCCGCGCCTCGTGACGTGACCACGAGCCGTCGTCCTCGCGCCGCAGGACCTCGACGAGCTTTTCGCGGTGGCTCACGAGGACAATCTCGCGCAGCGCGCCGATGCGCTTGTAGTGCTCCACCCTGTCGCCGCGATCGTACGCTTCGGTGCTCGGGCTCGTCACTTCGACGACGAGCGTCGGATTGAGCACGGCGTGCGGGTCGTCCGCGTCGAGCTCCGCGTGACCGCACACGACGGACGCGTCTGGGTACGTCTCGAGTCCCGTCTCGACCACGCGAACCCGCAGGTCCGACGAGTGCACCGCGCAAGGCTTTCCGCGCAGCGCGGCGTTGAGGGCGGCGATGACGTTCGCGGCGACCAGCGCGTGCTCCCGCGTGCCGCCGGCCATCGCGTAGATGGCGCCGTCGAGGTACTCGTGCTTCGCGTTGCTCGCACGCTCGAACGCGACGTATTCGGCGCGGGTATACCGAGCGTGGTGCGTGGCAACCATCGTCTCAGGACGATAGCGCATTCCGTCGGACCTCCCCGCAGGCGCCTGGGCGACCGCCACGTCGGGGGCCCGTTACGCGCGGCAGCCTCGACCACGACTCCGATCAGCCGTCTTCAGGTCGATGATCACTGCGCTTTACTCGCTGCACTGCAGGCTGATCGTCGCGCCCTTCGGCTGGCTCGCGAAGATGATGGCCTGCGGGCACGTGCCGGCCGCCGCCCCGGTGACGTAGCACCAGCCGGGGTCTTTGGACGTCTTGCACGAGCCACCCATGAAGTCGGCCGCGTTCGCCTGCGGGGTGAGCTGCACGAGCGCGCAGACCGACTGCTTCGCGGGATCCGGAGGCGGCATCTGCCCCGCCGGGAGGCCTGACACGAGGGCCTCGTACTGGGCCTCCTGCGAATCGCAGAACGAATCGAGGACGGCCTGATCGAACGTCTGGCCTGGAGCAACCGTGCCGCCCGGCCCGATGAGGCCCTGCGCCTTGTCGCAGATCGGGTTCTTGCACGAGCCGCCGGTCGACGCCGGGAGCTGCGCGAGGATCAGGCACGGCACCTGGCCGCTGGTGACCGGGAGCTTCTCGGGCAGGCACTGGTAGGTGAGCACGTTCTTCAGGCGGTCGATGAGCATCGCCACGGCCGGCCGGTACCCGTACAGCGGGTCGTCCCCCGTCGCGTTGTCGGCCACGTTGATTGGACAGATCGACGAGACGATGCCCTGCGTCCCCATGAGGTGCGCGAGCTCGAGCTCGCGGACAGTCGGGTACGCCTTGGCGCCGATCTGCAGCGTCTGCGTCGTCTGATCGCAGATCGGGGGCAGCTGGGCGGCGCTCACCGAGCCCTGGACGTGCGGGCAGCTGCAGAAGCTCTGGAACTGCGCCTGCGTGCAATCCCGGGGGCTCGGAGTCCCGGACTGGTCGACGAGAGGGAACGTGCAGGCATACTCAACGTCGACGTTGAGGATGTGCCCGCCGATGGCTGGGGCTGGGAACGGCTGGTTGGTGACCCAGTCGCAGACCCCGTCGGAATCCGGGGCTAGAGGACATGCGGGGATGCCCGGGCGCGGCTGGAACGACTCGAGCATGTGTGGGTCGATGCCCGAGTAGTCGTAGTTGGGGGGCACCGAGTTGTTGCCGAGGATCTTCACCCAGTCGGCCTCCGTCAGCGTGCTGTTCGCCGCGCTGTTCGGATCGAAGTGCAGCAGCGAGGACGGCACACCGCCAATGTGGACGAAGAAGACGAGGTCCGTGCTGCGTGAGCCCGGAGTGAGCTTGCAGAGCGTCGCATGATCGAGCGCGTCTCCGGTGGGCAGCGCCGCGGCGTAGAGCGGGTTCGTGCAGTCGTTCATGCCGACGTAGCCCGACGACGTGATGTTTCCGGCCGACGTGCCTGGGTACTCGCCGTCGCGGTCGGGGACCGTCGTCGACGTGAGCCCGTTCAGGTAGCGCTGGATCGGGAGCTGCGGATCGACGCCGTACTTCGCCTTTGTGTGCACGTGGCGCAGGTTAAGGTCGTAGCCCCAGTCATTCGGGTTGGTGGCGCTGTACGGCCCCATCGCGCAGCTCGGGTCGGACGACGCCGCGGAGGCGCTCACCGCGGTGCAGGAGGTGCACCCGGGGTCCCCGGGGTTGCCGTCGACGCCGTCGATCCCGCACCGCTGCGTTCCTCTCGGAGGCGAGAACTGGGAGGACATCCAGTTCCAGCCCTGCTGGCTGAGCGACCGGACGTCGATCTCGGAGTCGTTCTTGTCGGTCAGGACGATGATCGCGACGAGGGAGTCGGGGCGGAGGAAGTCGTGGCGCTGCTGGAGGATCGTCGTGTCGACGCCAGACCACGTCGCCCTGCCGCCGTTGTTGACCAGCGTCTCGTACGGATCCGGCTGGATGAGGAAGCGGTACCAGGTCTCGAGCTGCGACGGGATCCCGCACCCGAAGACACCGACGCCGCCCACCATCTGCGTGAAGTCCGACTCGAGCGTCGCCGAGCTCGTGATGGGCGTGCCCTGCGTGGGCGGCGTCGTGTTCGACGCCGGGTACCAGTAGAGGAACCCTTGCGGTGCGGGGCCGACCGTGCTTTCGGTGGCGCCGCCCAGGTTCGCCGCATACGTGAGGGCCCGGCTCACGAGATGCGCCTGGTCGTCGTTGTGGCAGTCCAGGTTGGCAAATGGCGCCGGGGCAGAGCACGGCTCCACGCACGCGTCCCCGAGGCGCGGGCCGAGCGACGAGGTCACGATGCCGATGTGCATGTCGTGCACCGCGGGGAACTCGAGCACCGAGTTGGCCGGGCAGGTCCCGTTCGTCGACGGGCCGACCGTCATCGTCATCGTGTCCGCATCGACGCAATTCGGATTGATGAGGCGATTGATGAGGTCGGGGATCGCCGCCTGGAGGTACTGCTGCTTGTCACCCATCGACGCGGAGTTCTGGATGTCGAAGAGGAGGTCGACCTTCCCGGGGACCCCGTGGGAGACGATCGACGGGGATGGCTGGTGCTCGGACGATCCCGCGGTCACGGTCACGGAGCTGCAACTGGAGCCCACGATGCCGAGCACCGCCAGCAGCACCGCGCACCGCGCCAGGCAGACCATTCTCCCGATCGTCCGCAGCACGACGCGTGCCGCGGGCAAACGCTCGAAACCGCAGGGACCTTGCTCGATCGCCGGTCAACATTGGTGGCAGCGGGGTCTCGTCGTTGGCAACGCGAAGCTCGTCTGGTGGTTGACGAAGCTCGCTCACTCGTCCGCGAGGTTCGCGAACGTAGGCTCTTCCTTCGCGCGGGCGGTTTCTTCCCTCGTCAACAGCCGGACGAGCCTCGTCGTCGCGGTGACGGACCTCCCGACCGCGGCCACGAGCCTCCCGATCGCGTGGACGAGCCTCGCCACCTCGTCCACGAAGGTCGAAACCCGGGTGACGGAGCTCGTGAACGCGGTTTCTTCCTTCGCGCGGACGGTTTCTTCCCTCGTCAACAGGCGGACGAGCCTCGTCATCGCGGTGACGGACCTCCTGGTCGTGGTCACGAGCCTCCCGATCGCGTTGACGAGCCTCACCACCTCGTCCACGAAGGTCGAACCCCGGGTGACGAAGCTCGTGAACGCGGTTTCTTCCTTCGCGCGGGCGGTTTCTTCCCTCGTCAACAGCCGGACGAACCTCGTCGTCGCGATGACGGACCTCCCGATCGCGGTCACGAGCCTCCCAATCGCGTGGACGAGCCTCGTCACGTCGTCCGCGGACGTCGAACCCCGGGTGACGTAGCTCGTGTATGCGGTTTCTTACTTCGTCCGCCCGACCTCTCCGCTCGCCCGCACCCAACCGGGACTCGCCGCGGTACGAGCCGGGCCCGTTGCCGCACGCTCGGGCTTCGCGTCCGCGTTTCCGAGCCTCCTCGACCCGGAACGTCGGTCCGGCGAATGAATGCCGAGCGGGGCAACGCGGGTGACGACCGCGCCGCATGCTCCACTTCTTCGGGGCGCACGTCGATCCACGAGAGACCGGCGGGCCGAAAAGGGCCATCATCGAGCGTGATGCGTTCATTGACCTCGCGGGCCTCCTTGTTTGTGCTTATGCTCTCGGCGAACGCGGCCAGGGGCGACTCGTTCCCCGCCGGCGTCTCGTATCCACTTCCCTCTGCCCCCAACCAGCCCGCCGGACTCGCGCAGCCGTTGCCCTCGTCGCGGCGGTACGTGCTTGCTTGGAACGATCAGCTCGTCCCGGACGGCGCGACGGGCAATCCGGCGTACTCGATGCCCCTGATGCAGTGGGTCGTCACGCACTACATCGGGACGCAGAAGCTATTTCAGTCCCAGATCGATTCGTTCCGCGCCATGAACCCAAACTTCCTCCACTTCACGTACCACACGGCCTACGACCTCAACGGCGCCGATCAGACGAACCCCGTCGGCAACATCACCGGTCCGAACAAGTTCGGCCAGGAGGACACCGACACGTTCACGCCATGGGTCAGCGCAAACGGTGTCGCGCGCGAGGACCTCTATCAGCATTCGTCGTCGACGATCTCGACGAGCACCCGCGTCTCGTACCCGGACCCGTCCTGGCTGATGAACGTCAGCAACGCGGACTGGCAGAAGTACATGCAAGCGACGCTGCTGCAGTGGGCGACGTTCCCGACGACGAATTCCACGGGGTTCTTCCTCGATGTCGCGTTCGTGCCCTGGTACGACTACTCGCCGACGGGCTGGTGGGCGTCGTTCGCGGGCGGCTCGACGGAGCAGGAACTGGACACGTGGTGGATCCCGCAGGCGCTGGCGTACTACCAGTCGCTGCAGGCGGCGTTCGCGAAGACGGCATCGCACCCGCGCTACATCGTGATCCCGAACGTCGACACGATGGATGGTCAGGACGAGCCCGCGTTCCTCGAGGGCACCGACGGGGCCTTCACCGAGAACTGGCAGAACGTGATGACCAACTCGGCCAACTGGAACCTCTCGGTCCGGCGCATCTGCCAGTACGTGACCGGCGTGGGGAAGGTGTGGTCGGCCGACAGCTCGTCGGACATCACGCAGATGGCCGCGGCCCAGCGCAGCATGATCATCGGCACGTACCTGCTCATCCGGAACAGCACGAGCTACATCGTTCTCCTCCCGGGTCTGTACTGGTATCCCGACTACGAGATTGACCTCGGCGGGTACGTCGACGAGCCGCCGTCGGACATCGAGATGCTGCGGGTCGCGGGGACGGGGGGAGCGTCGGGCGGGCTCTACGTGCGGCAGGAAGTCGCGGGCACGATCCTGGTCAACTCGTCGAGCGCCGCGCTGACGTACACCGTGCCGAGCGCGATGGTGCAGGCCGAGTGGTCGGGCGGCGGGGCCGTCTCGGACAACCCCGTGACCGAAGCGTCCGAGACGCTGACGTACACCAAGAGCGTGCCCGCGGGCTCGCTCAGTGTCCCGGCGCTCACCGCGATCATCCTTCGCTCGCCGGGCGGCGTTCCCGCGGCGGGCGTGATGCCAGGCGGTGTGTTCGACGGTGGCGTCGAGCCAGACGGCGGCGCCGTGACAGGTGGCCAGGGGGACGGCGCCGCGCCGGCGGGATCGTCAGGCGGGGGAGGGCCCGACGGGGGTGGAGCGAGTAGCGGCGCCGGCGCGGGCAGCGGCGACGCGGGGGCCGCAACGGGCGCGACGCACTCGAGCAGCGGTTGCGGGTGCCGCCTGGCGAAGGGGGAATCGCGCGGCGAGGCGCTGCTCGCCCTCGTCGCGGGCAGCGCGTTGCTCGTGCGCCGCCGGACAGGTCAACGACGCTCGGGCGGACGCACGAGCGGGTGCTCGACCGGATGTTCGCCCGGATGTTCGACCACGCGCTCGACCGGGTGCTCCGGGCCGCCCTGCCGGATCCAGCGAGCAGGGTGGCGCTCCCACTTTCCGTTCATCTCGACCCACCGCGCCTGAACGAGGGCAAAGCCCGGGCGACCAGCCTCCCAGTGGCCCTTGGTCCAGACGTACCGACCGCCCGCCCAGTGCCAGGCTCCCTGCGCCCAGGTGCTGGTCGGAGCCGGGGGCGGCCCGGGGTTCTCGGCCGGAGGGGCCGGTGGCGCAGTGGCCGCGGGTGCGGTTTCGTCCGCGGTGTCCGTCTCGGTCACGGGCGCCGGTGCGGTGGCTGCGGGGTCGGGCGCCGCTGCTGCCGCCGCCACCGGCGCCGCTGCCGGGGGTGGTTCCGGGGCGGCGGACGCCGCCGCGCTGCTGTCCTGTCCGCCCTTGTTGCACGCCATCATCGCGCACATCGTCGCTGCGAGAGCCACGCTTGCGTTGATTGTTTTCATCGTGCCTCCGGTCTCTGTTCGGTGTTGGGGCCGCGTGGCCCGGGGACCGCATCCACGATGCCCGGTTGCGGCACGCTCTTGACGGCCGCACGGCTGACCCGCGCCGACTTAACGACGACCCGTCGTACGGCGCATACGACCTGTCTCCTCCGGGGGGCTGCCCGCCTTCAACCAGGACAGGTCGACGTCGCCGTCGTCGCCGCCGGCTGCGCCTTCACCACGCCGAGCTCCGCCACCACGAGGCCTCGCGTCTCGACGGCGGTGCACTGAAGAGAGCACCGTTGCGCACGTCGTGCCCCCAAGGACGACATCGAGCGTCGGGATGTCCGGTGGTAGCGTCGTTGGCCGGAGGTCAGTCCCATGACAGCCCTGCTCCGAGCGGATGGGTCCAGGCTCGCGATACGAATCGTTCCGATCGTGTCGGCCGCGCTCATCGCCGCCGGCTGCTCGAGCTCATCGAAGAGCTCCGCGGATGCAGGAGGCTCGGAGGACTCCAGCATCGAAGGGACCAGCAGCAGTGGCTCCGCCGCCTCGTCGAGCAACGGTGGCGCGTCCAGCAGCGGCACTGCGTCCAGCGGCGGCAGCGCGTCCAGCGGCGGTAGCGCATCGAGCAGCGGCAGCGCGTCGAGCAGTGGCAATGCGTCCAGCGGTGGCAGCGCGTCGAGCAGCGGCAGTACGTCCAGCAGCGGCAGCGCGTCCAGCAGCGGCAGCGCGTCCAGCAGCGGCAGCGCGTCCAGCAGCGGTAGTGCGTCGAGCAGCGGCAGCCCGTCCAGCAGCGGCAGTGCATCCAGCAGCGGCAGTGCATCCAGCAGCGGGAGCGGGTCCGGTAGCGGAAGCTCCTCGAGCAGTGGCGGG
>Ga0209415_10011201_pt1 | contig 15126 bp, 10 predicted proteins | sample PeaSoiSIISIP2007_FD_187696 | JGI IMG/M metagenome (GOLD analysis project Ga0209415, IMG submission 187696) | Peat soil microbial communities from Weissenstadt, Germany - SII-SIP-2007 (SPAdes) (version 2) | ecosystem: Environmental > Terrestrial > Soil > Wetlands > Peat | place: Germany... | reverse complement strand
CGGTGCGGCGAGCTCCTCCTTCGGGCGCGCCGCTGATTCCCACTCTTGCCGCGAGCGAGGAAGCGACCATGACCCTGAGAGACGGTGCATTCACGATGTCTGTTGAGCACGCGCCGAGCTGGACCCAGCTCGGCGATCCGCCCCCGCCGCAGCTGTCGATTTCACGACTGCTGCTGCTGGTAGCGGTGCTCGCAGCGCTTGTCGCCGGGGTCTTCTTTGCAGCGATCCAGCGCTCCACGGCGGCCCCGGCAGCCGTGGCGACGACATCGGTGTTCGCGCCCTACGTGGACGTCACGCTCACGCCCACATACCCCTTCGAGGATCCGTCGGCCAACCCGGTCGGCAACGTCATCCTCGGCTTCATCGTCGCCTCGCCCTCCTCGCCCTGCACGCCGAGCTGGGGCGGCTATTACACGCTCAACAGCGCCGAGTCATCGCTCAACCTCGACGAGCGCGTCTCACAAGTGCGCGCCGAGGGCGGCAACCCGACAATCTCTTTCGGCGGTCGCAGCAACAGCGAGCTGGCGGTCGCCTGCTCGAGCGTCCCGGCGCTCACGTCAGCCTACCTCGCACCGGTGCAGCGCTACGGCGTGCGCGGCATCGACCTCGACGTCGAGGGAGCGGCCCTCGGCGACGTGGCGGCCGACCATCGCCGCGGCCTCGCGATCGCGGCGGTCCAGAAGGCGGAGGCGGTCAAGGGTCGACGGCTCCAGGTCTGGTTGACAGTCCCCGCCGATGCCAACGGCCTCACTCCCCAGGACCTCTCCGCGATCGCCGCGTTGCTGTCAGCGCATGTCGCGCTCACAGGCGTGAATCTCATGGCGTTCGACTTCCCGCCGTCCTCGGCAGCGAACACGGACATGATCGATCCTCTGCGTAGTGCGCTCGAGGCGGCTCACGGCCAGCTGGACTCGGCATATCGAGCAGCCGGCATCGGCTTGTCCTCGAGTCTGCTCTGGCGCCATCTCGGCGTCACCGCGATGATCGGGGAGAACGACGTCGCCGGGCAGCGCTTCACCACGGCCGACGCCCGGGAGCTCACGGCCTTCGCGACCCAGAACCACATCGCGCGCGTTTCGATGTGGTCACTGAACCGTGACTCGCAGTGCGGCAGCGTGTTCCCCGAGACAGGCGTGCTGTCCAACACCTGCAGCGGCGTGTCGCAGTCCGCGCTCGAGTTCACCCACATCTTCAGTCAACTCGCCGGCACCGAGACGGCAAGCGCCGGCGGGGGGACGGTCGTCACGCAGATCCCAGACAATCAGCCGGACAACCCCGCAAGCAGCCCCTACCCGGTGTGGTCACCGGCCGCGGCATACATCGCGGGCTACAAGGTCGTCTGGCACCGCAACATCTACCAGGCGAAGTGGTACACGCAGGGATCGGCGCCGGACGCGCCCGCCCAGGGCGCCACGCCGTCGGCGTGGCTGCTGATCGGACCCGTGCTCCCCGGCTCGAGGGCGCCCGCGCCAGCGCTCCTCGACACAACGACGCACCCGAGCTGGTCGTCGATGACCGCTTACCGCACGGGCACCCGCGTGCTCTACCAGGGGCTCCCGTTTGAGGCCAAGTGGTACACGCAGGGAATCCCGCCGCCGGTCTCGCTGCCGGCGAGCTCACAGTCGCCCTGGCTCCCGCTGTTCACCGCGCGCGGCGAGCCGTCAGACCCGACGTCACAACAGGAGGCAAGGCCATGAGTGTCAGCGACCGGCCGGAGAACGGCCGCCGCCAGTGGGGCTCCGGGCGCCACTTCGACCCGATGCCCGCGATTCCCCGTCCCGCCGGCGATGCGATGCTCGCGATCGGCCGCGCCGGTGTCGTGTTGACCGTCGGCGTGTGGGCGGCGCTCGTCGTCAGCGTCGTCTCCTCTCAGCTGCTGACCGGCGGATCCGGCCGGGCGAGCGTCTTGCAAACCGTGACGTTCCTGATCGTCGTGACCCTGCTGGCCGCGTCGGCGACCGCGTACCTGGTCGGGAGGCTCGGCTTCTACTACCGGGCGCGCGAGCATCGCCGTGTCCCGCGCGCGATGCTCGACGCGTTCTTCGCATCCAAGTCCCCGTCGTTGACGGTGATCGTGCCCTCATACCAGGAGGACGCGGAAGTGATCAGGATGACGCTGCTGTCGGCGGCCCTGCAGGAGTACCCCGACATTCGCATCGTGCTGCTGATCGACGACCCGCCGGACCCGCGCTACGCGCAGCCGGCACGGCTGCTGCACGAGGCACGGGCGCTGCCCGCGCAGATCGGCCGGTTGCTGTCGGAGCCGCGCGCGCGGTTCGATGCGGCGCTCGCCGCCTACGAGGCGACCGTACCGGGGTCGCGGCCGGCGACCGCGGCTGAGCTCACGACGCTCGCGGAGAACTACGACCACGCGGCCGCCTGGGTCGGGCAGCTCGTCCGCGCCCAGGGTACCCACGACCACAACGAGCGCTTCTTCGCGGCGCACGTGCTGGGCCAGCTCCAGTCCGACCTCACGCTCACGGCGGCGGCGCTCCGCGGCGCGGCCGCCGAGGGGGCGGAGAAGCTCCCCGCATGGCGAGTCGCACACCTCTACCGACGCCTCGCCTGGACCTTCCGCGCCGATATCTCGAGCTTCGAGCGCAAGCGCTACCTGTCGCTCTCGCACGAGCCCAACAAGGCGATGAACCTCAACAGCTACATCGGGCTGATGGGCGGCGGCTACCGCGAGTTGCACACGCCGGCGGGGCGGCTGCTCGCCAGCGCCGAACCCGATCGGGCGACGCTGACGGTCCCGAACAGCGACTACGTGCTCACGCTCGACGCCGACAGCGTGATCCTGCCCGAGTACGCGACGCGCTTGGTGTACCTGCTCGAACAACGCCAGCACGCGCGCGTCGCGGTGGCGCAGACGCCGTACAGCTCCTTCCCCGGCGCGGCGACGCGGATCGAGCGTATCGCGGGAGCTACCACCGACCTCCAGCACATCATCCACCAGGGCATGACCTTCTATGGGGCGTCATTCTGGGTCGGAGCCAACGCCGTGCTGCGCAAGGCCGCTCTCGACGAGGTCGGCGAGACCGAGTATGTCGGCGGCTGGCCGATCCGCCGCTACATCCGCGACCGCACGCTGATTGAGGACACCGAGTCGACGATCGACCTTGCCGCGCACGGCTGGACGACCTACAACTATCCCGAGCGGCTCGCCTACAGCGAGACGCCGCCCGACTTCGGCTCGCTCTGCATCCAGCGCCACCGCTGGGCGAACGGCGGCCTGCTGATCGTGCCGAAGCTGCGGCGCGTGATCCGCCTGCGCCGCTCCCGCGGCGAGCACACCAGCCCCGGTGAGCTGCTGCTGCGCCTCAACTACATGGCGTCCACGTTCTGGAGCTCGCTGTGCGTGCTGTTCCTGCTCGCGTTCCAGTTCGACGGTCACCTGCTCACACCGCTCACGATCATCGCGGCCTTGCCGTACTTCACGGCGATGGCCATCGACCTTCACTATTGCGGTTACAAGCCGCTCGACATCCTGCGGCTTTACGGCTTCAACCTGCTGCTGCTGCCGGTGAACCTCGCCGGCAGCCTGAGCTCCGTTGCGCAGGGTCTCACCGGGGCGAAGGGCCGCTTCCAGCGCACGCCGAAGGTCCACAACCGGACCGTCGCGGCGCTGACCTATGTGGTTCTGCCCTACGCGATCGTTGCGCTGTCGCTCTACACCTTCAAACACGCCGTCGACCACCGCCAGTGGACCGACGCAGGACTCGCCGCAACGAACACGCTGCTCGGGACCTACGCGATCCTCGCCTTCATCGGCCTGCGCAATTCGATTGTCGACATCGCGATGAACGTCGTCGCGTGGCTGCGCCCCGCCCAGCGATCCGCGCGGGCGCCGTCACGGCGCTCCGCCCCGGCACCCCTCGCGCGCGACACGCAGCTGACCGACTGGGAGTCCGTCCTCTACCTGGGCGCCAATGGCGCATCCGGGCAGAACGCATCGGCCGGCAACAGCCGTCGCAAGGAGACTGCGTCCGCCCGCGATCCGGCCCACGCCGAGTCGGGGTCCTGAGCGCGCGGAGGCCGCCGGTTCGCCGCGGCCCCGGGCACAGGGGCCGAAACGTTCGTCCACCACCTGCCCGGCCGCGGGCTGACCGCCAGCGACAGCCATGTAACATTGCTCACGTAGGGGGCGGTGATCCGGTGGCCTGGGGGGAGCTGGCCGCCGTCCAGAGAGAGAGCAAGCCGGTGTTGGGTTGTCGAGCGACAATAGCCGCTCGCGAATGCGCTGCACGCATTGCGAGCCAGGGGGGGCCTGCCTCATTGCGGCGTCAAGACGACGGTCGCGGCCGGTTCCGGGCTCGCGCAGTCAGCTCGCTGCCGCGAGGTCGGAGGCCCGAACGCCATGCGGGCGCGCGGCGAACTGCCACCGGCCGCCCGGCGCCGGATCGGCGGCCAGGTCTCCTTCGACGAGCGGCGCGCTGCTCCGTGCCGGCCGGCGCAGCGCAAGGGGAGTCATGCCCGACGTTCTAGTCGTCGAGAACGACGAAGCGCTCCGGGAGCGGGTGTTGCGGATACTGCGCGAGCAGGCCTACGAGTGCGAGCCCGCCGCCGACGCGGAAGAGGCACGCGAAGCTCTCGCTAATAGCCGCTTTGAGCTGGTCCTCGTGGACGTCAACCTTCCGGTGGAGTCGGGGATCGAGCTCCTGGCGACCTTGCGGGCCGAGCACGCGGATTTGGCCGTCGTGATGCTGTCAGGCGACGACGACCTCTCACTGGCAGCCACGGCGATCGGGCTCGGCGTGCACGGCTACCTCATGAAAACGGCGAGCGCCGGCGAGTTGCTCATCAGCGTAGCCGCGGCGCTCCACCGACGGCGGCGCGAGGCGGAGCTCGGCCGCATCCAAGAGCTCAAGGACAGCCGCGAACACGTTGCGCATGAACTTCACGGCGCGCTCGAGGCGACAAAACGCGCGGCGGACGTGGCCGAAGCCCTTCAGAGCGACACGATGCGCCGGCTCGTTCGGCTCGCCGAGTTTCGCGACGATCAGACGGGGCAGCACATGCTGCGGGTGGGTCGCTACTGCGAGTTGATCTCGCGCCGACTCGGGTGGCCGCAGGAGCGCTGCGAGCGATTGCGCCTGGCGAGCGAACTGCACGATGTTGGCAAGGTCGCGATCCCGGATCACATCCTTCGCAAACCCGGAAAGCTCACCACAACGGAGTTGGACGTCATGAAGACCCACACACAGGTGGGGTACGGCTTGCTAGCGGATTCAGACGCCGACCTGATGCGTCTCGCCGCCACGATCGCGCTCACCCATCACGAGCGCTGGGACGGCACCGGCTACCCACAGGGGTTGGCCGGAGAGGCGATTCCCGCGGAGGGACGTCTCGTCGCAGTCGCAGACGTGTTCGATGCGCTGACCAGCGATCGCGTCTATCGGCCGGCTTTCCCCATCGGGATCGCCGTCGACATGATGAAAGCGCAGCGCGGCCGCCACTTCGAACCGGAGCTGCTCGACGCGATGATCTCGATTTTCGATCAGGTCGAGGCGGTCCGTCGCATCTACGGCGACTGACCATCGCCGCGTGACGCGGCCGGCGGCAGCTGGGCGGCGATGATCGCACCCCGGAGCCTGGAGCTGCGGCGCCACCTGCGCCGCCCCGCGGGCTGCCAGATGCGCGGGGCTACCACATTTCGACGCCTTCGCAAGACCCCGAAGCCAACCGCAAAGCCTCGCGATGCCGCGCGCGCGTGGCCACCGACAGCGCCCGTACCGACGACGCGTGCGCTGCGATCATCTCGTCGTGTAGCGCCGTGAGCACCGCCACCTCCGCGAGCCCGTCTGCAACCATGCTCCGTGACTGCTGGAGTCGCTCACCGACCTGTCGGACTGTCGTCTCCCTGGCGGGGGCGGTTCGATCGCGCCGGCCGGCTGGCCACGCGTGTGTCAGCAATGGGCCGGTCCGCCTCCGCGTTGTTTCGTATTGAGCCACTGAGCTTCTTCCGTTCGGCGCGACGTGAGTAGGGAGTTGGCTGCGTTGTGCTGAACGCGGCCAGGGCGGCCCGTGGTGGTGGTTGACGGTCCGCCGTCCTGGCGCAGCTGCCTGGCGTGGACGCTCTGTGACCAAGCGGTCCTCGAACGAGCGCCCCTCGAGACGGGCGAGCTTTCGGCGCGGAAACCCGTCTCGGCCTGATCGGCGACTGCTGTATCCGCGCAGACGACGCTAACAGATCTCCGGTCAAGTGCAGCGGCACATCAACGGATAGGCACGAGCCCGCACCCCTTCAACGATCGTCTGTCGGAACTCACGCGATCCGGTCGAGAACTCACGCAGCGTGGCCCGGATGTCGATGGGTGAGGTAGAGCTGTTTTGGCTTGTTCGCAGTCTTAGAGTTGGAAGTGGCGATGGACCCGCGCACCGAGCACTCCGCAGGTGTCGCATTCGTCTCCGAGCTGGGTGCGTTCCGGCAACGAGGCTGGAAGCGCGTTCGAATGTGGGCGATTGTGGCGGTCTTGGTCGCCGCCGGCGCTTCGGCAGGAGCCGTGTTCGCGGCGCGGTCGGTGGCCGCCAGCGACGCCGCAAAGTCGCGCGGAGTGTTCAAACAATCCTCGGCCGAGGTTGCGTCGAGATTGCAGCTCGAGATCCAACGCGAGCGTGATCTCGTGGTCACAGCGGCCGGGTTCTTCCTCGGCGAGCCGAATGCATCCAACGCGGAGTTCCGCGCATGGTCGACATCGGTGCAGGCCCTGAGGCGGTTTCCCGAGCTTCTCAGCTGGGGCGAGATCGTACTCGTCCCCGCGCCGAAGCTTGGTGCGTTCGCGTCCCGCTTCGTGACGGGCCCCTCCGGCTCGCTTCCGGGCAGCCGATCGTTTCAGCCGATTCCAGCCGGTGTTCGACCCTACTACTGCTTGGTCGCCGCACTACAACATCGGCCTGCACAGCCGGCCGCGCCAGCCGCGCTCGACTACTGCGCGAGCGCATCCCTGGCGGCTTCGCGCGACACGGGCAGCGGTGTGTACACCGCGATCAATCTTGGCCAGGGGAGCATCCTCGGCTTGAACGTCCCGTTCTATCGCGGCGGGGTTGTGCCGGCGACGGTGTCGGCGCGTCGCGCAGCTTTCGCCGGATGGATGGGGATGGCGTTCGAGCCGACCGTCCTGCTTGACGCTGCGTTGGTGGGCCATGCCCGGACCGCGGTGGCATTGCGCTTCAGCAGTCCGTCGGCCGGTGGTGCATTCGCCGCCTCCACCGCACTGTTTCGCGCCGGCAAGGCGCCGACCGGTGCGCAGACCGCGACGATCAGCCTCCGGAACGGCTGGACCGTGCAGGTCTCCGCGGCCGGCGTGGCGAGCGGCGTGTTCGGCAATCAGAGTGCGCTGGTGCTGCTGATCGCCGGCGTGGTGCTTGGCCTCGTGCTCGGCCTGCTCGTGCTCGTCTTGGGCACGGGTCGGGCACGGGCGTTGCGGCTGGTCGGTCAGCGGACCGGTGAGCTGCGCTATCAGGCCGTCCACGATGCGCTGACCGGGCTGCCGAACCGAACGCTGATCATGGACCGCATCGACCAGCTGCTGGCTCGCAACCGGCGCGCCGGAACAGACGGCGCTGCGCTGTACGTCGACCTCGACGAGTTCAAGAACGTCAACGACTCGCTCGGGCACGCGGCCGGCGACCGGCTGTTGGTTGCGGTGGCGACGCGGCTGACGCGAACGTTGCGGGAAGCGGACACGATCGGTCGGATGGGGGGCGACGAGTTCGTCGTGCTGATCGACGGGGGAGATCAAGCGATCGCAGCCGAGCTCGTCGCGGAACGACTGCTTGATGTGATGCGTCAGCCCTTTGAGCTCGCGGCATCGGCGATGCCCCTGATCATCAACACGAGCATCGGCATCGCTGCCGGTGATCGCGCCAGCGCCGGCGATCTACTGCGGGACGCCGACGTGGCGCTCTACCAAGCCAAGGCCGCGGGCAAGAACCGCTACCAGACCTTCAACGCAGAGCTGCAGAGCAACGCCACGGATCGCCTCGGGCTCGAGTTCGATCTGCGATCCGCGCTCGAGGGCCAGCAGTTCCGGCTCGTCTACCAGCCGATCTACAACCTCGATGACCTCACAATCGTCGGTGTCGAGGCGCTGTTGCGCTGGGAGCACCCCATCCAGGGGCTCATCCGCCCCGACGAGTTCATCCCGATCCTCGAAAAGTCCGGGCAGATCCGGGAAGTCGGTCGCTGGGTCTTGCACAAGGCTTGCGAGCAGATGGCCGCCTGGCACGCCCGCGGCGACGCGCTCGACATCTCGGTCAATGTCTCCGGCGTACAGCTCGACAGCGACGCGATCATCGACCATATCCGCGGCGCGCTCGCGATCAGCGGCCTCCCCGCCGCCTCGCTGATCATCGAGGTGACGGAAACGACCCTGATGCGAAATGCAGAAGCGACCGCGCGGCGACTCCGCGCGATCAAGGACCTGGGCGTCAGGATCGCCGTCGACGACTTCGGCACCGGCTACTCGAGCCTCGCCTACCTCCAACAGTTCCCAGTGGACTGCCTCAAGATCGACCGCATGTTCACCAGCGCGATCTCGACGTCTCCCGAATCGAAGGCGCTGATCGGAACGCTCGTACAACTGGGCAAGGATCTCGGCCTCAAGACACTCGCCGAAGGGGTTGAAACCCCCTACCAACTCGACCACCTGCGCAGCGGCCAAGTAGACGAAATCCAAGGCTTCCTGCTCTCCCGGCCGCTCGACCCCCAGGCGCTCGAAACCCAGATCCTGGCACCGACGCGCGCCGCGGAGTCGGCAAACCAGCCCAACAGCGCCGTAGCGAGTTCCTCACCGGCAAGCCGGCGCTGAGCGCTAGGCGCGCGCCCCGCGCGCACGTCGGGCCGGCTACTGGCGAAATGGTCGTGCACGCACGGATCACCGCGCTTCCGTCGGCGTCGGTATGGTCTTTCGGCGATGTGTCGGCTATTTGGCATGTCCGGGGCGCCCCATCGTGTGCGGGCGACGTTTTGGCTACTGGAAGCGGACGACAGCCTCGTGGTACAGAGCCATCGCGAGCCCGACGGCACGGGGCTCGGCTATTTCTCCGCGGACGGGCGGCCGCGCGTCGACAAGCGCCCGATCGCTGCGTTTGAGGATCGCGCCTTCGCGCGCGAGGGCCGCGAGGTGCGCTCGGAGACGTTCGTCGCACACATTCGCTACGCCTCGACGGGGGGACTCACCCCGGAGAACACTCACCCTTTTCAGCAGCGAGCTCGCCTGCTCGCCCACAACGGCGTGATCGAGGATCTACCCAAGCTCGAGGCGCGGCTCGGGAGCTACCGTCAACTCGTCAACGGCGACACGGACTCCGAACGATTCTTTGCACTCGTGACCAAGGAGACCGACAGCCGCGGCGGCGACGTCACTGCCGGCCTGATTGCGGCCGCCCGATGGGTTGCCGACGAGCTGCCGCTGTTTGCGCTGAACGTAGTGCTGACCAACAGCAGTGAGCTGTGGGCGCTGCGCTATCCGGAGACGCACGCGCTTTACGTGCTCGAACGCTCGAGGAGCGGCGCGCTCGAGCACTCGAGCAGCGCCGGCACGGTACGCGTGCACAGCAGCGACCTCGCCGACAGCCGCGCCGTTGTCGTCGCCAGCGAGCCGATGGACGAGGATCGAGCCTGGCGACCACTCGCGTCCGGCGAGCTTGTGCACGTTGACGAGAGGTTGCGCGTCTCGTCGACGCTCGTGCTCGACCATCCGCCGCGCCACCCCCTGAATCTCGCCGACCTCGCTCCGCACGCCGCAGAATCCCAAAGCGCACACCCGACCGGGGCGCCGGCCGAGTGACCGGACGTGTCGGCAGCGGCTGGAAGCTCCGTTCACTCAGTCACCCCGACGAGTTGGTGGAACGGAGCGGGACGAAGGCGTAGCGGATAGTGACGCGACCGACCGCCTGCGCTTGCTCGCGCAGGCCGCTCATCTCACCGTGAGCGGGTAGCTCCACCACACGGGTTCACACGGGAACGGCGCTGCGGCCCCTGGCGATCAGCGTCGCCTCGCGCACGAGGTCACGATTCATCAGCGCGAGGAACAGCAGCGAGCCGAAGATGACAATCGCGTCGATGCTCTCGCGCCCCTGCTTCGTCCAGTAGTCGTCCTGAAGGTTGAGCCACAGCGCGAACTCGTCAAGCGTAAGCGCCGATGCCATTCCGTAGCCGGTGGCCGACACCCGCGAGCCCCAGCGGCGGGCGGGATCGGTGCCCATCCCGAGCTGAGCGTTCCAAGCGTAACCGGTGAGCAGAAGGCCGGCGATCCCGAAAGTCATGTGGTGAATGTGGTGGCCGCCGGGCGTGATGTTGCGAAAAGGCCCGCGCCCCGCGCGAATCGCATGCGTGATCCCACGCACGGTGACAAATGCCGTCAGGAAGCCCACATTGCCGAGAAAGAGGCGCTCCTGGCGGCAGTCGGCGAAGTGCTTGCCGTAAAGCGCACGAAGCACCCTTGGCGAAATCAGCGAACGTGACGGCGCAGGCACACGCACCGTACGACCATAGCGGCCCTTCCAGCAACGTGCGGGGCGGCCCCACACAGATCTCCTCCGCCTCTTGCTCGCCTTGGCGCCGACTTCGAACGTCATCGCCAGTGAGGCGCGTCGACCACGGCCTGTCCTGGCACATGCGCGACCTCACAGGCGACGTCTGGCAACCTGTGCGGATACGAGGCAGGTACGTTTCGGGGCGGCTACCAGCACAACGGGATCGGGAATCCCGCCACGCCCGCGGGCCCCACGGATGCAATGCGATGCCATGCACAGGTCGCAGACCGAGGCCGCGCAGTTCCGGCGGTCTGGCTTCTACGAGATTGTGTCGCTACCGGCGATCTGCGAGGCTCAGGGGACTGTGACGATGCCGGTGCTGAGCGCTCGTCGGTAGCGCCCTGATATGAGGTTGCGGCTGACGTGAAGCTAGGACACGGTCATGAACGAGCGCTTGCCCCTGATTCGCTCGTCGTCGCGCTCGGTCGCCCGCAGGAGCCCGGTGCGCCGTTGAACGTCCCGCTGACGCCGAGCTCCACCTACCGTCTCGGCGGGGAGTTGGGGTACGGCCGCGACGGCAACCCCGGCTGGGCTGCGCTTGAGGGCGCGCTCGGGGCGCTCGAGGGCGGTGACGCTGTGGCCTTCGCGTCGGGGATGGCCGCCGTCGCGGCGGTGCTTGAGACGCTCCCGGCGGGCGCGCTCGTGGTCTGCTCGCGCGTCGCGTATCACGGTGTGCGGGTGCTCATGAGTGAGCGCGAGCGGAGCGGGCGCCTGCGTGTGCTGTTCGTCGACGCGCAGGATGCTGATGCGGTTGCGCTCGCGTGTGACGGGGCGGCGCTGCTTTGGCTTGAGACGCCGATGAACCCCCTGATCGAGTTGGTCGATGTGGCGGCGCTGAGCGACGCCGCGCACGCGAAAGGCGCCGCGGTGCTCGTTGACAGCACGTTCGCGACGCCGCTGCGCCAGCGCCCGCTGGAGCAGGGCGCGGACCTCGTCCTGCATAGCGCGACGAAGTTCATCGGCGGCCACGCAGATCTGCTGCTTGGCGTTGTGGTGACGCGCGACGAGCGCCGCCGCGACGAGCTCGTCCACCGCCGCGCGATCGATGGCGCGACACCGGGCGCGCTCGAGGCGTTCCTTGCGCTTCGCGGACTGCGAACGCTGGCCGTGCGTCTGGACCGCGCCGAGCAGACGGCCGGCGACCTCGCGCGGCGCCTGGCGGCGCACCCGGCAGTGACGCGCGTGCGCTATCCAGGGCTGCCGGATGATCCCGGGCATGAGCTGGCGCGCAGGCAGATGAGCGGCTTCGGCTCGATGCTCGCATTCGAGACGATCGGAGACGCCGACGCCGCGGACCGCGTTTGCGGGCGCGTCAAACTGATCACGTCTGCGACGAGCCTCGGCGGTGTCGAGACATTGCTCGAACGCCGCGCGCGCTATCCCGGCGATGCCGACGCCGGCACGCCGCCGACGCTCATTCGCCTCAGCGTCGGGATCGAAAACGTTGACGACCTCTGGCGCGACCTCGAGCAGGCACTCGCGTCACTCGACGACGACTAGAGCCCACGTCGACCCGGCAGAACGTGCCGTGGAAGGTCTTGATGGTGGCGCCGTCGGCAGAGCGCCAGGTTGTGGTGACCGCGCGAATCGCTTGCACGCCGGCGCGTTCGACGCTGATGACGACGACGTTGTTCACGACGTGCCGGGTGGCGGTCAACGCCGGGCCGCTGCGATGGCTGAAGCCGCCGAGCTTCCCCGCCGGATAGTGCAGCGTCACCGTGGCCACGCCGTCCGGCACGACGCCGGCGAAGAGCGTGCGCGCGGGATCGGCGCCGGTACCTGGGCCGATACTGATCGACATGCCGTGATTCTCGATCTGTGCGGCAGTCCCAACGTCTCAGGCATCCGGCGCGCCCCTGGGCGGTCGCTTCGCAGTGGCAAGCATGCGAATAGTGCTCATGAGGCCGAGCGCCATCAGCACGATCGACACGACGCGGAATCTCTTCTCCGACGCGGGTGTGAGCTGCCTCGGCTGTGGGTACACGATCCGCGCAATGGTGGCCGACGTCCATCCCATCCACCACCCGCCGCACACCAGCCGAAGCGTCTTCCGGGCCTGTGAATCCAAGCGGCGCCCCGCGAGGAGGATGACGCCCCAGACGCCGGCGCAGCCGATGCTGTAGGCCGTGTAGGTATGACGCCGCGTTCTCATCGGTGGTCTGGCCGTCGTGACTGACGGTCCGAATGCTCGCACGTTGAAGACGTTGCATGCCGCTGCGCCGGTCGATCTTCACAGCCCGCGGGACTCGATTCCCTCTCCCGCACCGCGCTCGGCTCGTATCCGCCGGTCGCATGGCCGGCGGGGTAACCCAGCGGGAAGGTGCAACTCGGAGACGCGGTGCCGACTGAGGTTCAGCCGGCGGTTCGCGCCTGTAGACGTTGGAGCCCGTCATAGGCGGCGTACTTGTAGGCGTCGGCCCGCGTTGGGAAGTTGAAAGTGGTGTCGATGAACTCGCCGATCGTGGCGCCCTTATGCAGCACAGCCTGAGCAATGTGAATCAGCTCCGTCGCTTCCTCGCCGAGGATGTGTGCGCCGACCAGCCGCTGGTCCGAGGCTCGGAACACCAGCTTCACCAGACCCTCGGTCGATCCCGCGATCTGCGCGCGCGCGTTGGCCGCGAAGAACGCCCGGCCGCTCTCCACGTCCTCGCCGGCGGCGCGGGCGGCCTCTTCGGTCAAGCCGACCATCGCGGCCTCGGGGAGAGTGTAGATCCCGGTCGGCACCACAGGGTCGAGTGAATCCTTGAACGGGATCTCGAACGCGCGGCACATCGCCACCCGCGCCTGCTCCATGGCCACGGAGGCCAGCCCCGGCGGCCCGGTGATGTCCCCGGCCGCGTAGATGCCGGCGGCAGTCGTCTGGAAGTTGCCATCCACGCGCACGCGCCCGCGAACGTCGGACTCCACGCCGGCCTCGGCCAGCCCAAGCCCCTCCACGTTCCCTTCTCGGCCGACTGCGTGGAGCACGACCTGCGGTCGCAGGGCCTCTCCGTCGACGCGCACGATCAGGCCGTCGGCGTCCCGCTCAACGGACTCCACCTGCGCGCCGAGCATGAGCCGAGCTCCCGACCGCTTCAGGTTCTGCGCGAGCGCCTCCGACAGCTCGCTGTCCAATAGCGGCAGCAGCCGTGTCCCGCGGTCCACCAGCGTGACCTGCACGCCGAGCGCGGCAAAGATCGACGCGTACTCGGAACCAACCGGTCCGCCGCCCACGACGACCAGCCGCTCGGGCAGCCGCTCGATCGACAGCACCGTCTCGGAATCGTGGACATCGGGGTCATCGAAGGGAACATCCGGTGGGCGATGGGGGTGGGAACCGGTCGCGAGCAACACCACGCGTGCCTGTAGCGTCCGCTCGTCACCCTGTTCGTCTCGCACGACCACCGTGCGGTCCGGACCCAGCCTCGCTTCGCCGTGCACCAGCTCGACGCCGTGCCACTCCAGGTTCTCGCGAACGCGCGTCGACATGGTCGTCACCACGTCAGTCGTGCGAGCCCGCAGTCGATTCATGACCAGGTCGGGCGCGAGGCTGATGCCAACCCCATACACCTCGCGCCGCGCCCACCCGCTCAGGTAGACGGCCGTGTCGCGCACGGTCTTCACGGGCACACCCGAGACCGCGATTGCGGCGCCGCCTGGCTCCGATCGACGCTCGACCACCGCCACGCTGTGGCCAAAGTAGGCGGCCTGGGCAGCACCTTTCTCTCCAGCCGGCCCGGAGCCAATCACGACCAGATCGAAACTGTCCGTCTCCGGGCGGGTCACCTCGGCCATCGCTCGGACGCTATCAACGCCCAGCCGGCGCCGGTGCCTCCCTGGCTTCGGGCGGGTGCGGGGTCGAGATCCGCCACGAGCTGGAGCGCGGACTCGTGCTGCGCCGGCATGCAGGTGGTCGACGCTGCTGCTGAGGTTTTCGGCGATGAGCAGATGTGGCAGTGCTCGTCGGCCGAACGACGGGGCGACTCGATCTCAACGCCGCCGCATCGCAAAGCGCTACGGTTCAGCCGCGGTGGGGAGTCGCGCGAAACGCAGGATGATCCAGCGCGGGGGCGGCGTGCTGGTTGCGGCGCTGGCCGCAGCCGGATCGCTGTGGCTGGAAGCGACCCCCTCCGGCGCCGCTTCGCCGATCAGCTACCCGGACTTCTCCAGCGTCGCCGGCCTCCAGCTCAACGACACGCCGCCGCAGAGCGGGTCGAGCCTGGAGCTGACCACGGCCGCCGCGGGCGAGGAGGCGAGCGCGTACTCGACCACGGCGATCGACCCGACGCAGTCGTTCTCGACCTCGTTCGAGCTCTCCATGAGCAACGGGTCGAGCCCATATCCCGCCGACGGCATCGCCTTCCTGCTTCAGAGCCAGAGCATCACCGCGGTGAGCAGCACCGCCCTCGGCGGCGCCATTGGTTACCAGGGGATCACGCCGAGCCTCGCCGTGGAGTTCGACATCTACAACGGCAACCCCGGGGACCCCGGGTCTGGTGTTTCTGTGAACCCGGGGGACGACCACGTCGGAATCACCGAGAACGGCGACCCCTCCACCTACCTCGCTTGCGCGACCGTCGTCTCGCCGCCCGACGCTCCCTGCGCCGC
>Ga0209415_10011199_pt1 | contig 15129 bp, 12 predicted proteins | sample PeaSoiSIISIP2007_FD_187696 | JGI IMG/M metagenome (GOLD analysis project Ga0209415, IMG submission 187696) | Peat soil microbial communities from Weissenstadt, Germany - SII-SIP-2007 (SPAdes) (version 2) | ecosystem: Environmental > Terrestrial > Soil > Wetlands > Peat | place: Germany... | reverse complement strand
TGCCCGCCGACATCGAGCTGCTGGCGGAACATTTCGCCAAGAAATTCGCCGACATGAACGCGCTGCCCGTGCGTCCGCTGTCGGCCGAGGCGAAGAAGTCGCTGCTGTCGCATGCGTGGCGCGGCAACGTGCGCGAACTGGAGAACATCATCCATCGCGCCGTGCTGCTCGCCACCGGCAACGAGATCGGCCCCGATTCCGTGATGCTGTCGAACGCGCCGCTGGGCGCCGACCATCCCGCCACCGTCGCCGCCACGGTCGCGCTGGCGGCCCAGGCCGGAACCAAAGGCTTGGTCGGCCGTTCGATGGCCGATGTCGAGCGCGACCTGATCATCGACACGCTGCTGCACTGCCTGGGCAACCGCACGCACGCGGCCAACATCCTGGGAATCTCGATCCGCACGTTGCGCAACAAGCTGCGCCAGTACGCCCAGGAAGGGTTCGGGGTGCCCTCGCCGGGCGAGGCGGAGCGGCCCGCGCTCTGAGGACGGCGAGGATGCACACCGCCCTCGCCCCCGCTTCCCCCCACCGCGTCTAGGAATCCGGTTCCGTGGCCGACACGCAAACCGCCGCCGCACCCGCCCCCACTGCCGCCGCAGGCACGCCGGCGACGATTCCGGCGGGCAATGGAACGGTCGCGGCGCTGCGCGGGTTCAACGGCCTGAACGGCAGCCTGAACGGCAGCCTGAAGGGAATCTTCGGCCAAGTGCTCTCGGCCGGAAAGCGCGGCGACATGTTCTTCGCCATCGCCATCGCGCTGATGCTGGTGGTGCTGATCCTGCCGATCCCAAAATGGCTGCTCGACATCTCGCTGGCGCTGTCGATCACCTTCTCCGTGATGATCCTGATGACGGCGGTGTTCATCGAGAAGCCGCTGCAGTTCAGTTCGTTCCCCACCGTATTGCTGATGGCCACCTTGTTGCGCCTGGCCCTCAATCTCGGAGCGACGCGCCTGATTCTCGGCCATGGGAACGAGGGAACGGGCGGCGCGGGTCACGTCATCCAGGCCTTTGCCGGCTTCGTGATGAGCGGCAACTACGTCATCGGCATCATTGTCTTCGGCATCCTGGTGATCGTTAATTTCGTGGTCATCACCAAGGGCTCGACGCGCATCGCCGAGGTCGCCGCGCGCTTCACCCTCGACGCCATGCCCGGCAAGCAGATGGCGATCGACGCCGATCTGTCCTCCGGCCTGATCGACGAGCCATCGGCGCGGCGCCGGCGCGCGGAGATCGAGGCCGAGAGCACCTTCTTCGGCGCCATGGACGGCGCCTCGAAATTCGTGCGCGGCGACGCCATCGCCGGCCTGCTGATCGTCGCCATCAACATCGTCGGCGGCATGATCGTCGGCATCGCGCAGCAGGGCCTGAGCTTCGCCCAGGCGGCCGACGTCTATACCAAGCTGACGGTGGGCGACGGTCTGGTGACCCAGATCCCGGCCTTGATCGTGTCGACCGCCGCCGGCCTGCTGGTCACCAAGGCGGGCCTCGCCGATTCCACCGAGAAGGAGCTGTTCGGCCAACTCACCGGGTACCCCAAGGTGCTCGGCATGAGCTCGTTCCTGCTGGTGTGCGTGGCGCTGCTGCCCTCCATGCCGATGGCGCCGTTTCTGACTCTGGCCGCGATCACCGGCGGCGCCAGCTTCTATCTCGGCCGCAAGGAGCGCCGTCGTGCCGCGGTTGCCGCCGCCGCCGCCGCCAAGGCGCCGCCCGAGATGCCGGTGGCCGAGGAGCCGATCTCGACCGCGCTGCGCATCGACAATGTGCGGCTGGAACTGGGATACGGGCTGCTGTCGATGATCAACACCCCGCGCGGACAGCGCCTCACCGACCAGATCAAGGCCTTGCGCCGCGCGCTGGCGAGCGAGATGGGTTTCGTCATGCCCAGCGTGCGCATCCAGGACAATATGCAGCTGCCGGCCAACACCTACACGGTCTACGTCAAGGAGGTGGAGGCCGGCCGCGGCGACATCCGCCCCAATATGCTGATGGTGATGGATCCGCGCGGCGAGGACATCACGCTGCCGGGCGAAAAGACCAAGGAACCCACCTTCGGCCTGCCGGCGATGTGGATCGACCCGGCCAATCGCGAGGAGGCGCTGTTCCGCGGCTATACCGTGGTCGACCCGTCGACCATCATCACCACGCACCTGACCGAAGTGATCAAGGAGCAGATGGCCGAGCTCCTGTCCTACGCCGAAACCCAGAAGCTGCTCGACGAGCTGGAGAAGGAAGCCCAGAAACTGGTGGCCGATCTGGTGCCGAGCCAGTTCACGCTGGGCGGCATCCAGCGCGTGCTGCAGAACCTGCTGGCGGAGCGGGTCTCGATCCGCGACCTCACCACCATCCTCGAAGGCATCGCCGAGGCGGTCGGCCATTCGCGCAACGTCATGGTCATCACCGAGCATGTGCGCACCCGCCTCGCGCGGCAGATCAGCGACGCCAACACCGGGCCGCAGGGCTTCGTTCCGCTGGTCTCGCTGTCGCCGGACTGGGAGCAGGGCTTCATCGATTCGCTGCAAGGCCAGGGCGACGAGCGCCAGCTGGTCATGGCGCCGAGCCGCATGCAGGAGTTCATCAACAAGACGCGGCAGGTGTTCGAGCGTTTCGCCATGCAGGGCGAGACGCCGGTCCTGCTCACCAGCCCCACCGTGCGCCCCTATGTCCGCTCGATCGTCGAGCGCTTCCGGCCGATCACGGTGGTGATGTCGCAATCCGAGGTTCACCCCAAGGTCAAGATCAAGACCCTGGGCTCGATCTGACGGATGGTTGAGCGATGCGGCTGAAGTCCTTCATCGCGCCCAGCATGGCCGAGGCCATGCAGCTGGTGCGGCGCGAGCTGGGCGACGACGCGATCATCGTTTCGACCCAGCGCGCGGCCGGCGGCAAGGGCGTACGCATCACCGCCGCGCTCGAGCCCACCGACGTCGACGACGCGATCGACCAGATTCTCGCCGAAACCGACCACACGCCGGCGGCCGAAGTGGTGCGCGAGGCGCTCACCGACCACGGCGTTCCGCCCCGGCTGGTGGAGCGGCTGGTCAACATCGTGCGCAATTCGGGCATCGCCGATCCCAACCTGGCCTGCGCCGCCGCGCTCGAATCGGGCTTCGCCTTCGCGCCCCTGCCCGATCAGGTGGCGCCGCGCCCGTTCATGGTGGTGGGACCGCCGGGCTCGGGCAAATCGATGGTGGTGGCCAAGCTGGCCGCGCGGTCGGCGCTCAAGAATCGGCGCGTCGGCGTGATCACCTGCGACAATCTGCGCGCCGGCGCGACCGAGCAACTGTCCGCCTTCACCCGCATCCTCGAGCTCGAGCTGATGACCGCGCGCGGGCCGCAATCGCTGCGCCGCGCCACCGAGACGGCGGCCTCGCGGCACGATATCGTGTTCGTCGACAGCCCCGGCCTGAATCCGTTCAAGACCAGCGACATGGAATATCTCGCGGCCCTCATCGAGGCGGCCAACGTCGAGCCGATCCTGGTTCTGGCCGCGGGCGGCGACGCGCAGGAGGCGGCCGAGATCGGCGAGGTGTTCGGCGCCGCCGGCGCCACCCGGCTGATCGCCACGCGGCTTGACACGACGCGCCGGTTGGGCTCGATCATGGCCGCCGCCGATGCCGGGCCGTTGATGTTCTGCGACGTCAGCGCCACGCCCCACGTGGTCAACGGGGTCACCCCCATTTCCGCCGGAACCATGGCCTACATGATCCTGCCGCAAACGCCGCCCGCGCACAGCGCCGAAGAGCCCCGCAACGAGGCGCGTTCGTGACCGCGCCGCTGCCGCAACTCGCCGGGCGGCTCGGGCAGCGCCCCAAGGGTCGCAACGTGATCGCGATCGCCTCGGGCAAGGGCGGCGTCGGCAAGACCTGGTTCTCGATCACGCTGGCCCATGCCCTGGCGCGCGCCGGCCAACGCATCCTGCTGTTCGACGGCGACATCGGCCTGGCCAATGTCGACATCCAACTGGGCCTCATGCCCAAGCACGATCTGGGCAGCGTGGTCGCCGGCCGCCTGACGCTCAATCAGGCCGCGACCACCTTTCCCGAAGGCGGGTTCGATGTCATCGCCGGGCGCTCGGGATCGGGATCGCTCGCCAACATTCCGCTTTCGCGCCTGCAACTGCTGGGCGACGATCTCGCCCTGCTCGCCATGGCCTACGACCGGGTGGTGCTCGACCTGGGCGCCGGCGTCGAGAAGACCGTGCGCGCGCTGGCCGGCAACGCCGGCACCATCCTGGTGGTGACCACCGACGAGCCCACCGCGCTGACCGACGCCTACGCCTTCATCAAGGTCACGCATATGGAGCGGCCCGAGGCCGACATGCGCGTGGTGGTCAACATGGCCAATTCGACGCGCGAGGGCGAGCGCATCTACAACACGCTGCTCAAGGCGTGCGAGGGCTTCCTGCGCATGTCGCCGCCGCTCGCCGGCGTGATCCGCCGCGACCTCAAGGTGCGCGAGGCGATCCGCAACCAGTCCCCCCTGCTCACCCGCTCGCCCAACACCGAAGCGGCGGTGGACGTCGAATCGATCGTGGAGCGCCTGCTCCGCGGCAGATGAGCGCCATCCCGCCCGCCCTGCCGCCGGCGCCGCCTCCGACGGCGCCGACCCAGGCGGCGGTGACGGCGACGCCGGTATCCGAGGTGCCGGCGCAGATCGCCAGCCTGCCCGCGGGCGCAACCCTTCTGGCGACCGTTGCCATGGCGCAGGCGCAGGTCCGGGCGGTGGTGCAATTGATCACCGCGCTGGGCAATCTCACGGTGCGCCTGCCGCTGCCCGTGCCGCCGAACGCGGCGCTGACGCTGATGGTCCAGGGCAGCGCCGCCAACTTGCAATTGCGGGTGATCGCGATCAACGGCCAGCCGCTGCAACCCGGCCCCGCACCGGTTGCGGGCGAGCCGCCGCCGCCGCTGGCCGGGCCGACGACCCCGGCTTTTCAATCCGGTGGCGGATCGTCGTCGCTTGCCGGAGCCGGAGCGGTCGCGACGCAAGCCCCGGGAGGCGGCCCGGCCGGCGGCGGCGCGGCGGCCTTGGGCGCCATCGCGCGCGATCTCCCGCTGCCCGAAGGTCCGGTCGGGATCGCCGCCACCGTGGTGTTCGGCGCCGAAGGCGGTCTGCCCACCGGCACCCAGCTTATTCTACGCCTGCTCGATCTTGCGCCGGCGTTGCCCGGGGCAACCGGGCCGGGCGGGCCTACACCGGGTTGGTCGTTCGAACCGTCGCCACAATTGGGCGCGACCGGATTGCCGCCCGCGACTCCGCTGCCCGGCGGACCGATGGTCCCGTCCGCGCCGGGCGCGGCGGCGAATCCCGAGGGTGCTCCGGTCGCGGCGTCGGGCGGCGGCACCGCGTCGGTGACCGCAACGCCGGCGACGCCCCCCGGGACGGCGCCCGCAAATGCGGCCGCGCCGGGCACGGCATCCGCCGCTGGCGCGAACGCCACGCCGCCGGTCGCGACCAACGCGCCGAACCCGCCCAGTCTGCCCGCCACCGTCCCGGGCGTGGTGGCGCCCAACAGCCTGGCCGGCAAGCCCCTGATCCTGACTCCGTTGGGGTTGGTCAGCCTCGACTCCGGACCCGCCCTGCAGCCAGGCGCGCGCGTTCTGTTCGAGACCGTGGGCGCGCCCGTGTTGCCGGCGGGTCAGGCGGCCGGCGGGGCAGCTCAAGTCGCCGTGCCGGCCCAGCCGGGTCCCGCCGCGGGCTGGACCGCTTTCGGCGACACGATCGCCGTGCTGCAAAGAGTCGACCCCACCGCCGCCCAGCAGGTTGTGCTGCGCCTTCCCGATCTGGGACCGCAATTCGTGCCCAACATGGTGGCCTGGGTGGCGGCGACCCAATCGGGCGACATTCGCGCCTGGCTGGGCGACCGCGCGGTCAAGGCGCTGGAGAGGGACGGCCGCGTCGACCTGATTCAGCGCCTGGGCGGCGATCTGGCCGCGGCGCGCGCGCCCGTGGCCATGCCCCAGTCCAGCGGCGACTGGCAGGCGCTGACGCTGCCGCTTTTTTTCGGCCAGAGGGTGGAGCGCATCCGGATGATGGTGCGGCGCCACCGCGACGAAGACGAGGCGGAGGGGCGCGACGAGGAAGGATTGCGCTTTCTGGTCGATGTGGACATGAGCCGGCTCGGCGCCCTGCAACTCGATGGTCTGGTGAAGCGCAACGCGAAGCGTTTCGACCTGATCGTGCGCAGCCGCCGCGCGCTGCCGGACGACGTGCAGCACGAGATCGGCGGCATTTTCGCCCGAGCGCTCGAGGGCATGGGCATGACCGGGGCCGCCATCTTCAAGCAGGCGGTCGCCTTCATCGAGCCTTTGCCGGTCCAACCGCGTGCCGGTGCCGGATTGACGATCTGAAGCCCGCTTCCCATCACTATGCGCCCACGGTGCAATCGGGCACTATGGGGGCGACGGCACGGCATTTGCTGGAGTCCCGTGCCAGGTGGACCAACCATCGCGGGCTGGGGTACCGCTCAATATGCCGGACGACAGGGTCTACCTTCCTTCCGACCCTCAGGGTCTCTATGCGATCCTCGGCGTAGGTCCGCTCGCCGACGCTACGGAACTGCGCGCGGCATTCCGCAAGCGGGTCAAGCTGGTGCATCCGGACTTCAACCCGGCAGAGGATGCGCCGCAACGATTCCAGACACTTACGAACGCCTATCGGATCCTGCGCGACCCCTGGATGCGCAGCCGCTACGATGCCGGCGGCCCCATGCTGGCACCGCTCAGCACGCTCGATCCGGAGCTGGACGAGCCGGAGCCACTCACCTGCTCGCGCTGCGGCAAGGTCACCGCCCAGCCGCGTTACATCGTCGTCCGCCGGGTAAAATCGTACCTGTGGCGGGCCCGCCGGACCACCATACGCGGCATTTTTTGCCGGGATTGCGCCGACCGTACTTTGATCGCCGCCTCGACCAAGACCTGGCTGCAGGGCTGGTGGGCGATCGACGGGTTGCCGCGCACCGTGCTGGCGCTTTGGACCAATCTTAAGGGCGGCGAACGGCCGCGCGACGAGAATTTGCGCGTCATCCTGCATCAGGCGCGCGCTTTCCTGGCACTGGGGGATGCGGACATCGCCTGGTCGCTCGCCGCCCAGGCCGACCGATTTGCCTCCACCTCCACGGATCGCGCGCGCATCGATCGCATCCGCGCCGAGGCCGGATCGCCGGCGCGGCGGCTGCGCAACCGCTGGACGCTGGTCAACGGAGCCCTGTTCGTTCAGGCGGTGCCGCTGGCCGCGCTCTTGTTCGCGATCGGCGTCGTGACGGCGGTGCCGGTGCTGCGCCCGCACACCGACGACGTGACCGCGAGGATCACGGTGCGCACGCCGCAGGTGGGCGAAGTGCGCCACGTGGCGGTCGAGCTGCTGAAGATGCGCCAGGGTCCGAGCGACGAATCGCCGGTGCTCGAAATCCTCGATCGATTCACCACCGTCAAGGTCGAAGGTTCCGCCGAGGCCGGCGAGTGGACGCGGGTGACCTTGCCGAGCGGCGTGGTCGGCTTCGTGCCGGCGCGCTATCTGTTCGCGGGTCCGGGCGACGGGCCGAAGCGGCGTTGGTGCGAAACCAATCGCGGCGATCCGCCGCGCAACGGCGATGTGCTGCTGCGCCGCACCGGCGGCAGTCACCGCGCGGCAATCGCCAACGATACCGGTTCGGACGCGGTGGTCCGCCTCAAGACCGCGAGCGGACAAACGCTGCTCGCGCTCTATGTCGGGGCCGGCGAAGAGGCGGCCCTGGCCGGCATTCCCGAGGGCACCTTCCGCCTGGTCTACGCCAGCGGCAGGTCCTACAGCCGCGCCTGCGGGGTATTCCTCGACGACATGAAGAGCTACGTGCTCGACGCGCCGCAGATTTTCGTCTCGGGCGGCCAGGCCGGCGGTGCGCCCGTGCGGCTGCCCGCGCCCGACGACGAGACCATACTCGTGCGGCCGGTGCCTGCCGAACAGTTCGTCGACTGAGGCCGCAGCCCGTCCGCATCGATCGCGACCGAAGGCGCCCCCACATCGGGAAAGCGGCTATAATGGTGGCTTCGCGCCGTCCGCCGAAACTTGCTCCGGGGCCGAGGCTTGACCGAGAGCTGCGCCGATCCTTCCTTGCGGCCCTTCGCCGGTCTTTGGTGGCCTGCGGGCCGCGACCGTCGCCTCGACCGGACGGGGCTCGCGCTCGTCTGCTCGATCGCGGCGCATCTGCTGGTGGCGCTCGTGATCCTGGTGATCCCCTTCGGGCCACCGATGGCCCCGCCCGACGAAGCCATTCCGATTGAGTTGGTGCGCATCGGCGAGGAAACGTTGCGCCCGGCGGCGCATGTGGCCGGCGAGCCGGTACCTGCCGCGATGCCGGCGGCCACCGAGACCAAGCCGGCCGAGACCTCGCGCGTTGCCGAGACGCCGCCGCCGCTGCGGCCGGCCGGGATCGCGCCCCAGATCGATCCGACGGCCGCGATCGCGCCGAAGGCCAAGCCGCGCCCGCCCAAGCCGGCGGAAACGCAACTTGCGGCCATCGCCACTCCGCCGCCGGCGCCGCTCGCCCCGGTGGCTCAGCCCGAACCCGGGCCGGCTCAGTCCGACGCCACCGCCAATACCGACAAGACCTCGCTCGGCCGGCCGGCGAGCTATAGCGTGAAGGACTTCATCCGCGCGCAAGTGGAACGGCATTGGAATTTCGACGTGCGCGCGCTGAGTCGCGGCGACATGCAAGTGACGATTCATATCGCGCTCGATCCCGACGGTACGGTGACCAGCGCCGACATCGTCGACGACCCGCGTTACGCCGCCAATCCCGCTTATCGCGAGCTGGCGATCAGCGCGCGCGACGCGGTGCTGGTGTCCTCGCCGCTGCAATTGCCGCCGGGAAGCTATTACGCCTTCAAGGACATCACCTTGAGCTTCGATCCCAAGGAAGCGCTGCGCTAGCCCAACGCCGCGCGACGGCAGCGCGTCACGGGAGCGTCTTGGCGACCCGGAAGCCGGTGTAGCTGGCGTAGTCGTAGCTTCGATCTTGCGCGTTCTCCCCGGCGCGCGCGGCCGAACGCACGAATTCCGGAAGATTGCTCCACGAGCCGCCGCGGCGGACGCGCTTGGTGCAGTCGCCGCCGGTCCATGCGCTGCCGTCGGCGGGCGCTCCGACATAGCTTTCGTTCCAGCAGTCGGCGGTCCACTGCCAGACGTCGCCCAGCATGTCGTAGAGGCCGAACGGGTTGGCCGCGAAGCTGCCCACCGGGGAGAGCTGGACGTTGTCCCAGCGGCTGCCGCACCCGTTGCAGTTGGCGTTTCCCGTGCCGATCGTCTCGCCCCACCAGCGCGCCGTCTTTGAGCCCGCGCGCGCGGCATACTCCCACTCCGCTTCGCTCGGCAGGCGATACGGGCCGCCGCCGCGCACCGCCGCGGAAGCGCCGGCACCCACCTTGCCGTTGAGCCACGCCACATAGGCTTGCGCGTCGCGCCAACTTACGCAGACCGCCGGATCGGTGGGCGCGAAACCTTCCGAGCGCCAGGTCGAGATCGAACCGGGGGGCCAGTCGCAGGTGCCGGGCAGGTAGCGGCTGTCGCGCACGAAGGCGGTGAACTGCTCGACCGTGACGTCGTAGCGGCCGAGGGCGAAGGCGCGCACGGCAACGCGGTGCAGCGGGCCTTCGGCGTCGAAACGCCCATGCTCGGCGGGCGGGCTGCCCATGGCGAAGGTTCCCGGCGGAATCGCCACCATCTCCGGGCAGTCCGCGCAGTCGCGAAATACCGTCCCGGGACGCAACGTCGTGGCCGGCGCCAATTCGCGCGACGACAGGCCGGAATCGTCCGCCGCCGCCGCCGCAAACGAAAGCGGCGCCGCCGCGATCGCCAAAACCGCCATGCCGAATCGAAGCCTCATCGCCCCAGTATCATAGTGCGCGGCCCGATCGGTGAGAATCGCGAGCATGCCGACCGGACCCGGCCGGACAGGCGCCGGCCCGCATCACTTTTCCGCGTAAGGGTTCGCGGGCTTGCGCAATTCGAGGCGGATCGGCACGCCCGGGAGGTCGAAGGCCTCGCGCAGGCTGTTCGCCAGGTAGCGCGAATAAGATTGCGGCAGCGCGTCGGCGCGCTGGCTGAATAGCGCGAAGGTCGGGGGCCGCGCCTTCACCTGGGTGATGTAGCGCAGGCGGATGCGGCTGCCACCCTTGGCGACCGGCGGCGGATGGCGCGTCGTCGCCTCTTCCAGCCAGCGGTTGAGCGCGGCCGTGGCGACCCGGCGATTCCAGGCCGCATAGGCCGCGTGCACGGCGTTCATCAGGCGGTCGATGCCGGTGCCCTCGCGCGCCGAAAGCGTCACCGTGGGCACACCGCGCGCCTGGGCGAGCGCCGCCTCGAGCCGGTCGCGCAGGCGCCGCTGGGCTTTCTGGCGGTCTGCGACGGCGTCCCACTTGTTGACGGCGATCACCAGGGCGCGTCCCTCCTCGATCGCCAACTCGGCGATCGCCAGATCCTGCTTGTCGAGGATCGCGGCGGCATCGAGCACCAGGACCACGACATGCGCCATGCGGATCGCCTCGATGCTGTCGGCGGTGGCCAGTTTCTCGACCGGATCGGCGATGCGCGCGCGGCGTCGCAGTCCGGCGGTATCGACCAGCACCATCGCCTGGCCCCGGTGCCGCCAGGCGCTGGCGATCGCGTCGCGGGTGATGCCCGGTTCGGGACCGGTCAGCATGCGCTCCTCGCCGAGCAGGCGGTTCGTCAGCGTCGATTTGCCGACATTGGGCCGGCCGACGATGGCGACCTTGATGACCGCTTCGGATTCCTCGGCCGCGGCCGTCGGTTCGGGCTCTGCTTCCACCGTTTCCAACTCGTCGGCGCGGCGCGCATAAGGCGCCAGCGCCTCGTAGAGCGCGTCGAGTCCTTCGCCATGCGCGGCCGAGATCGCGACCGGATCGCCCAGGCCGAGCGCATGCGCCTCGATCAGCCCCGCTTCGCCGGCGCGGCCCTCGCACTTGTTGGCGAGCAGGATGACGGGGCGGCCCGACTTGCGCAGATAGCGGGCCAGGAACGTGTCGTCGGGGGTCACTCCGGCGCGCGCGTCGATCAGGAACAGCACCAGGTCGGCGGCGGCAACGGCGCGCTCGGTCTGCGCCCGCATCCGACCGGACAGCGTGCCGCTGGGGCCTTCCTCGAACCCGGCGGTGTCGACCAGAGCGAACTCGATGTCGGCGATGTGGCCGCTGCCCGCGCGCCGGTCGCGCGTCACGCCGGGCCGGTCGTGCACCAACGCATGGCGCCGGCCCGCCAAGCGATTGAACAGGGTCGACTTGCCGACGTTCGGGCGCCCGACGATGGCGACCGTGATGCCCATGGAAGGCGCGCCCCTTCGGCCGCCCCGGCGGCGGCGCACGGCGTCAGCGATAGGCCACCAACTCGCCGGAATCGGTGACGAAGATGAGAGTCCTGTCGACGACGATGGGAGCGATGGTGACGCCGGCGGGCAATTTGATCCGGCCGAGGAGCTTGCCCGTGTAAGGCGATACCGACAGCGCCTCGCCATTCGAGGCGGCGATGATCAGGCGGTCGGAGGCAAGCACCGGGCCGCTCCAGACCAGGCGATCGGTCTTGTCCTCCGGGTCATCCCATTGATCGAGTTGCGTTACCCACACCACCTCGCCGGTGTCGGCGCGGAAGCAGGCGATCGACGGGGTGTTGGTGACGACGAACAGGAAGTTGCCGGCGACCCAAGGGGTCTGGATCGATCCGACATTGCGATCCCACAGCCGACGCCCGGTGGCCAGATCGAAGGCGGCGAGCACATCGCTGTTGGCTGCCGCGAAGACGCGCCCCTTGTCCACCACGGGCAGGCCGCGGACATCGGTGAGCGTCGCCACCTCGTTGGTGCGCTTGAGCACGCTCAGTGTTTCGCTCCACAGCTGGGAGCCGTTCTCGATGCGCAGCGCGTAGATCTCGCCGGAACTGTACGGCACCACCACGGTATTGCCATCCACGGCCGCGCTGGTGCCGCCGAGCAACAGCGTTTCCTCCTCGATGCCGTTATGGGTCCACAGCTCCCTGCCGTCCTGCTCGGCCAGCGCCAGGGTCTGATTGGTGACCGTGATCAGGAGCAGACGGCCCGCGCGCGCGGTCGGCGCGCCGCGCACCGGCGAGGGCAGATCCTTGCGCCAGCGGATCTTGCCGTTGGCGGGGTTGAGGCTGACGATCTGGCCGTAGCCGTCGGTCACGAACAGCGTGCCCCGGTCGTAGGCCAATCCGCCGCCATAGCTGCCATTGTCGGCATCCTTGACCGCCAGATCGGTGCGCCAAAAGCGATGGCCGGTCTTGAGATCGTAGGCCGAGACGACCGACTCGGCGTCCATCGCGAACACGCGCCCGGCCGCCGCGATCGGCTGCGTGATGAAGGCCCGGCGCTTGTCGGCGCCCTCGCCAACATTCGCCGACCAGGTTCTCTGCAGCGGGCCGCCGAGCGCCAGATGGAACATCGCGTGCGGCGGGAAGCCGCCGGCCTCGGGCCAGTCCGGGACCACCTCGGGGGCCGGCAGCACGACCTTGCGATCGGCGGCGTCGGGCGCGAGCGCCGGCTCTTCGGTAAGAATGCTGATGCGCTTCCCCGGCAGGGGTTTCGCCGAGGGCGTGCCCAACCACGAATCCGAGCAGCCGCCGAGCAACGCGCACAAGACGAGCAGCACCGGCAGGCGCGAGCGCGGCGCGATCGGACGCATCACTTATTCTCCTGCGCTGCTGGCGCCGCCGGAGCCGGTGCCGGGGCCGGCACGGGCCCGGGCGCAATCATGGCGGTGGGCGGCGCCACGGCGCCCGACGCCGGCTGCGCCGCGAGCATCTCGGCGGCACGGTCGCGCAGGCCGGCAGGCGCCTGCGCGTCGTCCGCAAGTTGCTTGAACAATTCGGCGGCGCGCCGCTGGTCCCCCTTCTTGCGCGCGAACAGGGCTTGCAGCTCGGTGGCTTGGAAGTGCCAGGGATTGGTGATCACCGCCAGCGCGGCCACGCGCGCCTCGATCGCAGCGGTGTCGCCGGTGTCGTCCAGGGCCAGCAGGCCTTCCTTGATCGCGGCCAAGTCGCGCAGCACGCTGGGCGCGCGCGACGCGGCGATCTGCTCGTAGACCGACTCGGCGCCCTTGCGATCGCCATCCTGGGCCAACAGCTCGGCGCGGCGCATGCCGGCAAGGACGGCAAAACCGGAACTGTCGCCGGAAAGCACGGCCAGTGCACCCTCTGCCTCCTTGGACTTGCCGGCATCGATCAGGGCCAACGCCGCCGCGTAGCGGCCCGCCTCCTCGAGACGCTGCCGCTTCTGCCAGCCCTGCCACGCCTGCCAGCCCGCGACGACGATGACGATCGCCACCGCTCCGGCAATGGCATAGGCGCCGTAGCGGCGCCACAGACGCTGGTATTGTTCGCGACGGAGATCCTCGTCGACTTCTTGAATAAGCAGATCGCTCGCGCGGTCCTTGTCACTCGCGTCAGCCATTCTCCCTCGCTCGTCACCCGCCCGCCCTGGCCCGGAAGGCGGCCACCATAGCGCCCGGGGCGGGTCAAGGCAATTGCGCCCAAAGCGGCGAAAAGGCCGGGTTTCCGCGGCCTGTCCACGCTTTTCGCGGCGCTGGGCAAAAATTGCCGAGTGAGGCGGCGTCGATCCCGGGTGTATACTCCCGAACGACAGAAAGTCGCCCGTTGTCTACGGAGACCAGAAATGTCCCGTCCGCTTCTCGTGGCCGCTTGCGCCCTCGTCCTCGCCGGATGCGACTACCAGTCGGCCGTGCACAATGATCCGGCGCATCACTTCTATCAGGCCGAAGCGATCCTGCTGGGCGCCGACGTCGTGAGCGTCATCAACACCGGCAAGACCATCGACGATCACCTGATCGGAATCGCAACCGACCAGGACTGCTCGACCGTGCGTGCCTCGCAGGGCGGCCCCTGGTGCAAACCGATTCCGATACCGGTCGCCACCGTGGCGCAGACCGCGTACTGCTACAAGAGCCTGGCGAGCGTCTCCTGCTACGTCGCGCCGTTGCCGTTCGACTCCGCCCGCTACATCGGTTCGCGTACCGAACAGGTACCGGCACCCTGATTCCGGCCGCGGCCGCATCGGGCCGCGCTGCCTGCCCGCCGGCCGCCGCCCTGGACTCGGACGCCGCGGCGACCCTATAAACCGGCCATGACCGCGCTGCTTTCGCAAGGCCGTCCGTTCTTCAAGATGCACGGGCTGGGCAACGACTTCGTCGTGCTCGACGCCCGCCAGCGTCCGGCGGAGCTGCCCGCCCGCGCGGTGCGCGCGATCGCCGACCGGCGTACCGGGGTGGGTTTCGACGAGCTGCTGGTGGTCGAGCCGCCGCGCGATCCGCGCGCCGAGGCCTACATGGATATCCGCAACGCCGACGGCAGCCCCGCCGAAGCCTGCGGCAACGGCGCCCGCTGCGTCGCTTGGCTGCTGATGCGCGAGCGCGGCCGCGACCGCATCACCCTCGAAACGCCGGCCGGGCTGATCGAGGCCGCGACCGCGCCGGATGGCCGGGTCACCGTCGACATGGGGCCGGCGCGCACCGATTGGCGCGACATCCCGTTGAGCGCGCCCGCCGATACGCTGCATCTTCCGGTGACCGTCGGCTCCTTGTCCGATCCGACGGCCGTGTCGATGGGCAACCCGCACGCGGTGTTCTTCGTGGTCGATGCCGATGCGGTCGACCTGGCCGATCTCGGCCCGGTGATCGAGCATCATCCGCTGTTCCCGCAGCGCGCCAACGTCGAGGTGGCGCAGGTGCTGACGCCCAAGCGCATCAGGATGCGGGTGTGGGAGCGCGGCGCCGGCATCACGCGCGCCTGCGGCTCCGGCGCCTGCGCGACCCTGGTGGCGGCGGCGCGGCGCGGCCTGGCCGGGCGCGAGGCCGAAATCATGCTCGACGGCGGGCCGCTCGACATCGCCTGGCGCGACGACGGGCATGTGCTGATGACCGGGCCGGTCGCGCTCGTCTATACCGGCACGCTGGCGCCGGAGCTGTTGGCATGACCGACAACATTGCGGCCGGGCCGCACATCGTCACCTTCGGCTGCCGCCTCAACGCCTACGAGTCGGAGGTGATGCGCGGACACGCGCGCGCGGCGGGGATCGACGACGCGGTGATCGTCAACACCTGCGCCG
>Ga0209415_10011198_pt1 | contig 15130 bp, 15 predicted proteins | sample PeaSoiSIISIP2007_FD_187696 | JGI IMG/M metagenome (GOLD analysis project Ga0209415, IMG submission 187696) | Peat soil microbial communities from Weissenstadt, Germany - SII-SIP-2007 (SPAdes) (version 2) | ecosystem: Environmental > Terrestrial > Soil > Wetlands > Peat | place: Germany... | reverse complement strand
AAGCTCGGGCTGACGCACAATCTGGGCGGGATGCCCGGCCGCTGCGTCACGTTCGTCTCAGTAGTCGGCCGCAACGTCGGCTAGCGCCTTCCACGCTCGATTCCCCCTTCCCGCGTCGGGAAGGGGGTCAGGGGGTTAGGTTCCTGGCGTGAGAGCCGGTTCGCGGCCGTGGGCCGCAATGGTCTTTTCGGTCGCAATCTCCGCGTCCGGATGCGGATCTCAAACGCCCGACGCGCCGCCTCACGCTTCTATCGCAGCCGCCCCGACCAGCGCGCCCAAGTTGGTGCCGCAGGATCCTCACCAAGCCTTTCTGGCCGGCTACAACGCGCTTCACGCAAACGACGATGCATACGCTGCCGATTGTCTCAGCTTTGCCGCGGATCATGATTCCGCGCTCGCCGATTACGCGCTCTATTACTTGAGCCTCGCCGACCGCGCGCTCGGCCGCGACCCGGAAGCTGAAGCGGCGCTGCGCCGGCTCACGATCGATTATCCGGATAGCGTCTATAGCGAACGGGCCGAACTGGCGATCGCGGCGATCGAACTGAAAGCGGGACGCATCGCGGAGGCCTCGGCGATCGCCGCGCGGATCGTCGGCGCCACCGGCGATCCGGTGATCGAGCAGGACGCGCGCCTGCTGCTCGCCGGCGCGCTGGAGCGCTCCGGCGATCCGCGCGGCGCCTATGAGCAACTCGAGACGATTCGCAACAAGTATCCGCGCGGCGAGGCGGATCCCGGCGCGCGCGCCCTGGAACGATCGCTGCTCGCGGTTCATTCGGAGATCGTCAATATCGACACGCTCGAGTATCGCCGCGCCGAGGCCGATCTGCTGGTCAGGGAGGGGCAGGGCGCGGATGCGCTGGCGCAAATCGACGCCGCAGTCAGGCTCTCGCCGCCGCCCGGGATGCTCGCCGAGCTCATGCTGATAGAGGCGCGCGCGGCGGCGCATTCCGATCCGTTTCGCGCGCGGCGCGCGCTGACCGAATACCTGGCGATAGCGCCCCACGGTCCGGCTGCGCCTGCGGTCCTCGATCAACTCGCGCATCTCGACTGGAACGCCAACGATAACAATCAGGCGCGAGTCTACTTTGGCCGTCTGGTGCGCGAGTTCCCCGCGAGTATCGAAGCACCCGAGGCGATGTTCTCGATCGGCCGGACCTTCGAGGACGACGGCGACCGCGAGGCTGCCCGATCGCAGTACGAGCGAGCCTATGCCCGCTATCCGATCGGCGAGATCGCGTTCGAGGCTCGATTCAGGGCGGCATTCACGCTCTATATGGACGGCGAATACCAGGCCGCCGCGCGGCGCTTCGGCGCGATCGGCGAGCGGATCCCCGACGGCTCCCAGCGCGACATGGCGCTCTATTGGAGGGCGCGCGCGCTGGAGAAGAGTGGCGACGAAGATCGCGCGCGCGCGATCTATCAACGCCTCGCGATCAGCGTCTACAGCAACTACTACCCGTCGCTCGCGAGCGCGCGGGTCGGTGTGCGCCCCGATACTTTTCCGGCTGCGATGGCGCCAGACCCGGTGCGGCAGGCGCCCGATATTAATGGCGGCGAGACCGGCTTTCATCTGACGCGGGCGCTCGCGTTGCACGCGCTGGATTTGAAGGAGCTGGAGACCGCTGAGTTGAAGGTCCTCGAAGTTCACGCGGATCAGATTCCGGCGTTGCGCGGGTTCGTGCTGGCCTCGTACCAGGATGCGGATGCGTGGCACGACGCGATCTCAGCCGCGGCCCGGATGGAAGGCCGCGGCGAAGTCAGCCGCGAGATTGCCGAGCGAATCCGCTATCCCCGCGCGTACTGGACGCTTATCGATCCGGTGGCGCGCCGGCGCGACCTCGATCCCTGGCTGCTGCTCGCGCTGACGCGCCAGGAGAGTCTCTTCGACCCGGCCGCACGCTCATCTTCGGACGCGCGCGGCCTGATGCAGCTCATGGCGCCGACCGCCCGCCGCGTCGCGGGCGTCGGGCGCGGCGTCGAGCTCGATCTTTACGATCCAGCCGTCAGTGTCGAGCTCGGAAGCTCGTACCTGAGGCAATTGCTCGACCTGTTCGGCGGCGATCGGATCAGGGCGGTGGCCGCGTATAACGCCGGCGAGCACGCGGTCGCCAACTGGAACGCGAAATTTCCCGGCGACGACGACCAATGGGTCGAGAACATCGGCTATCGCGAGACCCGCGACTACGTCAAGCAAGTGATCGGCGGAGTGCGCGAATATCAGTTGCTCTATCAGACCCCGGCCGGAAGTTCGGGTTCGCCGCCACCGCAATCGCCGGAGTGAAACGTGAGTCTTTGCTTCCAGTCCACGGTTTTCAGTCCATGCCGAGTTCTGTTACGCTCGTGACGATTCCATTTCCCGCTAAATGAGTGAGTGCAGATGAAACTCGATACCGGTTTGATGGCGCGCGACTTGCGCGAAGTTCCTGCTCTGGCGAGAGCGGCTGAAGAGGCCGGCTTTGACGCGATCTGGACCGCGGAAGCCGGCAACGACGGCCTGCTGCCGCTGGCGCTGGTCGCGGAGCATACCACGCGGATCAAGATGGGTACCGCGATCGCGATTGCTTTTTCGAAAAGCCCGATGGCGATGGCTTATACGGCGTGGGACCTGGCCGGGATGTCGCAAGGCCGCTTCATCCTGGGCCTCGGCACCCAGGTCAAGGGCCATATCGAGCGGCGCTTCGGCGTGAAGTGGGAAGCGCCGGTTCCCCGGCTGCGCGAATATATCGAATCGTTGCGCGCGATTTTCAAATGCTGGTCGCAGGGCGGGATGCGGCTCAAGTACGAGGGCAAGTACTACAACTTCTCGCTGATGACGCCGTTCTTCACGCCGCCGCATCATAACTTCTCGAACATTCCGATCTATATCGCGGGGGTCAACAAATATATTTGCCGGCTCGCGGGAGAGCTCTGCGACGGCCTGCACGCCCATCCGTTCCATTCGCCCAAGTATCTGCGCGAGTTCGTTATCCCGAACGTCGAGCTCGGGCTGGCCAAGTCGGGGCGCAGCCGCAAGGACTTCGCGATCGCGAGCACGGCCTTCGTGATCGCGGGCAACAACCGGGAGGAGATCGAGCGCTCCAGGGCGGCCGTGCGCCAGCAGATCGCATTCTACGCCTCGACCCGTACCTACAAGGTCGTGCTCGATATGCACGGCTTCGGCGCGGTGTCCGCGCGGCTCAGCGAGAAGGCCGCCAAAGGCGACTGGGGCGGGATGGCGAGTGAAATCACCGACGAGATGCTCGACATCTACACGGTGTCGGGTACCTTCGATGAGATCGGCGCAAAGGTCCGTGCCCGCTACGAGGGACTGCTCGACCGCGTCGCGTTCTATATCTTCTACCGTCCCGGCGAGGACGACGCGGCTTGGCGCAAGCTGACCAAACAGTTCAACGGTTGATCGCGAAACGGATCACAGACCTGATCGGGGACAAAGGAGAACGAGATGCGGAAAACGATGATGGGCAAATTTGCGATGCTGGCGGGAGTGGGAATGATTTTCTGCGCGGCTTCGATCGCGCGCGCGCAGACCGCTCCGGCGGCGGCCGTGCCGGCCAATCTACAGGAGATGGTGAACGGCGCGCGGCACTTCACCGAGGTCTCGGTGCTGATCGGCACCACCAAGTTCTGGCTGCCGAGCACGATCGTCGTCAATCAAGGCGACAAGGTGGAGATCACGCTGAAGAACGAAGTCCCGGGCGTCGGGAGCAATCAGCATGGCTTTGAGATTCCGGCGTACAATATCGAGAAGGTCGTCACCGCCGGCAAGCCCGAGAAGGTCGAGTTCACGGCGGATAAGCCGGGCGTGTTCGTGTTCGGATGCCAACTCCATCCGGCGCACGTCGGCGGCCAGTTGATCGTTCGTCCGAAAGGGTGATCCTGAAAGGGCGCCCGTTCGGGCTTCGGCATAGCGCTTAGCGCCGTCGATTCGGTACCCTGTCCCGTGGATGCGCCGACAGTTGATCTATGCGCGCTCGCCGGATTGGGCGGAAATTGCCGCGCGCGCCGAGGACCTGATCTCAAGCGCGGCTTTCGAGCCGGTCAAGGACGAGACCAAGACCAGGGCGGGATTCATCGCGCTCGAAAACGGGGCGTCGGCGTTTATCAAGCGCTTCGACCGGGGCTCGCTGACTTATGGATGGTGGCTCAGGATTCGCGGCTCGCGCGCCAGACGCTCGATCCGCGGCGCCGCGCTGCTCCGGGCGCACGGCTTCGGACATCCCGAACCTTACGCGGCGGTCGAGTTGAGCACCGCGGGATCGATTCGCGCCGCCTACCTGATAAGCGAGCCGCTGCGTAATGCGAAGACACTCAGCGTTTCGATCGACCTGCGCGGGCGGCGGCGGGGCGCGCAGGCTGCCTGGCGCCGGAGCGTTCTGGCCGCGGTCGCGCGCGAGATTCGCCGGCTCCACGAGGCCGGTCTTTTCAGCTCCGATCTGCAGGAGACCAACCTGATGATTGAACGGAGCGGCGGCGAACCGCGAATCTATTTCGTCGACCTCGACGGCTTCAGGAGCCTCAGGCGAGTCCGGCAGCATCGGCGCGAACGCAACCTCGTGCAGCTCGATCGCAGTATCGGCCGCTTTCTCCGCCGCAGCGCGCGCCTGCGCTTTCTGTATGATTATTTGGGAGCCCGGCCGCAACGCCGCGAGGCGAGAGCGATCGTAGCGCGGCTGCTGGAGCGAAAGCGGCGCGAGGATCGCAAACGGCAAGCGCGCCGCGGCGGGGAAAGTGCGTGCCGCAGCGCGCCGGCCTCCGGACCCGCCTGAGGATCTGAGATGGCGATCGCAATTCGCAAGCGCGAGTACGATCATCATACCGAGGAGGTTCACGCCGCCGGCGGCGCGAGTATCCGCGACCTGATGCTCGGCCTCAACGACGGGATGGTGGCGTCATTCGCCGTGACCTCCGGCGTGGCGGGCGCGTTCGACGCCGCGCGCATAGTTATCATGGCGGGAATTGCCGAGACGCTCGGCGGCGCGGTCTCGATGAGCCTGGCCGCGTTCATTTCGGCCCGCTCGCAGATCGAGTTCTACCAGAGCGAGATCGAACGCGAACGCGAGGAGATCCAGCGCTGGCCCGATCGGGAGAGCGAGGAGATTCGCACGATCTACCGCAACAAGGGCTTCACCGGTCCGCTGCTCGATCAGATCGTCACGCATATCACGGGCGAGCCCGAGCGCTGGCGCAACGTCATGATGCGCGAGGAGCTGGGCTTTTCGGAGGAATCATTCGACCCGCCGCTGCGCTCCGGCGCGACCGTCGGGGGCGCCTACTTCGTCGGCGCGATCATCCCGGTGATTCCGTACCTGTTCGTGGCCCCTGCGGCGGGAATTATTTTCTCGGCCTTCGTCACGCTCGCGGCGCTGTTTATAGTGGGCGCGGCCAAGACCGTGATTACCAGCCGCCGATGGTGGCTGAGCGGGCTGGAGAGCATGCTGACGGGCTTGGCGGCGGGGCTGGTGACTTACAGCGCCGGGCACTTTCTCGCGCCGCATTGAATCATCTATTTTGTTCGATCCGCCTGCTCGATCCCGCCTGCGCGATCCGGCGCGCTGCGTATGCTGCCGCCGCTTCGGAATGTGATAGTCGTTTAGCTAATGGTTCGGGTTTCCGCAGTCATAGCTGTCTACAACGGCGCGAGCACGATTGACCGTGCGATCGAAAGCGTCCTCAAGCAGGATTTCAGCGGTTTCGAGATCATCGTAGTAGACGACGGTTCGACCGACTCGACCGTCGAGCGGCTCAAACAGTGGGGCGACAAAATCCGTGTCGTGCGGCAGGCGAATAGCGGTCCCGCCAGCGCTCGCAACCACGGCGTCCGGGTCGCGGCCGGCGAATATCTCGCCTTCCTCGACGCAGACGACGAGTGGATGCCGGGCAAGCTGAGCAAAATGGTCAGCGCTCTGGACAGCGCGCCCGGCGCTGCGCTTGCCTACTCGAACTTTATCTCGGTAAACAAGGCGGGCCGGGAGCAGAAGGACTCGCTGGTCAGAGCCGGATGCGACCACGCGCCTTCGATGGGCGAGATGCTCACGCACTGGTGGCCGATCCTGACCAGCGCGGTCGTGATGCGGCGCCAAGTCTTCGACTTATGTGGAGGCTTCCACGAGGCGTTCAAGTCGGCCGGCTACGAGGATCCTTATCTGTGGCTGCTGGCCCGCGAGCACGGCGATTTCATCTACATCCGCGAACCGCTGGCCGTATATCGGATCGAGCCGGATTTGGAGCGGCTGCGCAAGTACGCGAGCGGCTGCGCGACTTTCGTGAGGCTGGTGCGCGAGCGCTACGGCGCGCGGGGCGCTGCGCTGACCCGCGAGGTTTTAGACGCGCGAGTCAGTTCGCTGGGGTACGAGGGTCTTCTGGCCATGCGGCGCGGTGACAAAAGAGACGCGCGCCGCGCGTTCATGCTCGCTCTGCGCTGCAAACCTCTGAGTCTCAGGAGCGCCGGCAGACTGCTTAGAACTTTCCTTCCGTTGAATCTGGCGCAGGCATTGGCCGGACGGACACGAAGTAAACCTGGATAAGAGGACTGCTCGCCGCGCGGAGATCGACCGCAAGTCATTCAGCCGGAGTTCAGGCGATCGGCGTCTCCGGTTCTTACGCGGCGCTTGCGGCTGCTCAGCGCGATCGCGATAGGCGCGGGCAGATAGGTTCTGACCAGTCGCAGAAGGCTGCGCCGGTCAAGGCGTTCATAGCGCCTCGCGCAAAGGAACGCTCGCCGCGCCTGTTTCATCCGGCCCGCGTCGAGGGCTTGCATGCCCGACTCGACCAGAGATCGCGAATGCTGTTGGGCCCGTTGCTGAATCGCCCTGCTGCCCGCCTCTCCGTAGCGTTCGCATAGATGGCGCGAGAACAGCTCGAAGCCCGGCGCGTACTTGATCATCCGATCGACGAATGGGGCGAGCCGATAGCGCGTCAATGGCTCCGGCACGTATACGAACGGGCCCAGCTCGCGTGCGAGGATGAAGAGATAGACATCCTCGAAGCCGCTCGCCGATCGGTACTCGTCGCAAAAGCCGCCGCAGGCGATGAAAGTCTGCCGGCGCATCGTGACGGTGCTGGGCAGGATCGGCCACCAGGTCCCGATGATCTCGTCCATCGAGGGCGCGCGCGCCTTGTCGGATGGCACGAAGAAAGCGCCCAGCGGCCGATCCAGCGAATCGACCGGCACCGCGTCGGAAAACGCCAGCACCGCGCCTGGTTCGTGCTCCAGCGCGGCTACGGTCTTCGCCAGGCGCCCCGGCATCCAGACGTCGTCGGCATCCAGGAAGGCGACAAACTCGGATCGCGAGGCCGCTACGCCGGCGTTGCGTGCGAGCGCCAATCCCTGATTGTCCTGGCGAATCACCCGGATCCGGTCGCCATAGCGATCGAGCACCTCGGCCGTGCGGTCGGTCGAGCCGTCATCCACCACCACGACTTCGACCCCGTGGAAGTTCTGCGCGAATACGCTATCAAGGGCGCGCCCCACGATTGACGCACCATTGTATACGCAGATAACTACCGACACCGCCGGGCGCATCATCGATCAATAGTGCCTCAGATGAATAGTGCCCCAACCTTGCTCGCCGCCGCAACACGGCGCTCAGACCGAATCGCAGCGATCCGATTCGGTCGGACGTGGTCAAGGGGCGTAATCCGCGAGATGGCACAGCCGCCGGTAGATCGTCAGCGCGCGCGACGGCGCTTCCACCGCCGCCTTGGAGCGCTTCAGCCGGCGATCGGCGAACTCGCGATCCAGCCGAATGCCCAGTTTCGTCCCGAGCGCCGGGAAGGCGGTGCCCTCGAGCAACTGATCGTAGTGTACGAATAGCCAGTCGCCGCCTTGCGGATAATGGATATCCAGGACGTGGCGGTACATGCTCTCCCACACTTTGAACGCGCCGGCGATATCCATCTGAACGTCGCGAAGGTAATCCGCCCGCTCGCATTCCTTGACGATGCTGTCGGCCGTGACGCTGGGATGGCGAAAGACGCAAAGCAGCAGCGCGTCCTTTATATACGGCCGCCAGGCTGCCAGAGTGTAGCAAAACCTTGGATCTTTGAAGCAGTACGGCGCGCGCGCTGTAACCGCCTCGATACGGCGGGCCAAATCCGGCGAGCAACGGATCGAAACTCCGAGCGGCAGCGCCGCGAGCCATCGCTGGAAGCCCGCCAGCGGCCGCGAGCGCAGGCGCAGCCTGCGAATGAAGCCGTCGGTCGGTAAAGGCACGACCTGCGCCAGCAGCTCCTCGTTGATGCCGTTGACTTCCTCGTCCTCGAACTGGCCTTTGGGATTTCCCTCGTTCGCCGGCCAGATGGCATCGCCCATGAAGTAGCCGGCCTTGGCCAGAATCCCGGAGGCCAGGCTGGTCCCGCTTCTTCCACTGCCGAGGATTATGCAGTTACGTGGCATCGCGTGTGGCCCGCACTACTCAGTAGATACTCAAAGAGCAGACGCTCTGGTGCAGCCGCCACAATTCCGTTCGACGGACACTCAGCGCCGCAACACCCACACCCCGTGCAGGTGCGCGACGACATGCGGATAGGTCCCGCGTAGCTTGGCAACCGCCTTGGCATCAGAAATCGTCACGGCCAGGTCGGTCAGGATCAAGGTGTCCGCGTTGGTGGCAGAATGCTGGAGCAGTGCGGGGTTCACCGCGCGATCGTCGCGCAAATAGTACTGCACCGCCGAGGGAAAGAATAGGACGTTCACAACACGCCCCTTTCTTAGGTCGGGCTCGACAATTTCGGCGGCTTCCCGCCACTGAACTCCCCACTCCAGGTCGTCGATGGTGGGCTCGTAAGCCCGGATTTTTCCCAGCGCCAGCACGATCACCAGGGCGAGCGCCGCAACTCGCCGCGAGTTGGGGCGAAGCTCCCAGATTCCGAAGCCGATGAGAATGCAAAATGGCGCAAACGAAATGAAAAAGTATCGTTGAATGAAGATCGGAATCCATGCATATGCCGGCACGGCGAGTAGCAGGATACTCTGCTTGAAAAACCAGGCGAGGAGCACCACCGGGCCGAGCATCCACAAGACAGTGAACCAGAGCGCTTCCGGCGTGCGCCTCCAGCTCTGTAACGAGCCCCATCCGGCGAGCCCGATTGTCACCGGCGCGATTAGGCCGCGCGTCGCCTGACCGAGGAAGTCCCGCAACACATACCCGGAGCCCCCTCCGAATACCCTGTACCACTCCCGAAAGCGCTCGCTCTGCAGGCGTTTGGGAACCAGGCGCGGATAGCTGAAGCCCGCGGCTGACAGCGCGACTGCGAGTCCCAGCGCGGACCAGGTCCACACGCTGCGCGGTCTCCAGCCGCGAGACCACGCCCTCCACAGCAGCCACGCGCCTTCGGTCCAAAGGACCAGCGCGGCAAAGTAATTGGCCGCCATCGCTGTGAGAATAAGGAACGTCGCTGCGGCGTAGTTCAATGCACCACCTTGGCGGACCGCGCGCAGCAGAAACCAGATGTGTCCCAGCACCGCGAGCATCAGGAACGGGTACATTCGCGTTTCCCGCGAGAGTCTGATCGCGACCAGGTTGACCGCGAAGATCAGTGCGCCGATCGCGGCCGCTACCTCGGCCCCCTCGCGCGGCAAACCCGGCCAATCGGCGACGCCCGCGAAGAGTTCGACGGTGACGGCGAATACCAGCGGGATAGCGATCGTGCCCAGCACCCCGGAAAGCGCGCGCATCGATACGAGGCTGTCACCGAACGCGAGTATCCAGAAGCGGAGCACAAACTCGTAGACCCCAAGCTTTCCGTAAGTGACCTGGCTCGTGACGCGGAAAACATCGGTGACGGTCGGAGCAGAAGCCGCGACCCACGAAACTGATTCGTCGGCTGTTATCTCGTAGGCGCCAAGGTTGGAGAGTCGCAACCACCCGCCGGCCGCGACCGCCAGGCCAAGGATTAGGGCTGCAGTCCACCTATTGGCAGGTTCTCGGAGACTGATTGACTGCGCGCGCATATAGGTTCCCATCCGACCCTGATCGGCGTCCTCGCTCTGGGAGCCTACCCGCGGAACGTCCGCTTGGGCTTGCCGAGCGCGCGCGAGATGCTCTGCGGAAGGTAGGTGCGAAGCAGGCGCAGATACGCCTTGAAGCGAGCCGGATCGTGAGCCAGCGCGAGTTTGAGATAGTTGCGTGCCTGCACGCGATCGCCCGCCCGGAGCGCCATATGCCCCTTGTGTCGCAGGTCGCGTCCCTCGGTGCGCAGCATCTGTTCCAAGAGCTCGCGCGGAACGAAGTCCAAAAAGAAGGGCGCGAAGGCATCCGCACCCGGGTCGATCTCTTCAAACGGTTTCCGGTACGCGCGGGCGCGTGCGCGCGGCAGCGTGCCGGGCCGGGCTTGCTTTGGCGCGTCGGGATCCGGCGAAAATTCGGCGACCGCACGGTAGCCGTAATTGGCTACCGCGAAGCTACATGCCAAGTTGACCCCCACCCAATCAGTATCATCGAAAATGACCAGACCACCGGGCCTGAGCAGCCGGTGGACGAATCGGAGATCGATGAATACGTAATCGAAATGGTGATTGCCGTCGACGAAGGCCAGGTCGAAGGAGCGCCCTTCCTGCACAAGCCGCGGCAGCACCAGTTCGGACGGCTCCTGGTAGAACTCAACCATCTCAGTGATGGCGAGGTCGCGCAGCGAGCGCAGTGCCGCATTGTGGAAAATCCGTTCCTGCGACGGGTCCATAACCACATGCGGACGAAAACCGGCGCCGTTCTCGAACAGGGCTTGCAGGATGAACAGGGTTGACACGCCCCAGGCCATCCCGATTTCGAGCGTTGCGTGCGGCTTTTCAGCACGGACCAGATCTGCGATGAAACGGCCTTCATCGCGGGGGACGCTCATGCCGCCGAGCGAATGAGGCTGCTCATCGTCACCGACGATGGCGCTGCGCGCGTAGATTTCGGCGATGCGCTCGCCAATGCGACGGGCGGTTTCCGCCGGAGGGATTTGAGGTTTATCCTTCGCGATCACCGTATTAGTCCGTTTGTCCAGCCGGAACTGCCCGCCGGCGCCACGAGTCTCCGCGGCGTGCGCACGCTTCATAGACTTCGAGATAACTCAGCGACGCTGCGTGCCAATCATACTTCGCGGCACTTTCAAGTGCAGCAAGACCCATCCGAAGCCGCGCTTCGGGGTCGTCAAGCAGTTTACTGATCGCGGCCGCGAATTGGGCCGGATCGTCGCGCTCTACAAGCAGGCCGTTGACGCCGTCGGTTACTGCCTCCGGCGTGCCGCCGCCATTGGTGACGATCACCGGTAGTCCGCACGCCATTGCTTCGAGTATGGCCAAGGGCGGCCCGCCTCCCTCTTCCACGCGGCTGGGCATAACGAAAAGGGTTGCACCCCGGTAGAGGCTCCAAAGTTTCGGTTGAGGCAGCGCGCCTGGCAGCATCACTCTCGCGCCAAGGCCACATCTGGAAACCTGCTCCATGACTTTTGATCGATCGTGGCCGTCACCGGCCAACAGAAGGTCGAACTCCGAATATTTGGAGGCGAGCGCGGCGAAGACTTCAACCAGCAGGTCGAGCGCCTTGGTCGCGAGATGAAACCGCGCCGCACAAATCAGATAAGGCCGCCCGTGCTCGGGCGCAACCGCGACAGCGGCCGCCGCGAAGTCGACGCCGCCGCGAATCACGCGAGCCCGGCGCGCGACCGCGACTCTGCGCGCAAAGAAGTCTCGGACGTACCCTGATGCCGCCGTAATCGCCGACACGCGATCGAGCGCGCGCAGGGCCTTTTCGCCGAGCCTGCCGTGATACGAAGTGCCGTGCAGGGACTGGACCAACGGCACACCCGCCTGCCGGCAGGCCGCCACGATCACGGGAAACTTGTCCCACACCCCGCCGTGCGAATGAACCACGTCCGGCTTCCATTCACGGATCGTCTCGACCAGCGGCAGGAAACCCTTGGGCTGTCTGAAAAGACGCTCGAGGTGATGCCAGGTGACCGGCTTCGGGATCGGAATCTCCAATTCGATGTAATCGACCGGCGCGCGCGGCAGCCGCTGGGCTTCCGGTGCTGTCGACGAAAGGACCGCGGCGCGATGACCGAGGTCGATTAGGTCGCGGGCAAGGTGATCTACGACTTCCGCTACGCCTCCCACGGCATGGAATGCTTCGCAGGTCAGCAGGATGCGCATGGCAAGCAGCGAGCGGGCCTCAGCGGGCGTCGGCAGGTGCGGCGGCGCGCGCCGGTGCTCGCACGGTTGCGCGTTTCCACGCTGAAAGGTCACGCCCGATCAGCCGCTCGAATTCCACAACCTCGGGTCGGTAAGCTTCTCTCAGGCGTGCCGCCACTTCAGCGTCCAAGCGAGGAAAGGGCTCACCTCGACCGAAGCAGTATTGCCAGAAGCCGATCCGTTCGAGCAGGTTTGAAACCCGATATGAACCGCGCCGGCTCAGGGCCCGGTTAAGCTGCCACGCCCGCCCGGCGAGACGCGGACTTCGGGGCGCGCGTTCAAAACCCCATACGCGCGCGGTCGCCTTCAACGACTTTGCGAGATCAATTCGCCGGGCGCCAACGAAGTCCGTCACGCGGTCGAGGTAAGCCTGGGGGTCCAATTGCAAGTCGTCATACAGGCACACCAACACCCGTTGCGGCCCGAAGGTGCTCTGCCATTGCTTGAGGTAGTGCGCGTATCGACCGGACTCGATCGTCGGTTCATGGCTCGCGATAGCACGCTCGAAGGGGGCCTGGGTCCAGCCGTAATGGCGCATCAGTTTGTACATTGAGTAAAGCCGCTCGACCGGCTCTCTGAAAGTGCAGATTATCTTGCACTGGGGAATATCGTGAGAAATTCGCTCTCGCACCTGAGTCGAATCGAAGTAGGCAGGGGTGATTTCACCTGCGGGAAGGTCGGATGGGTAGTCACGGAAATGGTGTGCATACCACTTCAGGCCTTTTGAGTAATACCGATTAAAGAAGAGGGTTTCCTTCACGCCTCGCGGCAGGGCGAGATGCCCCTCGAGAACCTGATGAAGCCAGGTGGTTCCGGTTCGCGGGGGCCCGACCCCGATAAAGTCCGGCAGCCTCATCCGGTACTACTTGACCAGAACGTAGAAGGCGACAGTGCCATATGGAGAGCGCACCGATGATGCCGGCGGCGCGGGCGGTTGCTGGTCGCCGGGGAAGAGGAATATCCCGTGCGGGATGGTTTTATGGGCTTCCCAGCGATTCAGAAAGCGATATTGGCCAAAGGCGAGCACGGGCACGCCGGGCGGAGTTCTTGCCATCTCATTGCCTAACGAGCGGCGCATCTGGCCGTCAACGAGCTGAGTTACCCGATCATGCTGAAATCGATCCGGAGGATATCGTTCAAAAAAAGCACATACATACAGCTCTTGTCAATTTCCGGCATTGTCACCGGTTCCCGGCCATCGTTGAACCGATCGATTTCTCCTATCGCCTGCGCGAGACCATAATGGAATTTGGCCGCTCCCTCGCAGCGCCCCCAGCAATACGACCATCGCGGGGACGAATACTTTGGTGATCGAGTAGGAATAAGTGAAAGGCGAACAACAGCGCACTTAGCATCAGCCAGGAGTCCCGTTTCCGGCGCAGCCACAGGAAGAAACAGACCATCGCCGCATCGATTGTGGCGGGGGCGGTCATCACTTCCTGCGCAAAACGGCTGTAGCCCTGATGCCACGGCGACACTGCGCCCAGCAGCGCTGCGACCGCAGCGCCCGGCAGCCCCAGAGTCAGCCCGGCCAGCAGGCTCATCGCAACCAGATCCGCACAACCCCATAGCGCGATTCCCAGTCGGACCACCGCCGGCTTGAGCCCCAGCAGCGCGACCAACGGCACCAGCGAGTAGGAAAACAGGGGCATATTTGTAGGTATTGAAACCCTGGATCGTGATCGGCAGAAAATTGCCGTGATGGTCGCGTCCGGTTTCGAGAATACTGTACGCGCGTCGTAGCCAAACAGGGCCTCGTCAACGAAGAATCCGGGCGGAGCACTGTCCAGCCGAATCGTGCGCAGGGCAAACCCGGCCAGCAACGCAACCGCAAGCAACCACCCCTGTTAGGTGAGTTCGGGCCAGAGCGGCAGTCACGATTCGCGCAAGGCAGCCGAGGCGCGATCGCGCGCGGACAATGCCGTCAAGCCTTCGCGCGGAAGCTCGACGACGGTCATCTACGGGATCACACTTCGATAAGAATGTCGTCGCCCTCGAGCTTGACGGCGAAGCAGGCGACTTTCTTGTCCGGTTCTTCGATCTTGGATCCGGTGGTGATGTCGTACTCCCATCCGTGCCAGGGACAGACCACGGTCGTGCCGTCGAGTTCGCCTTCGCCGAGCGGACCGCCCCGGTGCAGGCAGGTATTGTGAATCGCGTAGAACTTACCACCGGCGTTGAACAGCGCGATCGGCTTGCCGCCGGCCTCGACCGTCTTGCCGGTTCCCTCTGCGATTTCGTCGCGACGCCCGACTTTCACGAAATTGCCCACGGCCAGTTACCTCCGCTCGCTGTGGCGAGCCGATCTTATTGAGCGCGCCTTAAGACGCGCAACCGCTTGTCGCGCCATAGTTGCCTCTCCCGCGCCTGCGGCTTGCAGCAGGCTCAAACCGGGTGAGGGCGGCACGAGCCGGCTTCGACTCTAGGTCGTGTACTCGGCGTTGATCCTGACGTAGTCGAGACTCAGGTCGCTGGTGAGGACGGTCGCAGAACCTTTGCCGAGCTTGAGATCGAGCCGGATCGCGAACTCGCGCTGGCGCATCACCGCGGCGGCTTCCGGAAGCGCGTCCACCACGAGCGCGCCGTGGGCCGCGATCTTCACGCCGCCCACGTACAGCTCGAGCCGATCGGGATCGAGCGCGGCGCCCGACGCGCCGGCGGCGCCGATTATTCTTCCCACGTTCGGATCGCATCCGAAGAACGCGGTCTTCACCAGCGGCGAGTTGGCGATCTGGCGCGCGGCCTTCAGCGCGTGGGCTGTCGAGCGCGCGCCGCGCACCTCGACCGTCACCAGCCTGGTCGCGCCTTCGCCGTCGTAAACCAAATCGCGCGCGAGCGCGCGCGAGACCGCCGCGATCGCGTTTTCAAAGACTTGTAGCTCGCGCCGGTTGAGGGCGCGGTTGCCCGCCGCTCCGCTCGCCATCAGGATCACCGTGTCGTTGGTCGACATGT
>Ga0209415_10011196_pt1 | contig 15132 bp, 13 predicted proteins | sample PeaSoiSIISIP2007_FD_187696 | JGI IMG/M metagenome (GOLD analysis project Ga0209415, IMG submission 187696) | Peat soil microbial communities from Weissenstadt, Germany - SII-SIP-2007 (SPAdes) (version 2) | ecosystem: Environmental > Terrestrial > Soil > Wetlands > Peat | place: Germany... | reverse complement strand
GCCATCCAGTACACGGCCGCGATCCCCGTTACTCGCCTCGCTCCGGCATTCATGTTGTTCTCCATTTGATGCTAGTGATCCCGGTTGCATTCCAGATCCACAGAGATGATCCTATAGTCTGAAGTCGCAGAGTTCCCCTCTTAACATATCTTTACGATTGCGCTCCAGGAGGTCCCCACCGCCGGGATAAAATCTTAATGAGGCAACCGCAGCATTTGAGCCGTGCATACCGTTGTAGCGCAAGGGAATTAGTATCCATGAAAAATATCAAACAATTTTGTTTTATCGGATGCGTAGTAGGTGTTGTCGCGATGGCGCTCCCTGTTTACGCGCATCATGGCACGGGTGTTTCTTATGATGCAAGCCACCCCCTCACTATGAAAGGCGTGGTCACCGAGTTCCATTATGCCAACCCACATCCTCAACTGTATTTCGACGTCACGGACGAGAAAGGCAACGTGGTGCATTGGGGGGGCGAATTCTATCCCAATCCGGCCCAATTGATCCAGGGCGGCTGGGGAAAGAAACGTTCCGAAGCCGCGTTACCGGCGGGAGCGCACGTTACGATCACCGTAGCCCCCTCACGAGCGGGAACGCCCGTCGGCGCTATTCTCAAGCTATTGAACGATCAGGGCGAGGTGGTAATGGGTGTGGCTGGAGGCGTTCCGGGACAACCTGATCCTCCGGCGGGCGAACAGAAGCAGCCCGAACAAAAGCAACCCGAACAAAAGCAACCCTAATGAGATCAGACATAATGAGGATCAACCTGGCAAGTTTCGCCGTGCTACTGGGTGGCTACCTGTTCTGTTCATCCAGCCTTTTCGCGCAGGGCGGGCGAGGTGTATTGGCTGCCGATCCGAAGAACGCCAACCGTCCGTACGACAAACATGACATCTCCGGAATCTGGAGCCGCAATGGCTCACCAGGCGGATACGGCGGAGGCGGAACGTGCCGGGATTGCGGAGATCGTGGCTTCGCTAATGATGTCCCTCCCCTGACGCCGCTTGGGCAGAAGATGTTCGATGCGAACAAGCCCTCCTACGGACGCAACCTTAGCAGCGCCGATGCCGCCGCGCATCCGGAAGAAGCCATCGGACGGCGCAGAGCTGTACCGCCCGCCAATGGGTCGGACCCCTATCAAACCTGCAATCCGATGGGTCCCTCGCGCGCGTTGATTTATCCCGACCCCATGGAGATGAATGTTCTCGCCGACAAAATTCTTCAGCAGTTCGAGTGGGGAAATGGGGTTCGCGCCATATGGACCGACGGCCGTGAAGTTCCCAAGGATCCGGACATTCCACGCTGGTGGGGTTATTCTGCCGGCAAATGGGATGGGGATACTTTCGTGGTTACCACTACCGGCGTGGACGAACGAACCTGGGTGGATCATTATGGTTATCCGCATAGCGACAGCATGATTCTGGAGGAGCGCTACCGGAGGATTGCTTATGACGTGCTGGAACTCAACATGACCATTACCGATCCCAAGATTTACACCGCCGTCTGGAAGAGCGAGACCAAGAAATTCCGTAAGTTGTCCAAAGAGGGCATCAAGACCGTCGAGGGCTGGGCGGGACTGCTGGAAGACATTTGCGCGCCGATTGACGATGTGGAGAGCTTCAATAAGAGGATCCGCGATCCCGCGGGCGGGGTGCTTCACTAACGGGGGCAGTCTGTTCTCCCAGGTAGCGACGGAGCGCCCACCGGTTCACGCATGTTGATTGAAAATCCGCTCAGCACATCTCCGTCGTCATTTCCCATTCTCGAGTGCTTCCATATCGCGGGCTTCGCGCTTTCGATTGGAATGACGGCGCTCGTCGATTTCCGTCTCCTCGGTTTCGGCTTGCAAAAGCAGCCCCCGGCGCAGATTGCCAGAGCCTTTGACTGGTGGATGTTCGGCGGTCTGATTGTGGCAGTGTTTTCCGGGCTGCTGCTGTTTTCCACCGATCCGGATATGTATTACCTGAACTGGTTTTTTCTGATCAAGATGGTGTGCCTCGTGCTGGCCATCGTCTTCAACTACACAATCCATCGACGAGCGGTCACACCAGGTTTATCGCCTGCAGCGGGGCGCGCGGTGGCCTTTGTTTCGCTGGCGCTTTGGGTATCGGTGATCTTTGGAGGTATTTTCATCGCCGTCATCCGCCCCGGCCTCACCTGATCGCCTATGCTCATTTCCTTCCTGATATGGCTGCAGAATCTGGAGCCCTTCACCGAGCTGCGCAGCTCCGGCTACGTTTATCCGGTTGTGCTGGCGCTGCATGTCACCGCAATTTCGCTATTTGGCGCGATGATTGTTGCTACAGATCTGCGACTGCTCGGGTGGGCCTTGCGGGATGGCTCTATCGCGGATGTCGTCGACTGGTTGCGCTGGCCCAAACGAATCGGCTTCCTCCTGGCTGCTACGTGCGGGTTCTTGCTGTTCTCTTCCAAGGCCGAAGAGTACTACTACAACCCTTTTTTTCGGATCAAGATTTTACTCTTCACCCTCGTCGCGGTTCATGCGATGGTTTTCCGGAAGAGCGTGTACGGTAGCCCGGCGGAACTGGACCTCGGAGCTCAGCCACCGGCGCGCGCGAAGCTAGCGGCCGGCCTGTCTCTATTTCTGTGGCTCGCCATTCTGTGCGCGGGACGAGCAATCGGTTACGTTGCAGGCCGGCCGGGCATGCACTTCAAGTAACCGGGTTCAACCCCAATTACTCGGTCCCGGCGATCCAGGCGGCGATCGCCTTCCAATTGGGATCGTCCTTGGAAAGGAATTGACGGCCTCCGCTGTGGAACTCGTCCCCGCCCGCTTCTTTCGCCAGCGGATGCCGCAGGAGAATGCTCGCTTCGGGATTTTTCCGATTCACCAGTCGCGAAACAGACTCGAAGTTCTGCCGTGATTGCTCGTCGGTCCAGGTGCTTCCCTCCGCGAGCGGCTGCAGACGGAAGGCACTGTTGCTGGCGCTGTGGCAGGCGACGCAGCGCGCGTGCCCGGGGCGCTTGGTGGCAAAGATCGGCTCAACCGTCTTTTTGTACGTCTCGTAGTCCAGCGATTGCGCCATCGCCAGTTGAGTCATCGAAGCGATCGCAGTGAGAAGTGCTAGGCGCACGAACGTCATGTGCATATCTCCTTTTAGGGCAGCACCGCGGTAATGTTCCGTTTCGGGACTTCGCCCACTGGAATCCGCGTGATCTCTTTCATCGCCTTGATATCCACTACCGACACCGAATTCGATGCTGCGTTGGCCACGTATGCTTTCGTGCCATCGGGCGTCAGCGTCACCCAGTCCGGGGAACGCCCCACTTCCGTGCTCCCCAGAACCTTCAAGTCCGGCAGCGAATAAAAATAGATTGAGCTGTTCAGCCTGCTATTGACCACTAGCGTCTTCCCATCCGAAGTCACGGCCATCCCGTGAGACTCGTTTCCGCCCACCGGGTACGTCGCCTTGCCGGGAGGAAGATCGGGGAGTTTGATCCGGTTGATCTCTTTGCGGGTGTCAAAATCCACCACGGCGAACCCGTTGAGCCCGGAAAGCTGGACCAAGATCCACTTGGTGGACCCGTCGGGATTGGTGGTAAACGCCAGCGGACGGATCCCCAAGTCCATTTGCAACGACCAGGCGGGCTCCTCCGTCTTTTGGTCGATCACGGTGATGATCTTCGATTGAATGGAACCGGACACCACGTACTTGCCGTCCGGCGTGACGTAGGTGTTGTGCACCGCGCCCTTGACTGGAATGGTCTTGACCCTTTCAAGAGAGGCGGTGTCGATCACGTCGACGGCGCCCGGCGCCACCGCAATCGAGACATACACGCGGCGCCCATCCTTACTGATGGAGATGTTGTTGGGGTGGCCGCTCAGGGGTATGCTGCGCGTGATCGCCAGAGTCTTTCGATCGACGACTTCCAGCGTGCTTCTTTCTTCGTTACTGATGTAGTAACGGCTTCCGTCCGGGGCGGCGGCCGCACCGTGGTTCACCTCGATGCCAGTGATTGTTCCGACCACTTTGTTGGTCGCGGGGTCAATGATGGAGACATCGTCTCCGGCGCTGTTGGTCTGGATGATACGAACCGTGCTCGCCGCGAGGGGCAGGGTCAGCAGAAGTCCAAGGTACTTCGAACGAGGCATTAGCTTGGTGATGTGCATAGTCGGCTCACTTTCAAATACCTGGCAGATTCCGCGAAGCCAAGTGAAATAGATTATACCGCTAACAGCCACGGCCTAGGAACGATGCGAGGGCCTGGGACAACAGGCCTGCCCCAGGTCGGCGCGGACCCCCGCTGCCAAAGCGCCAGGCTGAACGCTGGCAAACCTGGTCCTGTCCCCCAAACTTACTGGCTCAATAACCCGAACGCCGCCACCCCATTCGGCGCACCAACGTACACCTTGCCGTTGGCGATGGTCGGTACCATATACTTGTTGCCTCCACCGAAATCGCCGCGTCCGTCGGCCGCCTGACTCGAGTTGTACAGCTCCCGCGCCAGATTGCCGGCCGAGTAGGCGTGCAGTACAGCGGTTGAGTTGTTCTCTACCGCCCAGAGGATGCCGTTCGTCGTGCCATTCGCCGAGATACTGGGCGTGGCGCCGGGATAGGGAAACGAAGTGCCGGTCACCGAAGTGGGAGTCGAGGAGAGCACCGCTTTGCTGAACTGAAACGCTCGTATGGGACCGCCCACCGCGCCAAAATATACATGGCCTTTGTAATATGCCGGCATCGACCAGATTCCGCCGGGCAGCGCTCCGTCCAGCTCCTGATAAATTGCGTTGTCGTTATGCGAATTGAACTTACCCATGTTGTCGCGATTCACCAAATAAATGTTGCTATCCTTGCCTGCTCCGATCGCCAGATGCCGCACCTGGCCGTTGGCGTCGGTCATGTCCGGTAACACCAGAGCGCCGCCTGAGCCCAAGTCGACATCCCCGTTGGACTCGCTCGACGTATTGTCCATGGTGAAGTAATCCGCCACTGTCAGTTTGCCGCCCGCAGCCGAAAGCTTGATGAACGCGTTGCCGAAGTCGCCGTTACTAGGAAAGCTCTGCGCATTGAGAGTCGTGTCGAACGTCCCGTTCGCGTCCAGGAAATAGATGTAGCCGCTGGTGTCGGCCGCAAGACCCGCGCCGGCTCCCCAGATGGCCCCTTCCGCGCCATTGGGGGTCACGTCGAGCACGTAGGTGCTCGCAAGCGTCGCAGCGTTGTATCCCATGATCCAGCCAGTGTACGGATTAATGTCGCAATGCGACGCCCACGCCAGATACACGATCCCGTTCAATAATAGTAATCCCGATCGTTCCTTGTACTGTTTGGGGTTGAAGATAACGTAGCCGCCGCTGCTGTTCTCGCCCGTCCCGGGATACTTGGCGATTACTTCCACGGCAGCCGCCAGATGCTTGCCCGTCGCTAGGTTCAACTTATGCAGCCGTTGATGATAGTTGCCTGACGAGTCCTTACTCATGGCCACTGCAAAGATGACGCCCTCCGTAGTGCCGGGCTTGAGGTAAATCGCTGGTGTCGAGGTAATGCCGATCTGGGGAACTACCTGACCGCAGCCGCGGTCGTCGGAGGCCATTTCGCCGCTGCGTAGCAGCGACAGTTTCCAGAGCTGCGCGCCGGTATCCGCATCCAGCGCGTAGAGGCTGTCGTTCTCCGTGGCCACGATCAGCACGTTGTGCGTTCCTTGGTTCGGGATCGATACTCCGGCAACGTACAGGGGTTGCGCGTCCACCACGCCGTCCAGCGTAACTTGGAAGAGCTTGCCGAACGTGGTCGAATTCACGTTGCTCGGAGTCACCGTGGTTTCCGTCAGGTTCTGCCCAGTGCGCGCCGCGTCGTTGTGATACGTCAGCACGTCGGATTGCGCCGCCAGAGACAGGAAAGGAGCCGCAACTAACAAATACAAGACCGAATGCAAGGGCATGTTTCGCCTCGCTCTTACTCAACTAGTGCACAGGTGATAGCATCCACTGGACGCGGACTAGCTCGCTTCTGTTTCGCGCGCTGGAAGAACCGCACGTCACCCTCGTCCGGGAATGTGGGACAAATTCGGCTCGCGGGTTCGTTTCTACTGACAGATCAAGCGACTCGACTCGTCGCCGCGGTGGCGTGGAGAGGCACCGCTTGAAAGTCCGACTGGCAGGGTGGGCCATCGGTTATGTATAAGGTGCGAGCGTTGAGATCGATGGCGGCCGCAGCCACGGAGATCACTCGCTTCGGTTCCGGCAGCGTCGTGTCCGGGTGGCGGCAAATGGAGGCCGGCGTGCTGAAGTGATCGGACAGCAGGTGGTGAATGGTGTCGATCCCGATCTTTCCGCCGCTTCGCCGCAAAAAGCGTTCCAGCCGGTTCGCGCGGTACAGCGAATGCGGCGCGATGCGCTCAAACTGGGATGCAATACGAGTCTCGCTCACCAGATGATTGGCGTGTGTCACCACGCCGTTCTCCGGATACATGTAGGAGCAGTAGTCCGGCGTCGCCTCGATATTAATGATTTCGCCTTCCGCGTGCCCGATCAGAAAGTTTGTCGAGCAGCAGCGATCCGTTTGCACCACCGGAAGCAGAGCCTTGTCGAAGGTCCAGGCATCCAGGATCTCGCGGCAGCGCACATGGAAAGGCTTGCGGAACCCGTTGGCCCCGTCCCGTTGAGTCACCAGGCCGTTGACGCACAAGCCGATCCCGGCGGCATTCACCCCCATCTTGCAACCGGCGATGCCGGCTTCCGTGAAACCAACGAAGTCCGGCTTGTCCTTCCCAGGTTCTGACGAGCGCTTCACGCGCATGATGAAAACGTGTCCCCGGACCTTTTGCAGCCAGTCCCAATTCTGGCCGATCAGCGTATGGCCGCTGGCCGTCATTTCCGGAAGCAGCCCGAATGAGGTGCAGCCTTCCTGCTCCATGCAGGCGAGGCTGTTGACGGACTGCGCTTCCGAGCCGAACACACAGTACGCCAATTCGTAACGCGCGTTGAGCATGGCGATTTCTGTTAGCGACAGCTCCGCGCCCACCGCGATACCCGCCATCTCTTCGGCATATTCGGGATTATCTCGGGCAATGAACGCGCCCCAGGCGTCGCTTTGTTCCAGCACCACGGGCAGCCTGGCGCCGCCAGCCTCGAAACGCTCGACGTACGTTGCGTAGTTCTCGCGTATTTCCCTACGCATCCTCCGTCCATGAACAATCCCGCGCTCCCGCGGATCTAAACCGAGTTCCAGTACCGTCAATTCAGGCATCAGGCTTCGAACTTCCATTCTCCGCCGACCATGGTGCGCTCGACGGGGATCGTGACCAGCGAAGCGGGATCTTCCTTCAGCGGGTCACGGCCAAGAACCACCAGATCGGCCAGCTTGCCCACCTCGATGGAACCCTTTCGCTTTTCGTCAAAGGAGGCGTGGGCGCCGTTCACCGTGGCCACTCGCAGGGCTTCGGCAATGGTGATGCGTTGTTTTGGCCCCCAAACATTTCCCATCGTGTCTGTGCGGGTGACCGCCGATTGCAGGAACATCATCGGCTCGAAGGGTCCCGGCGGATAGTCCGACGACATGGTGCAGGGAATGCCGGCATCCAGGAAGCTCCGCAGCGCGAACATGGAATTCAATCGTTCAGCGCCGTACGCCTTCATTTTTTCGCCGTGATAGTAGACGTAGCTGGAGAAGGGGGTCGGAATGACGCCTTGCGTCTTGATGCGGCGGACCAGATCGTCATTGATTATGGTGCAATGCTCGATGCGGAAGCGGGGGTCTTTCTTCGGCGTCTCACGCTGCAAGCGCTCATAGACGCGCAGCACGATATCAATGGCCACATCGCCGTTGGCATGCGTGCCAATCTGCCAACCGGCCGCGTACGGCTCCCGCGCCATCTCGAAAAGCTGCTCCTCGTTGTTCACCAGGATCCCGTAATCGTTGGGACGTCCGATGTAGGGCTGCGAAACCCGCGCATCGCGCTCCGAGATGGACCCATCGCAGAACATCTTCATCGCGCCCACACGTACCCACTCGTCACCCAGGCCCGAATGGACCCCGGACGGCAGCATGCGTTTTATATAAGGCTGGCTGATAAAACCGTAAACTCTGACGTTGAGGTCGCCCGCCGCATAGGCGTCCTGATAAGCGATCAGATCTTCAGGTTGGCCCGTTGGGTCGTTCACTGACGTGATTCCGCTGCGCACGATCATCTTGGTGATGAGCTTGACGCCTTCCTGGCGTTCCGCGCGCGTAGCGGCGTTGGGAATCTTCGACCGAAAGGAATCGTTCGCCGATTCCATCACCCGCCCGGTTAGCTTGCCATTGAGGCCTCGCTCAAACTTGCCTCCTGGCGGATCGGGCGTCTTCTCGTTCACGTCGGCCAAAGCGAGAGCCTTGGAATTGACCCACGATGTGTGGCCGCCCCGATGATTGATGAATACGGGATGGCCGGGCGCCGCGGCATCGAGATCCGCGATGGTAAGAGCGCGGCCGTCGGAGGTCTTGGTGTCGTCGTATTTGAACCCAACCACCCACTGGCCGGGCGGTGTTTTGGCGGCGCGCTCGCGAATGGCCGCTTGGATGGCCGCGATGGAGCGCAAATCGCAATCGACTTCCTTCAGGTGGCGCAGTCCGGAAGACGCGGTGTGCAAATGAGCATCAATGAACCCGGGCAGGACGGTGCGGCCCCCGAGATCGATGCGCTTGGTGCTTGCGGATGCCAGGTTGTCGACTTCATCGTTCGCGCCAACCGCGAGAATGCGGCCGCCAGAAATCGCGACGCCCTGGGCCTGGGGATTGCCCGGGTCCATGGTGTGAATGTTCGCGTTATAGAGGATCAGATCGGCTCGGATAGACGTCCCACGAAGCGCGCTGGCCGCTCCTAGAATTCCGACGAACTCCCGGCGATTGAATTGCATTCTATCCCTTGAAAACAAGCCCCGTCGCGGACAGAGCCTTCGTTGAAGCTTGTATGATTTTGGCAACCTTGTCAAGTGCGGACCAAGGTATCATCAGTCTGTTGCAAAACACTACATAGTTATCGTAACGTTGACAAGAGCGCGCTGGAAGCGGCGGCTACCCGCCGAACCCGAAAAGGCGTCCGTCGCTTTTCCCATCGCCTTTTGGAGGTAATCGCATGGACTGGTCACGACGTGAGTTTTTGGGCGCGGGAGCTGCTACGCTCAGCTTCGCAGGGCGGTTGCAAGCGCAACGCGGCTCAGCCGATCTGGTGCTTTACAACGGCAAGATCGTTACCGTGGATGACGCATTTTCCATTCGTCAGGCGATCGCGATCAAGGATGGACGGATCGCGGCGGTGGGTGGTAACGAACTGCGAGAACAGTTCGCCGCGGCACTCAGTGTCGATCTGGGCGGCCGCATGGTTATGCCGGGCTTTCACGACACTCACATCCACCTGGGCGGACACTCCCGGCGCTATATCGATTTGAACGATACCAAGTCGCTCGCCGAGCTAAAGCAGCAGGTGAGTGCCAAAGCCAAGGAGATGGGGCCCGGCGAATGGATCACCGGCAGCGGCTGGGACGAATATCACTTCACCGAACAGAGAAAGCCACTGCGGGGCGATTTAGACGCTGCGGCGCCGAACAACCCTGTCGTGCTGACCAGAGCGGGCGGCCACAGCTCTGTCGGCAACAGCAAGGCTCTGGAGTTGGCGGACATCAACAAGGCCACGCCGGATCCTCCCCGGGGGCTGATCGAAAAAGATGCCAGCGGCGCGCCGAACGGCGTCATCCGCGAGCGGTCCGATCTGTACACGCGTCTGGTGCCGACGGACAAGCCGGCGGATGTACGCGCTAGCCTGCTGCAGAATGTTCGGGATCAGCTCAAGCTTGGTATCACCAGCGTTATCGAGGCTGGATCGTTTGTGGATCCCAGCGTCGTCGGCTCCTACGCGGAGTGGGAGCTACTGTACCAGCAGCATGGCTCGGAACTGCCGCGCGCCTCGGTTCAGGTCGGCTACCCTTCACCTGCGGGGGAGGCAAAAGCCGGCGTCGCGAAGCTAAAGGAGTTTGGAAAGAAGACGGGCGATGGCGACGATCGACTGCGCGTCGGCTCAATCGGGGAGATGGCCGCCGACGGCGGGTTCACAGGCCCCACGGCTTGGTCGTTGGTGGACTACAAAGGCCAGCCGGGATTCCGCGGGCGGGCGTTCTTCACACCCGAGCAGATTCACGCCAACATCGAGGAAGGCCACAAACTCGGCTGGCAATTCGGAATCCACGCCATCGGCGATGCCGCCATAGCGATGACCGTGGATGCGCTCCACACGGTGCTGCACGACTATCCCAGGAACGATCACCGGCATTATTTGTGCCACTTCACCGTCCTGCCGCCCGACCGAACTATGGACCTAATGGCGCAAGATAAGATCCACATCGCCCAGCAACCGAACTTCACTTACAATCTGGAAGGCCGCTACGTCGAGACCCTGGAAGGCAAACGTCTCGCCACGAACAACGCTTTGACGACTCCCATCAAGAAGGGTATCTTCATGGCCTTCGGCAGCGACAATCTGCCCATCGGACCGATGGTGGGGTTGTACGCAGCCGTAACGCGCAAGGGCGAGAGTGGAAAAGTATACGGCCCGGGTGAAGCCGTAAGCATGAAGGACGCCATCACCATGTACACGCGAAACGGAGCCTTTCTCACGCGAGAAGAGAAACTAAAGGGCACCCTGGAAGTAGGCAAACTGGCCGATATGATCGTGTTGCCCGAGGACCTCTTGAATGCCGCGCCCGACAAGGTCTTGAACATGAAGGTGGACATGACTATCGTCGGCGGCAGAATTCTGTACGACCGGTCGCAACAGGCACACGGCGCGTAGCATCCGTTGCGCGAGGAGGAGCTGTTACTGGCGCTGGTAGGCGATCTTTCCGTCGAGAATTGTGTAGTCCACGTTTAGATCCAGAATGTGCTCCGCGGGCACGGTCAGCGGATCGCCCGATAAGACCACGAGATCAGCCAGCTTGCCGGGCTCAATGCTCCCTCGCGTTTTCTCCTGGAACCCGCTGTACGCCGCCCAGGTGGTGAACATGCGGATCGCGTCCATTCGCGAAATGGCTTCCTCGGGATCGGCTGGCTGCCCATACTTGGTTTTGCGATTGACTGCGACCGAAATGGAAAACAATGGATTGGTCGCGAAATTCTGCGTGCCCAACGTGTCGGAGCCGCCCGGAGGATGGAAGCCCCGTTGAATCAGAGTAGCCATCGGAAAGAACTTTACGTCGGGCTCCTTCAGGTTCTCATCCGTCAGCCGCCAGAGAAACGCAACCTGAGGTGACGGAATCACGTTGTCACGCTTCATACGCGCCAAACGTTCCTCGGTCCTCTGCGGGTCCTGGCTCAGGAAATGTCCGAAGTGTTCGATGCGATGACGCGCGTCCTGTCGCGGAAACGCCTTTTGAGCAGCCTCGATCGCCGTGAGAACCATGTCCTGCGCGCGATCGCCGTTGGCATGCACCCAGACCTGCCAACCGGCCTTGTGCGCTTCCAGAATCTGCTGATCGAGAACTTCCTGGCTGCGGCTGACTCCGCCTACGTTGTTAGCAACCCACGTAGTGCCCGAACCTTTCCAGACCGGTTTGTAGACCGCCGCGGTAGTTCCCCACACGCCGTCCAGAATGATCTTGATCGCTCCCAGCTGCAGCCAGTCGTCGCCAAAACCGGTGCGCAAGCCGGAATGCAACATGGCGGCTTCCAGATCGGCATTGGTACCTGAAATATCGGGGACTCCGATGATGTAGCTGAGCACCATTCGCACCGGGAGTTCGTCATGGTCGCGCGCTTCCCGATAAATGCGGTACGCGGTCTGAGGGCTCGACATGTCATAGACTGTCGTAACGCCGCGTTTCAGGAAGAAATCTTGAAGAGTCGCGGGCAGCCATCCGCGCATTTGCTGGTAGGTGGGGCGCGGCAGGTGCAAATCGACTCCGGCATCGCGCAAGATCATGGGCTCGCCATTCGGAGCTCGCTCGATTCTTCCGACGCCTTTAGGATCCGGCGTGGCGGGATTCAAATCGGCTTTCTCATCTGCCCGGTGGTTCAGCAGCCAGTCGTGCGCGCTCCATCGCAGGACCACGGGATGGTCCGGAAAATTGCGGTCCAGTTCCTCACGGGTTGGCATCACCTGGTTGTAAGTTCCTTGTCCCACGATCCATGTGCCAGGCGGCGCCTGCGCCGCACGCTCTTTCAATTTCGCGATGATCTCGGCCGCGCTTTTCAGCGGGGGGGCTTGGATGGGGACCATCGCGTGCTCGCTCTCCGCCAATCCTTCGACGTGTGCATGCGCGTCAATGAATCCAGGCAGCAGGGTTCTGCCCTTGAGTTCGATTACCTCGGTTTGCGGGCCAACCAGCCGAGCCATCTCCTGGTTCGAGCCGATGGCCGTGATGCGATTGGCGTTCACCGCGACGGCCTCCGCGATTCGATCCTGGCCATCCACGGTAATGACCTTGCCTCCGCGCAGAACGAGATCCGCGTATTGCGCCGGTTGGGCGGCGAGAAAGGGAACGACTAGGAATGCCGCGGTGAGTGCCGTCATCGAAACGACCGCATGATTACTGCTTGTCATAGATGCTGATTCCTTGCGATGTTTGCCCTTGAGCATTTGTGGTGTTCAATATCATCGTTAACGTCTTACCATCCTTCGAAACTGTCGTAGTTCCCCGGACGGCGACCTTCCCATCGCGGGTGAGAACGAAAGATTCCGAGTACGGGTCGATCACCTGGAAGGCAATCGTACTCAGGGCGCCCAACCCCCGAGTAGCAACCGGGTACTCCTTGCCGTCAAACTTTGCGGCGTAAATCGTGAGTGCTTCCTGTCCCTGCTGGTTGACGGTTGTGTGCGTCGACATCACCACGCCGCCGCCCCGGTCTTCGTAAACTCGCGTGTCGCTTTGTGGTGGTGGTGTTCCCGGGGGAAATTTGGACTTCTGGAGATTCAGCTTCCAGGTTCCGAACTTCAGATGTAGTCCGTCCTGAGCTTGGCTACTCCAGGACATCAGAAACAGCAGCATCAAACCGGCGAGTTGCTTCATTCGGCGAGCTTCGGCATGGCGCGGCGATTGAGCACGTCGCCCACCGCGCGATGCGCCTCCCACAAGGCCGTGTCCGTGTGCGGGCTGGCCCCGGCGTCGGAGTTCGCGATGGCGATCAGGCCATAAGGCTGGCGAGCGATCACATTCGGACGATGCTCCGAATTCGTGAACACCCATTCCATCGGGTCGAAGAGGCTGTTGTAGGTGTAGGCGTAGCCGTGAGGCCAGCGATTGACCGTAATATCGACGATGTCGCGCGCCGGATCGAAGCCACCTGCGCCAAGCATCCGAGCAAGTTGATCGCGAATGTTGCGTTCGAACGTTGGAAAGGAGGTGGCCAACAACTCGGCTCTTCCCAGCCGGTGTTGTTCCTTCCTCGGCTTGCCCGGAACCGACATTACTTTCACGAGATGCAGTGCCATGGGTTCCTCAGGCGTCTGCGGATGCTTCAAATCGCCGAGCGAAACCGCCTCCGTGAGCGAGACCTCGGGGTGAAACATAGTTGGCGCATTGATGTAGCTGACCCCGAGCTTGTGCCAGGCAGTCCAATTCTTCACGCCGACGCTGGTGTAAACCAACGGGCCTTTCACTGCGTAGGCCAGCGCTTCCCTCTGCGCCGCTGGAAGTTCGGGCACAAGATAAGGGATGAACATGTTCCAGCATGCCATCACACACCCATTGGCCCGGACGTCGTACATCTTTCCGCCGCGGTTGTAGCTGACCACCACTTCGCTGGCCCGCGCGGGATCACCATCATGGCGCACGTTGAGTACCGTGCTATTCAGGCGAATGCGTGTGGATTGATCCGGGCGGTCGAGCAACGCGTAATTCACGCGCGCCGCGCCGACGTCTTCCATTGTCTTGCCAGGCACCGCCTCCGGGATCAGCCAGCGCACCAACAGCCGCGCGACAGTGGCATTGCCATCCGGAAAATGCACTGCGGCGCCTCCACCCTCTTTTTGCCGGCCGTGTTGCACGCCGGGAAGCTCGCTCATGACGCCCTCTGGCGTGGGATCGAGCTTCAAGCCCGTGAAACCAGGCTGGTCCATTTGCCAAGCGAACAGCGCGGGTGTCGCGTCGGCTCCGACGCAGAACACGTCCTCCCCGAAATGGCGGAAGAACCACAGTACCTGGGGATCCACTTTGGCGACGTTGAGAAGGAAGTCCTGATAACTCATCCTCGCCAGGCGCAGTTTTTTGTCGGCGGAGGACAACCCCGGGAGGTAGTCCGGCTGCTGCTGATCGTAAAGTCGCAGCATGTCCCGCTGCGCCTGTGCCGATAGGGGCGTCTTCGCGAGGAAGGCTGGAGGGAATCCACCAAGAAATCCACGCTCCGTCTTGGCGGCTTCGCGAACGACCAAGCGGTCCGCGCCCCACGTGTCTTTGTCGAAAAAGTGCGCGCGCCCCAATCCAAGCGAACGATAAAGATCGTGATTGCGGGCGTTCTCCGACTGGAACCGGTCCAAATCGATTCCGATGCTCAACAGCAGTTCTTTGGCCGCTTCGTTGTAGCGCTGCGGAGCCTCAATATTCAGCGTTCCGCCATTGATCGCCACCAGCCGTCCGTTATGTCGAAATTCGTTGCGTTTGGCGTGTCCGCCGAAATCGTCGTGATTGTCCAGGATCAGGACGCGAGCTGTGCGGCCGGCGTTCTTCAAGAAGTAATATGCCGCGCCCAGCCCGCTGATGCCTCCACCGACAATTACAAGATCATAGGTCTCGCTGGTGTGCGCGACGGCGGACAGATCCGGCGTGCGGCTGTCGCGCAGTTGATGCGCCACCTCGAACGATCCGGGATGGTCGCCACGCATACCGGTCAGCGCGGGAGGATAGTAATCCGGCGATTGCTCCGGTGCAAATTCCTGCGCCGCCGCCTGCTGGCGAAAGAACATCGCTCCCGCGGCGCCGGCACTCGCTCCGTTCACGAAATCCCGCCGCGTGACTTTCCGGCTCATTCCGAGATCGCGGTCGTGTGCGTTCAATATAGGCCCCTCGAGATGCAATTCTTGCGCCGGCTGTTTCTGTAAGATTGCAACGTTCCGATAAGGTTGTCAAGCTGCAGTCTTGTCTCATGCAAGATGAGCCTGAAGCCGGAACTTGTTTCTCACACAAGATGAGCCTGAAGGGGAGATTCC
>Ga0209415_10011194_pt1 | contig 15133 bp, 16 predicted proteins | sample PeaSoiSIISIP2007_FD_187696 | JGI IMG/M metagenome (GOLD analysis project Ga0209415, IMG submission 187696) | Peat soil microbial communities from Weissenstadt, Germany - SII-SIP-2007 (SPAdes) (version 2) | ecosystem: Environmental > Terrestrial > Soil > Wetlands > Peat | place: Germany... | reverse complement strand
AACCGCTCCCGCTCGCCGCGCTCGACGGGATCGTGATGGCGAACTCGCTCCACTTCCAGCGGGACAAGGCGTCCGTGCTGGCGCTGGTGCGCAGCTACCTCCGCGACGGCGGGCGGCTGGTGCTGGTCGAGTACGACACCGACGCCGGCAATCCGTGGGTGCCGTTCCCGCTGTCGTACCGGACGTGGGAGGGACTGGCCTGGCATGCCGGATTCCGCGCGACTCGCCGGATGGCGTCGGTCCCGAGCCGCTTCCTGGGAGCGATCTACTCGGCGGTGAGCGTTCGCTGAGGTCGCCGAACGGCGCCCGAACGGCTGAGCCTCGGGCACCGACGTACCGTTCAGGGGCACGGACGTACCCGTTGCGCCGGGGCGCGACCCCCGGCAGACTCTCAGCGTGCGACCCCACCGGATCCGTTTCCACTGCGCGCTTGCGTTCGCCGTCGCCGGTCTTCTCGGCGCGCTCATCGCCGGCTGCGCGGCGGTCGCACAGCCCCTCCCGGGCGGCACCCACGCTGCGGCGCGCGCAGGCGGGACGCAGGCGACCGCGGCCCCGACGAGACCGTCGTCGGCACCTGTGGCCTCGACCGCGTCGACCGCGGCGCGCACCCCGAACCCGGCCATGACGGCGACGATTGGGACGCCGCAGCCGAGTGCAAGCGGCTCGACCGAGCCGGCCGTCGCCGACCCCTGGCCCAGCGCCCTGCCCGGCGCCGCGATCAGCCCCTCGTTCTATCTCCAGATCCCGATCCTGATGTATCACCGGATCATTGCGCCTGACCTCGCGGGCGACTCGCTGCCCGGGCTCGTCGTGCCCCCCGAACTCTTCGACGCGCAGCTCTCGGCGCTGCACGCGGCGGGCTGGCGCACGGTGACCGTGGCGCAGATCAGCCGGGCGCTCCAGCTGCACCGGGCCCTGCCGCCGCGGACGTTCGCGATCTCCATCGACGACGGGTGGGACGACGGGTACACGAACGCGCTGCCCATCCTGCAGCGCTACGGGTTCCATGCCACCTACTACGTGATCGCGGGAAGGGTCGCGACCTGGACGAGCGCGCTGTCCCCCGCCGAGCTCCGCGCCCTGGCCGCGGCCGGCATGGAGATCGGCGACCACACCCTCGACCACCGGGCGCTGCCGTACCTCTCGGCCGCCGAGATGCACGTCCAGGTGATGACCGCGGCCGATCTGCTGGCGGGGTTCGTCGGCGAGCGCCCCGTCACGTTCGCCTACCCGTCGGGGCGCTACGACCTCGCGGCCGAGGCGGAGCTGCAGGCGGACGGCTTCGGGATGGCGGTCATCGAAGGGTCGGGCGCGTGGGAGAGCGCGGCCAACCGGTTCGCCGTGCCGCGCGTCCGGGTGAGCCCGACGACGACCCCGGCGTTCCTGTTAAGCGAGCTGCGGGCACTCGAACCCGGGTCCTGAGGCGCCGAACCCGCTGCAAGCCGAGCGTGTCGCCGCGCGCAGTCGGCCCGTCCGCGCGCGCCGACCCGGCGTAGCCTTGCGCGATGACCCCGACCGACAGGCTCGTCGTGACCTGGGACGACCTCGAGCGGCTCGTCGGCCAGCTCGCGGAGCGAGTGGCCGGTGAGCACGACGTCCTGCTCGCGATCACGCGGGGCGCACTTGTGCCGGCGGGCATGCTGGCGTACCGCCTGGGCATCCGCAACATCGTCGTCGCGGCCGTGGCCTTCTACGACGACGCGGGTCGGCCGGCGGAGCACCCGACGTTCCTGCAGTTCCCGTCCGATCCCCTTCTGCACGACCGGCGCGTGCTGATCGTCGACGAGGTGTGGGACACGGGTACGACCATCCAGGCGGTGATCGACCGCGTCCGGATCGCGGGGGGCCTGCCCACGACGGCGGTGCTCCACTACAAGCCCGCCCGCTCGCGCGTGCCGTCCGTGCCGGACCACTACGTCGTCGCCACCGACGCCTGGGTGGTCTACCCGTTCAAGGCGGGCCTCTGAGACCGGCGGGCACGTCCAGCCGCTGCCCGCTCGGACTGCCGCCCGCTACACCCCAGGTCGCTGCGCCCCGCCCAGGAACCGCAGCGCGACGGCCGCGTGCAGGGCCGCGCCGACCGCCATCGCCGCCTCGTCGAACACCACCCGGTTCGAGTGGTTCTGCGGGGCCGTCGCCTCGTCGACGTCGGCCGGACGCGCTCCCAGGTGCGCCATCGCCCCGGGAACGCGCTGGAGGACGTACGAGAAGTCCTCCGCGCCCATGTCCGGCACGTCCTCGATTCGCACGGCGTCTGCCCCGAGCAGCCCGGTCGCCACGCCGGTCACGAGCTCCGTGAACGCCTCGTCGTTGATCGTCACCGGGTACCCGGGTTCGATCTCCACCTCGGCGGACGCCCCGTGGGCAGCGCAGATCCCGGTGGCGACACGCTGGACCGCCTCCCGGACGCGTGCGCGCGTCGCCTCCGACACGGTCCGCATCGTCCCCTCGACGAAGGCGGTCTCGGGCGTGATGTTGTCGCGCGTGCCGGCCGCCAGGTGGGCGATCGTCACGACGACCGGATCGAACACGTCGAACGTCCGGGTCACCATCGTCTGGAGCGCGAGGACGATCTCGGCCGCGACCGGGATCGGGTCCAGCGACAGGTGCGGGCTCGAGGCATGGCCCCCGCGACCGCGCACCGTGATCCGGATCGAGTCGGCGGCCGCGTACATCGTGCCGGGCCGCAGCCGGACCTGCCCGGCGAGGTACTGGGTCGTGATGTGGATCGCGAAGGCTGCCGTCACGGGTGAGAGAGCCGAGTCGAGCAGGCCGTCCTCGAGCATGAAGCGGGCGCCGTGCCAGCCCTCCTCCCCGGGCTGGAACATCAGCAGCACGTTGCCGGCGAGGCCGCCACGCCTGTCGAGGAGGAGGCGGGCCGCGCCGAGCAGCATCGCAATGTGCGTGTCGTGACCGCAGGCGTGCATCGTGTCGCCCGTCTCCGACGCGAACGCGAGCCCGGTGTCCTCGCGGAGCGGCAGCCCGTCCATGTCGCCGCGCAGGACGATCGTCGGGCCCGGGTGCGCGCCCTCGATGACCGCCGTGACCGAGCTCACGGATGTGCCGGGGCGAGGCGCCAGGCCCAGCCGCCGCAGCTCGTCCACGACGACCGACTGGGTGCGCGGCAGCTGCAGCCCGACTTCGGGACGCCTGTGGAGCGTGCGCCGGACGGCGACGACGTGCGGGAGGTTGGACCGGGCGTCGGTGAGAAGAGACTGGGTCAGATCCATGACCATGAGTATGGTCGACGGGCGATCAATAGAGCGGGCAGACCAGCGGGTGCGGCGTCGGGTTCGCGTCGGCCTGGGTCGCTGGGGCGGCGGCGATCCGCCGAGCGACGACAAACAGCTTGTTGTACGTCCCGTACGGGCCCTCGGACGTCTGGAGCCAGACCTCCTGGCTCGTGGTCGCGACGAGGGCCGCCGGCACCGTGTACTGGTGCCGGATCACCTTGACGACCTGGTACGTGTACATGCGGTCGTCGCTGGTCCAGGCGTAGACCTTCATGCCCAGCATGCGCGCCCCGTTGTTCACCAGCGAGGCGGTGAGCAGGGGCAGGAACATTCCCGTTCGGGCGTGCGCGTAGATGAACGCGGCTCCGCCCTCGCCCGGCTGCAAGTACTGCGGCAGGTACATGGCCACGTTGCACCAGGGGAACGCCGACCCGGGCTGGTGGACCACCGGCAGGTCGATCCCGAGCGCGGGCATGGCGATCCGCGTGGCCACCGCGTAGCCCAACACACCGCAGTGGGCGTCCATGCCGGCCGCGATCCGCGCCGCGATGCTCCCCGCCCACGTCGCGCGCCAGACGGTGTTCTGCTGTACGACCGTCAGCGCGCTGGTGCCCGCCACGTCGCCGTTCGCGTCCGACCGGATCGCCGCCAGCTTCACCACGGGGATCGGCTTCGCGCACGTGCTCCTGTACACCATCACCGAGTAGGCGGTCGACGGCGCGAGGCCGTGTGCCGTGATGGTCATGATCCCGTTGCCGGTTGTGTAGGCGACCAGCACGGCCGTGCCGGTCACCCCGCCGTCGCCCAGTGGCGCGCGCCAGATGCGCCGCGCCTGCGCCGCGTCGGCGGGAACGGCGAGCATGACGAACGTCGCCAGCGCGAGAAAGAGCGCGGCGACGCGGAGGGGAAGCCTCAATGCGCGGACTCCTGCACGATGGTTGGGTCGGCCGGGAGCATATCCGGACGACGCGCGCGCCGCAAACGCGCGGGCCCGGCCGGCCAGGCGCGCGCCCCGGCCGCACAAGCACGGGCGAGGCTGCAGACGCGCGGGCCAGGCCGCTGCACGCGCGCCACCTGTCGGACTGTCAGACCTCCTGGCGTCGGAACGCGAGCCAGGCCAGCCCGCCTGCAGCGAGCGCGATCGCGACGTTCACGGCCACCGGCCCGACCACGTCGTCGGATCCCTGGCCCAACGCCAGCGCCCGGGCGGGCCCGGCCAGCATCTCGGGCATGTAGGGGCCCACCGTTGGCAGGGCCGAGACGATCCCGGTGACGACCAGGAACAGGACGCCGATTCCGGCCCCGGCAGCCGACGAGCTTGTCAGCGTGCTGCCGAGGAACGTCAGGGCGGCGAACACGACGAGGCTCAACCACAGCAGCGCGCACATCGCCGCGTACCCGAGGGCTGGCAAAGGCTCGAAGAGCACAGCCGTGTAGTAGTACCCAAGGATCCCCGCCACCGCCGTCGAGACGAGCAGCGTGCCCGAGATGGCGACCAGCTTGGCGGCCAGGAACGCGCCTCGCGAGACGGGCTTCGTGAGGATGAACGCCGCCGTCCCACGATCCTTCTCGCCTGCCACGGTTCCCATCGCGAGCAGGATCGCGATGAGCACCCCGAACTGCGTCAGGTTCTTCAGGAACTGGTCCACGGCGTCCCCCACCGTCGGCGTCGGGATGAGGCCGACCAGCGAGACCTGGGTTCCGGCCAGCGCTTTCACGATGTCGGGCAGGTACTTCGCGGTCAGCGGCGAGACGATCGCGAAGAGCGCGAACACGATCGCAACCACGTACAGCCGCATCGTGCGCGTCTGCTCGAGCAGCTCCTTGCGCAGGAGGAGGCCGAACCCGCTCATCGCTCGATCCTCGCCTGGTCCGGGTGCTCCGGCCACGACGACGGGGTGTCCCCCATCGGCCGGTCCCCGTTCGCGACCAGGTGCAGGAAGACGTCCTCGAGCGACGGACGGGCACGCTCGAAGGACGCCAGCGTGACCCCGGTGCCGGCAAGGACCGGCAGCAGGGCGGGGCCGGCGACGGCGGGGTCACGCACGAACACGCGCAGGAGCCCGTGCTCGACCCGCAGGTCGCGGACCCACGGCTGGCCCCGAAGGGCGTTCGTGAGGCGGGCCAGCGCGTCCGGCTGGCCGGGCTCCGGGTCGATGCGGTACACGGGCAGGGCGTGCCGCTCGAGCAGTTCGTCCATCGGCGCCTCGATGACCAGGCTGCCGTAGTTGAGGATCGCGACGCGGTCGCACACGCGCTCGACGTCGGTGAGGATGTGCGTGGAAAGCACCACGGTGGCGGTGCCGCGCAGCCGCTCGATGATCTCGAGGACGTCCCGCCGGCCCTCGGGGTCGAGGGAGCTGACCGGCTCGTCGAGGAACAGCACGGACGGCCGGTTCACGATCGCCTGCCCGATGCCCAGCCGCTGTCGCATCCCGCTGGAGTAGGTCCCGATGCGGCGGCGCGCCGCGTCGACGAGCCCGACGAGCTCGAGCACCTCGGCCGTGCGCCGGCGCGCCTCGGTGCCGGGGAGCCCGTGCAGCCGCGCGACCATCTCGAGCAGCTCGCTGCCTCGCATCCAGCCGTAGAAGCGCGGGTCCTGGTCGAGATACCCGATGCGCCGCTGGAGCCTCCCGTCGCCCGCACCGATCGGGATCCCGTCCACGGTCCCCGTTCCCTGCGTCGCATGGGCCAGGCCGGTGAGCAGTCGGAGCGTGGTCGTCTTGCCGGCGCCGTTGGGCCCGAGGAACCCGAAGATGCTGCCGGCGGGGACCTGCAGGTCGAGGCTGCGCAGCGCGGTCACCGACCCGAACCGCTTTCCCAGCCCGACGGTGCAGATCGCCGGGGGTGTCCCCGCACCCGCCAAGCCGTCCAGCGGCGCGGCGGAGCCGCCCGTCGCGCCTGACGACACCGACGCCCGGCCGGCGGGACCCGCCGCGCTGGCGGCCACTCCGGGGATGTCGGCCGGCGTCACGTGTCCTCCCGTCCGAAGAAGAAGTAGAAGAGCGGCCCGACGATGTTGACGAAGACGATGATCAGCGCCCAGACCGGCTTGCTCACCCAGCGCACCTGCCGCTCGTCGCGGAACAGGTCGACCGCAGCGAGCACGAGCAGGGCGAGCTGCAGGACCAGCAGCGGCAGGACCAGCGGCAGCACCCGGCCGAGCTGGTCGAACTCGCGCGAGAAGTCGGGCATCGAACCCCTCGGATCGTCGGACGAGCGTCAGGATACGACCGCCGGAGGTCCCTCCGTCCGACCCGGTTGCGGCAGGTTCCAGCCCGCCTGGCGCGGCATACTGGGGCGGCCGGGTGACGACACGTCGACCCGGGGAACCGGGCCAGACACCAGCGGAGACCGCGCATGACCAGCCGCCAGCCCCTGATCGCCGCCGCGCTGGCGCTCCTCCTCTTCGCCGCCCCAGCCGTCCCGGGTGCGGCACCCCGGCAGGCCCTGGCCCAGGGCAACGCCCCGCTGACGTCCGGGCAGGTCGCGCACCGCCCCGTCGAGGTGTTCGGGTACCTGCCGTACTGGGAGATCGACTCGTCGGTGGACGCGTACCTCCGGTACGACGTCCTGAGCACGATCGCGCTGTTCGGCGTGGCGTTCCGCACGGACGGCAGCCTCAACACCGCGGACCAGAGCTACAAGGTCCTGACGGGCGCCACCGCCGCCACCATCGTGCAGCACGCGCACGCCGCGGGGGTCCGTGTCGTGATGACGTTCGAGTCGTTCAACGCCGACCACAACGGCCAATTCCTTTCGGACGAGCAGGCCCAGGGCACGTTCATCGCCAACGCGATCGCGCTGCTTCGGCAGCTCGGCGCCGACGGGCTCAGCATCGACATGGAGGGACTCTCGGGCAGCTACTTCCCCCAGTACGGCACATTCGTCGGCGCGGTGCGCCAGGCCGTGCATGCGTACGATCCGGCCGCCGAAGTGAGCGTGGCGACGAACAGCGCCACCAGCGGCGCGCAGATGGCGGCGGCGGCGGCATCCAACGGCGCCGACCGGATCTTCCTGATGGGCTACGGATACCGTTCGGCGGGCAGCAGCCCGGTGGGCAGCATCGACCCACTGGTCATGGACGGCGGCGGCCCGAGCCTCACGGCGAGCCTGGACGCGTACGCCGCGAGCGGGGTGCCGGCGAGCCGGCTGATCCTGGGCCTGCCCCTGTACGGTCGCCAGTGGCCCACCGTCACGTCCGCGGTCGGGAGCGCGCGGCAGCCCGCCGCCACCTACGCAGGCGGAGGGCCCGTGTTCGTGAAGGACCTTGCCACCGCGTCCGACGGAACGTCGGTCGGGTACGACGCGGTCGAGCAGTCGGTCGTGCTCACCGGGTGGGAAGCCGACACCGCGACCTGGACGCAGATCTACTACGACGACCCCGCGGCGCTGGCGCCCAAGGCCCAGCTCGCCCTGCGACGGGGGCTCGCGGGCGTCGGCCTCTGGGCGCTCGGGTTCGACCGGGGGCAGTCCGGCTACTGGCCGGTGCTGGCGTCGCTCCACCGCGGCCTCGAGCTGTCGCACATCGCGGTCGCGCCGTTCCGAACGCGCTCGCTCTCGGTGACGCTGACGATCGGGTGGAAGTCGGCCGGACACGCGGTCACCGGCGTGCGGCTGTCGAACGACGGGACGATCTGGTCGACGTGGCGGCGCGCCACGGCGAAGGTCCCGTGGACGCTGGCGGCGGGCGGCGACTCGCTGCGCACCGTGTACGTGCAGGTGCGCGACGCGTCGGGCGCGATGTCGACGATCCGGCCGGTGGACGTGGTGCTCGACCGGCACGGGCCGGCGATGACGACGCTGACGCTCACCTGGTCGTCGTCCGCCTCGAAGTGGGTCTCGACCTTCCGTGCGGTCGACCTCTCGGGCGTCGCGTCGTACCAGTTCCTGTACCGCATCGGCGCGGGAGGCTGGCGGACGCTGACACGCGCCCCGACGGGGACGACGGTCCGGATCGGGGCGGCGAAGGCGACGCGGATCACGGTGCAGGTTCGCGGCCGGGACGTGACGGGGCTCTGGGGGCCCTGGAAGACGGTGTCGACGCCGTAGGCGCGAGGACGCGCCTCCTCACATCCCCGACAGTTCGCGGATGGATCGCGCCAGCGCCGACATGTCCTCGTCGCCGTGGCCGTTGGCCACGAGCCCGTCTTCGAGCTGCGCCGCGAGCCCGGCGACGGGGAGCGACACGCCTGATTCGCGTGCCATGTCGAGCGCGATCGCCAGGTCCTTCCGGTGCAGCGAGACCTTGAAGCCCAGCGGGTACCGGTTCTCGACCATGCGCCCGCTGCGGTTCGCCAGCACCCACGACTGGGCCGCCCCGCCGCCCAGCGCGCTCACGACGGCCTCGGGATCGAGGCCGGCCTTCATGGCCAGCACGAGCCCTTCCGCCACGCCGAGGTACGTCCCGCTGATGATCACCTGGTTGACCGCCTTGGTGGCCTGGCCTGCCCCGACCGGCCCCATGTGCGTCACGGTCCGACCCATCGCCGCCAGCACCGCGCGACCCCGCTCGACGTCCGCCGCCTCACCGCCGACCATGATCGTCAGGGTGGCGTGGATGGCGCCCTCGGAGCCGCCCGAGACGGGCGCGTCGATCATCGCCACCCCGCGCTCGGCCAACCGACGCGCGAAGTCGCGCGTCGCGCGCGGGCTGATCGTGGAGCAGTCGATCACGAGCGTTCCCGTGCGCGCGCCCTGCGCGATCCCCTCGTCCCCGAACAGGATCGCCTCGACGTCGGGCGTGTCGGAGACGCAGATGACCACGACGTCCACGGCCGCCGCCAGTTCGCGAGGGGACCGCGCCTCGACCGCGCCCGCGTCCACGAGCTGCCCTGCCTTGCCCGGCGTGCGATTCCACACGTGCACCGGGTATCCCGCGCGCACGAGATTGGCGGCCATCGCGGCGCCCATCGTGCCCAGGCCGACGAACCCGATCCGCTCCATACCGTCCTCTGGACGATCGCCTGCTGGTCCGATCACAGGGAGTCGGGCGGCGACCGCTCCTAGCGTTGGCCTCCGCCGGTGACGCGGAGCAGCATCAGGAACAGGTTGACGAAATCCAGGTAGAGGGAAAGCGCTCCGAGCACGGACGCGTTCTCGCGGTTCTGGACCCACGCCATGCGGCCGTTCTTGATGCGCTGGACGTCGAACGCCGTGAGGCCGGTGAAGAGCAGCGTGCCGACGATGCCGATCACGAAGCTCAGGCCGGACCCGCCGACGAAGATGTTCGCGATCGACGCGACGACGATCCCGATCAGCCCGGCGAACAGGATCCCGCCGATGCTGGTGAGATCGCGGCCCGTCACGTAGCCATACAGGGCGGCCGCGCCGAAGATGCCGGCCGCGCCGACGAAGGCCGACGTGACCGAGCCGAAGTTGTAGACGGCGAGGATGATCGCGAACGTGGCGCCGTTGAGCGCCGCGTAGACGAACAGCATGAGGACCGCCACCGTCGAGCTCAGGCGGTTGATGGCGGCGCTGAGTCCGATGACCATGGCGAACTCGGCGATGATCAGCACGATGAAGTCGTTGGCCACCAGCTGCAGGGCGCCCTGGTTGGCGAGCGTCATGAACGCGGTGGCCGCGCTGACCAGCAGCGCGAGGAACATCCAGACGAAGCTCGCGGTCAGGAAGCCCTCTCGTACGCCTGCGACCGGGCGAGCGGTCAGGGCGCGGGGGTCCCACCCGTATCCGACCGGACCGTGCTGTGCGTCGGCCGCGTCCGGAGCCTCGTAGCGGTTCGGATTGTTGGGGTTCGTGTTGAACACGGAAATGGTCTCCTTGGTTCGTGGCCGTCGGGCCGAAGAAAAGTGTATGCCTTCCGGGTCAAGGCCCGGTGAAGACGCGGTGAAGCCGTCGATGCCGACGCCGACCGGCAGCCCGTTCAGTCCGGAACGGCAGCCTGTTCGAACGGCGCCGCGCGCTCCCTCCTCGTGTCGTAGCGGCCCAGCTCGGGCAGCCGCCACGCGATGAGGGCCAGTCCGGCCAGGCACGCGAGCCCCCCGGTCACCACTGAGAACTGCGCCGAGACCGCCGTGGCGACCGCGGTCGCCTCCATGTCGCCCACCCGCGGTCCCGCCGTCACCACCATGCCGTGCAGCGCCGAGAGCCGTCCGCGGAGCTCGTCGGGCGTGGCGAGCTGCAGGATGGTCGCCCGGAAGACCGCGCTCACGACGTCGGCCCCGCCGGCGACGGCCAGCAGGACGAGCGCGAGCGGCAGCGAGAAGGTCGCCAGCCCGAAGGCCGTGATCGCCAGGCCCCAAACGGCGACCGCGACGTACACGGCCCGGCCCTGCATCCGGACCCGCGACACCCACCCGGTCATGAGTGCCCCGATCAGGGCTCCGGCCGCCGGCGCGGCCGCCAGAAGCCCGTAGCCCTCCGCGCCGCCGTGGAAGACCGTGAGTGCCAGCACAGGGAAGAGCGCCTGCGGCATCCCGAAGATCATCGCGTCGAGGTCGACGATGAACGTGCCCAGGATGGCCGGCCGGCTGCGCGCGAACCGCAGGCCCTCCGCCATGGCCGCGAACCCCGGACGGACCACCCCCTGCAGCGGCGGGATGGGGGCGATCACCAGGAGCGCGGCGAGCGACGCGCCGTACGTGACCACGTCGACCAGGTACGCGCCGCCGGGGCCCACCGTCGCGATGAGGAGCCCGCCGACGGCGGGTCCGACGACCCCGGCGGTCTGGAAGCCGGCCTGGTTGAGGGCGATCGCCATGGTCAGCCGGCGCCGCGGTACCAGCCGGGGGATCGCCGAGGTCCGAGCGGGCTGGTCCACGGACGACACCGTCGCGGCGATGAACGCGACGACGTAGATCAGGACCACCGGGACGTGCGGCGTGATCGCCAGGACGACGAGGGCCGCGCTGGAGAGCGCCAGCGCCGATTGGGTGACGAGCAGGAGCTTCCGCCGGTCCACGGCGTCCGCCACGGCACCGCCGTAGAGCGAGAACGCGAGCAGGGGCACCAGCTGCACGAGGGCGAGCGCGCCAATCGACAGCGGCGACCCGGTGGCCAGGAACAGCTGGTACGGCAGCGTGACCACCGTGACCTGGCGACCGATCGAGCTGATCACCTGGCCGGTCCAGATCAGGCGGAAGTCGCGGTCCTGTCTGAGCGGCTCGACGTCGAGCAGGAGCGATCCGAAGCGGCTCAACCCGTCAGGCGCTGGGCGACCCGGGCCGCTTGGACGGGGTGCCGCCTGCCGGGTCCCGAGCGCCCGCATCGGCACGGGCGCGTCGCCCGCGGACACCCGTCGTGGCGGGACGTGCCGGCGTCCTTGCGGGTCGTGCCGGCCGGGACTCCGCCTCTTCGGCGGCGCGTGCCAGGACCCAGAGCAGATCTGCGAGGCGGTTCAGATACGGCAGCGTCCACTCGCCGGCGAATCCCTGGCGCCGCAGACCGACCACCCGCCGCTCCGCGCGGCGAACGATGGTGCGGGCGAGTTCGAGCGACGCGGACACGCGGCTCTCGCCCGGCACGACGAACTCGGCCGGAAGCGTGACCTGCACTTCGAGCGCCGCCAGCGTCGCCTCGACGCCCTCGAGCATCCGCTCGGACACGCGGCTCACGTCGTCCTGCAGGCGGTCCCTGGCGTCCTCGTTGGCAGCCAGTTCCGCGCCCACGACGAATAGCTCGCGCTGGAAGCGGAGGATCAGGGCGTCCATGGAGGCCAGCGCCGGCGTCAGCGCGCCGTCCTGCTCCTTCGCCGCGATTTCCGCGCGGGCGAGCCCCAGCGCGGCAACGGCCTCGTCCACGGTGCCGTACGCCTCGGTCCGCGGGTCGTCCTTCGAGATGCGTTCGCCGCCGAACAGGAGCCCGGTGCTGCCGTCGTCGCCGCGGCCGGTGGATACCGCGCTGCCCCGGAGGCCCGCCCTCCTGTCGGTCACTGGAGCTCGGTCACGGGAGTCCGTTCACGTGCGCGGGTCGGTCACCACATCAGCCCGGCGTCGCGCGGGTCCCAGCGCTCGGCGAGCAGGGTCACCTTCACGTCGTGCTGCACGACCTCCTCGGTGGCTTCCTTGACCTGCTGGATCATCGCGCCGGCGTACGGGCAGAACGGCGTAGTGAGGATCATCTTGATCTCCGTCCTGCCCGGGGCGAGGACGATCTGCTTGATGAGGGCAAGCTCGACCACGCTCATGCCGATCTCCGGGTCGACGACCGAGCGCAGTGCGTCCAGGATGGCAAGTTCGGTCGCCCGGCGTTCGGTGTCGAACCCGGCGGGGACCGGGGTCGGCGGAGGCGTGAGGCCGCCCCCCGGCCGAGGGGGTGGGGCGACGTCGGGCGTGGTGTCGGGGGCAGTGTCGGTCATGATCGGCTTGGAATCCTCGTGGACGTTGGTCGCGCTCGGGACGCGGACGCACGCGGCGCGGGCCACATCGTAGCACCGCTCGCGGGAATTCTGACCGAAATGGTCAGATACGGAGAGGCCCGGGTCGGAGAGGCCCGCACACTCGGCGACGCACGGTCCCCGGAACGCCCGATGCCCACTCCAGGGAGCACGTCAGGGGCTGGTCGCGCGGTCCCCGGGGGTGGTCACGATCCCCTCGAGCTCGCGCAGGTGCTCGGGGAACCGGGCGGCCTCGTCGGCCGTGTACCCCGGCCCGCGCAGCGTGCCATCCGCCTCGAAGAAGCCGGCATATCGGTCGCGATGACCGGCCGCATACCGAAACGCTTCCGCGATGCCGACCGTCCGAAGCTCCGGGTGCTCCGCGATCATCCGGTCGGGCGTGAGACCGTGAGCGCGCATCTCCAGGATGTTCCGCACGGTCAGCCGGGTCGCGTGGCAGAACGGCTCGCCGTTCATCACGAGCGGATCGCTGTGGACCCACTTGATGGTCATGACATCCCTCAGTCGAGGATCCCCGCGCCCTTCCACAGGAGCTGCAGGATGCGATTGCGCGGCCGGTCGCCGGGGAGGTGACGCGGGCGCTTGAGCTGGGCAAGCCCTGCCTCGATGAGCAGCGCCGCGGCGTCGGCCTGCGCGGGCGGGAGAGCAGCCCGGGCCGCGTCGAGGGTGCCCAGCAGCGTGGTTTCGAGGTCTTCGAGAGGCACGCGACGACGCCGGAACACGGGCACGATGGTGCTCACGTACGCCATCATCTTCGCGGCGCGCCCGTCTCGAAGTGCCTGCTCGAGCTGGAACACGTGCTGGTCGCAGTCGCGCAGGAAGGTCCGCAATTGCGCGGCGTCGTACCGGGTCTCGAGTGTCGGATCGCGCCGGATCGCCGCGCGCAGCGCCTCGGCGGCAAGCCGGGGCCGGCTGTCGCGGAGCCTCGAGGCGGCCTCCGGCATGGGCTGGAACGAGACGGTCACGGGTTCCGGGCCGAGCGCACCATGGCCGAAGTCTAGCGTCCCGGACCGAGCGGGCGGGCATCGGGAGGCGGGCGGACAGGGTGTGTCGTCGGCGCGCAGGGTGTCGAGCGGCGCGGGAGGCCGGCGGCGCGGGAGGCCGGCGGCACAGGCGCGCGCTACAGTCGCTTCATGAGCCAGCGTGGAACCGACGAGCGACCGGACGGTGGCGGGCCGGCCGTCGCGTCGGACGCCCGGCCGAGGCTTCCCGGCGAAGTCCAACCGCCGTGGGCCCGGCGGCTCGAGCGGCCGCCCGGCGAGCGGCTGGCCGTGCCCGAGTCCCCGCCTCCGCTGGACCGCCCGCGGATGGCACGCGCGCTGGCGTTTGGGTTGGCGGCCGGCACTGCGTTGGTGGCGGCGTGGCTGGTCCTCGGCGGGGCCCTCGGGCTCGAGTGGGGCCTCGCGGTGCTCGCCCTGGCCGGAGGATGGCTCGTGGGCACGGCGATCGCAGCCGGCGCATGGGGCGGCGATCCGCATGTCGACACCCACGCGCCTCGGCTGCTCGCGGTCGGACTGGCGCTCGCCGCGTGGCTGGGCGGGCAGGTCGCCGTCTACTTCTGGACCCGGGTGACCCTGCCGGAATCCACGCTCAGCCTCGGTCAGCGGATCGCGGCGACGCCGTTCACCGACTACTTCGGCGGGATCGTGGGCCCGCTGGAGGTGCTGGAGGTGCTGCTGATCGCGGGTGCCGCGTACGTGGCGTCGCGCTGAGCCGGCCCGCCGGCGAGCTCCGCGGCGATCCCCGACGGTGTCAGCTGCTCCGTGAGCAGTCGGCGGAAGCGTGCACGCGCCGGCTCCGCGTCCCCGGCTCCCGCCAGGAAGCACCAGTCGCGAAGCAGCGCTTCGCCGCCGGCGTAGCAGAAGACGTATGCCCTCGACAGCGGGTGCGTGATGAACTCCAGGCGCTTGGCGGCGTGTTCCGGCGACAGCAACGCCTCCTCCCGCAGGAACTCCTGGACCTCGTCCCGCGGCCGGCCCTCAGCGTGCAGCATCAGCGCCGCGGTGCCGTCGGCGCCCCGCAGGCGTCGCAGGCTCAAGCGGATCGCGAGCTGTCGGGTCACCTCCTCGTCGCTGGCCGGCAGACCGGCCGCACGACAGGCCTCGCGCAGCAGCCCGGCTCGCGTCCCCGTGTCCAGCGTGAAGCTGGCGCCGAGCTCCGCGAGCCCCTCGCTGACGTAGCACTCGGGCGCGTTGAGCAGCAGGACCGTCGCCTCGACGCGGCCGAGATCCTGCACCAGGTGCCGCTCCTTCCATGCGTGCTCCAGGTGGTGTCCGGGGTAGGTCTCATGGGCGAGCACCTCGATCAGCGCCGCCGGGCGGATCGGCAGGTCAAGGTTCAGGTCGACGCGAGAGCGGAAGCGGCCGTCGTACCAGTTGTAGCCGGACCATGGGTGGCCGGTGACCAGGTTCACCCGGATCGACTCGCCCTCCGGAGCCGGGAACCGCGCCATCGACGCCTCGCGGATCCCCGGCAACAGCACGTCCACGACGCCCCGCACGCGGTCAGGGCGGACCACGAACCGGGCGTCCCACCCAGCGAG
>Ga0209415_10011193_pt1 | contig 15133 bp, 15 predicted proteins | sample PeaSoiSIISIP2007_FD_187696 | JGI IMG/M metagenome (GOLD analysis project Ga0209415, IMG submission 187696) | Peat soil microbial communities from Weissenstadt, Germany - SII-SIP-2007 (SPAdes) (version 2) | ecosystem: Environmental > Terrestrial > Soil > Wetlands > Peat | place: Germany... | reverse complement strand
CGACCTACTCGGTCTGAAGACGGAAATCGTCGGTGTCAGTGCCGCCAACGCACCGGCCACCGTGCTCTCCTTCGCCGCTGGACGACCGGTCGCAACGCCGTCGGCGCATACATTTGCCGATGGTCTCGCCACGCGTGAACCGCAGGCGGATGCGATCGCGGCCATTTGCCGCGGCGCCGCTCGCATGGCGCAAGTCGGCGAGGACGCGATCGCCGAGGCGATCAGGATTTACTTCGACGACGCGCATCAGGTCGCAGAAGGCGCCGGCGCTGCGCCGCTTGCCGCAATGCTGCAAGAGCGCCGGCTGCTCGCAAACAAGAACGTCGCTGTCGTCTTGAGCGGCGGGAATATCGAGCGAACGCGGTTTCTCGAGGTTCTCAGCGGTGCTACACCATCGGCGGTGTGACGATGAATCGACAACTTCAAGGGAGTACGACATGGTGAACCACACCGACGATTACGATGGCGGATGCACTTGCCGGTATGTGCGCTATCGCATGCGCGGCCGACCGCTATTTGTTCATTGTTGCCATTGTCGATGGTGTCAACGGGAGACCGGTTCGGCGTTCGCGCTCAACGCCATGATCGAAGCGGATCGGGTCGAGATACTGACCGGTGAAGTGACGACCATCGCCACGCCGACCTTGAGCGGTAAGGGTCAAAAGATCGTCAGATGCCCGACATGCCGCATCGCGCTGTGGAGCAGCTACGCGGGCGCCGGGGAAGCCGTTCGCTTTGTACGGGTGGGGACCCTTGACGAGCCGGAGCGGATGCCGCCCGACATTCAAATCTATACCGCGTCGAAGCTGCCGTGGGTCGCGCTCGCGCCGGACATTCCAGCCGTGCCCGAGTACTACAAGGCCGCGGAATACTGGCCCAAAGAGAGCCTCGAGCGCCGAGCACTTCTTATGGCACGGGCGCGTAATCAGCTTTGACCGCCCGGCCTTTGCCGGACGCACAAGTGAACATACGCAATTGGCCGGCACGCGCCGGATCTCGATGTGGAGTTTTCAATTTCGGAATCCAGTAAGATGAAAGGCGATTCCGCAGAGATGTTCTGCGGTGCAGCTGATGGCCGTCAAAAAACGTAATACGCCGACGATATCCGGTCAAGATGCGCTCTCTCGGCTGCGAGACGGAAATCGCCGTTTTGTCGCGGACGTCCGCAGCAGTGACGCCTTGGCGAGTCGAGCCCGCCGTATCGAGCTGACCGCGGGCCAAGAGCCATTCGCGGCCATGCTCGGCTGTTCCGATTCGAGAGTGCCCGTGGAGATCGTCTTCGATCAAGGACTGGGCGATCTGTTTGTCATCCGCGTAGCCGGCAATATCGTCGCTCCGTCGCAAATCGGCAGCGTTGAATTTGCCGCCGAACAATTCGGCACCCGGCTGGTGGTCGTCCTGGGGCATTCGAATTGCGGCGCCATTCAAGCGACTCTGGAGCAACTGCAGCGGCCCAAGGAAAATCAATCGCGCAATCTGCATGCAATCGTGGACCTGGTGCGGCCTTCGGTTGAAAATCTGCTGGCGACGGATTTGAAACATGATCGGGATGAGCTGGTCCTTCAGGCGGTACGCGCTAATATCAAGGCGTCGGTAAATCATTTGCAGCACGGCTCGGAAATCATCGAGCAATTGATCCAAGAGGACGGACTGCTGGTGGTTGGCGCCGAGTATTCACTGCAGACCGGCGAGGTCGAATTTTTCGAAGACGCGGCGCCCGCCGATAAGTTCGCGGGCCGGTAACCCTTTCTTACTTGAAGTCCGGTGGATCACATGGTTACGTTGGAAGATCACAACAATCGTGGAACTGGCAGACTCCCGGGATATCTCGGTATCGTCATCACTCGCGCGGGGGCCGCGGAGATCGTCGCCGAACTCGAGATCAAAAGTGTATTGATGGCGCCAAACGGTTATTTGCATGCCGGCAGCATCGTCGCGCTGGCGGATACGTCTTGCGGTTACGGCTGCCTTGCAAACTTGCCGGAAGGCGCGACGGGCTTTACCACCATCGAACTCAAGTCCAATCACCTCGGCACCGCTCGCGATGGGACGGTCGTGAGCCACGCCCGAGCCGTGCATTTCGGCAAGACGACTCAAGTATGGGATGCGGTCGTGACGCACAAGGAAACAGGCAAGACAATCGCGTTGTTTCGCTGCACGCAGCTGATCCTGTATCCGAAATGAATCTCGAGATTAAGGGAGCGCGAGCCGGCCGGTACGGCTCGGCGGCGCTTTACTCCGCTGCGTGACCGCGAGTACTATCGCGGCCCCGAATCAGTGCGCCCGTAGCTCAGCTGGATAGAGTGTCGGCCTCCGAAGCCGAAGGTCCCGCGTTCGAATCGCGGCGGGCGCGCCACGGATTTTTCGTATTCCTGCCCCGGGGGTAGTGGCGCGCTTCGCGCTCCATGCGGTGAAATCCGCTCGATGACGCTCAAGACTCATCACAATCCATGTGACATAAGTAGGCGATTAACTTGTTGATTTACATATAGTTAATAATATGCGTTCGCCAGCGACCCAGGATTTACCAATGACGGCCAATCGAGAGGCGGGTCTCGCCGGATCGGGGGACGCGGCGTTAGCGCTGAGCGCAGCTCAGATCCGGTTCAAGGGAGGGGCGATCGACGGCCGATCGCCCCCATTCCACACCTACTGTTTGTTGAATATCAAGGTGTCCTCACCCTTGGCGTTCTTGGCGGTAGCCGTAAGCGTTTTGCCGTCCTTCGATACCGTTCGGCGGGTCGTGCCTACGGTCTTTCCGTTCTTCTTCAAGGCGAACTCGGCCGTATTACCGTCGATCTGTTTTCCCGACAGGCTGTCGTATTCGGCAACACCCGTCACCGGATAGTCCTTGCCGTCCAACTGATACGTCGTCTGGACGGTCGCTTCCTTGCCGTCCGCGCCGACCGTTTTCATATTGAGCGTTATGCCCTGTGCGGACTGCGAGTACGTCCGTGTTTGCGCCTTAACTGCCGGACTGGCACCGAACATTGATTTCGCGACATCGAGTTTCCAGGTGCCGATCACCGGGTCCGCAGCGGTTCCCGCCGCGATTGCGGTGCCGGCCACTGCGAACAGAGTCCCAAACATCAGCTTGGCAAGAAACTGCTTCATGATTACTCCCCTCTTCGTTGTTGTACTTAATTATCGATTCGAGCGACACGGCCGCCGAACGGCGTACCGTGTTGCGGGCGCTAGCATGCGCGTTCGCGCTGGCGCGCACAAGGGCGGCGCTGGGAGCGATATGGTCGCATCCCAATGCTCCCTTAGCAATGCTCCCTAAGCACAATAACCTCTGGTGATCATGACCGCGTACCATGGTACATTGATACCAATATCTATGGGGAAAACCGTCGTGCCCACGCCCAAGTCCAAGCACCTCGTGGTGAAGCGGATCCAAACCGGTGTTCGCATGGAGCGCCGCATCCTTAAGGTGCTGAAGGCGCTGGCGGAGTACAAGAACATGACACTGGGGGATTTGCTGGAAGGCGTGGTGCTGCACGCATTCGACGGCAAGACGCCGTTCACCGCGCAGACACGGCGCAAGATAGCCGAACTCAAAAGTATCTACGAACTCGATCTCGACGCGCGCTCTAGCCACCGGCTCAAGGAGAAGGCGTGATCGACGCAGAGTTCATTCGTGCGCTGGAGGACTGCACGCTGGCGGAAGAAGAATTCGACCACGTGGGCCATGTGCGCGCCGCCTACTTGTATTTGCAGTCGGGCGATTTTGTCGCAAGCCTCGAGCGCATGCGCCGTGCGATCCGCAACTACGCCGGCTCCCTGGGCAAACCCGATCGCTATCACGAAACGATCACGGTGGCCTACCTCGCACTGATTCAGCAGGTGCTATACGAGCGCGGGCACGGCGGCAGTTGGGCGGCGTTCGCGCGCGGTGCGCCGGAACTATTCGAACCCGGCTTGCTTCTGAAATTTTATTCTCGAGCCCGGTTGGAATCCGCGCTTGCGCGACGAATATTCGTGCTGCCCGGTAGCGGGTCCGCGCTACGGCAGTCCGGTGCGCATGGCTCCGACTAAGGCCGAGGCCTTGCCGGCCGGCTCACCCTTGGCGCTCGGTTGAGCATTCGTCGCGCGCGCCATGCCGCGTCCGTCATCGCTCGCGCCTTTGCCGCCGATATGGGAAGCGGGAAGCCATCGGTCGAGCAGCCCGTCCGTGGTTTCGCCGGAATTCATCAGCCGGCTGCTCCATTGCAGCGAGGGGCTGCCCTTCTTGCCCGCCTGCAGCGAAACGGAGCTCAGGCGGGACCGCCACAAGGTCAATACTCGAACACGATCGCGGGTTTTAAATTCCGACAATCGCTGCCAAACGGGCGTGTCGCTGATCAGCTTGTCGTCCGCGAGATCGGCATGGGTATCGGATTCGAATATCGAATGTCCGCGCGGCCGAAATTCCGCCGGCGAAAATGCATTCGTCTCGGTCATGCCGGACACGGAGTATTTTCCCGGCACAGCGAACAATGACGACGGCAATTCCGTCGATGGGCGCGAATCGCTCGGTTCGAGTTTGCCGACGGCACCGGCCTCGGACGCCTGCTCGCCCGCCAGCGCTTCGCCGGCGCGAACCAGTGTGATCGCAACCAATCCGATTAGAAATCGATCACAGACACCGGCGTGGCGCGCTGCGCTTGTGACCGGTCGTTCTTGCTCAATTGGGCGACATTCGAACATGTGTGTCGGCTGCATCGTCGCATTCGGAGCGACGAAGCCAGCATCCGACATACCGGCCGGGAGAGCGCGTGACATGCGTCACATATTCGCGAATCGCGTGCTTCAATACCACCGCATTACGACATAACTAACACATGACGGCGGATTATGTTCGCTTCGTGCTCATGGGGAATCCCGCGCGGCTCAATCTGGCTTTGGGGAGTCGCGCCACGCGGTCCGCCCCTTCTCCCACTCGCGTCCGTCGAACGGAATCACCGACATGGATTCGATCGTTCCGGCGTCGATGCAACGGGCGTTCACGCTGATGCAGTCCGGGTGCGAACGCGGCACGTAAAAGGACTTGATGCCGCAGTGGGCGCAAAAATAATGCTTGGCGACGCGCGTGTTGAACGTGTATGTGGTGAGCGCATCCCGACCGCTGATCAGAGTGAAGCGGTCCGCGGGCACGATCAAATGCAGATATCCGACCATACTGCATATGGAACAGTTGCAATCGGCCACCTCAAGCTTTGCGGGCGCGAGCACTTCGAATCGAACGCGGCCGCAGTGACAACCGCCGGCGTGCGTGACCATCAGTGCGCGGTTATTGATGTTTGTGCTCTTGGGCGGCCAAATCGTCGACCAAGGAGATCAAGCGCTCCGGGGTACCCGCTGTGCGCACATCCGCCACGTATTTGCCGTTGATCACAAACGTCGGAACGCCGTCGATGCGATAGCGCTGCACGAGTTGATCGGCTCTTTGCAAGGCGGTCTCCACGGAAAACGAGTGGTATGCCTTCTTGAACTCTTCTTCGGAGATCCCGAGTTTTCTCACGAAGGCGGCTTGCAGCCGCTCCGTTGCGGCTACGTCGTTGGTGTCGCTGGCCACCAAGGGATCGCCATTCACATGGATTTCCTTGAATACCTCGCTGTGCAGTTGGTCGAGCTTGCCGAGGCTCTCCAGGGTGTAATAAAGACGCGCGAGCGAACGGTGGCCTTCACTCCAGGTAACGTGTACTCGCGAGAAGCTGATGTACGTCGGCTTGGTCTTCTTCCACGATTCGACCAAGGGGTCGATCGCGTAGCAATGCGGGCAGGCGTACCAGAAGAACTCGAGCACCTCGACCTGACCGGCGGGTACGGCGGTCGGCTGCGCCGGCACGAGCCGCGTGTAGTTGACGCCTTCCTGCCACAACGTGGGCGCGGTGAGGTTCGCGGCCGCTGCCGGCGCCGCTGCTGCTACGGTCGAAGCGACCGCTGCCAAAATCGTATTGCGGGCGCTGCTGTCCCCGGTCGCATCCTCGACGGACTCCGAACCGTCTTCATTCGGTCGGGTAAGCGCAGCGGGCTGCGAAGCCTTTTGAGCGCTCGATTTCTGCTCGGCCTGCGCCGATGCGCTCCCTGCCGCAGGCGGCGTCAATGCGGCCGAGGGCGGTATCCTGCCCGCCGCACGTTCATCCGACGCTTGTTGCTTGTTGCATGAGGAGAGAGCCAGGGCTGCGCACAGGAGCAATACCAATCGTGAATCGTGCATCGTCAGCGAAGTCCTTGAACGTATGAGGAGAGATTGCGAATGTCGTCGACCGATAGCCTTTTGGAAATCGTCGCCATGATGCCGCCCGGCCCCGGCGGGCGAGCGCCCGATGCGTAGTCATTCAGCTGTTTCGCGATGTATGCGGAATGCTCGCCGTGCAACGAGGGAAACTTCGCGGGCTCGTTGCCGTGGCCGTCGGGGCCATGGCAGGCCATGCAGGCGGGAATGCCGCGGGCCTTTTCGCCGCCTCGATAGAGCTTCTCGCCGGCCCGAAAGTAGGTCGGATCAGCTTCCAAACCCGTGTTGGCCAAACCATCGAAATAAGCGGCAAGATCCGCCATATCCTGCGGACTCAAGGGCGCCGCCATCGGCATCATGATCGGGCTGCTGCGTTTGCCGTCCTTGAAATTCTGCAATTGCTCGACGATGTAGTCGGCACCGAGTCCGGCGAGACTCGGCCACTCGGGATTGACGCTGTTGCCGTTTGCACCATGACAGCCTTGGCAAGCGGTTGCCTTGCTCGCGCCGGCCTCCGCGTTGCCGCTGGCCAGAGCCGCGGTGCAGGCGATTGAGCCGAGAATTGTCGTTGCGAACATCCAAAACCGATTCATTGCTCGTGACCCTGCCTTAATCGAAACTGGCCGCGGCAAATTGTACACTACAGGTCATATTTTGCGTCCATACGGCCATGTCGACCTACCCCACCGTGAAATTCTTGACGAGCGCGGCCGAGGCGCACCAGCTTTCGCCGGACACCGGCCTTGAAATCGCTTTCGCGGGACGCTCCAATTCCGGCAAATCCACCGCGATCAACGTCATCACGCAACGGTCCGGGCTCGCGCGAGTGAGCCGCACGCCGGGACGGACCCAGCTGATAAATTTTTTTGAACTGGCGCCCGATCGACGATTGGTCGACCTGCCGGGTTACGGATTCGCCAAGGTTCCGCACAAGGTGCGCACTCGTTGGCTACAGTTGATGGAGCATTACTTCAATGTACGTGAATCGCTGGTGGGTTTGATGCTCATTGTCGATAGCCGCCGCGGTCTTGGCGCCCAGGATGCCGCCATGCTCGAGTGGGTGCTGGCGCGCGATCGGCAGGCGCATATTCTCCTGACCAAAACGGACAAGCTCAACCGGCGCGATGCGCTGCGCGTATTGCATGACACGAAAGCGGCCTGCAGCGATACGGCGGTGACCACGCAATTGTTTTCGGCGAACGCGGGTCAGGGGCTGGAAGAGGCGCGTACCGTGATGGAACGCTGGCTCGGTTAGCGTCCAAAAAAAAGCCCCGGTGGGCGCCCTTAAGGCAGCCACCGAGGCAGACCAACCCGGCATGGGGATGACAAACCGGGCCTACCCGCTCAGGGAGAAGAGCGGGGAGCGTTTTCACACTCATTCGATTAGATGGGGATGCGGCCGAAAAGTTCCAGCCCTAACGCGTCAATTATTTATTCTGGCGGGCTGCCGGCATCACGTCCCCGCAGCAATCAATTTAAGAAACCCGCAAAACTTGATGATTATCCGCACCAACTTGCCGATGTTAACGAAATCTTCACATTCCGTTTTTGCGCCCTTTAATGCGCTTCGTCCCAGTTCCGGCCGACACCGATATCGACCTTGAGCGGTACGGCAAGTTCCGCCGCGCGCGCCATGGATGCGCGCACTTTCGGCACTATGGCGTCGATCGCCTCATCTGCCACCTCCAGCACGAGTTCGTCGTGCACCTGCATGATGAGCCGCGCGGGTGCGCGCGAGTTCTGCAGCCACCCGTCGACCTCGATCATGGCGCGCTTGATGATATCGGCGGCGGTGCCTTGCATGGGCGCGTTGATGGCGCTGCGTTCCGCGTATTGGCGCAGGGCTTGGTTGCGGGACCGAATTTCGGGCAGATACAGCCGCCGGCCAAACACGGTTTCCACATATCCGGCCTCGCGCGCTTGATTGCGGGTCTCATCCATGTAGCGCTTCACGCCGGGATAGCGTTCGAAATAAAGATCCACATAGCGTTGCGCATCGCCGCGGCCGATGCCCAATTGCCGGGCGAGGCCGAATGCCGACATGCCGTAGATCAATCCGAAGTTGATTGCTTTGGCCGAACGCCGCTGATCGGAGCTGACCTCGGCAAGCGGAATGCCGAACACCTCCGCCGCGGTGGCTTGATGCACGTCGCGATCCTCCGCGAAAGCCTTGAGCAGCGTCGCGTCGCCCGACAAGTGCGCCATGATGCGCAATTCGATTTGCGAATAGTCGGCCGCTACCAAGGAATGGTGCGGCGGAGCCACGAAAGCCTGGCGGATGCGCCGACCCTCGGGAGTCCGGATGGGAATGTTCTGCAGGTTGGGGTCGGATGAGGACAGGCGGCCGGTGGCCGCGACTCCTTGGTGATAGCTCGTATGGATGCGTCCCGTTTCTTCGTCGATCTGTTCGGGCAGTTTGTCCGTATAGGTCGACTTGAGTTTGGCGACACCCCGGTATTCGAGGATAAATTTCGGCAGGGCGAAAGAGACGGCCAATTCCTCGAGCACGTCCTCGGCCGTCGATGGCTGGCCGGTCGGGGTCTTGCGCAGCACCGGCAAGCCCAATTTGCCGAAGAGGATCTCTTGCAATTGCTTGGGCGAATCGACATTGAACGGCCCGCCCGCTTCGGCGTGCGCCTGGGCTTGCAACTCCACCATGCGCGCCGCGAGTTCGTGGCTCTGAGCCTTGAGAAGCGCGCGATCCACCAACACGCCGGTGCGTTCCATGCGGTACAGCACCGCCACCAACGGTTGTTCGATGGTTTCATAGAGCGTCTTCAATCGGGGCAGCGCCTCGATTTGCGGCCAAATCGCCCGATGCAACCGCAGCGTGACGTCCGCGTCCTCGGCCGCGTATTCCGTCGCGCGCTCCACGTCGACTTGATTGAAGGTGATCTGCTTGGCGCCTTTGCCCGCGACATCTTCGAAGTGAATGGTCTTGATTCCAAGATATTTCTCGGCCGTCGAGTCCATGTCGTGGCGAGTGGCCACGCTATTGAGCACGTACGACTCGAGCATGGAATCGTAGCGCTGTCCGCGCAGCGCAATCCCGTAATTCGCGAGGATGTGGGTATCGAACTTGAGATGATGCCCAAGCTTGGGAAGCGAGGCGTCCTCGATCCACGGCTTGAGCGCGGCGAGCACCCGGTCGCGATCGAGCTGTTGCGGCGCCCCCGCATAATCATGGCCGAGCGGCACGTAAGCGGCCTCTCCGGGCGTTATCGCGAAGGACAGCCCCACGATACGCGCGCGCATGTAGTCTAAGCTGTCGGTCTCGGTATCGAAGGACACGAGCGGCGCCGCGGCGAGCCTGGGCAGCCAGGCGTCGAAGGCCCCTTGCGAAATAATCTTCTGATAGTTGCGAGGCTGCGCCAGGGCGAGCGGCGGGCCTGCATCCGATGCGTTGACGGTCGCGGCTTGCGCCGCGGCCGGTGCCTCGGCCCGCATCTCAGCCGGCTCCGCGGCCGGACTCGGCGAAGGGGGCTCCAACGACTTTAACAGTGTGCGCAGTTCCAGGCGCGCGTACAGATCCCGCAGCCGTTTGAGATCCGGCGCGCCGCCGACGAGCCCCTCCGGCGTGACGCTTAAGCTTAACGACTTATCGATGGTTGCGAGCTTGCGCGACAACTCGAGCACCGGTAGCTCGTTGCGTAAGTTCTCGCCCACCTTGCCGGTGATTTCTGCGGCATGAGCGGTGAGCGCGTCCAGTGTCTGGTATTGATCCATCCACTTGGCCGCGGTCTTGGGCCCGACGCCGGTGACACCGGGGATGTTGTCCGAGCTGTCACCCACCAGCGCCAGATAGTCGACGATCTGTTCGGGAAATACGTCGAATTTCGCCTTGACGCCCGCGCGATCGAGGCGCGTGTTGCTCATGGTGTTCACCAGGGAGATTCGCGGGCCGACCAGCTGCGCCATGTCCTTGTCGCCGGTCGAGATCAACACATCGTAGCCCGCTGCCGCCCCTTGTTCGGCAAGCGTGCCGATCACATCGTCCGCTTCGACGCCGGGGGTACGCAAAAGCGGCAAGCCCATGGCCTCCACCGCCTCCAACAGCGGCTGCACTTGCGAGCGCAGCTCATCGGGCATCGGTTCGCGATGGGCTTTGTACTGATCGAACAAATCGTCTCGAAACGTGCGGCCGGGCGCATCGAAAACCACGGCGATCCGATCCGGCGACTCCTCTTTGATTATCTTGTTCAGCATGTTGAGGACGCCGAGCACGGCTCCGGTCGGCTCGCCTTTGGAATTACTGAGCGGCGGCAAGGCGTGAAACGCGCGATAGAGATACGAGGACCCGTCAACCAATAGCAGCTTTCGCGCGTTCATGAATTCAAGGAGAGGGCTGTGACTGGGCGGGCGTCGAAGTGGTCGGCGCCGCATCGGGCCCCGTTCCCGCCTCGGGTGCCGCCGACTTCGGTTCGGGACGCGCGGGCGCGGCCGGCTCGGGAGCAGGCTCGGCAGGGGCGGCAGGGGCCGCCGAGGTGGGCAATTTGGGCGGGACCGGAAATGTCACCTTCTTATGGGGGTGTTGCGCGTCGGGGAGCACCAGCGGGCCTTTTTGACCGCATCCGCAAATTGTCGCGGTTAGGCCGACAAGGACCCATAGGCATAGGATTCTCATGCGTTAAAGTATACCGCTGGCCGCCGCCTGGCAGTTTGACCGGAACTTACCTGTCGGCGGCTCTGTCCGAAGATTTGTTATAGCTACTGGGGAGATTGCCGATGAATCGCATAACAGGGGTCTTGTTGACCATTATCGCGCTGGGCGCCTCGACTTCAGCGTTGGCGGGCAATCCGCTCGGGGCATACGTCGGTTTCGGCGTGGGCGCCTCCAATGTCGGAAACAATTACTATGGCAACGGTAATGGCTTTGGTTGCGGCCCTTACGCGTGTTATGGATATGGCGGTAATTATGGCACCAGCGTCGTCTCCTGGAAGGTGATGGCCGGCATCAGGCCGCTGCCCATCGTGGGCGCGGAACTCGAGTACATGGACTTCGGCAGCTCCAACGGCAACAACGGTTACTATAATAATTATTATTATTCCGGCGCCAACACGCACCCGAAGGCGACGATGCTGTTCGGCGTCGGATATTTGCCGCTGCCGCTGCCCTACCTCGATGTCTTCGGTAAGCTCGGGGTCGCGCGGCTGCAAACCAACCAGAGCGCTTATTACAACCCGTCGGCTTGCCCGCCCACCGCCAACGCCTGCTCGGGCACGCTGTTCACCGGCATCAATCAAACGAACGACAAGTTCGCTTACGGCGCCGGTGTCCAAGCGAAATGGCAGGATTTCGCCTTCCGCGCGGAATATGAGGGCGTCAGCTCGAATTACGGCAATCCCGCCGCGGTGTCGATCAGCGTGACCTGGACATTCTAGGCGCGCGGTATACTGCGGCGGTGACCGCAGTTTCAGGGGCCCGTGCAATCCTCGCGGCTGCGTGCGTGGCGCTCGCGCTCTCGGCATGCACGCCGCGGGCGCTGGTTAGCGCACCGAGCGATGAACACGATCCGACGACCCGCGCGCTGCGCGCGAAAATCACGACCATCGTGGTGATTTATGCGGAGAACCGCTCGTTCGATAGTCTCTACGGCGATTTCCCGGGTGCGCACGGCCTCGCGGACGTGCTGGGCCGGGATGGGCGGCCGCTGCCCGCGTATGCCGTACAGCGGGACCGCGACGGCATGCCGCTTGCGGTGCTGCCGCCGACTTGGGGCGGTGTGACCGCGCCCGGCTATACCCCCGTGATCACGCAAGCCGAAAGCGCCGGCTTGCCGAATGCGCCGTTCTCGATCGAGCACGCGTTCACGGCACAATCGGGCGTGACGCTTTCGGCCTCGGTCGTTACGCGCGACCTGTATCACCGCTTCTTCGAACATCAGATGCAAATCGACGGCGGCCGCAATGATCAATATGCGGCCTGGTCCGACGCGGGCGGCCTCACCATGGGGCACTACGACATCCGGCAGAGCGCGCTGTTTGAGCTCGCGCGCCAATACGTGTTGGCCGATCAGTTTTTCCAGGGCGCTTTTGGCGGCTCCTTCCTGAATCACCAATATCTCATTTGCGCCTGTGCGCCGATGTATCCGAATGCGGACTCGGCGCCGGCGAAGCCTTCCATCGCGATACTCGAGCACGATGCCGAGGGTCATTATCTGCCGCGACTGAAGACGGCCAGGGACTCGCCGGCGTCGGCGCTCGACGGACCGCCCAAGTTTGCGAAAAGCGGCAATCTCGCACCCGACAATTACTTCGGCGACGGCAAGTTCCGTGCCGTAAATACCATGCAGCCCCCCTATCAACCGAGCGGCAATGCGCCGGCCGCCGGTGACGCGGGCGGGCTATACGCCGACCCGGCGCGCGCCACCACCTTGCCCCCGCAAAACGAGCCCACCATCGGTGACCGGTTGAGCGCCAAGAACGTTCAGTGGGCCTGGTACGCCGGATCGTGGGATGCCGCGATCGCGGACGGCAAACAGCCGGCGACGCTCACTCGGCAGGTGATCTATGCGCCCGCTGCGCCCGCTGCCGGCCCGAACTTCCAGCCCCATCATCAGCCGTTCAACTACTACGCGAATTTCGACCCGGCGACGCATCCCGAGGAGCGGGCGGCGCACTTGAAAGACTATCGCGACCTCATCGCCGATATCGCCGCAGGCCGGCTGCCTCCGGTCACGTTCTACAAGCCGCAGGGCAATCTCAATCAGCACCCCGGTTATGCGTCGATTGCGGAAGGCGATGCGCACATCGCGGATCTCGTCGCCAAGCTGCGCGCCGGTCCGCAGTGGGGCGGCATGGTGATCGTGGTCACGTACGACGAATACGGTGGCGCATGGGATCATGTGGCCCCGCCGCGCGGAGATCTTCTAGGCCCCGGCGCGCGCATTCCGGCGTTGATCGTGTCGCCGTACGCCAAGAAAGGGACGGTGGATCATACGCAGTACGACACTGAATCGATTCTGCGTTTGATCATCCGCCGCTTCGATCTTGCCGGCCTGCCCGGCATCGCGATGCGCGATCAGGCGCTGGCCGAACATCAGGAGCCGCCCATGGGCGACCTGACCAACGCGCTCAACCTCGCGCGCTAAAACGTGCGTGGCGGCGAAAGATTAATTCGCCGGTTGCGACGTGGGGGCCACCGGCTTATGCGGCGGCGGCGGGGACGGCGGCATTGCGCCATTGGCGGCAGGCGCGCCGTTCGCTTTGGCGCTCAACACTTCCACCTCGAATATCAGCACCGAGTTTGCCGGGATTCCCGGGCGCGGACCCGGGCCGTAGGCGAGTTCGGCGGGCACGAATAACTGCCACCTGGCACCCGGCTTCATCATGACCAGGGCTTCCTGCCAGCCTTTGATCACGCCGCTCACGCCAAAAGTGGCCGGCTGACCTCGCGAGAAGGAGCTATCGAATTCCGTGCCGTCGATCAACGTGCCGCGGTAATTCACCGTCACTTGGTCGCTGGAGGCGATCAGCGGCGCCTTGGCGTCACCCGCCGTGAGTACCTTGTATTGAAGGCCCGATTCGGTGGTCTTGATGCCCGGTTCCTTCGCGTTGTGCGCCAGGAACTCCTGCCCCGCCGTCTTATTGCGAGCCGCAAAGGCGGTCATCATCGCACGCGCATATTCTTGTACCTGCTGCTTGTCGGTCTGCGTCGATTTCTTGCCTTGCAATCCATCCTTCACGCCGCGGCTGACTGCATCGGCATTGACCTCACCCGAGGCGCCGATGGAACGCAATTGTTCGCCGAATGTCAGGCCGAACAAATAGCTGGCTTGATCACTCGATATGGAAGGCGGAGCGGCCGGAGCGGCGGCTTGAGCCGGCGGCGCAGCTGTTGCAGGAGGGGGAGTTTGCGCTCCGACAAGGGGCGCGACCGCGAGTACGACGCCGAATAAACCGAGACGGCGCACCAATCGAGAAGTATGTTGTTTCATGGCCGCGCACGATACCCGATTCAATGTTGCAATGGCTAGCCAATTTGCAAAGACGGCCGTTATGTTCCCTCAGAGGGTCGGTGTTCACTTGCGCTCGCGGGCGATCCACGCTTCCACATCCTCGAGCTTCCTCGGAATGGCGGACGTGAGCAGCCGGTAGCCTTGCGGGGTCATCAGGACCTCGTCCTCGATGCGCACGCCGAACCCCTGTGCTGGAAGATAAACTCCGGGCTCAACGGTAAACACGGCGCCCACGGGAATGGGTTTCTCGTAGTCGCCGGCGTCGTGCACGTCGAGGCCGACAAAATGGCCGAACCCATGAATGAAATTGGCGAGATAGCCGGAGCGGCGCAGGGATTCTTCGGCCGCATGCTGCAAATCCGCCATGGACGCCCCCGGCTTGATGGCTGCAAAGATATCCTCCTGCGCCTGGTATACCGCGCGGTAGACAGCCGCCTGTTCTGCCGTGAAGTGTCCGGACACCGGGTAGGTGCGCGTGACGTCCGAGGCATAGCGGCCATACTCGGCGGCGGCGTCGACCACGACCAGGTCGCCGCTCTGCAGGATTCTGGAATTCTTGTCCCAGTGCAGTACAGCGCCGTTTGGGCCGCTGCCGACGATGGACGAATACGACAGCCCGGTGGCGCCGTTGGCAAAGAACGCATATTCCAGCTGCGTCTGAACGTCGCGCTCCGAGACGCCCACAACCGTTGCGCGCGCGATCGCATTGTGGCCTTGCGCAGTGATCGCGATGGCGCGCTCCATGCGCTCGAGTTCCTCGGGCCCGTGAGCCGCACGCAGATCGGCGAGCAGACCTCGCTTATAGACCACCTTGAGGCCGAATCGGCTGGCGAGGCGCAGCGCCAGTTCATCGTCGTTGCGGTCGGCTTTACCCATGACGGCCGGCGCGATGATCGCGACGCAATCGTGGTGCAGTCCCGTACCGGCCAGCGCGGAATCGGGTGAGCCGCGCAGG
>Ga0209415_10011192_pt1 | contig 15135 bp, 9 predicted proteins | sample PeaSoiSIISIP2007_FD_187696 | JGI IMG/M metagenome (GOLD analysis project Ga0209415, IMG submission 187696) | Peat soil microbial communities from Weissenstadt, Germany - SII-SIP-2007 (SPAdes) (version 2) | ecosystem: Environmental > Terrestrial > Soil > Wetlands > Peat | place: Germany... | reverse complement strand
GCGCGCGAGCGCGAAGCCCCGTTGCTCCAGCGCCGGGAGGCTGAAGATCGTGTACTTGCGGCCGCCGACGTTGAGCGTGGTACGCGCACCGAAACTATCTTTAGTCATGGTTCAGGCCGGGTCCTTTCGGGAGAATCGCGCGTCCGGGGCCGCTAGCGGCGGCGTGGGGCGCGGCTCTGGGTTCAAGATAGCGTGGCGCTTCGATCTTCGCCAAGGCGCCGTGCGCATCCTTCCGGGCATTCGCCGAGGCAATACGCTAGGGCAACTCGCGCAGCACTCTGCCGTCCTGGGCGTAAAAATTGAGTCCCGCCTCGCCTTCGGCGTCAACGCCGAACACTCCGCGCGCGCGGTCGCTGGTATCCAGCAGGCGCACGGTCGGGACTCCGTCGGTGCTGATTTCGAGCGAGAGCCTGAGCTTGTTGGTGGTGTCATAGAGCCGCACGCTCGGCGCGCCGTAGTTATCGACGACGATCTGAGCGCGGGGATGGTTGTCGCGGTCGTACATCGCGAAGCCCGCCTGGCCGTCGTCGTTGACGTCGATTTTCGCCCGCGGCTTGCCGGCCGCGTCGAGCAGCACGAATTCCGAGGCGGTCACGATTCGCCGCGGCACGGACCTATCGCTTTTGATGACCGGCGGGCCGGCCGCCACGGTCCGCGAGCGGCAAACTCCACTGGTCAGGGCTCCGCCAAACAGTCCGCCCGCAAAAACCAGCACGGCGTAGAGCCATAGCGTCTTGTTCATAGGCACAATCTGAGCCGCAGGCGCGGTGGGAATGCAAGCTTCTCGCGCACGAGCGAGCTTGTCATGGCGCGCGATCAGGCGGGCGCATCGCGTAGACCCGCGTCAGCTTGACCTCGAGCTCGATCACCTGGCGCGGCTTGCCGCTTTGCGCCGTGCGCGCAGGGCGCAGGCTGCCGGCAACTTCGCGCGCGACGCCGTAAACGATCGCAGCCGCGCCGTCGGCGCGCCATGTCGTGAACGCGACGCGCGGATTGGCCGCGATATCGCGTCTGCGCAGCGTGTTGTCGTAGATCACAAGATGTAGCTGGGCACCGTCGAGGCGCGCATGCACCGGCGCGATATGCGGGCGGCCAGTTTCGCCCGTCGTGGCCATCGCGACCAGCCGCACGCTCTCCCAGAACTCGACGAATTCGGCGGCGCTCATCTGGCGCGCCGGATAGGCGAGCGAATCGGCCGCGGCCGGTCCGGCCGACGCAGCGCTGCGGTCGATTAGATTTTGCAGAACTTCCAAGCCCGCCGAGCTTTTTTCATCAACTGTCATCGGAACGTCGGTGCTAGCGGCGGGCCGACGCGCGCGACGGCGCGGGGCCGGGCAATCCGTCGTAAACCAGCGCCCGGCCGTCGGAATGGAACCCCATCGCGGCCATCGCGCCGACCCTCATTGACGCGAGCGCGGGCGCGCCGTCGATTGTCTCGACCACGACCTTCCGCCTGAGCTCGATCAGCGCTCCCACAGCGGCCGAGAAAGCCTCATCGTCGAGCGCGTCGAGGCTCACCAGCGCGCGTCCCGCCAGCCCGAGCATCACACGCCCCGCCCGCAGGACGACGAAGTTGCCAGCCTCGCGCGCGACGCCGCAGCCGGGCAGCACCGCGCCGTAGGGATTGGCCGGATCGGCGGCGCTGAGCGCGATCGGATGCTCGCGCGCGGGATTGAGATTGCGCGACGCCGCGAGCATCTCGAGCGCAGCCGGCAGCGCGTATTGCTCGCCCGAGAGCCCGCGAACGAAATAGCCGCGCCGGATCGACCCCGCGTATTCCATCCTGCGGAGCGCAAACGAAATTTCGTGCCACGCCATCGGCTCGCTTTCCAGCCCGAGCATCTCGCGCGTCACGATTCCGTTGCGATTGAGCAGCGTCTCGGCGCGCTCGCGGGCCAGGTCGCGTTCCGAGACGCGCGCTGACGCGCACGCCTCTCCGGCGCCGCTGGGCGCGGAGCCGGCGATACCGCCGGCGCCGCCGCTGCCCGTGCTGGGCACAGGCGCAGCCGCTTGCGCGGCAGTGCCTGTGCCCAGCGCCGACCAGCGCCCGGTCACGCTGGAGCGCAGACGCGCGCGCAGCGCCGCGTCGTGGCGGGCTCGGCGATGGGCTCCCGGGGCCATCGCGCGCACCGCCTCGGGCGCGGCCCACAGCAAGCGCAGCGGCGCGAAGCTGTCGTTGGAGACGCGGCCGGCAGCGGCGAGCCGCCATAACGCGGCGAGCACCGTCCGCTCCGCCATTCCTGCACGCTCGGCCAGCTGGTCGAGATATTGCGCGCCGCCCGCGGCGAGCGCGAGAAAAACGCGCCGTTCGTCGCGGTCGGTGAATTCGGCGGCGGCGTCATCCGCCGCTGCTTCGTTGAAGCGCGCGGCGCCGGCGCGCCGGCGGCGCAGGAACGTGATTCGCGCCGGCACTTCGTCGGCGGCGTCCTCGCCCGGCACCGCTGCCCAGACCACTTCGCCTCCAAGACAAAGCAGGTCGAGCCACTCGGGGCGATAGCCGGGAATTCGCGCCGGCAGGATCGCGCGCTCCCACAGCTCCGGGCTGAGCGCGACGCCGGACAGCTGTTCCAGCACGGCGGCGACGCCGGATTGGTCGGCGGCGATTCCCGCGCCGCCCACGTGATTCCATCGCAGGCGAAAGGCGGCGTAGTCGTGGTCGGCGCACGGCTCGGTTTCGGCGCGCAATCGATTGAGCGTCAGGCGATGGATTTTCTCCAGATTGTAGCGGTCGCACCATTGCTCAGGGCTGGCCGTGGCGGCTCCGGCTGTGACGGCACGGCCACGGGTTGCGCCGAGCGCCGGGCGGCGCGGCGTGAAATGACCGCGGAAGATCAGCCCCTTGGCCTCGAGCGCCAGCAGATGCTTCTCCAGTGTCGCCGGCGCCATCTTCAGGCGCTCGGCGAGTTCCGCGATCTCAACCGGCCCCGACGTCGCCATCGCGCGCCTCACGATCTCGCGCTCCGCGTCGTCGGCTTCTAGAGCGGGCAAGCTTGATTCGACGGGCGGCTGCGCTTCGGCGTGGCGCTCGAAAAGCGCATCCGGATAGGCCGCGCCGAAGAGCGCGACGTCTTCACCCGCGATCAGCATCTCGGCCGCGCCCGACGAAAAGCGCACGCGCACTACGCGGCCCTCGCCCTCCAGCGCGGAGAGCACCGCATTCGCCTCCCCGGCGACGCGTTCCTCCAGCACGCTGGTCGCGAGCGCGCCGTGCGCGCGAATCATTTGGTAGAGTTCGTCGCGGTCACGCGCGCGGCGCGCCATCGCACGACCGCTTACCTCGGCCTCGACGCTCTCGACCGCATCCGCGGCGAGCATCGCGGACAGGTCCTCGGTGCGCAGCACGTCCTCGGCCATCGCGCGGTTGAGCGAAACGGTCCGGCTGCGGCGGTTGGCGCGCTCGCCGTCGTCGAGGAACGAGTAGTCCCACGCGAGCAGGATGCGATGGGCGAAGACCGAGGGCGCGATGGCGTCGACGGTGACGACCCGTGTCGCGCCCTGTTCGATCGCGCGCAGCAGTTCTTCGATCCGGCCGATATCGGTCGATTCGGTGAGGCACTCATGCATCGTCTCGGTGGCGATGAAATGCTCGGGCAGTTCGACGTCCGGCGGGCGATTTTCCTGGCATGCCTCGCGCCCGGGGAAAATCGCGGCAGCGAGTTCCTGCGCACGCAGCCGCTGGATCCACGCCGGCACCTTGCGCCCACGCGACGAACGCATCACCGCGAGCGCCCGCGTCGCGACGTGGCGCATGCGCACTTCGAACATCGGCGCGGCCAGCAGCGCCTGGCCGAGCACGTGGCGCACCGAGCGCGAGGAAATCATCGCCATCAGCGACTCGAGCGGAAAGCTATGGCGCGCGTTGAGCGCGAGCAGCACCGCGTCGTCGATCGCGGACGCCTGTATTTCGAAGTCGAACGACTGGCAAAGGCGCTTGCGGATCGCCAGGCCCAGGCCGCGATTTACGCGCATGCCGAACGGCGAGTGAATCACCACTTGGGTGCCGCCTAGGCCGTCGAAAAAGCGCTCGACCACGATCGTGCGCTGGTTGGGAATCGCGCCGAGCGCGCCCTGGCCACGTCGCACGTAGTCGATCGCCTGGCGCGCCGCCCGGTCGTCCATCGCACACTCGGCGGAAAGGAACGCGGCGGCCGCGGCTTCGTCGCCGCGCGCGATACGCTCGAAGATTTCGCCGCGCAGCTCCGACACTTCGGAGGAGAGCGCGGGCGAACGACCCGCCGCCTCGGTCTGCCAGAACGGCAGCGACGGCGCCATCCCGGGCGCCGGCTCGACCAGAAAGCGATTGCGCGAGATTCCGAGCACCCGCCAGGGCATCGAGCCGAGCGCGAAGATGTCGCCGCGCGAGGATTCCTGGGCGAAGTCCTCTTCGACGTCGCCGATCTTGCGCCCCTGCGATTCGATCACGACGTCGAGGTTGCCGCTTTCCGGAATCGTGCCGCCCGACGTGATCGCGGCCATACGCGCGCCGCGCCGCGCACGCACGCGCGCGCCGATACGATCGTAAAAGATTTTCGGCGCCGCGCCCTGGATTCGCGCCGGCAGTTCGGCCGCCATCTGATCGAGCAAATGGGCGAGCGAGGCGCGGTCAAACTCGGCGAAATTGTACGCGCCGCGCAGCAGGCGCAGCAGATCGGCCTCGCCGATTTCATCCTCTTCCGCGGCGATCGCGACGATTTGCTGCGCCGCGACGTCGAGGCATCCGGCCGGAATCTCGACCTCATCGAGCCGGCCGTGGCGAATCGCACGCACCGCGGCGGCACATTCGAGGAGATCGTCGAGCGTAAGCGCGAACAGACGCCCCTTTGGCGTCGCGTCGAGTTGATGGCCCGAGCGGCCGATCCGCTGGATCGCGGCCGAGATGCTCTTGGGCGTGTCGATCTGGCAGACCAGCTCGACCGCGCCGACGTCGATACCGAGCTCCAGCGACGCGGTCGCGACCAGCGCGCGCAGCTCACCGCGCTTAAGCCGCTGCTCGGCCGCGACCCGCTCGGCGCGCGCGAGACTCCCGTGATGCGCCAGCACGGCGTCGTTGCCGAGACGTTTTTGCAGGTTGAGCGCGATCCGCTCGGCCCAGCGGCGGCTCAGCGTGAAGACCAGGGTCGTACGATGCTCCCGAACCAGCGCAGCGACCGCGTCGTACATCGCCTCCCAATGCTGATGGGTCGCGAGCGCGCCGAGGTCGGGCCCCGGCGCGATCACTTGGAGGTCCATCGCACGCGCGCGATCGTCAGACCCCTGGGCGCGTACCACTTTCACCGGGCGCGGGCGGCGCGCGCCGTCGGCATCGGTCTCGGAACCGGCGAGAAACCCGGCCAGCCGCTCGATCGGATTGAGCGTCGCCGAGAGCCCGATCCGCGCGGGACGCGACGCGCCGGTCGCACGCACCATCCGCTCCAGCCGCTCAAGCGTGAGCATCAGATGCGCGCCACGCTTGTTAGGCGCGAGCGCGTGCAACTCATCCAAGATTACGTAGCGCACGGCGCTCAGACTTTGACGAAAGCGCGGCGAGGTCAGCAGGATGAAGAGCGACTCGGGCGTGGTGACGAGGATGTGGGGCGGCCGCCGGAGCATCGCAGAGCGCTCGTTGGCCGAAGTGTCGCCGGTGCGGACCCCCGCGCGCACTTCAAGTATAGGTTTAACTTCGTCGGAATGCCGCTCGGCCGCGGCCACACGATGCGCCATCTGGCGAATTCCGGCCAGCGGCTCTTCGAGGTTGACCCGGATGTCGTTGGCGAGCGCTTTCAGCGGCGAGACGTAGAGCACCGAGACGCGGTCGCCGAGTTCGCCGCGCTCGGCGTCGCGGAAAAGGCGGTCGATCGCCCACATGAAAGCGGCGAGCGTCTTGCCGCTGCCGGTGGGCGCGCACAGGAGCACGTCATGGCCGGGCGGCGAGTCGCATCCGGCGATAACAGGCCATCCGAGGGTTTGCGCGGGCGAGGGATCACCGAAGCGCTCGGCGAACCAGGCGCGGACGGCTGGATGAAAAGCGTCCAGCACTGAAATCATCGTTCAATAATTATAGCATCTGGCTTGCTTGATCCGGCAGGCTGGCAAAAAGCAAAGGAGGCGCGCTGCGCAGATGATCTTCCCCTACCCTCTTCCCGAGCTGGACCTCAGCGCGCCACTGGACCGTTACCGCGCCGTCGTACTTCCCGAATGGATCGATTTGTACGGCCACATGAACATGGCCGTGTACGTAACCGTCTTCGACCAGGCGGCCGATGTCTTGTGCGCTCTGGTCGGAGTGGGGCCGCTCTACACCCAGCACGAACTCGGCATGCTGTTCATGCTCGAAGCCCATCTCACCTACGCGCGCGAGGTCCGGCTCGGCGCGCCGTTGCGGGTCACTTCACAAATTGTCGACCACGACGCCAAGCGCCTGCACCTTTTTCATCACATGTACCATGGCGACGAAGGATGGCTGGTCGCCACCAATGAAGTTCTCATGATCAACGTCGAGCATAAGACGCGGCGAACCGCGCCGTGGCCGGACGAGACGATCCGCCGGCTCGGCCTGATGGCGGCTGCGCACAGCGCACTGCCCAAGCCGGAAAATGCCGGCCGGATCATCCGTATAACGGCCGGCCGCGGCCCAAAATAAAGGCGCTAGTAGATTCCGGGGATCAGCCGCGATGTCCGGGCGCAGTACGCATCGTACTCGTCGCCAAACTGCGAGCGCAGCAGCCGCTCTTCCGCACGGATGCGCGCGAGCAGCGGCAGCATCGTGAGCACGGTCAGCAGCACGCCGACCCCCGAACGAAACGCGAGGCCCCATCCCAGCGAGTTGACGAACAACCCCAGGTAGCTGGGATGGCGGATGACACCATAGACCCCGCTGGTGACCAGCGTGTGCCCGGGCTGGATTGCGACCAACCCACTGAAGCGATTGCCGAGCACAAAGACCGGCCAGAGCCGCAGCAGACCACCCGCAGTGAAGAGCACGACGCCAAGCCATCGAATGGTATCGCCGTCGATGGTCCAGAAATCGATGCGGTCAGTGTAGGCCGGCAGATAGCAGTCCAGCAGCCCGAGCACTCCATAGGCTACGAGGACCCAGCGGTTGTCACGATCCTCGCGCACCCCCGGGCTCACATTTCCACCGGCGAAAAGCGCCACGCCCGATATCGCGAAGAGTGCGATCGCGAGCGCGGTCAGCGGCGGATGGGAGAAGAACGCCGCAAGCCCGCCCCGGCCGATGACGGCCAGGGCAAAATAGGCGGCGGTGCCCACGATGACGAACGTCCATCTGACGGTTGATGTCATCATCGCCGGTTCGCCTTCAATGTACCCTACCGACGTTCCCCGGTGGCCGAGGTAATGCGCGGCGCTTACGACTTCAGCAGTTCGGGCAGACGCTGGGTGAACTCGCTGCGAGAGAGCGTCATCTCGAAGCCCGCCTCGCGCGCTGCGCCCAGCGCCTTGAGGTCGACGTGCGAGGCGAAACCGATAAGCCGCGCGGCGGGCGCCGCGACACGCATCGCACCGGCGGTCTCGACCGCGGGAAAGAGCGGGTCGGCGAGATCGACGAAGATCATCGCCGGCACCTCCTCGGCGCATCGCGCGCTGGCCTCCTCCAAAGAGCTCGCGTACACGACGTCAATACCCACGGCGTGGGACACAGCGTCCACCTTCGAGCGGAAGAACAGGTCATGCATGAGGCCGAGGATTCGAGTCATACGCTATTGCTCCCTGAAACGCGCGGCGGAAAACGCGCCCAATTCTACCGCGGGCCGGCGCCCCTTGACCAAGTCGGCGATGATCTCGCCGGTGATTGCGGAGAGCAGGATGCCGCTCCGAAAGTGGCCTACCGCCCATAGCACGTTGGGCACACTGGGCGAGAAGCCGAGCACGGGCAGGAGGTCGCGAGCGGCGGGACGCAATCCGGCCCAGGCCTCGCGAAAGGCGGCGGCGCCGAGTGCGGGCACGATCGCGGCTGCGCCGCGCGCGATCTTGTCGAGTCCGGCCAGCGTGACGCTCTTATTGTAACCGGCCTCCTCCATGGTCGAGCCCGCGAGCAAGCGTCCGTCGCGCCGTGGCACCAGGTAGCCGCGCAGCGAGAACAGCGCCGGGCCGATAGTTCCGGGCGCGACCTCGAAGCATATGATCTGGCCGCGCACGGGATGTAGCTTCACGCGGTCGGCTTCCAGGCCGCGAATCTCTCCCGCCCAAGCGCCGGCCGCGTTGACCACGACGTCGGCCTCGCGCGTCGAGCCGTCATCCATGACGACGCCGTCGGCTCGCAATACGATGCCGCTCGCGCGTTCACCGCGAAGCGCCAGCGCCTCGACGCGCGCGCCTTCGACGAATTCGGCGCCCGCCTTGCGCGCGGCGGCGGCGTAGGCCTGAGTGAGCTTGCGATTGTCGGTGCGCCGATTCGTCGGCATGTGGATAGCGTAGACGGTCTCCGGCGAGAGCATCGGCTCGATCCGGCGCGCCGCGGCGCCGCTTAGCTCCTCCACCGGAGCGCCGACGGCGCGCTGCCACTTGGCGCGCCGCTCGAGGTGTGTGCGCTCATCCGCGTCCAAAGCGACATAGAGAATTCCGGCGCGGTCATACTCGGGATCGACGCCGCCGTCACGCACCAGGCGATCGACGATCCCGTCGAAGGCGTCGCGCGCCTTCATGCAAAAATCGAAGAACGGGCCGGGACCCTCGGCTTCGGCCTGCGGCGCGATCATCCCGGCCGCGGCCCACGACGCCTCCTGGCCCACCCGGCCGCGCTCGAGCACCGTGGTGGCGACGCCTTCGACAGCCAGCCGCCACGCCACTGAGCATCCGATGATACCGCCGCCGATAACGATCGCCTTCAATTTCGTTACGCTCCCTGCCGCAGCCGCGCGCATACGCGCGCATTCACAAGCATTCAGCGTAGCTGCGCCGGGCGTGGTGCGAAAGGTGACGGGCAGGGCGGTGTGAAAGCACCGGCTGTGATGCTAGAAATGCTAAAAATTCTCACTCCAAGGATCGTTGGAGGGTTGATAACAAGCTAAAGCGGCCGTATTGGGCTATGCCCGCGGAGGAACGCCATGGCGAAGGTCATCCGGGCGATAGAAACCAAGCTGATCCATGCAGGCGAGCCCGACCCGCTCATCGGCGGCGCGGTGGCAATGCCGATTTTCCAGTCGGCAACCTTCACCTATCGCGGCGAGCACAACTACCACGATCTCCGCTACATCCGGCTGAGCAACACGCCCAATCACGAGGTGCTGCATCGCAAGCTGGCGGCGCTCGAGAATGCCGAGGCGGCGTTGGTGGCGGGAAGCGGGATGGCGGCGATTTCAGCCACGATGCTGGCGCTGCTCGGTGCGGGCGACCATCTGATGGCGCAGGATTGTTTGTACGGTGGCACTCACGACTTGCTCACGGCCGATTTGCCGGCGTTGGAGATCAGCACGGATTTCATCGACGCCAATGATCCGGCCTCGTGGCGCGAACAACTCACGGAGCGCACCCGCGCGATCTACGTCGAGACGGTCTCCAATCCACTGATGAGCGTCGCGGACCTGAACGCGGTGGTCGAATTCGCCGCCGCGCACGGGCTGGTTTCGATCATCGACAACACCTTCGCAAGCCCGATGAACTTCCGCCCGGCGGAGGCCGGCTTCGATCTCTCGTTGCACAGTTGCACCAAGTACTTGAATGGACACACCGATATAGTGGCCGGCGCCGTGATCGGGCGCGCGAGCCTGGTGCAAAAGGTGGCGCACAAGCTCAACCATCTGGGCGGCGTCCTCGATCCGCACGCCTGCTTCCTGCTGCATCGCGGGATGAAGACCCTGGCGGTGCGGGTGCGCTATCAAAATGAGAGTGCGCTCAAGATCGCGCGCTTTCTTGAAGCCCATCCCAAGGTCCGGCGGGTCAACTACCCGGGACTCGAGAGCAGCCCCGACCATCTGCGCGCCTGCGAGTTGCTCGACGGCTTCGGCGGGATGCTGAGCTTCGAGCTGGAGGGCGGCGTCGCCGCCGCCGACAGCTTTATCTACCACGTCACGCTGCCCATCTCGGCGCCCAGCCTGGGCGGAGTCGAGAGCCTGATCACACGGCCGGCGACGACCTCGCATTCCGGGATGACCTCGCAGGAGCGCGCGCGGGCGGGAATCGCGGAGGGCTTGATCCGGTTTTCGGTTGGGCTCGAAGCGACCGAGGATCTCGTGGAGGACTTTACGCGCGCGCTTGCCGCCTGCTGAGTGCGGCTCCCGCAACGAACGCGCTCGTCCGCTCGGCGCGCTTTGTGCCTCGGCTTAATCGGCGCGCTTTGTGCTCCACTTAGGCAGTGAGGCGGGCAAGCGCCACCATTGTGTCTATTTCGAGACAGTTCGCGACTCGCGATGCCTCAGTTCTGAGACAGGATAGTTGACTGTGCCGGCTATCGAGCTAACGGCGCTATTTTTAGCGGTATCGAGCGCTCGCGCATGGGTTAAGCCGCAATAGGAAAGAATCGCGCTTGTTACTACGAATTGCTACCATAGGGCGGCTCTTGCGTCCGGGGGGACCGTTGACCAGGAGCCGGAGTACATTTTCGATGGCGGTCAGGAAAAGCGAGCCGGCGGACGCGCGGATGTTCGCTGATGTGCCAATCTCTGCAGCGCCTGCTCCGGCCACAGCACAGGCGGAGCGCGAGCGCGGGCGGCTGGTCAGCGCTTTCGATTCCGACACGAGAATTTGGGGCTTCAATCTGCGCCTGATGCGCGCGGGTGCGGCCCTGATGGTCGGCTTCGAGGCCATCTACTTCATCGTCGACTCCTACATTCCTCCAACACTGACGCTGGCAACCGCCGCGCTGCACGCCGGCGCGATCGGTATCACCGCGCTCGTGCTGGCGCTCACGATGTCGAAGTGGTTCGACCGCAACTGGCGGCTGGTGTGCTTTGCGAACCTGCTCGCCATCTATGGCCTGACGTTGGCGTTGGGCCTGCTCACCGGGGACACCGAGCCGCTCTTCATCACCGTCGTGCTCACGCTTATCGGCGCAGGGGCGCTATTGCGGTGGCCGGCTGGATGGCAGGCGGGGTTAAGCGTGATCGCGTGGATGATCGCGCTCATACCGCCGTTGATACGCGCACCGGTTGATCCCGAGACTGTCTACCGATGGGTTGGTGTGCTGATAGCAGCCGCGCTGGGACACTTCATCCTTGCGATGCGCGAGCGCCATCGAACCGAATTAGCTGGATGGATGGACAGTCTGCGCGCGAGCCATCAGGAGTTGGCCGACGCGCTCGCGCGCAGCGCGACGATCATGACCGAGCGTGAATCGGCCGAGCGCCGCTTGCGCGAGGGCGAGGCGATGCTGCGCAAGGTGTTCGACGCCGCCCCGGACAACATCGCCATCACCCGCATGTCCGACGGCGCGACGCTCGAGGTCAACCGCGAATTTCTCAAGACCGGCTATACCCGTGAAGAAGTCCTCGGTGTTGCTGCCGTCAGCCTGGGCCGCTGGGATACGCAACGCCAGCGCGAGCTAGTGCGCGAGTTGCGCGCGCGTGGCACCGTGCGCAATTTCGAGGCCGAGCTGCGCAACAAGGATGGCCGGCTGGTGCCGAGCCTCATTGCTGCGACCTTGGTGGAATTGGGTGGCGAGCAGTGTGTCATCTCGATGGCGCGCGATATCAGCGAGCTGAAGCGGACCCAGCGCGAGATGACCGCCGCACGCGAGGCGCTCGCGGTCGAGTTGCGCGAGTTGGAAGGGAGCCAGGCCCGGCTGCGCAGCGAAATCGCCGAGCGGACGCTCGCGCAGCAGCGCCTGGTGGAGAGCGAGGCGACGCTGCGCAAGATATTCGAGACCAGCCTCGACTCGATCGCGATTAATCGCCTGAGCGACGGACGCTTCATCGCCGTCAACGACGAATTCCTGCGCATCATGGGCTACCGCCGCGAGGAGGTGCTGGCGTCAACCGGTGCGGAACTTAGGGCCTTCGTCAACCGCGAGCGGATGCGCGAGATGCTCGCGCGGTTGCGCGCGGACGGCTTCGTGCGCAATTTCGAAATCGAGCTTCGCACCAGGAATGGCCGCTTCATTCCGCACCTCTTCTCGGCCACCGTAGCCAACGTAGCCGGCGAGCTTTGCGTGATCGCGATCATCCACGACATCAGCACGCTCAAGCAGACCGAACGCGAACTGATCGCCGTGCGCGAGGCGGCGCTGGCGGCCTCGGAGGCCAAGTCGCATTTCCTCTCGGTCATGTCGCACGAAATTCGCACGCCGATGAACGCGATCCTCGGCATGGCCGACCTGCTGTGGGAAACCGCGCTCAACGCCGAGCAGCGCCGCTATCTCGACACGATGCGCAGCAACAGCGGTTCGCTGCTCAACCTGATCAACGGCATCCTCGACCTGTCCAAGGTCGAGAGCGGACGGCTCAGCCTGGAGCACGCCGACTTTGACCTGGTCGAGCTGGCCGAGGACGTGATGGAGACGCTCGGCGTGCGCGCGCACGAAAAAGGCCTCGAACTCACGTTGCGCATCCCATCCACGTTCCCCACCGCGCTGACCGGCGATCCGCTGCGCCTGCGACAGATACTGATCAACCTGCTCAGCAACGCGATCAAATTCACCGAGCACGGCGAAGTGACGCTGACCATCGACGTTGTGGACTCCGCACAGGCCGGCGAATCCCGGGGTCCACAGGCGAAGGCCGAAGGGGCCGCTGCCTCCGGCGACGCCGGCCTGCCAGGCAGGCGCCAGTTGCTCCGCTTCGTGGTCCGCGACACCGGCATCGGTATCCCCGCCGACCGACTGCAGGCAGTCTTCTCGAACTTCACCCAGGCCGATTCGACTATCAGCCGCAGATATGGCGGCAGCGGCCTGGGACTGGCGATCGTCAAGCGCCTGGTCGAACTGATGGGCGGCGAGGTCGCGGTCGAAAGCCGCCCAGGCGAGGGCAGCGCTTTCAGCTTCACCATCGCGCTCGAATTTCAATCCGCCGCCGCGGGGCCTACGCTCGCCAGCAGGGCGCGCCTGGCGGGGAAGCGAGTGCTGGTGGTGGACGACTCGCAGGCCAGCCGCGCCATCCTGACCGAACTGATACGGCTGGCCGGCGCCGAGGTCTTCGTAGCATCGGACGGCGCCGGCGCGTTGGACGAGCTCGCGCGGGCGCGCGCGGCCGGACGGCCCTACGACGCGGTTGTGACCGACAACCGGATGCCGCCGCCTGACGGAGCCGCGATCGCGCAACAGATCATGGACGAACCGCACACGCCGCGCGAGGCGATCGTGCTGATGCTGATGGCGAACGATCTCAACGCGCAACTCGGACGGTTGCGCGAGCGCGGCCTGGAAGAAAGCCCGCGCTGCCGCTACCTGCTCAAGCCGGTGCGGCGCGCGGACCTGTGGGCGATACTCGCCGCGGCGTGCTCGGGCACCGTCGACGAGCGCGCCTATCGCAATGGCAGGAACGCGGCGGCCGTTGCCGCTCATGCCGCACGGTCCGACTCCTTCATCCAACGCCGTGCGTCGCGCACCGCCGCCGTCCTGGTCAACAAGCCGCTTCGAATTCTGCTGGCGGAAGATTCCCCCGACAATCGGCTCCTGGTCGAAGCCTATGTGAAGAACACTCCGTACCGGCTCGACCACGCCGACAACGGCGAGGTCGCGGTGCACAAGTTCGCGACCGGCCACTACGACGTAATTTTGATGGACATCGAGATGCCCGTGATGGACGGCTACGAGGCGATCGCCGAGATTCGCCGCCTCGAGCAGAGCGACCATCGCCGCACCACGCCGATCATCGCACTGACCGCCTCGGCCCAGGATGAAGCCGTCCGAAGGAGTTTGCAGATGGGATGTGACGCGCATGTGATCAAGCCGGTGAAACGTTCGACCCTGCTCGAAGCGATTCGCGACGCGGTTGAGCCGGCGCCGCAGGCCGCGTCCTCCGCCGCCGAGGCGGGCGGCGATGGTGCCGGGGGCGGCGCTGGGACGGTCTCCGCGCAGCCGATCGTGGTTCAGATCGATCAGGATCTGAGCGACCTCGTGCCGGGATTCCTCTCCCGCAAACGCGAGGACGCTCGCGCCGTCCTGGCCGCGGTGGAACATGGCGACGCCGAAGCGATCGCGCGGCTCGGCCACAAGATGAAGGGCGAAGGCGGCAGCTATGGGCTCGACGCGGTAACCGACCTCGGCCGCGAGCTCGAGCAGGCGGGCAAGGATCGCGACTTCGACGCGGCGCGGCGCCTGGGACGCGACCTGACGAACTTCCTCGAACGGCTCGAGATCGTCTACCGCCCGATCGAGGAATGATTTTTCATTCTTATTTGACCCTGGCGCCTTGTGGATTTACGCGCGCGCCACTCGCGCCGCGCGCTGGATAACCTCATTCGCCTCGAATAACGTCCAAGCGCGATGCGCTCTAAATCTGCCCCGACGCCCACCAAACTCCAGCGGGTGGCGCTCAACGCTGCGCGTGCGGCCGGCCGTGTCCATCTGCAGCGCCTAAGCCGCATCAAGGTCACCCGCAAGACCAATGCGATCGATCTGGTGACCGAGGCCGACCACGAATCCGAACAGGCCGTCATCGGCATGCTCAACCGCGCCTTTCCCGACCACGCGATCCTCGCCGAAGAGAGCGGCACGAACGCGCGAATGAGCGAGCATCGATGGATTGTCGATCCGCTCGACGGCACCACCAACTTCGCGCACGGCTTTCCGCAGTTCTGCGTGTCGATCGCCTACGAGCGCCGCGGGCGGCTCGAGCTTGCAATAGTCTTCGACGCGCTCAAGCGCGAACTGTTCGTCGCGGCGCGCGGCCGCGGCGCATGGCTCAATGCGCGGCCGATTCACGTCAGTGCGACGCCGTCGCTCGACCGCGCGCTGCTGGCGACCGGCTTTCCCTACGATCGGCGCGAGCGGCGCAACTTCTATTTCACTTTCTGGGAGGCCTTCATGATGCGCACGCAGGGAGTGCGGCGCACGGGTTCCGCCGCGCTCGATCTCTGTTACGTCGCTTGCGGACGGGTCGATGCGTTCTGGGAATTCGGGCTGAGGCCGTGGGACGTGGCGGCCGGGGCGCTGGTCGTCGCTGAGGCGGGCGGCCGCGTGACCAATCTCGACGGCTCGAAGCTGGATCTCGATGCGCGCAAGATCCTCGCGAGCAACGGCAAGTTGCATCGCGCGATGCACGA
>Ga0209415_10011190_pt1 | contig 15137 bp, 9 predicted proteins | sample PeaSoiSIISIP2007_FD_187696 | JGI IMG/M metagenome (GOLD analysis project Ga0209415, IMG submission 187696) | Peat soil microbial communities from Weissenstadt, Germany - SII-SIP-2007 (SPAdes) (version 2) | ecosystem: Environmental > Terrestrial > Soil > Wetlands > Peat | place: Germany... | reverse complement strand
GGAACTCAGGCGGCTCGCTGCCGCCGGGTCGCCGATCGGATGACCGCCTCGACCTCATCGGGGTTCACTCCGAACTCACTGGCGATCGTGCGGTAGCTCTCGCCGGCCCAGAAAGCGTCCAGGATGTCGCCGACCCTGACTTTCTCGCGCTCCAGGACGGGCTGGCCGAAAGCGAACCGCGGATCGATAATCACATCCGCGCCCTGGTACGTCTTGAGCCGCAGCCGCGTCGCGTGAATGTGCGGAGGATCCCAGCGCACGAACTTCAGGTAGCGCTGGATCACCTCGTTGATGACCTGCTGCCCGTCCCTCGCCCGCTCCCACGCCGGGTTCTCGAACGACTCGGCCATGTCGATCAGCAGGCTGACCCCGTCGGTCGCGACCCGGCGGGTTGCGAGCGCGTACTCGTCGCCGAGTTCCCGCCGGATCCTGGTCACCGACTTCCTGAGTTCGCCCGGGCTAAGCCCAAGCTCCCGGAACCCGCCGAGCATGTGCGCCTCGACCACGGCTACGAATGGCAGCGACGCCGCTCGCGGCGACTCGGGCACGAGTCGGTGCACCAGCGGCGCCGGCCCAGCCTCACGCTGTGTCCAATCCCGCAGCGTTGACCGAGCACGCCCGAGGTAGCGAGAGGCTTCCTCGAGCGTGAACAGCGCAACGTCGAACCGGATGTCCCGTTCCACCGGCAGCACCTCCCTCCACCTCCTTGAAACAGTAGCCCCACTCCACACATTGCCCGGCAATTGCCTCCTGAAGGCCGATGGTTCCTCGGTGCAGTTCAGGTCATCCATGCTGGCGTAAGGAACATAGTCTTCACACTCAGATCGCAGAGCATAACCATACAGTCATTAATACCGACATATCGCTCACCGAGAGGTTTGGCATGACCGGCCGGACCAATTTTGTCCAGGCCATCACAGCATGACCCGGCTGCGCATCAAACGATTTCATGTCGTCGCTGTGCAGCGCGGGATCAGGCGGTAGCAGCAGATGGCGCAGTTTCCGATCGGTCAGGTGGCCAAGGGCCTGGCTGTCTGGCGAGGCGCTGCGCTCGGCGCTCCATTCCGCCAGATGGCTGTTGCTATAAACCATAAGTTACCATGCTGCTGTCGGAATCTCATGTAGGAATCGGTGGATAGCAGACCCCGCGGGGAGCAAGGCTGACTTGAACTTGGAAGGTGCGGCAACGCACTTGGTGCCGATCAGGCTGGGCGACCAGCTGATCAGTGCGGCCATGGCTACGGCGTGCCCGAAGAACAGCGACGTTCCGCACCGCATCGGTACGATCGGCTCGGGCTGGTCGTGCGCCGATCACGATGACGACGCGACCTCGCTGTTCCGCCGACAGCGGCTGCATTGGACGTGCCACATGGTCGATCGCCGTCAGCGCGGCACCTGGCCGTAGGTTTGCTTCGAAGCGCGAGTCAAGACCGCTGGAGGCCTACATGCGTGACATGGAGCATCTAGTTGATCCGAGAGCTTCTCGACTCTCCATCTAGTGCGTTGGATTGGGAGAACTCGCTCATGACGAACGCGAACAATGGGCATCCGCCTGATGCCGACTGGCGGTCGCTGCTGCTGAAGCCCAAGCCAGATGATGTGTTGGCGGCTAATCGGCTCATCGGCGAGTTCCGTGACGTTGAGCAGGATCGCGCAGACCTTGGCTGGTTTGCCGGGCCCCGCTACAGGGACGAGGCCGGACATCGTTGGCTGCCGTATAAGGAGGCGTTCTCGCCTGGCCTGGTGCGTGCGATCCTCGATGGCTGGTCTGGGGTCGATGGCTTGCTCCTAGACCCCTTTGCGGGTAGCGGCACGTCGCTGCTCGTGGCAGTCGAGCGAGGTTTGACTGCTGTTGGCGTTGAGCTACTGCCGTACGCACGGTGGGCGGCAGATGCGGTTGTACGGGCGCATGCGGCAGACGTCGCCGTGCTCCGCAATGTGGCCGCAAGGGCGGCAGCCAAGGCGCGACTTGGCCGGGTGATAACCGCTGCAGCGCTTCCCGTGCCCGCGGCATCGTGGGCGCTCTCCGATGACGTCACTGGTGTTCTGCTAGCGCTACGCGAGGCACTGCTCCCGCGGGGGGCTGAGGTCGAGGTTGACCTTTCGCATCTCGCCCTCATATCAGTTGTCGAGGGCGTAAGCGCCGCCGTTAAGGATGGGACGAGCGTTCGGCACCGTGATCGCCAGAGGGCTCGCCGCACGAAAGTTTCCGACAGTAAACAACAGCGGCGCCAGCCAGATGATGTTGTCGATGCGTTCCTCGCAGCGGTCGAGGTGATTGCAGAGGATCTGCCGAAGATGCCTAGTGGTACAGCGGCGCGAGTATTGATGGGAGACGCGCGTCACCTGCCGCTGTGCGACGGGGCTGTGAGTAGTTCCATCTTCAGTCCTCCGTACCCAAATAGGTATGATTACTCCTCTATATACCAATTGGAACTAGCTGCGGGAGGTTTCGTTCAGGGGCCTGAGGACTTGCGGCGAATCCGAAAGTCGTTGCTGCGCTCGCATCTCGAAGCGCCGCCCGCCGCGTACCTGGTGTTGGATGACCCCGGCGTCCTGGCCGTGCTCCGGGCAGTTGCCGCGGCAGCGGCAGAGGGAGGGCCTAGCGGGTGGGGCCGGACTCTGCGGATGCTAGTCGGGTACTTCGATGACATGTGTCGTGTTCTCGCCGAACTCGCAAGGGTGCTGCGCCCCGGAGCGCCTGCGGCGTGCGTCGTAGCGACGCAGACGTACTTCGGGCAGCCGGTGCCCACCGATGTGATGCTCGCATCAATTGCCCAGCGAGTGGGGCTGCTGGTAGAAGAAATCTGGGTGCTGCGCCATAAACGCATTGCGGTTCAGCAGCGCGCTCGCGGAGGCGTAGTCAGCTCTGGTGGCCGGGAGAGTGTCCTGCTGCTGCGCCGCCCCGGTTAGCGGGACGCAACCTCCTGACGGGCCGTGAAGAGGTAACCCTCGGAAATATCCTGTGGACCGCCGCCCACCAGGTAGCCGCGGTCCAGTCCTCGGTTGAACCGCTCGCAGCCGAACGCGACGGCTAGACACTTGTGGCAGCCGCCGCGCTCCGCCAGACACACTGGGTCATGGACGCACGACCACGCATTGCCTGTGGCCGATTCAATCCACCTGCGCAGGTGTTGTTCGGCGAGGGCCGCAAGGCCACCGAGATTGAAGCTGGTGTACTTCGCGACGTACACCAGGGCGCTGGCTTGGCGCTCCAGTAGGTACTCTGCCACCGAGTTCGACGAGTAGCTGGAGTGATAGGCCAGCGCGTGCATGAGCAGGTGGCTGTAGGCATGGGTGACCCGCCGGACCGCGACGGCAGCGCTGGATGGCGGGTCCGCGTACATCTCGTCTAGCAGCCAGCCGCGCGCGTGCCGGTCGCTCGCTGCGGCGGGCGCTTCGGCCCAGCCGTTAGCCGCGCACCAGCGCCAGAGCAGCAACGGCTCCAGCTCGATCAGGAGCCCTTCGGTACGCGCCTCGACGGTGACGAGAGGCAGCTTGTCATCGTCACCGCCATGCGGCAGCGGCGCGAGCCGCGCGCGGCTGGGGTCGCCATACTCGCGCGTGTAGCCATATCCCACCAGTGCGATGGGGAAATCGCGGACTATGCTGACTCGGGCGAGGCCTTCGGTTGCGGCGAAGGCGAGGCCATCATCGATCCGGTCGGCTAGCGGCAGATGACCGATCCCTCGCATACCCGCAGCGACATCGGCCAGATTGTCCACCGCGCATTCGGCGAACAAGAATGCGCGCTCCATCACGCGGCGGTCCAGTCGCGCCTTCTCCAAGGTGGTCTGGCTTAGCAGCCGCTCTGTAGCCTCCAGCGAAGGTTCATCGCCGCGGCCGCCCTCCACTGCGCGGGTCAGCTCGGCAAGCATCTCCGCCGGCAGATCGGGGTGCATATCTCGTAGCTGTTGGAGTGCTTCGGCGCCGCGTCCGCCGGTGGCGCGGCGTCGGCCGCGCGCTTCGTCCTCAAGCCCTGCGAGGTCGTCGACCGTCCCCGCGTAGTGACCGAGGGCGTAATGCACACCTTTGGCAGCCCGCATGGCGTCGGCCAGCCATGTCCCGCCGACCGACACCATTGTCAGGTGATGGCCGAAGAAGGCGCGCGTGTCCCGCGCCGTAACTGGCGTCTGCACTCGTTCGCTGATGTCGCCGCCGCCGCGCCACTCCAGCTTGCATGGGCACTGTCGGAATGCCACGACCAGCGGGCGTCGGCAAAGCAGGCATCTGAACCCTGCTGTGTAGAACGACGCCGAGTCCTCGAACCCGATCTGGCCGTGAGGGTGGTCCGGGCAGGACGGCAGCATCAACTCGCGCTTCGCGCCGCATGAATGGACCTGAAAGTACGGAAGCTGCTGGTAGGCGCCGACCTGGCACATGCTGCACCGCCGCTGCGCAGGGAGATCCTGGACGCGGGCGACACGAAACACGTGGCCGCACCGCCGGTTGGCGCAGAACAACATCGACGGCCACACGTCGAACTGGACTGTACTAGGGACGATCAGGCGGAACTCGTCCTCGTGGTCGGTGAGCCCGGGCGGGAATCCTGCATGCACTCCGCCTGCGGTGCTCCAGAGTTCCAGCGCGTATTCCAGGGCCTCGAGCACCTGCCCGAGCTTGACGTCCTCAGGCGTCCGCCCGCTGATATGCCGGGTTACGCAGTACACGCCGTTGGCCTCATGCTCGAAAACTTGCCCCGGTAGGTGTGAGTATTCGACGGTGACGCGGGAGCGTTCCACGGTCACACCTCCTCGTCCGCAATGGAGTAGTCCGTTTGGTCGTCGTCGTAGTAGGCAGCGCCGAGGAACTTGAAGCGCTCGATGGCGGGGTAGTCGGCGGCGCCGAAGTCCGCGCTGGCGTCGACATCACGAAGGCTTCTCGGCGGGCGCGGGCGCATCGACCGGGTCAGCAGCGACTCGTGAGCTGCCTCGACGCTAGCGAGGATGCTTGCCACCTGTCCGTCCACGGTTGCGGCAAAAAGCTGCCCAATGTGCGGGTCCAATACAGCCGCGCGCATCCCGTACGCGCCGTGCATCGCCTCCCGGATGGTATCCACCGGATCGGGCCCGCTGCCGGCTGCCGCGCGGGCGCGCAGCCGGGTAAGCAGCAGGCGGGTGACGTCAGCCCGAGACAGATCAGATGGCGCAGCGAATCCTTGGACAGCTGCGAGTAGAGCTGTGTCTCGTGCCCATTGCTGGGCGAGGATCGCGGCCAGCAGGCCGCTGGCGGTCTTCCGGGGCCCATGGGTGCTGAATCGGTTGAGCGCAACAGGCTCGACCAGTACGTTAACGTAGCGGTGCTGTGCGTCGAAGAAGTGGAACACGCTCCTGTCCCGTACGAAATGCCGGGCAAGCCCCGTGAACACAATGCCCACGCCGGTACGGCCGGCCCGGCTGGTGGCCTGCACGTAGTAAGCGATCGTGCTTGGCATTCCCAGAACGAACAGGACGTTGAGGCGTTCCAGGTCGATGCCGTGGCTGATCAGGCTGGTTCCGGAGATCGTTCCAAGCCGCTCCTCCGGCGGGGTGTCCAGCGACTGACGTTCGACGCGGCGGATCACGTCGCTTATCTCTGCCAGCGGCGTCTGGCCGTTGAGGCGTACCGACTGGAAGGATGGCCGTCCGTTCCGAGTTGCCCGTTCAGCCCATGCATGAACCCGGTCGGCGTGTGTCTTGCGGTTGCAGTAGAAGCATTCCAATTCGTATTGGAACAGCAGGTCGGCGACGCTGTCTGGCTGGGTGGCCGTCAGGTCGAGGGTTTTGATGAGAACGTCGGCGGGCAGGCTGCCGAGCCGTGTTACCTCGTTGCGGATTACCTCCCCGGCTGCCATCGCGAACTGCACGACGTCCATTTGAGTGGGCAGGGCGCCGACGAAGACGCGGCGGACAAGATCGTCGTGGCGCTTCGCGTAAAAGCTCTCGCCGTCCGCCCATCCCTCGGTGGGGAATCGGCGGGGTGTGAGCGCGTAGAGCTGGGTGACCTGGTTCTGGTAGTCGCTGATCGTCGCGGTGGCTGCGAGCACCTTGCTCGGTAGTCCGCTGCCGACGGTGCATAGGTGCTGCCAGAGGGTCTCGTAATGCGCGGCGAATGTACCGAGTTCTTCGCTGAGCAGGTGCAGTTCGTCCTGGATGACTAGCGCAGGCGCCGGATCTTTGATGGACACTGGAATCCACTGATCGGAGGTTAGCGCGCAGGCATCGCGGGCCAGGCAACGGCGGTCGCGGCCTTGTGGGTGAGTGACGTAGCCGTGGTCCGGGCACTGGTATGCGGGTCCGTGGGTGAGATGACTGGCGTGAGCATTGAACGCAAGTGATGCAATCTTGTCCACGGTGCCCACCAGCACGGCCGGCAGGTACCGGTACACCTCGTCGTCGGTGACATCGACGGGCAGCGTCGTGCCACAGTTGTCACACACGTGTGCCAGCCGAAGGGCTGAGGCGTCGGGACCGAGTGCGACGCTTGGTTGTCCGCAGTACGGGCAGGATGGCAGGACGGTGTTGTCACGCTTCCATCTCGCGCTTTGCCGGGCCATCCACGAAATATCGTGCCATCGCTCGTCTGCCGCGTTTGTGATCCGGTTGGGCGTGTTGTTCCGCCCGACCCAGTAGCCCAGCCGGAACGGTGTGCCGTGGTCATTGTGCGCTCCCCGGACGATCTCGCAGGCCGCGACGAGCCTCAGTGCGCGTTCGAGCTGCTGCACTGACAGCATCCGAAGCGGAAATCGCAGAACGGCTGTCACTCCGGCGTCCTTGCCACGCAGCCGGTCGAAGAACAGGGCGACGGCAATGATGCCGTACAGCGCGGCGCTCTTCCCGCCGCCGGTCGGGAACCACAGAACGTCGGCGACTTTGAGTTCGTCAAGATCGTGTGCGGTGCTGGTCGCGTCGCCGTGATGCTGTGCCCATGCCAGCCGCTCTGCGGCGGGTGCCTCGCGAGCTGCGAGAGCGGCGAGGTTCGCGACGACGTAGACGATCTGGAAGAGCCGCCAGGTTGTCGCGGTCGCCGGGCCGGGGTGATTGAGTCCACCGCGGGTGTTCATCAGTGCCACGGCCTCGTTGGCCCGGATGAATGCGGCGCCGAGCCCGGAGGTGTCCTTGGACAGGTCGTCGCGGATGAGCTGGAGCCCGCGGCGGAACCGGCGGATCTCATCGCCGAACGCGGCCCGGTCCGTTTCGCATGCGCGGCGGGCGGAGGCGCTGAGCTGGCTGGTCGCCAGATGGCTGTCCCACGCGCTGGCGAACTCGTTCATGTGGTCTTCGATGCGCTGCAACACGGGGACTGGGTCGGCGGCGAGTTCAGCGAAGGAGGGCTGCAACTCGGGTTTGGACTCGTACACCATCTGGCGGTGCACCGGCAGAGAGGTGGTCCGCAGCTCCCTGGTGGCGGCGAAGTTTTCCTCATCGAGGCAGCAGAACCGGCCGTGCGCATAGACCAGCGGCTCGGTGCGATAGTCACGTTCGACGACCCGGTACTCGCTCGGCACTACGTATGCGCCGGTGACGGTGACGCCGAATCCCGCGTCGTAAATGGCGACCTCAGGGAGAAAGCCGCGATCACTCTTGGGCGGCGGACTGCCGTTGACCAGCGTGACAGCAAGGCGGAGCGGGCCATCCGGCGTGCGCTGCACTGTCGCCTGGAATGAGATGCTCGGTAGTGGCGTATCCCAATCCGGCCGAGCATGTTCGCGCAAGTACGCCTCATAGGCCTCCGGTCCTGCGAGAACCTCGTCACGCGGGACGCGCACGGCCGATGCACCGCGCATCGGTACAATAAGCGACCCGGCGTAGATGCCCGTTGCATGCGCCGTGGCGCCTACGATGGCTGCTGCAGTGGCGTGATCATAAGCCGCCTGCTCCCCGACTGTGTGCGGGCGGGCATCAGTCGGCACCGGTACTGCCAGCTCATGTTCGACGCTAACCTCGTGGCGGCGATACACGGGCCGGAAGAAGTCGCTGGAGCTCTGGCTGCCAGGCCTGTGACTAGCCGTCTGGCTGGTGCCGTTGACGTCCTCTGGGGCATCGCCAGAATGCGGCTGGATACCCTGGACCGCAGCCTGGACCGCAGCCGCGACGTCGGGCGACAAGAATGCGAGTTGTCCCTCCGTCGGCACCAATGGGATGTTGACACTTTCACCGGGTGTCTGGACATCTGTGCCCTCAGCAGGTGCTGTTTCAGCTGAGTCGTCGTCGCGGGGCCGGTCGTCGATGGGCGGGCCGTCCTCGGCCACGCCGGTGAGTCCTGAATGCTGTCTCTGCTGCTCGTGCGTTGGGGTGTGCTGCAGGTACAGGGCAAAGCTCGAACGGACCCGGAGGGTGATATGGGTCGCGTTCGCCTCAATGAGTGCCGTCAAACCCATCTCGCTCGCTGGCAGATGATCGACCGGCACTCCCGGCTCGTACGGCACTGGGGATGACGATGCTGGCGGCACCATAAGTGGCCGTGGCTGTGGCAGCAGCACACCGAGGACCACGCGCTCACGGGGCCGCACGCCAACGAGCTCTCGTCCCGCTTCATCGCGTCCAGCCAGCCGATTCCGCGCACGCGCGATGAGATGCTCGGCTAGCCGCACCTCGTCCTCGTTACGCGCGACCCGGCGAGCATGGTCATCTGCAGCTCGGGCGCCGCTACCTGTCATCCGACTGCTCCTCGTCCTTCTGTGCGTCGCCACCAGCTCCGTTCGCGAGCGGCAAGTCGCCATACAACGCGTTCCGATTGACTGTGATGACTTCACCGACTGCGACCACCCGGTAGACGACGGTCTCTGCGACCATTGACACTGCGTCCGAGCCGAGCAACCGCTCAAGTTCCCCGGCCACGTCCTGGCTGACCCCCAAGGGTTTCGCGAGAGCACGGCCGACGGCCTGGTGGAGCAGGCGCAGCCCCTTCATAACGTCGGCGATCGCCGACCCGTTGTCGGCTACGACAGGATGACGGGCAAGCTTGCCGACTCGGGTCACATTCTCGGCGTCGCGCGGTCCGATGCGTTCGTCATCCGCCCACGCCGCCACGGCGGCCGTGGCCACGGTGGCACCATCATGCGTCAGCGCCCTGGCCAGCGCGGTCGGCCCGCCAGTTCCCCTGAGTGCCATCGTCAACGCCTGATCCCAGGCCGTGAGCAGCATCCGCGTGACTGGACCCCTTGCCTCAAGTAGCAGGGGGCGCAGCCGGTCGAATGGCGTCACGCCGTCCAGTGCAGTCACCAGCATGCCCGGGCTGACCTCGAGGGCAGGAATGCGGCGGACGGTGCTGTCGAGCACCCGCGCGACAGTGCCTTGGGCGGGCACGTATATCACGACGGAAGGTTCGCTCCCTGCAGACGCAACAGTCAGGGGGACTGCCGCGACAAGGCCCTGCGGTCCCTGATGATCAGTGGTACTGCCTGCGGGTACATCATCGCTATCGGCTTCTGGAAGATCGGGGTGGGTCGATCGCTGGCCGGCGGTTCTCAATGCTGAGAGGCCAGCGATCTCGATGGCGTCGGCAAGGTGGGACAAGGCCACGCCGCTCTGGTTGCCGTGGCGGAAAGGGGTGGAGAGCGAAACGACGACTTTCGGTCGCCGCGCGTGTACGTCTACCGACAGATCGACGGCAGGCGGGAGAAGCTGACGTACTGGCCCTTGCACTGTCAGCGGTTCATCTAGGACATCCCGGAGCCTTCGTTCAAGCGGGCTGACCTCGTGGTCGTAGCAGAGAATGTTGAGGGGCCCGATATCTGCGCCGACCAAGCGATGCCGGAGCGCGGTGCCTGGCGGGGCTGGCAACAGCGTGGCACGTGGCGGTCCCCAGGCGTCTGCGTCGGCGAGACTGCGGAGGATCAGCCGACCATCGACCGGGATCGGCACCCCGGCCTCCGCAAGATGGCGGGTGAGTGCGTCCCGTGCGGTTCGGGACGGGAGTGCGACGTCGACCGCGAGCCCGGCTCGCAAGTCAGCATCGACGGCCTCCAGCAGTAGTTCAGCCTTGACGTTGCTGGTCATTAGCGCGGCACATGCGGCAGCCAGCCCTTCCTTAACCCCGGCCCAACAGGTTTGCGCCCAGGTGCGCCAGCCACGCGGAAAGTCCGACGCACGCACGAGAGCCAGGTCTTCTAGGCGCTCTGTCAATGTGGGAGTGTGCCAGCGCGGGCAGGCGGCGTCATAGGAGTCCAGCGGCACCACCAACTCGTCCAGCCGACGCCAGAGCACAGATGCCTCAACCAGCGCAGGAGGGAGGGGGCCGCGTCGGCGCGCGTCGGCAAGGATGACCGCCGCAGCTGCGAGGTCCGCGCGGGCACCTGCCGCGAGGGCAACAGCGTGCCCGCGTACCGGCGCGAGCGCGGTCAGCGAGTCACCGGCTCGGGGTTCATCCGCCATGATTGCGGACCAGCCGCACGGATAGAAGACATCGCCGGGTAGCCAGACCCGCCGGACCACATCGTCAAACATGATCCGCGTGGCCCCGAGCCCTGTGGCCCACTCGATTGCGCCCGCGACGAACTCGCGGTCCTCATCGACTGCGTCGACGATCACGGTCGATGGCGGCAACGCTGGCGTTACCCACCCGGCTGATGGCCCGACAAGTATGAGCAGGTGCGAGGGGCCTTGCGGCACGGGTCTGCCGCTCGGCAATGGCGCAAGGAGCCCGTCGGCGCGGAGGCGTGCCGGGTGCAGCGCAGGGCTGACCAACGCTCCTGCAGCGTCAACCTCAGCGAGTTCCGCACGCCTGATAACCTGGCGGGTCACGAGGGCTACGGGGCCGTACTCTCTGCCTGAGAACGGTGACGGAAAGCCCGTGAGGCGCAATGCTGCGGCGTGGACCGCCGCGAGCAGCGGCAGACGCCCGCGACCGCTGGGTGTCGCGACGGTGACCGATGTTCTTGTCTTAGCTCCACGTGCTGCGATGGCCAATGCGTCGGTCTCGTATGTAGCGATTGGGGCATCCGGTGCCGACCGCCACGCAGCGAGAAGCGCATCGCGGGCCGATAGCTCGCGCAGCCAGGCTGTCAGAGGTCGGGTGCTCAATGTCGGCCTACGCGGCGACCGCGTCCGCGGGCCTGGTGCCGACGCCGGACGAGACGGTCGTCGGGAACGACCGCGTCTGCGTACCATGGCTCCCTGTTGTCAACAACTCCGTATCCGGCAGCGTTGAGCCTGGCCCGGAACAATGCCTGCGGCCCTGGTTCACCGTGCACGAGCATGATCGCCTTTGGGTGAACGAGGTCTATGATGCCTTTTAGCCCGTTACGGTCGGCGTGGGCGCTCAAGTTGTACTTGTACACGGCGGATGCCACGTCAATCTCTACTGGCTTCCCCTGCTCGTCTCGCAGGCGGATGCTCCGCGGACGATCTGGATCTGCGTCAGCCAGTTCTTCAAGTTCATGTCCCGGGGCTTCCTCGTCCTGGTGGCCGCACAGGAATAGGGCGCTGTCGGGCTCGAGCAGCACCGCTTTCGCCCACGGAATGGCCGCTCCGCCGGTAAGCATCCCACTAGTGGTTATCACTACGCCTTCGTGGAAACCGATGATCTCCCGTTCGCGGTAGATGACTTTCCGGACGCGTCCATGCAAAACCTCGGGAGCGCCATTTCGGGCATATAGTTCGCTGATGTCACGTGCGAGCCCGTCGATGAGCACGTCGACGTTGGGCAGCCGTTCACCTAGGAGCAGGGCGATCTCCTGTGCCCGCCCAAGGCCGAACGCGGGAACGAGGATTCTGCCACCGGCCTCCAGCACCTCCTCGGCTCGGCGAACAAGATCGTCGCCCTCACGGCCGCGATCGGGGTGGACCGCGTCGCAGTAGGTCGTCTCGATGACCAAGAGGTCAGCGGCTGCAGCCAGTCGTGGAGGGATCTCCGCGGCACCGACCGAAGACTGCCCTCGGTCGTCGATGTCACCGGTGATGACCACCCGCTGGTCGCCTGCACGGACGACGACACCGGCCGCCCCGAGTATGTGGCCAGCCTTGAAGAGCGTCACCTCAAGGTCACCTACGGTGCGCGATTGTCCGTATCCGATACCATGCAGTGCTTCCTCGGCCTGTGCAACTTCCGCGTCGCCATAGGGTGGCTCGAAGTGTTCCCTCCATTGGGATGCCGCATCCGCGTCTGCTCGCATGACTAGGACCGAGTCGGCCCAGACCGTCGGCAGGAGGGCCTTGGTCTCTGGCGAGCAGAGTACGACAGTCCGTCGCTGCCGCTCCACAACCCACGGGACGAACCCTGCATGGTCTGCATGAGCATGGGTCACGACGACGGCGTCGATGGGCTCCGCGACGACCTCGTTGATGCGGTCGGGCCCAGGACGTGAGATGTGTGCCTGCGGTTTGAGTCCTGCGTCTACCAGCAGGCGTGTCCGGCCGGCTTGGATGAGCAGCGCGCTGCCACCGATATGGTTCGCGCCGCCGACCGGAGTGACGGTAAGGCCGCGTGATCGCATCTCGGAGATATACGTGCGAGCGGTCGCGCGTTGCCCGTGCGCGTCGGCAACTGGGTCGGATGCGCCGTTCGTATCCAGCTCGTAGAGTTCGCCGAGCGATTCAGCCAGCTGGTCCAGGCTGTCGGCTCGCCGTATCTTCCGGGTCTTGGCGGGGCCGTCTGACATGCCCGACGCCGCCTGCCGCAGGGACGCAGCTTCGCGTTCGGTGAGTGGCTTCAAACGGCGGGCGCGCGCGCCGGCATCCCCGAGCTCCGCCTCAAGGCCCCGTCGGCCCCTTCGTTCTCTGTCGAGACTCTCTTGAGTCAGCGCCAGCGCTAGTTCTGCCTCTGACAGGCGTTCGCGTAGCTCGCGCAAGTCGTAACGGCGTGCAGCGCGTTCGGCGTTCAGCCTGCGCTGCAGCTCAGAAATCTTGTCTTGTTGTGTGGAGGCAGAGGCCAGCGCGTCTCGTTCGCGGCGCGAGGGCAGCTGATCGCGCAGAGCAGCGATGCTCACCTCGGCGTCTTGGGCCCGTTCGATGGCCGACGACAGTTCGCGCTCGAGACGGCGTTTCTCATCTTGTGCCTTCCGCAAGTCCCTGCGCAGGGACCTCGCCTGAGCGTTTGCCTCTCGCGCCCTGCGCTGTCTATCTGAGTCGGGGACCCTAGTTCGTGCGTCAGGTACGGAGTCAACTGCAGGGGGTGCCGCCACCGGCACCGGCAGTTGTCCGCTGAGGTACGGCGATGCTGCTGAAGCGATTGCCATGTCGGGATCGAGTGCGGCAGCTTCGAGTACTGCGACGGGATCGTCCGTGGCCGTCATAACCGTAGCGAGGAGTTCGCCGACCGGCTCTGACAGAGATTCTCCGTCGTCGGCCAGGTGTGCTCGCAGCCTCCCGAGTTCCGGAGCGTCGGGAAGCCGGAGCACATCACGAACTTCGCTGCGCAGTGTCTTGTCGTTCGCCAGAGCCTCGACTAGCCGATTGCGATGGATCGAGAGGAGAAACGCGTCGGGCCAGTTCTGTCGCACCCACATGGAGTCAGCTCGTCGCTGGTCATGCCTGGGCAGGCGCTGGCGAGCTCTCAGGGCGGTCACGGTCCCAGTCAGCACGCGATGCAGGGGATCGCCTTCCTTGCGCCCATCTACTCTCATGGCTGCCTCCTGCGGCCCGGCTCAACGCACTGGTCGTGCTGAACGCAACACAGACTGGCCCTAGGCGGCACGGATGTCAACTCCAGCGACAGCATCGCAGGCATGATGTCAACTACCTTGACATTGGCAGTCTCCCGTCCGTGTCAGCCAAGTTGACATCGAGGCAACGCTCAGTCAACCTTGGCAGCGTGGCCACTGCATTCTTGGAGGATTTCGGCCGAGCTGTCCGGCATCTCCGACAAGAGCGGGGCATGACTCAGGCAGAGTTGGCTGACCGACTCGGCCTCGGCCGAACCAGCATAACGAACCTTGAAAGAGGCGTGCAGAACCCACCGCTATCACTGCTGCCAGAGATGGCCAGCGCTCTTGGTGTAGACCTTCTTCGTCTAGTCGCAACCGCCATTGGAGTCAACGACGAGGTGGATCTGCACACTCTCAGCGCAAGAGTCCATGACGACAACCTGCGGCGCTGGGCTGGCCAGGTGATTGGTGACACACTTACAGGTCAGACGTCCAGTGCTCTGGCCCATGATTCGAAGCGTCGGCGTTCGCCATGACGCGCGTGGATAAAGCCGCTCGCCAATTGCTAAGCACATCTGGCATCACGGAGCCCCCCGTGCCGGTCGAAAGACTCGCTCGGGAAGCAGGAGCACTAGTCAGCTACCAGCCATTCGAGGCGCAGGATATCTCCGGTCTGCTGTACCGAGCGACCGATGCTGCACCGGTCATCGGCGTCAACAGCAGCAACCCCAAGGTGCGACAACGCTTCACAATCGCGCACGAACTCGGACACCTGACATTGCATGAGGGCCACGACCTCATCTTGGAGCGTCTCGTCAGGCTCAACTTCCGAGGCGCGACAAGCAGCACTGCCAGCGACGAAGAAGAGATCGAGGCGAACCAATTCGCTGCCGAGCTACTCATGCCCCGAGACCTCCTTCAGCACAGCCTGAGCGTGCTATTGCGGGGCCGCCCGCTGCCGGACCTGGAGTTGGTCATACGACTCGCCCGGCGATTCGAAGTGTCACAGCCAGCCATGGAGTACCGGCTGGCCGGCCTTGGCATGCTTACTCCAGCCTGACTGACTGGCCACAGCGAGCGTCGGCGCTCAAGGTGAGCCCGAAGGTTGGCTGACACGCCTCACGCGCCGCCAATCAGCACCAGCACCGCTGTGTAGTAGCACTTCACTTGTGGTACGCGACTGACCTGACTGGTCTCGCTGAGATCGCGAGATGATGCCTGGTTTAAGCATCACATCTGCTGATCCGAGGAGCCAGGATGATTCTCGGAAGTGATTCTTGGTCACGCGACTGAGGCGACCGGTGCATGGCGCTTCAAGCGCCACTGCCAACCGCACCCCGAGTCGGTGGTCGTCCGGGCTGGACCTCCCGGTTGTGGTCAGCCTGCGCCGCTCTGTCGGTTCCCGCAACCGGCCTTTCGCTGCGCTCACCCCGGCCGGGCAGAGATCTTTTCCCTGACTGCGCGGGCGGTGCCCGCTGGGAAAACATCTTGCCCGCCCCGGGGCCGGCCGGTGGTGCGGGCTCCTTCCGCCGCGGCGCCTGCCGCCTGACCACCCGGGAGGCACCCGCCGCCC
>Ga0209415_10011189_pt1 | contig 15137 bp, 14 predicted proteins | sample PeaSoiSIISIP2007_FD_187696 | JGI IMG/M metagenome (GOLD analysis project Ga0209415, IMG submission 187696) | Peat soil microbial communities from Weissenstadt, Germany - SII-SIP-2007 (SPAdes) (version 2) | ecosystem: Environmental > Terrestrial > Soil > Wetlands > Peat | place: Germany... | reverse complement strand
CACCTCCGGCCAATCGGCCGTTCCAAGGGGAGACTCTCTCTTAGCTACCTGTCCAGTTTCCGGGGTCCACCTCACACGTTCGATCAGGTCCTGTTGCGCCCCGGCCTGCTTCCCTACTATGACGAAGAGAGTCTCACCATCATCTCCCGTGTCGGAGGGAGAGACATCTTCGCGCCGAGTCTGGTAGGCCGGAGCAGCCCGGACCACCTGCCACTTGTGATAAAGCTGTCGATTGAGAGGGAGCAGGGCAATGGTTGAGAGTTTGTGGAGCATACCGACCGCCGACAACCTACGTGCGCCGCTGACCATCATGAAGGAGCAGGCGACGGCGCTCACACAAGAAACCGAAGGCAGTCTGGTCGGCTCGGTCGAGACCGCTGCCTACGGCCTTGGTGACTTGGCGATAACTCTGTCGATCCAAGTACCATCTCTGAATAACTACAAATACCGCCTGTTGACTTACACCCAGCCCATCACAATGTACCCTGGCCATTTGAGTGTTGGGTCGGGCGTCCAGTTCGTCGAAGTGAAGGACGAGCAGGCGTTCTTGAAGGCACTCAAGGACTTACTCGCCTCGGACGAAGTCAAACGGCTGGTGAGTTCGCTCCTGGTGCAAGCGAACGCCGCATAGTCGCAGGAGCGTCGGGTGACCGTGATTTGGCTTATGCGATCGCAGGCAAGCCAAAAAGCATGGCACCCTGACCGCGTCTCGCGCCCCGAATAACCAGCGGCAGGCCCCGCCTGCATTGCAGCCAAGCCCCCTGCGTCCTACAACCCTCAGCATGCAGAGAACATTACCAGAACCCTTCGTCGACTGGTTCGCCGCGCGCGGCTGGACGCCGCGGCGCCACCAGCTTGCGATGCTGGAAGCGGCCGGCGCGGGCGAGAGCGTGCTGCTGATCGCGCCCACCGGCGGCGGCAAGACGCTGGCCGGGTTCCTGCCCAGCCTGGTCGATCTGCACCTGCACCCGCGCGAGGGGCTGCACACGCTGTATGTCAGCCCGCTGAAGGCGCTGGCCACCGATATCGCGCGCAACCTGATGGCGCCGGTGGCGGAGATGGATCTCGCGGTGCGGATCGAGACGCGCACCGGCGACACGCCGGCCAACCGCCGCGCCCGGCAGCGCGCCACGCCGCCGCAGATCCTGCTGACCACGCCTGAAAGTCTGGCGGTGCTGCTGTCGCTGCCGGACGCGGCGCGGATGTTTGCCGGCCTGACCACGGTGGTGATGGACGAGGTGCACGCGCTGGCCGGCGGCAAGCGCGGCGATCAGTTGGCGCTGTGCGTGGCGCGGCTGGGTGCGCTGGTGCAAGGTGGCACCGGTTCGGAGCTTCAAGGTGTGGGGCCTGGCGGTGCGGGGCTTGAAGGTGCGGGCCTTCAAGGTGTGGGACCCGGCGGCGCAGGTTTTCAACGTGGCACCCTGCGCCGCGTCGGGCTCTCGGCCACCGTTGCACACCGGGACGCAATCGCCGCCTATGTCGGCGCCGACCGGGTGATCGAGGAAGCCGGCGGCGCCGCGCCAAAACTGTCGATCATGCTGCCGGAGGGGCGGCTCTCCTGGTCCGGCCACATGGGCCTGGAGGCGGCGCCGCAGGTGATGGCGCGCATTCGTTCCGCCGGCCTGACGATCGTGTTCGTCAACACCCGCGCGCAGGCCGAGCTGATGTTCCAGGCGCTGTGGAAACTGAACGACGCGACCCTGCCGATCGCGCTGCACCACGGCTCGCTGGAGGTCGAACAACGCCGCCGCGTCGAGGCGGCGATGGCGGACGGGCGATTGCGCGCCGTGGTGGCGACCTCATCGTTGGATCTGGGCATCGACTGGGGCGGGGTGGACCAGGTGATCCAGGTCGGCGCCCCCAAAGGCGTCAGCCGCCTGCTGCAACGGGTCGGCCGCGCCAACCACCGGATGGACGAGCCAAGCCGCGCCATCCTGGTGCCCGCCAACCGGTTCGAGGTGCTGGAATGCGAGGCCGCGGTGCTCGGTGTCGCCGCCGGCGAGCTGGACGGCGACCGGCCTCGCCCGGGCGGGCTGGACGTGCTGGCGCAGCATCTGCTGGGCATGGCGTGCGGCGCGCCGTTCCGCCCGGGCGACGCCTATGCCGAGGTGACGCGCGCGGCACCCTATGCCGCGCTGACGCGCCGGGATTTCGACGACGTGCTGACGTTCGTGGAGACCGGCGGCTACGCGCTGGCCGCTTATGAGCGCTGGCACAAGCTGTTCCGCGACGCCGAGGGGCGTGTGCACGTGCGCTCGGCGCGCATCGCCGCGCAGCACCGGATGAACATCGGCACCATCGTCGAGGCGCCGATGCTGAAGGTGCGGCTGGTCGGCAAGCGGCGCTTCGGCCCGGTGCTGGGCGAGGTCGAGGAGTACTTTGTGAATCTGCTGCGCCCCGGCGACACCTTCATGTTCGCCGGGAAACTGCTGAAATTCCTGCGGCTGCACGAGATGGCGGTGGAATGCGCCGAGGGCGGCACCGGCGAGCCGATGGTGCCGGCCTACGAGGGCGGCCGGCTGCCGCTGACCACCAACCTGGCGGACCGGGTGCGCGCGCTGCTGCAGGACCCGGCGCGCTGGGGGCTGTTCCCCGAGCCGGTACAGGAATGGTTGCGGCTGCAACGGGTGTTTTCGCGGATGCCGGGGCGGAACGATCTGCTGGTCGAGACGTTCCCCCGCGCCGACAAGTGGTACCTGGTGGCGTATTGTTTCGAGGGCCGCAACGCGCACCAGACGCTGGGCATCCTGCTGACGCGGCGCATGCAGCGCGCCGGTTTCGCGCCGCTGGGGTTCGTTGCGACCGATTACGTGCTGGGCATCTGGTCGGCCGAACCGCCGCGCGACGTCGCAAGACTGTTCGACGAGGACATGCTGAGCGATGACCTGGAAGCCTGGATGGCGGAAAGCTCGCTGATGAAGCGCAGCTTTCGAAACGTCGCGGTGATCGCCGGGCTGATCGAGCGGCATCACCCCGGGCAGGAGAAGTCGCGTCGGCAGGTGACGGTGAACTCCGACCTGATCTACGACGTGCTGCGCCGCCACCAGCCGGACCACATCCTGCTGCGCGCGACGCGGGTCGACGCGGCGGGCGGGCTGACCGATCTGGGGCGCATCGCGGCGATGCTGCGCCGGGTGAAGGGGCGGATCGTGCACATGGTGCTGTCGCGCGTTTCGCCGCTGGCGGTCCCGGTGCTGCTGGAGATCGGCCGCGAGAGCGTGCGCACGCGCGAGGATGAGGAGGCGATGCTGGCGGAGGCAGAGGCGATCATTGCCGAGGCGACCGGCGAGGCCGAGCCGCCGCATCGGGTAGTGCCGGATCGGACCAAAGTGAAGTCGATCCATCGAGGGAATGCCGGACGGGGACGCGGGGATGGCAGTGCGCGGCGGAAGCCGGCCCAGGCGTCGCTGTTCGGCGGGTGACACAGCTTGAACGGACTGCTGGACCGCGGACCAGTGTGCGGCGTACCATGCCCATTGACTAGGAGATTGCCATGGCTTCGGGGTTTTCCGGTTTGAAAGTCAACGGTTATCGTCGGCTCAAGGCCGTCGATATTCCGCTGCGTCGTTTGAATGTCCTGATAGGCGCGAACGGCGTCGGGAAAACTTCGATCCTCGACGTGTTCCGTTTGCTCGGCGCCTCGGCTGATCGACGGCTGGCTGCATCGGTGCTCGAGGCAGGAGGACTTCGGGGTATTCTCACTGCTGATGGTTCGACATCTGCACTTGAGTTTGAGATAACATACCAGCCGGAATCGAAAGGAGAAATCACCTACGAACTGAGTCTAACAGAACAGGGCGCATTACCCGTTTTGACGATTGGCAATGAACGCCTGTCGCAAAGGCCGGCAGACGGTTTGACTGGTCCGTTAATGTGGATCGAGACCAGGGCAGGTTGGCCAGACTACCAGGGGGACAATGTGACACGCACTGTTCTCACGGATCCAGGGTACGACCGCTCCACCTACGACCGCTCCGAAACTGCCCTGTCGCAATCGCCGCCGTTCAGCAAGGCGATAGTTTTTCGTCAGATGCTCACCAGAGTCTCGGCGATATACCATGGTCTAGATGTGTCGCAACGGGCCCCGGTGAAGGGGCCGCAGCGGCTTTATCCCACAAGAATACCCAGCGTGAATGGTGAAGACCTGCTGTCCTGTCTGTGGACGATCCGCGAGACGGACTACGGCCGTTTTGAGGATATCGAGAACAGCTTGCGCGCTGCATTCCGGAGCTTCGAAAAATTGGAATTCCCGCCCGTTGCCGCCGGCATGTTTGGTCTGGCCTGGCGCGATAGCACGTTCACCAGGCCACTCTACGCAAACGAACTTTCCGAGGGCACGCTTCGCTTCCTGTGGCTGGCGACGCTGCTGCAAAGTCCGGAGTTGCCCGCGGTGACACTGATCGACGAACCAGAGGTCAGCCTGCATCCGGAAATGCTGCGGATCATCGCTGAGCTGATGCGCGATGCATCCGAACGGACGCAGCTTGTCGTGGCAACACATTCCGATCGTCTCGTTCGTTTTCTACGCCCGGAAGAGTTGCTCGTGTGTGACTTGGATGATTCTGGCGGCATGGTTGTCCAGTGGGCTGACGACTTGGATCTGAAAGCGTGGCTGGAGGAGTACACGCTTGACCAGTTGTGGAGCAAAGGCATTCTCGGCGGCCGGTCGTGAACGAGAGGATCGCCATCATCGTCGAAGGTGCGACCGAAAAGGCATTCAAGAAGACACTAGGTGATTTTCTTGCTACACGATTGGCGGAAGGTCGGAAGCCGAAGCTCAGGTTCATATCGGAGGACGGCAGGATACCAACTGGGGACAAACTCAAACGCGACGTGGAGCGCTTACTTGAGAGAGATTACGACGCGGTGGTCGCGCTGACTGACGTCTACACCGGCAGCAACCCACCCGAGTTCACAACCGCTGCAGATGCGAAGACGAAGATGCGTCAATGGGTCGGGCCGGAAGCGAGGTTCCATCCCCATGCCGCGCAATATGAATTCGAGGCGTGGTTGCTGCCATACTGGCCCCGCATTAAGACTCTCGCAGACAGCAATCACCGCGCGCCATCCCGTCACCCGGAAACGGTGAATCATCAAAGGCCGCCGTCGAGGCATTTGGCGGAGGTCTTCCGAACCGGCGGCAAGAAGCGCACCTACTCGAAGATCCGCGACGGCGCGGCTATCCTGCGTGATCAGGATTTGGCCATCTCCGCCGCGGCCTGTCCCGAGCTAAAGGACTTCCTGAACACGATTCTCGCCTTGTGCGGGGCGGCGACACTGTAGTCACAATGACCGCCGCCCCCATCCACCTCGCCGGCGAGCGCCTCATGCTCGATCCCGCCGGCGCGCTGATCTGGCCGGCGACGGGCATGCTGGTCGTTGCCGATCTGCATCTGGAGAAGGGCTCGTCCTTCGCGCGCCGCGGTTCGCTACTGCCGCCATGGGACACCAAGGTGACGCTGGACCGCTTGGTGCTGTTGCTGCGCCGCTGGAAGCCGCGCACGGTGGTGGCGCTGGGGGATTCGTTTCACGACGCGGACGGCTCCGGCCGGCTGGCGCGCGAGGAGGTGGTGCGTCTGGCGTCGATCACCGCATCGGTGCAGTTCGTCTGGGTGCAGGGCAACCACGATCCCGCGCCACCGGAGGGGGTCGGCGGCGAGTGGGTGGAAAGTTTCGCGACGGGGTCTCTGACGTTCCGCCATGAAGCGTTAGCACGCGCCACCGGCGAAATCAGCGGCCATTACCACCCGAAGGCGACCATCCCGGCGCGCGCCGGCAGCGTGACGCGGGCCTGCTTCGTGACCGATGCACGCCGCGTCCTGCTGCCGGCATTCGGCGCCTACACGGGCGGGCTGGACGTGCGCGACCCGGCGATCACCCGGCTGTTCCCGCGCGGTGGGCGGGCGTTCCTGTTGGGCAAGGAGCGGCTGTTCAGCTTCCCGCTGTGACGCCGACATGTAGGGCGGAATAGCCATGCCCCGGACTTGATCCGGGGGCATCGCATTCCGCCACTTTGTTACATAAAGCGGCGGAATGCGCTGCGCTGTTCCGCCCTACGTTGTTACGGCGACGGCGAGGGCTTATCGTACCGCGCCGCCTCGGCAATCACCTCCCTCGCCAGCGGCAGCATCGCGTAATCCACCATCGCGCCGTGATAGCGCACCGCGGCGATCCCCGCCTTCTCCGCCTCGGCAAACGCATCGAGCATGCCCTGATAATACGTCACCTCCTCCGCGGTCGGGCGATACACCGCGTTGGCGATCGCCACGTGCGTCGGATGCAGCACCGCCACGCCGGTATAACCGACATCGCGCGCGCGGCGGATCATCCGTTCCACCGTTACCAGATCGTCCAGCGCCGTGCCGATGATGCCGGCGATCGGATACACCGCGCCAGCGGAACGACTGTCCAGCACCAGCTTGGAGTTCATGTAGATCTGTTCCAGCCCGTCATCGGTTGCGCGAAACCCGAACGCCCGCGCGATGTCGCCCGACACCGGCCCGCTGAACGCGCCGAAAATGCCCTTCACCCGGCGGCTCGCCTTGGCCAGCAGATGCGCGTCCTGCATCCCCTCCGCGGTCTCCGGCAGCGGCAGGATGCTGACGGTGCCGTGCGGCAGGCCGGCCTTGCCCTCGTGATAGCTCAGCAGATCGTGCAGCGCGAGGATCTCGCCCGCGCTGGCCGCCTTCGGCAACGTCACCGCGACCAGACCCTCGGTCACCGCCGCATCGAGCTCGGCGCCCGTCGCCTCCGACAGCGGATTGATCCGCACGAAGGCCGCGGTATTGGCGGCGCGCAGCTCGGCGATCTCCGCCTTCAGGTTGGCCATCGCCTGCGGTTTCAGCTCATGCGGCACCGAATCCTCGATATCCAGGATCACCGCGTGCGGCGCGACGCGCAGCGCCTTGCCCACCCAGTCGCGCCGATGGGCGGGGACGAACAGCACGGAGCGGATGGGCCACATGGAACGCTTCCTTCGTCGAGTTGCACCAAGCGTGCCCCCGGACCTAGCATCAAGTCCCAACAAATGCATCCGGGAGGCACGCGGCGATGGCCGGTCTCACTTACGAGGAATTCTCCGTCGGCCAGGTGTTCCAGCACCCCTGGACCCGCACGGTCACCGAGATGGACAACGTGCTGTTCAGCGCGCTGACCATGAACGTGCAGCCGCTGCACCTGGACGCGGCGTTCGCCGCCAAGAGCGAGTTCGGCCAGCGCATCGTCAATTCGATTTTTACCCTCGGGCTGATGATCGGCATCAGCGTGAACGACACGACGTTGGGCACCACGGTGGCCAATCTTGGCATGACCGACACGCGGTTTCCCAAGCCGGTGTTCCACGGCGACACGCTGCGCGCCGAAACCAAGGTGCTGACGATGCGCGAAAGCAAGTCGCGCGCCGATGTGGGCATCATCGAGTTCGAGCACACCGCCTATAACCAGCGCGACGAGCTGGTGGCGATCTGCAAGCGCCAGGCGCTGATGCGGCGAAAGACGCCTGGCTGACACCGCCACCGGCGCGCCACCGACGCACCATCGACGCGCCGCCAACGCGGATGACATCCGCCGTGCGCCGTGCTTGTCTTGCGGGCTCGGAATGGTTGTCCGGAAGGCACGACAATGTTCTGTTGCCCCGCCTGTCTGCGTTCCCGCCGGGTGTTTCTCGCCGCCGACGCACCCACGTCGAACGCACCCGCGCAGAACCCAGCCGCACCCGATCCACCGGCGCTGGCCACCCCGACGCCCGCGCCGGGCGTGCCCGCTGCCGCCGGCCTGCGCTGGATCGACGTGCACTGCCATGTGTTCAACGCGATCGACCTGCCGATGAGCGAGTTCATCGACCGGACGCGGCTCTCCTCCAAGCTCGACCTGCCGATCTGGGTGCTGGTGGCGATCCTGGCCGGCGGCTTGCAGAAGGCCGCCCCCTCGGCCAGCGCGGAGGCGGCGCAGCTTGATACGCAGGACGCCACGCCGCCGGCCCCGCCACCGGCGCGCGACATCGAAACGGCACTGCGCGCCATGGCTGCACCGCAGGTCGCCGCGCCGGGTGCGGCGACCCGATACGCTCCCGTGCCGAGCCGGGGCAACGCCGTGCTGCGCGAGGCGCTCGGCCTGCCGGCGGATGACGGCGGGCCGCTGACCGACGCGCAATACGCCCAGCTTGTCGCGCATCTGCAATCCGACGGCGGCCTGCTCGACACGATGGCCTGGGCCAACAGCTTTGCCTTGCCGCGCAACACGCTGATCGACCATCTGCTGGAGCAGTTCGATCCGGGCACGCGGGTCATGCTGACCCCCGCGCTGGTGGACTACAATCGCTGGCTGGGCATCACCGATGGCAGCCTCGCCGAGCAGGCAATGACCTCGATGCAGAACCAGCTCCAGGTGATGGCCGCGATCGCGCGCTGGCGGGCGCGCGAGCAGGGCCTGCCGGTGTTCGCCTTCGCCCCGTTCGACCCCTGGCGCTATATCGAGGACCGCAAGGCCAATCGGCCGGACATGCTGACGGTGGCAGGCAGTTTCATCGAGGACGGGTCGATCGTCGGCTTCAAGCTGTATCCGCCGATGGGCTTCGCGCCGGCCGCCAACGCCGAGGTGCCGGACGCGTGGTTCCCCCAGGCGCTGCAGGACCTGGCCGGTCCGCACGTCGGCGTGGCGCTGGACCAGGCGATGGATGACTTGTTCGCCTATTGCGTCGCCGGGGACGTGCCGATCATGGCGCATTGTGCCAACAGCGAGTTCCCCGCCGCCGCCGATGACCAGGCGCCGCCCAACGCCTGGGGTGCCACGCCGGGGTTCTGGGATCGCGCCCTGGCCAAGTATCCGACCCTGCGCCTCAATCTTGGTCATTTCGGTGGCGTGTGGGATTTCGGCGCCGGTGCACGCCAACCGGCCACGCCGCAGGACCAGCAGGATCAGCAGACCGCGCAGCAATGGGCGCGCGACATCGTCGATATGATGGTGAACAAGCCGTATCCCAACCTCTACGCCGATGTCGCCTTCGCCAGTTCGATGCTGCCGGCGCGCGGCGGTGCCGAGAGGCAGGCCGCCTGGGTGTTCCTGCACGACATGCTTGGCGGCAACCCGGCGCTGGGACAGCGGCTGATGTACGGCTCCGACTGGGAGATGGTGGGCCAGGCGGCGGACGGCAACGACTACGCGCGGCACCTGCTGGCCAACGTCGCCGACCTGTTCCCGGGCGCGGCGATCGAGGATTTCCGCTGGCGCAATGCCGCCCGGTTCCTCGGGCTGGGCGCGACGGACCGGACGCGCGCGCGGCTGGCGAAATTCCTCAGCGACAACGCCGCCGACCCGGCCATCCTGGCACCATTCGACCCCGCAACGGCGTGACCGCGGAACCGCCATCGCCCGCACCAATGGGGAGCCTGCCATGCCACTGGAACGCCTGCAGCACGCGCTGATCCAGACGACCGACCTGCCGGCAACGGTGCGCTGGTGGCACGACGTGCTGGGCCTGCAGCCGGGGCCGCATCCGGATTTCGGTTTCCCGGTGGAATGGCTGTATCTGGATGGCGAGGACGTGCTGCACCTGACGCAGGGCGGCACCGGCGTCTCGGCCAACCGGCAAGCCTATCTCGGCCAGCAGTCGCAGGCCGAGACCGGCACCGGGGTGATCGACCACCTGGCGTTCCGCGCCTCCGACCTGCCGGGCATGCTGGCGCGGCTGCGCGCGCTGGGCGTGGCGGCGAAGGCGCGGCGGGTGAACGCGCAGGGATTGTTTCAGTTGTTCCTGTTCGACCCCAACGGGGTAAAAGTCGAGCTGAATTTTGCGGCAGCCGAAGCCGACCACCACGGCATCACGCCCGAGCTGATGGCCAGCGAGCTGCCGCGCTAGAGAATGTTCGTCGTGACCTGAACCGGCGCGCCGCCCGTACACCTCTCCCGCTTGCGGGAGAGGTCGGCGCGCGAAGCGCGACGGGTGAGGGGGGTGCGTGCGGCACGACCCTCACCCGCGTCGCAAGGGCTCCGCGCCTTGGTCCGCGTCGCGGCCCAAGGCCGCGAAGAGCGGGAGAGGTAAACGGCTGGCGCGCCGCCTCAGGTCACGATGTACATTCCTCTACCCGCTGCGGGCGCGGTCAACGCTCCAGGGCCCGCCGCCGGCGACGAAGATATACAGGAACACGAAGCAGTACAGCACCGCCGCATCGCCGCCGTTGAGCAGCGGGAAGAAGCTCTTCGGCGCGTGAAACATCCAGTAGCCGATTGCCATCTCGCCAGACATGAGGAAAGCCACCGGACGGGTGAACAGCCCGAACGCCAGCAGCAGGCCGCCGACCGCCTCGATCGCGCCGGCAGACCACAGCAGCGTGAACGCCGCCGGCCCGCCACCGGCCGGCCAGGCCGGGAAGCCGCACAGCTTGCCGAGGCCGTGCTCCATGAACATCAGCGCCGCAACGATGCGCAGCACGCTCAGCGCGCGCGGCGCCCAGTCGGTGGTGAGGGAGGTCGGCACGTTCGTCTCCTGCAAAGGTGGTTCGCGGTGGATGCTACACACGCGCGGCGGCGAAAAGTAGTGTTGCGCTTGCCTGGCCGCAACGTCCGCGCCGCTCTATCCTGCCGCCGACCGACGGAGGGTACGCGCATGCAGTTCGGCTTCCTGGTGATGGCCGACATCAACGAGCTCGGCTTCTTCAATCATGTCGAGGCGCTCGGCTACGCCTCCGTCTGGGTCGCCGACAGCCAGATGCTGTACTCCGACTGCTACGCCGTGCTGGCGCTGGCGGCGCGCCAGACCAGTCGGCTGCGCCTCGGCCCCGGCACGGCGATCTGCGGCACGCGCATCCCGCCGGTGCACGTCGCGGCGATGGCGACGCTGAACCGCATTGCCCCGGGTCGGCTGTTCCTGGGCATCGGCACCGGCAACACCGCGATGCGCAGCATCGGCCAGAAGCCGATGCGGATCGCCGCGTTCGACGAATATCTGCGCGTGCTGGCGGCGCTGTTGCGCGGCGAGATGGTGGACTACAGCTTCAACGGAACGCCACGGCCGATCACCATGCTGCTCGGCGAACGGGGCAGCCTGCACCCGAAGATCCCGCTCTATGTCTCGGGATTCGGCCCGCGGGCGATGGCGCTGGCGGGCGCGCACGGCGACGGGCTGGTGTTCGCCATCCCGCCGCGCGGGGTGCCGCTCGCCGAGGCGCTGGGCCATGCGCGGCAGGGTGCGGCGCGGGTCGGGCGGACCCTGGACGCCTTCCATAGCTGCGCGCTGACCAATGTCGCGCTGCTGCAACCGGGGGAGGCAGTGGACTCCGACCGCATCAAGGCGGCGATCGGCCCGAACGTGATGGCCAGCGTCTACTACTTCTATGACGAACTGCAGGAGCGCGGGATCGATCCGCCGCCGTTCCTGGAACGCATCTGGAAGAAGTACTGCGCGCTGGTCGAGCAGACGCCGCCGCAGCACCGGCATATCCGCACGCACGAGTTCCACTACACCGCGCTGCATCAAGGCGAGGCCGAACTGATCGATGCGCAATTGATCCGCGACACCTGCCTGGTCGGCACCGCGGAGGAGCTGATCGAACGCATCCGCGACCTGCAGCGGGACGGGTTGCAGGAGCTGATCTTCGCCGTCGGGACGGATGCGAAATGGCGCCTCGCGGAGGATTTTGCGCGCCAGGTGATGGCACGGCTGTAGGTTGCGCCAGCGGCGCTTCCCGTACGGTCTGCAAGCAAGCAAGGTTCACCACGAAGACACGAAGACCACGAAGCAGGTAAACAATAGCGCTTCGCGCGAAGCGCCATTGATTTCCTGCTTGGTGTTCTTCGTGTCTTCGTGGTGAATCTGCCTTGTGTTCTTGCCCCCTCACGAATCCTGCGGCGACGCCGCCAGCAGCCTTTGGATCGGATCCCACACGAACGCGGTCTGCATCACCGACTGCCCCGCCACCTTGATCGGCGCCTCGGCCGCCTGCGTTCCCCCCAGCCGCTGGTAGAACCAGCGCGCCGGGTTGTCGCGCAGCACCCACAGATACAGCGACCCACAGCCGGCCTCCGCCAGATGCCCCGCCGCGGCGCGCAGCAGGCGGCGCCCGATGCCGCGCTCGCGCCAGTCGTCCAGCACATACAGCGTCTCCACCTCGCCCTCGCCCAGCCGGCGGCCGACGATCACGCCGCCGCGCCCGCGCCCGACGGTGGTGAAGCCGACGATGCGCGGCGGGCTGCCCAGGGGCACATCGGTGCCGGAGGCGACCGCGACGAACACGCCGCCCGGCCCGCGGATCGCCCCCTCGTAGTGCGCCGCCTGGCGGGGGACCGACAACCGCGCCAGGTAGTCGTCGGGCAGGATGCCGGGATAGGCGCTGCGCCACGCCGCGACATGCACCGCGCCGATCGCCACGGCATCCGCCGGCCGCGCGGCGCGCAGGCTGATCATGCCGACCGCTCCAGCACCGCGGCGAAGAACCCGTCGGTGCCGTGCTCGTGGGGGGTCAGCGCCAGCGTCTCCCCCGGGCACGGCGGCGCGGGGCACGCCGGCACACCAGCCGGCGCACCATGCGGCGCATCAGGCGGCGCACCATCGGGCGCACCTTGGGGCCAGGCCCGGGCAAGCGGGACCAGCGCGAACCCGGCATGACGGTCGAGAAACGCCTGCACCTGCGCCTCGTTCTCCTCCGCAAACAAGGAGCACGTAGCGTAGACCAGACGGCCACCCTTGCGCACCAGGGGCGCCGCGTCGTCCAGCAGCGCCGCCTGGCGGACCACCAGTTCGGCCAGGTCGGTCTCGGTCAGCCGCGCGCGGGCATCGGGGTTGCGCCGCCAGGTGCCGGTTCCCGTGCACGGCGCATCCACCAGCACCCGATCGAAGCTACCGGCGTGGCGCTTCAGCCAGCGGTCGCCGGGGCCGAGCAGGTGGCGCTCGATGTTGTGCGCGCCGGCGCGGCGGAAGCGGCGGACCGCGGCGTCCAGCCGCCGCGCGGAGACATCGCAGGCGGCGATGTGGCCACGGTTGCCCATCGTCACCGCCAGCGCGAGCGTCTTGCCGCCAGCCCCGGCGCACAGATCGGCGACGCGCATGCCCGGCCGCGCGTCGGTCAGCAGTGCCACGAGCTGGCTGCCCTCGTCCTGGATCTCCACCAGGCCGGACTGGAAGGCGGGGCCAGCGGTGACCGGCCGGCGGCCCGGCAGCCGCAGCCCCCAGGGGGAGAACGGCGTCGGCGTCGCCGCGAACCCCTCCGCCTCCAGCGCCGCCTGGACCTCCGCGCGGCTGGCCTTCAGCAGGTTGGCGCGCAGGTCGAGCGGCGCCGGGTCGAGCAAGGCCCCGAGTTCCGCACCCAGCGCCGGACCGAAGCGTGCGGCCAGACGCGGCAGCATCCAGTCCGGCACCTCCAGCCGGACGGCATCCGGCATGGCGGGATGCTCCAGCGTGTGGCCGGCGAGCTTGCCCAGCGCCTCCTGCTCGGTGGCGCTCAGCGGCGCGGCGGCGAATTTTCCCCCCGAGAAGGCCTGGGCGACGCCGGACATGGTCCAGCCGTCGAACAGCAGCGCGGCGGCGACCAGCAGGCGGGGCGTTAGACCCCGTGGCGCCGTACCCTGGGGCGTGGCATCCGCGGCATCGACGCTGGCCAACCACCACCCCAGGCGGCGGCGGGCGCGCAGCACCCCCCAGGCACGCTCCGAGACCGCGCGGCGGTCGCCGGAACCGATGAACCGACGGGCACGGAAAAAATCGTTGGCAACCGCGTCGGCCGGACGGCTGGGAAAAGCTTCGATCTCGGCCAGCAGCTCGATCGCGGCGGCGATGCGGCCGGCCGGCGTCACGCCAGAAGGTCGGGAAGAGCTGCTAGATCAGTCACTTCCGCCACGTTGCCACGCAGGCCATACTCGTCCGGCGCGCCGCTGCGGTTGACCCGGATCACGCGAAAACCCAGCTCGTGGGCGCCGAACACGTCCCACGGGTTGGACGACACCAACGCCATCTCGCGCGGCGGCAGGTGGAAGCGGCGCCCGGCGAAGCGGTAGACCCGCGGATCGGGCTTGAACACGCGCACCGACTCGACGCTCAGCACCGCCTCCAGCAGCGGCGCGATGCCGGCCGCGGTCACCGCGTCGTGCAGCATCTCCGGCTCGCCGTTCGACAGGATGGCGCAGGTCAGGCCCTTGGCCTTCAGCGTCCGCAGCATGTCCGGCACCTCCGGATACGCATCCAGCCGGCGGTAGGCGGCCAGGATGTCGGCCTTCAGCGCCGCGTCGGTGATGCCGTGCACCTCGGCGACGACCTCCAGCGCCTCCTGCGTCAGCCGCCAGAAGTCGCGATGATGCGCCGGGCCGACCATGCTGCGCACCCAGGCATACTCGACCTGCTTGGCCCGCCAGTCGGCGCTGATCTGCCGCCAATTCGGCCCGAGCCGGTCGGCATGGCGCGCCATCGCCGCGTGGATGTCGAGCAGGGTGCCGTAGGCGTCGAAGATGACCGCGCGGATCCGGTGCATGGGAAAAACTCAATCCTGGCGGTAGTTGGGGGCTTCGCGGGTGATCGCCACGTCGTGCACGTGGCTCTCCCGCAGGCCGGCAAAGGTGACGCGGCGGAACCGCGCATTCTCCTGCAGCTCGGCGATCGTCGCGCTGCCGGTGTAGCCCATGCCGGCCTTCAGCCCGCCGACGAGCTGATGCACCACGTTGCTGACCGGACCCTTGTAGCCGACCCGGCCCTCCACCCCCTCCGGCACCAGCTTGAGCTGGTCCTTGATGTCCTGCTGGAAGTAGCGGTCGGCGGAGCCCCGGGCCATCGCCCCCAAACTTCCCATCCCACGATAAGACTTATACGAACGCCCTTGATAAAGAAACACTTCCCCCGGCGCCTCGTCGGTGCCCGCGAGCAGGCTGCCGACCATCACCGCATCCGCCCCGGCGGCGATCGCCTTGACGATGTCGCCCGAGGTGCGCATCCCGCCATCGGCAATGGCCGGCACCCCGCGCTCGCGGCAGGCGGCGGCGCATTCCAGCACGGCGGTGAACTGCGGCACGCCGACACCGGCGACCACGCGCGTCGTGCAGATGCTGCCCGGGCCGATGCCGATCTTCACCGCATCCGCCCCGGCCTCGATCAGCGCCAGCGCGCCCTCCGGCGTGGCGACGTTGCCGGCGATCACCTGCACCGCGTTGGACAGCTT
>Ga0209415_10011188_pt1 | contig 15143 bp, 22 predicted proteins | sample PeaSoiSIISIP2007_FD_187696 | JGI IMG/M metagenome (GOLD analysis project Ga0209415, IMG submission 187696) | Peat soil microbial communities from Weissenstadt, Germany - SII-SIP-2007 (SPAdes) (version 2) | ecosystem: Environmental > Terrestrial > Soil > Wetlands > Peat | place: Germany... | reverse complement strand
GAGGTTTACTTGCATATCGACATGGACTCTCTAGACCCTGAGGTCGCACCGGGTGTCGTGGGCGCTCCGGTGCCTGGTGGGATTTCTTTGGAGCAGATCGAGGCTGCTATTCGTGGCGTCTTCGCACGTTTCCAAGTCAGGGCTGCCACCCTGGCGGTCTATGATCCGGAACATGACAAAGACGACAAGACGCTGCGAACTGCGCTGCGGCTCATCGAATTGTTGGCGGAAGGTGCAAAAGCGCAACAACATGAGAACAAGAACGTTGATCGGCCCGAGAATGCTTGTAAATGAAGCTACAACTCAATGTCGCGTCAGTCCAATCTACATGTGCAGTCCGTCCAGCTCAGCCGTACGATTGCGAAGCAATGGCGGATCTAGCGCTACAACTCGGCTACGAATGTACAGCGGAAGAAGTTCAAAAGCGGCTTAGGGATATGCAGGACGCGAACCAATACACCGTTCTTGTTGCTGAGTTCCCCGAAGGCCAGATCGCGGGTTGGATCGGAGCTTATCTGTTCCGAAGCATCGAAACAGGCAGTTGCGTGGAAATTAACGGCCTGGTTGTAGACGAAAGTATCCGCTCTCGCGGAATCGGAAGGATATTACTCGGTGCTGCCGAAGAATGGACGCGGAACATTGGCTTCGATGTCATTTCGGTACATTCGAACGTCACGCGGGGCCGTGCGCATCAATTCTATACAAACAACGGATATGCGAACGTTAAGACTCAGAAGGAATTCCGCAAAACTCTTTGAGCGAGCTTTGAGATCTCTTTTGCTGCAATTGCAGCGATCTAGCTAGGGTTTCCTGGGCGCTCTGCAGATCGTCAAGCGATCCCGGACGAGCCTTGTGGTTGAAAGCTTTCTTGGCCGCCCCGTCGGCGGTCACTGTGTCGATGGTGACGTCCGGAAAAGGCCCGCCGTTCAGGGTAACCGTCTGCCTCCAGCGTTCCTGTTCGATATTACGCAGCTGAACGATCAGATGGTCATACTCGACGACGTAGGGACCTTCTGGCCGTTCTGATTGCTCCACCATCTCGCGATGGCCGATCGCTTCGAAGCGCACGGTCTTCAGCCCTCGCAAGGCGGCTTCTCCTCCCATCTGTTTCACCGCATCGGCGACATACTCATGCGCCCGCACAGAATCCGGCTGTTCGGCAAAGCACACTCGCAATCCAAGGTTGGCATTTAGCCATAGAGTTAGCGACAGAACGAGCACTTTACGGTTCATCGAAAAAGCCCTTCCTTTTGGTGGTTGGATCGCGTCTGGATCACGCGTGCGTTAGAGGCCATAGGCTTGTCTCACCAGCCGGAACTGCTGTCAAGAAGTTAGTTTGCTGTATTGAGATGCCACGATCTGCCATCGCCATTGCCTGTGCACATAAACCCTCGTAAAGCGGTATGCCCCACTCAAGTCGTTTCCGTTGAAAATGGTTTCTGTCCAGGTGTTGATTCCTGTGACCAAGGCGACGTTCCCGTATTTGTGGGCAGTACAATGATCGACCGCCGCTGCCTTCATGGTGAGCTTCGGCGAGGCGAAGAAGTCTATCTCTCCTTGCTTGTCGACGGTGCCTCCGCGATAGTTGACATGCACGAACTCGTCCGCAAACAGGTTTGACAGGAATTGACGATCATGTGCGATGTATGCCTTGTTCGCGTCGTTCTCAAGTTTACAGAACTCGCTACTGACATCGTCAAAGCCAAAGATCGGCTTGGACAGTATTGAGCAATACACAAGGCAGATGTAGATCGCAAATTCTCTTTTCATGGGTAATCCTCAGTAATTATTTTGCCGGCGATGTTGAATGCGACGAAGACAAACCCGCAGCGCCATGCGGCACGACGATCATAGTCGCATAGCCTGCGTCGGGAACCGTTATGACTTCGTCGTCGCTGAGGTGCCCCACGACGGCTGCGTCACAAAAGTGGTACCACCATAAGGCATACTCCTGAAACGATACGTTGCGAGCGTAGGTAGACGCTTTGTATGCAGCCATGATTCTTGGACGATACGCATTCATCAGGTTCAACAGGTCAGAGGAAAAACTGCTTGTGATATCGGGCAACTTGGCATAATCGCTCTGAGAAACGACCGAGATCACAGGCTTGCCCGCACGCACAATCCAAAATGTTCGAAATCAAGTGTGGCAGCTGCTGTACCATGCACAAACGCCACATACGCTCCAAGTATTCCAGGAACAGCTGCGGTTTGTTCCTGGGTAAAGGGATCCAGAATCCTCGTGTGGCCGTATGTAACTAGGGTCATTTCTCCATATCGCTGTTCGGCGTGAGTGTATATGCCCAAGGAATCCGATTTTCCCGGGAACTTTCTCAAGAGCCGTGAGATAAACTGCAAGCCGTTGCGCGGCGGCGGATAGCCGAGCAGGAATTCCTTGCGGACATGCCCGGTCTGCCACCTGTCAAACAACACGTCGCCGAACAGCACGAGCGATAGCTGCGTGGCCTGTGCCTGATCCAAATGGAGATCGTCTCGAAACCGTGTCGTCAGCTCTTGTTTCCGGGACTCAATCGCCCGAACAGTGGCTTCGATCAGCGGCTTGTCGAGATCTGTGAAGTACGCTGCCTCGTCGCGGTGAATGATAGGAAAGGTTGGCGTGTAGGAACCATGACCATGTGGCCCAGGCAGAAGCAATTCGTCATGTGCCAGGGCATCAATGTGGGACTGGAGTTCCGAAGAGGACAGCCCGACCTTTTTCGCGACGTCCGTGGCAGAGTGGCCCTTACCGAACTCGTCGCAGACACGAGCGTTCAGCGAGTCCTGTTCATCCGTAGTTCCCGTGATTGCAGCGGGTTGGTCATTACTCGAGCCAACCGAAAGAATTCGAAAGCAATATTTGCTGTCTGGGCCGAAACAAGACTGGACATAATGCTGCAATCGAGACGAAAAGGACACAAAAGTTCAAGCAACAATATCGCGCCTTCATACACATCCTTAAATCGATCATGGCCTCTCAGTGCCGGCTTTGCCGGAGCCCAATCGGCAGCTTCGCGGCGCAGCGCCGGAACGAACTGGGCAGGCACTGGCCCGAAATCTCAGCTCGTTCCGTTCACGTGGGAAGGCACGAAAACCGCATTGTTCGACCTGCAAGGAGCATACCGGCGAGCTCGCCAGCGAAAAGCACAACAATGAGGTAATCCACGCGGCATAACATAGTATCTTCTTCCAGTTCTGTGTTATTCCGTCAAACGGAAGCATTGGTCGATCATGCTACCGGGTTTACCCAGGGAGAAACGCGCCCGTGCAGCCGATCCAGAATTCCGCGATCGATTTGAGATTTCTTGTAAGTGCGGGTGACTGTGTATTCCTTTCCGCCCTCGACTCGAAGGCAGTATTCTCCCGTCGAAAGCGGCCTGATTTCTTCTACAAACGAGGTGTTCACGAGCACAGATCGGTGGATGCGGATGAACCCATGGGTTGCGAGCCTTTCTGCCACCACCGAAATAGACTCACGTAGTAGATAGGAACTCCCGTTCCTTTGCAGCGACACGCATCGACCCCTAGCCTCAATGGAGACCACGTCGCCCAGATTGATAAAGAGAATCTTTCCTCTGACTTTGATGGCCACTCGGAGAGACAGTGGCTTCGCAATCGTCTGCAATCCCGGGAAAGTCTTCGTCGAGTTCGCTGTTTGTTCTTCCTTGTCGCGTGCCATGACCAAGGCTGCACACGAATGCTGCGCCACGCGCTCAACAAAAGCATCGCTAGCGCCTTCTCGACTCGAGACTGCCCGTCCGGCTGGACCCGTCTTCAGCGTGTTCATCGCGGTGTCCTACATTACCGGCGCAGCCGTTCCATCCGACCACCTGCAAGGGGGAACCATGAACACATCGATCGGCTCTGGAGCCCCATGGAACTGCGGATTGACATGACCGGAGAATTGGGCAGATCCGCACCCCCAGAGAGCGCCGCCGCCCATGAGCGAGGTATAAAACATCAGGTGGGCCATATTGTGGCCGTCGTCATCCGTGAAGCATGCTTCTTCCGACATCATGTAGCACATCCCTCCCGGCGTTAAGAGGGATAGATCAAAGCCTTCCTTCTTTCCGTCAGTCTTTCCGTTCGCTTTCCCTCGACATGCCTGCAAGTCGGACCGTGAACTCGCGCGTGGCATACGAACCGGTTGGTATCTAACAACGCCAAAACTGCTTCTTGAAAGCGATGCGATCAGCCCCGCTTCCGGTTGCCTGGCGAGCGCAGGGACCGCAGCCAGTCCATGATGTTTCTGATCCCCGCTCTCATCACTTTCGCATCCTGAGCATTCTTTGCCAGCGAGGCATAGCCTTCGACCATCGCGATCAGTAAGCCAGCGGCGTCAGCGGGTTCCACGTCGCGGCGAACTCTTCCGTGGGTCTGTCCCTCTCGTAAAACGAAGGCAATGGCCTCACGCCAGGCCTGGAAGACTATCGCCAGCCGCTTCCGGAATCCCGCGTCAAGAGGAGACATTTCCTGCGCCAAATTGTTCAGGGGACAGCCGCCCCGCACATCCCCGGGCCGAACTGATATACCTTGAACAATGCCAATCAAAGCGTCGATAGGGTTCTTGCCGGTCTGCAGAGGACGCAACCACACGCGGTCAACCATGGGGGCGATGACCTCTTCGACGACGGCGTATCCCAATGCTTCCTTGCTGCCGAAGTGGTAGTACAGTGCGCCTTTTGTGACCCCAGCCTCGGCCAGAATTGAGTCTAGGCTGGCACTCTGGAACCCCGATCTATAGATCTCGCAGGATGCCGCCTGCAGCAAGCGCTCCCGCGTGCGCTCAGGATCGCGCAGCCTGGGCGCTCTAAGTCTTAAATTCCTGCGTGCCGCTAACATACCAACCAGTATGTATGGTAACTCCGGCAGCGTCAAGCGAAACCTATCATGCGCTCAATTGCGCTACGGCATTATGTAGGCATTTATCGTCGGAACTATGTGGTTTGGTAGATTCCCTCGTCAACTCGGCCACAGCAACGCTTTGCACGAATTCGCTAATCGCGTACGTCTGTTGACAGTGCTTGTACGCTCATTCCCGATTTCACCATGCCCGTTGGTCGGTGCTCAAACCATTGAAACCTATGGTCATCCGAATGCTATTGCAGATGTCGTACGTGCGTGCTGATCCGTGTTCGACGTCGAAGTTGGCGAGCGGAAATTCTGACGAAGGAATAAACCTTATGAGATTTGCTACCTCTACCTTTGCGTTCCTATGCGTGCTGTCGCTTGTGGTGTTTCCCGCGGCCGCTCAGACGGTTGTAAGCGGCGACATCACGGGCACGATCACCGATCCGACCGGCGCCGTCATATCTGGGGCCACAGTGACGGCGACCAATCTGGCCGAGAACACTTCACAGACGACGACTACGACAGCCAGCGGACTTTACCGATTCACCTTCGTCAAGCCGAGCCAGTACAAGCTGACAGTCGCGGCCAAGGGGTTCAAGGGATCTATCGAGACCGTGGAAGTCTCGGTCGGACAGATTGCAACAGCGAACTTCAAGCTTGAGCTCGGTGCCGCCGCTGAGGTTGTCGAGGTGACTGGAGGATCGCAGCCGATCCAAACCGAAAACGCCGACGTGCAGACCGGCTACAATCAGCTCCAACTTGAGTCGCTCCCGGCCCCTGGCGGAGACATCACCTCGTATGCCAATACGGCTCCGGGCGTGGTGGTCAGCAACGGTATGGGTTACGGCAACTTTTCGTCGCTCGGCATGCCGAGCACTTCGAACCTGTTTACTGTCAACGGCAACGATGACATGGATCCGTTTCTCAACCTGAACAACTCGGGCGCCAGCAACCTGACCCTGGGAGCCAATGAGCTGCAGGAAATTTCGGTAGTCGAGAATGGATACACTGCGCAGTACGGCCGCATGGCTGGTGCGCAGGTGAACGCCGTGACCAAGTCTGGCAGCAATTCCTTTCATGGCAACGCTTTCTACGGCTACAACGGGACTAGCCTCAACGCAAACGACTGGTTCGCCAATGCGGCGGGCCAACCCCGTGCCCACGCGGTGAACAATATGTTCTATGCCTCGGTGGGCGGACCGATTGTGAAGAACAAACTATTCTTTTTTGCGGACTACGAGGGGCTGCGCATCGTTCTGCCCGGCGTTTCGGGAACCAACTATATTCCGAACCCCTCCTTTGCCACTTTTGTTGAAGGAAATGTACCCACGGCGGCGCAGGCCTTCTACCAGAATATTTTCAGTTTGTACGCCGGAGCGCCCGGATCGGGCGGCGCGACGCCGATACCGGCGAGCACCGACCCGAATTTGGGGTGCGGTGATTTCAGCGGAACGGCAGGATTTGGCGCCGGCGGTACGGCTTGCGCGCTACAGTTCAACAGCGGCCAGAGTAACCTGATCACGGAATGGATCCTAGCCACGCGTGTGGACTACAAAATCAGCGACCACGACACGATCTTCGGCCGGTATCACATGGATCGTGGCGTGCAAGCGACGGGTACTGACCCTATCAACCCTGTATTCAATGCCACCAGCATTCAGCCCGAGTATGACGGGCAGTTGACCGAGACCCACGTCTTCAACCCAACCACGATCAACAACTTCATCTTCTCGGCATCGTGGGCCAATATCCTTTTCGGTCCGCCCAGCTACAGCGCGGCAATTGCCAAATTCCCGACTACTATGGCATTCGGGGGCGGGGGTGGACTTTTCACTACACTCGGCGGAGCAGACAACGCCTATCCGCAGGGTCGCATTCCGACGCAGTATCAGATCATAGACGACTTCTCGAAGACCATAGGCGGCCACGAGATCAAGATCGGTCTGAACTTCCGGCGTAATCTGGTCAGCGACTATTCAGCACTGTCTGGAACCAGCGGTACACTGAACATTCTGTCGATGACGGAATTCGCCAACGGCGTGACTGCGGCGTCTCCGGCTTCGTTCTACAACGCCTTCTTCACCAACACCGGGGCGGTGCGGGTGAACTACTACAGCGTGGGCGCCTATGCCCAGGACCAGTGGAAATTGACTCCAAAACTGAACTTGACGCTGGCCCTGCGCGTGGACCGGAACTCCAATCCCGTATGCTCCACCGACTGCTTCGCCCGGATGCAGGGATCGTTCGAGTCAGTAAGCCATGATCCTGCGGTGCCTTACAATGCCACGATTCAGACCGGCTTGCACAGTGCGTTCACGAGCGTGGAAAAGGCGGCGTTGTCACCGCGCTTCGGATTTGCGTACAGCTTTGATTCGAAGACGGTATTGCGCGGCGGCTTAGGCATCTTTGATGACCTGTTCCCCGCGTTCTTGGTAGACCGCTTCATCACCAACGCTCCCAACGTCATCAATTTCTCCAGCGTCAGCGGCGGCGAGTTGCTGGCCCCGGGTGCTGGAGGCGTCTTTGCGGAGGCGGGAGCACTGAACGCGACATTCCATAGTCAGTACTCCTCCGGCCTGACAGTCGGCGGTCTAGGCGGACCTGGCTTCGGTCCGAACTACTACACCATGGCGAGCAAGCTGAACAACCCTAAGTTCGCGGAATGGAGCGTGGAGTTGCAGCGCCAGATCGGAAGCAAGTACAGCGCCCAATTGACCTACACGGGCAACCACGGGTATGACATCATCACCCTCAACCCCTGGCTGAACGCATTCTGCAAGACCGCTAGCTGCGCGGCTGGACAACCATTCGGCGGAGTCATCGGCTCAACGCCGACCGATCCACGATTCAACGAAATTGTGGACTTAAACAACGCCGGCTATTCCAACTACGACGGCATTACGGCGGTCTTCAAGGTGCGGCCGACGCACGGTTTCTCGGGAGCGATGAGCTACACATGGGGGCACGATCTGGACACCTGCTCCAACAATTGCCTGCTGCCGTTCGTCGCCAACACATTGGTCAGCCTGCGATATCAGACGTCTCCACTGCTGCCGGGCACTGCGTACGGAAACGCCGACTACGACGTGCGGCACAACTTCAACCTGAATTACATTTATCAGTCGCCGGCCAGCGGATCGAGCGCCCTGATGAAACATCTGATCGGGGGCTGGAGGCTGGCGGGGACGTTGTTCTTCCACACCGGCCTTCCCTGGAGTCCTGTGGACCTGGCCTCGCGCTCAGACTTGGGCAACGTAACCGGCCTTCGCAACGGAACTCCCCTGGCTACCTTCGCAGGGGCAGTGCCGAACGCTTCCTGCGGACGCAGCGCCGCGGAAGCGGGGGCGGGAATTGGCGGAGCGCCTTGCGTGACAGCGAGTGAGTTCGCTGTTGGTACGGACGGCTTTGGCAACCACTCCCGGAACTCCCTGCGCGGTCCTGGATTCTTCGACAGCGATATGTCGTTAACGAAGACCTTCAAGTTCGGCGAGCGGATGGGATTCGCCGTGGGCGCGACGGCGTTCAACGTCCTGAATCATCAGAACTTCGACTTGCCGGTGAACAGCGTCACCAGCGGTTTGCTGGGCAGCATCGTTGCGACGGCGGGATCGAATACGTCTCCGTATGGAGCATTCTTTGGAGTACCCCTGAATGGTCGCATCCTGCAGGTAACCGGAAAGTTCACGTTCTAGCTGTTTCAATTTAACCAACGCCTGAGGGCGGTTCCAACCGTATGGTAGAAAGGAGAATAGACCATGACAAGGATCGCGGTGTCGCGCCGGAATCTGCTCGAAGCGGGCGCCTGCGCGCTGGCTGGAACGGCGGGCTTCCCGGGAGTGGCAAGCGCGCACGCATGGATAGGGCTGGGTGCGACCAAAGAGGAGGTCATCCGTAAGTACTATGCGGCATGGGAGAAGAAGGACTGGGGCCCCTTCGACGTCCTGCTGGCCGACAATTTCACCTTTACGAGCGCGAACGAAGACGACCACATCAGTAAGAGCGTTTTCAAAGCGCGATGCTGGGAGACACAGATCGATTTTATCGAACGGTTTGAACTGGAGCGGGTGATCGGAAACGGCAGCGAGGCGTTTGTAAAGTATCTTTGCCGAACCAAGAACGGTAAATCGTTCCGGAACGTGGAATATTTCCGAGTCGCAGACGAAAAAGTGGAGGCCATCGAGTGTTATTTCGGTGCGCAATCCAGCTTTGCGTCTGCAGTAGGCGGTGGACAGAAGTGACACCCAATGTCTGAGATAGCTGCCTGCACGGCAAAACAGTTTCGGAAGGTTCGATTCGGGCCTTCTCTTTTTGCCGCAGGCACCCACTTGCCCCTATGTTTGAAAGACGCAACCGAGGTTACAGCCCAGTAACAAATGAGAGACAGCGTACGGTCAACAGGTGGCGTTTTGGCACACCCGTGTGGCGATGGCGAGTCCCAGATTGCGGCCGGACGTGAAGACATAGAACGTCTTTTGGGGCACATCGTATCAGAGTTGCGGGCTCTTCGGCAGCAACGACTCGCGATCGAAACCCGCATAGCAACGATTAAGCGAACTTGTAAGGGTTTGCAGCAACTTTTCGGCGTTGGCGTCAGCGACTTGATAGGACAGTTCGAACAAGGCATCAAGCCGCGAAACCGAGGCCTGACATCTTTGTGTCGCGCAATATTTACGGCGAGGAACGGATCGGGTCTAACCCTCTTCGACATTCTCGGTCATATTCAAGAGAGCCGGCCTGAACTACTCGGGAAGTATCGATCCCCAAAAAGTGTACTGACCATGGTTCTCGCTCGTTTGGAAACCTACGGTGAAGTGGAGCGGATCACCGAGGCGGGAGTCATAAAATGGAAGAGTGGAAGAACAAATAGAAGTCAAAGCATGTCAAGCATCTAGCTCATAGTCTTGGTCGAGTCTACGACCTGTCACAGAAAGGGGATCAATATACGGGTATTAGCTTTTGTGTTCTTTGCCCCCCAACGCACAATCGGTAAGGCCGCATAATGGATTAGAGGCGCATGTGGCAGTCAATCCGCGCCTCTGTCCTCGGCCGTCATGTTCATGAGGAGGCCTACGCAGCTCTCGTGCTTTCCGGCGGGTACGAAGAAGCGGGAGCTCGCGCCGAGCGTGCGATTAGGTTTTGCAGCTTGATTCCTCCGATGAGTCCCCAGATTGATTTTAGGGCGGCTGCTGCACGAGCAAACGCCGAAATAGTGGGGAGGCGATCAAGTTGCGAAACCCAAAGAATGGGAGTTCCTGTTGCAGGCGATTAGAATGAAGTCGAAAATCCCAGAGGCATTTCTTGGAGCGCCCGAACTGCAAGCGGCGGTGGGCCAATTTAGCGGAAAATGGAAGGTGCGAATCATATGCCTCCTCTTCGACGGGACGAAGCGGTTCGGTGAGCTTCGGCGGTCTTTGCCGGGGATTCACCGCGGAACACTTACCTACGAACTCCACAGGCTGGTGGTTGACGGAATTATTCGACGCACGCAATACGTGACCATTCCGCCAATGTCGAATACACTCTCACCGCCCGAGGAAGTGGTTTGTTCGTCGCCTTGACTCGATGGAACGAAGCGTTCGCAAGGGACACGCCACCTTCAGAATCCGAGAACAAGTAGTCTCACTGGATTTTCTCTATCTCAACGCAGTCAAAAGATCGGACCGCGGCGGGATCGAGAACGTGATTTGGTTCGATCTCTGTGTCCACGCTGGTCCAGTCGGGGTAGACGACTCCTCCTGGCAGCGAGGTCAATTTGAGCGCTCCATCGCAGTCAGTCGCCTGGCGCAAGACGTCCGCTACCAAAAGAGAGAGTTGCTGAGGCGTAAGGTTCTGTGTGTCTATGGCTAGATCGAAACTGATCTCGGCGCGAACGCCGACGCGAAGAAGCTCGCCGCTCAGAAACGGAGCGTTCCTCTACAGCCCTACGAACCACTTCCCGCACTGTCTCGATGCGCTTCTCCAATCGGTATACCTCTTTATGGATGTCGGCCAATTCATCGCCCGCTCGTTCGATGCTGCTCGAAACTGCTGTCATAGACTTGCTCTCCTGGAGGCTCTTTTGGGCTAATCTGAACATTACACACTGGTGAACAGCCAGTTGGCTGTTGACAGAGGCAGGCTTTAGACCGAACAGCGCTGTGAGATTCCTGGACCATGGAACAACTATCGCACCTGATGATCTTGCCTTCCACTGATGAAGAACTGCACGACTGGCTTCGCTGGGCTGAGGAGAACGGCCGCAGCTTTCTTAAGACGACTGCCGAAGCTGCGTTGATTGCCGACCTAAAGCATTACAATCTGCTGCGGCCTGTCCTCTTGGAACTGAAGGGAGTGGCCGAAACTGGCCTGACGGACTCTATGTGCGGACGCTATCGACTCTCGCGGCGAATCGCACGACACAAACCCGCCGTCTGGGATTCAAGATGCGAAGTCCGCTAGCAATGGAAACGCTTCGTCCATGCTCGAGACGCCGAACGCAGTGGTCCGGGAACATTCCGCGCCGCTGAAGGGACTGGCGCAGAGTGTCGTGACGCGGTGTTTGGCGAAGCAACCGGCTGAAGCGGAATGTCAGTGTTTTAGAGAACATTGGTGTGCAGTTGCTGGAGGACCGATATGGACTTCATTGAGCGTCTTCAGAGAGTCCTTCGACTGAGGCCAGCGTCCTTCGTCGTGTTTCACGCGGCATCGGTTCCTGCGGATGGGATTTGTGCCACTATCTGCTCACAAATCGGTAAAAAGACGAAGGTTGTGCGGCTGCGCAGCGACATCATTAGCGCTGATGAAGGCGCTTTCGTCCGAGATTCCCTACTCGAGGATCAGACTCTTGTCCTAATTGGCAATGAACACGACTTACTACCGGCGCAACTTTTGCATGCTTGGCAAGAGTTTCGCGATCATCATTCGTATGTAAGCGCACACCGGTTCATTTAGTTCGCGCCCGATGTGGCCCGATTCGAATCGGGAGATGCAAAGAGTTTATCCGGCACCTTGGTGGTCGTCCTGCCAAACAGCTACGACGTACCCCTGGACGAGGGATTACGTACTTGGATTACGTCGGTCGATGAGTTGGGCCCGCCTGCACCACAACTTTACGACATTCGTGATCTGGGCCGACCCGCGGTGGAAATTTCCATGAAGACGCTGTATTTCCTTCATCACCGCGACCCACCGGGCGCGGAGCACCATGAGTCCGTGGAGCAGATAATGGAAGGGGATCGACCCCTAGCTAGAGGAAGGATGACCACCTCCGATCATCCGATCAAGGAGAATGGTTAAAGCCGGGGTGAGTGTCATTCTAAAGGAGATCTCACGTCAGAAGCAGGAGACCCTGCCGGTTGCCCGCCCATCTTGCGGAAGGAGTTGAATCTCTTTGATGCTGTGGCTATTGTTCGTCGGGACCATAATTGGCTGGGGAATTTTCCTCATTCCCGGTCCCATTGCCGCCCAACTGAACTCCCTCGGCCCCGTCTTGCTCGTATGGGTCGTTGGAGGAATCCTCACGCTGTTCGGCGCCTTGTCGTTGGCCGAACTCGGCTCAATGTACCCTGGTGCCGGCGGCCTGTGTACTTACCTCCGGCACGCCTACGGCCCGCTGCCCGCCTTCCTGTACGCATGGGCGTTGCTTTTGATGATTCATTCGGGAAGCATTGCGGGGCTGGCTGTCGCCTTCGGATTGTACATCGGCCAAGTCCTGGCCCTGAACACGGTTGAGGAAAAGATGTTGAGCGCGATGTGCATTCTGGCGCTCACAACGATCAACTGCCTTGGAATTCGCAGCGGCAAGCTCGTGCAAAATCTCATCGCCGTTGCAAAAGTTAGCGGACTGGCTGGAATCATGCTTCTTCTATGTCTTAGAGGGTCGCGTCCACTCCACCTTTTCGAAGCATCTGCGAACGGAAGTGGCCGAATGTTTTCTATTGGGGAATTTGGTATCGCGTTGGTCGCGGTGCTGTGGGCCTATGAGGCCTGGCACATTATCTCGTTTGTCGCCGGAGAGATGAAGAGGCCCCAACCGGACCTGCCACGAAGTCTTTTCTACGGCACCGCGATCGTCATGCTGGTTTACGTCGTCACCAACCTCGGTTACCACCATGTACTGTCCGCAGCCGAGATTCGAGGAAGCAAAGCAGTCGCTGCCTTGGCAGTGGGAAGGCTCTTAGGTCCGATCGGTGCAACATTCATCTCACTTCTGATCCTGGTCTCGATATTGGGTTCCATGAACGGCATGATACTAACGGGTCCTTGCGTCTATTATGCAATGGCGCGCGATGGCGCATTTCCTCGTGCGTTTGGTCGAATCAGTGATCAGTACCAAACCCCAATGTTAGCACTGATTGTGCAAGGCGCCTGGGCAGCCGTGCTGGCTGCGTGCGGCACCTATCAACAGATTTTCACAGACGTCATTTTTACCGCTTGGATCTTCTACGGGCTGGCAGTTGCCGGTGTATTGGTGCTAAGGCGCAATCAGCCCGGCTTGGAGCGCCCCTTTCGTGTCCCCAGATACGCATGGGTCCGTTGCTGTTCTGTCTGGCGGCAATAGGGCTGGTGATTAGTACCATCATTGAACGACCCATCGGGCCTTTGTGGGGATCGGGGCGGTTGCCTGTGGTATCCCAGCCTATTTCTTTTCGAAGTCTTCAATCGATCGAGGGTAGGACCCTGTGTCGCCCAAACCAGTCACTTCCCGCTCTGAAAATCGGAAGATATGGAAGGGAATTGACGCAGCGTGGCGCATTCCAGGGAAAATGATTTGACAGCACTCTAATACATAGAGTACTCTGGTCTCAAGGCGCAAGAAGGACATTCCAGGCACTTGGATCTCGATCCAAAAGGAGTTCTACCAATGAAAACTGTGTTCTCCACCTTCACTCTTTCACACATTGTCTCCACAACCTTGCTCGCCGTAGCCCTCATGATGTCGTTCAGCCACTCGCTTGCGGCACAGCAGCCCGCTTCGAGTAGCGTCGACGCTCAGCGCGAAGCGATGCGCAAGCTTTCGTTTCTGGCTGGGCACTGGTCGGGACCCGTCACCATCGTTCGCGGACCGGGCGAACCGCTACGTCTTACCCAGATGGAAAACGTCGATTACAAGCTTGACGGCCTCGTCCTACTCATCGAAGGCAAAAGTACTAGCGCCGACGGTAAAGTAGCGTTCAGCGCAATGGCCACGATCTCGTACGACGATGCGGCGGGTACTTATCGCTTCCGCGCATACCATGATGGCCACTACGTCGACACGGAGCTTTCGGTGCCAACTAACGGCTTTTCGTGGAGCTTTATAGCCGGACCAGCCCATATCGTGAACACGATGCAACTGACCAGCAAAGGCGAGTGGAGCGAGGTCACAGAGGCGACCGTTGGCAGCTATCCTCCGCAGCACAGCGTGGACATGCTGCTTCAACATTTGCCGTAAGGCGAGGATTTCGCGCCCGCCGGGAGCGAAACAAAGGAATGCGCGGTAACTCTAGCTCCGCAAAAGGAGAACTTCCATGCAGGACCACACGACCGAGCAGGAACTGAGGGACAGGCTGAGCCTCATTGAGAACATGATAGCCGAGGGGCGCCGGCACACGGAGAGCTGGGGATGGATGTTCGTTCTGTGGGGCATTGCTTATTATCTCGCCATCGCCTGGTCCGCATGGAGTCACAGCGCGTGGGCTTGGCCAGCCACGATCTTGATCGCGGTTATCGTCACGGTTATCCTTGCTTCGTCGAGGGTTGGCAAGAGGCCGGGAACCACATTGGGCCGGGCCGTCGGTTCCATCTGGATTGCCTTGGGAATTTCGATGTTTCTGCTCTTTCTAGCTCTCGGCTTGAGTGGAAGACTGACCGATCAACACCTCTTTATGGCCGTAGTGTCGGCGCTGCTTGGCATGGCCAACGGAGCCTCGGGGCTGCTTCTTCGCTGGAAGGTTCAGTTTGCGTCCGCTGTCGTGTGGTGGGTGGCAGCGGCGTCGACATGCTTTGGCACCAATTCGCAGAGCACGATCGTGTTTCTCGCCGCCATCTTCCTGTGCCAAATCGCGTTCGGCATCTACGGCATGGTCGCTGACGCAAAGGGGCGTGAACTGCGCGGTTCAGTCAATGGCTGATTTGCCTGAGCTCAATCCCGTGGTTCACGGCAGGCTGCGCCTCGCCCTGCTTTCGCTGCTCAGCGGCGTGGAAGAGGCCGAGTTTACATGGCTCCGCGCCAAGACGGACGCCACAGACGGCAACCTGGGCGCCCAACTGCTCAAGCTCGAAGAAGCCGGATATGTGGTTGTGAAGAAGAAGTTCGTCTTGCGAAAGCCGCAAAC
>Ga0209415_10011187_pt1 | contig 15143 bp, 15 predicted proteins | sample PeaSoiSIISIP2007_FD_187696 | JGI IMG/M metagenome (GOLD analysis project Ga0209415, IMG submission 187696) | Peat soil microbial communities from Weissenstadt, Germany - SII-SIP-2007 (SPAdes) (version 2) | ecosystem: Environmental > Terrestrial > Soil > Wetlands > Peat | place: Germany... | reverse complement strand
GCCCCACCCCTCAGCAGCCCCACCCCGCAGGGGCCCCGCCCCGTCAGGGGCCCCTCAAGGGCCCCGCCCGGCGGCAGCCCCGTCCCGTCAGGGCGCCGGCGGCGGCCCAAACCAGCTGGGCAGCGCCACGACCATGCGCGTCCCGCCGGCCGGCACCACCGGCGACTGAGCATGGACCGTCCCTCCCATCGCGCGGACGAGCTCGGCCACAATGGCCAACCCAAGCCCCGATCCGCCGCGCCCAGCGCCGCGCCGGTCCGCCTGGTAGAAGCGGTCGAACACTTTCTCCAGCTCATCGGGGGCGATGCCCGGACCGTCGTCTTCGACGACGACGACGAAGTGACGGCCAGGGACGCCACTCTCAGGTAGCACAATCGACACGGTCACCGTCTGCCGCGAATAAACAAGGGCGTTTTCGATGAGGTTGGCGAGGATCTGGGCCAGCCGATCAGGGTCTGCCGCGACGAACACGGATGCGTGCTCCGGTATCACCGCGGACAATGACACGCCTTGTTGACGCGCCTGAGGCACGAAACCCTCGACCGCGTGCCCCACGACCCGCGCCCCGTCGGTCGGCACGATGTCGAGCGAGAGTCGATGCATCTCGAGCTTGGCGAGATCGAGCAAGTCGGCGACGAGCCGCTCGAGGCGGCGGGACTCACCGATGATCACCTCGGCGGCACGTTTCGGGTCCTCGACCGCCCCCTCGGAGATCGCCTCGGCAAAGCCTCGGATGGAGGTGAGCGGCGTCCTGAGGTCGTGCGAGACCGAGAGGAGGAGTTGACGCTCGCGCGCTCGCGCCGCGTCGAGGTTGGCAGCCATTGCGTTGATTGACTCGGCCAGGGACGTGAGCTCGGGGTAATCCGAGGCGCGCGTCGGCACTCGAGCGGTGAGCTCTCCTGTCGCGATCTGGCTCGTGGCCGCGACCGCGTCGACGAGCGGCCGAGAGATTCGCCGGCTCAAACGATCGGCGACGGCAGCCGCGACGATCAACGTGCCGGCGGCGACCAACAGGAAGTAGATCCAGCTCGGCGCGAGGTCGCCGACCTGCCGGGTAAGCAGGATCGCCGAATGCACATTCGCGCCCAGCCGAAGCTGGGCTGCGGCGCTCAACTGGACCGGAACCGCAACGAAGGCGAGGCCGCCGCTCCAGCCGGACACCGAGTCCCCGGTGAGCAGGCGCTCCGGCTGGAGATTCGAGGACGAGAGATCCGACGGCAGAGGCGTGAGTATGACGCCCTGGTTTGTGATCCTGAGGATCCTGGTGTCCTCGAGGCGCAACACGAGCCGGATCGCCGGCAGAACGCGCGGGGTCGCCGCCTCGTCGGCCGCGCTCGCGAGTGCCTGAGCCTGTTGGAGCAGCTGCTGGGAGGCCTGGTGCCGCGCGTAGCTGCGCGTAACCACAAGTGCCCCGGCACCGGCGACGAGCAGCGCGCCAGCAACGAGCGCGACGAGCGCCAGGGTCAGTCGCTTGCGCACGATGCGTCCACCGATCCGGGGTCAGAGCAGGCGCCGGCGCCGGCACCTGCGCCCGGGATCTCAGGCGAGGCGATAGCCAACACCCCAGACGGTTGCGAGCGGCAGCTGCGTGCCGAGCTTCTTGCGCAACTGGGCGATGTGCACGTCGACCGTTCGCTCATCCCCGTACCAATCGCGCCCCCAGACTCCCTCCAACAGCTGTTGGCGACTGAGCACGAGCCCCTGATTCCTCATGAGAAACGCAAGCAGGTCGAACTCACGCGTCGTGAGCACCACCCTCTCCCCGCCGGCGGAAACCTCACGGCCACCAAGGCTCATCACGACGTCGCCAACGGCGAGTGTCTCCGGACGGCGGTGCAAGGAGTCATCGCTGCGCCGGAGAACGGCTCGAACGCGAGCGACGAGTTCCCGAGGGGAGAATGGTTTCGTGATGTAGTCATCAGCTCCGAGCTCGAGCCCGAGAACCCGATCGATCTCGTCGTCACGAGCAGTGAGGAAAAGCACCGGGACAGCCGAGTCGGCTCGGAGCTCTCTGCAGACCTCGAAGCCGTCTCGAGTACCGGGCAGCCCCACGTCGAGGATGACCATGCGGGGTCGCTCTCTCTTCGCGAGCTCGAGACCCTGGTCAGCGTTCGTCGCGAGCAGGACCCGAAACCCGTCCCGGCGCAGGTACAGATCCACGAGGTCGGCGATGTTCGGATCGTCCTCGACCACGATGATCGTCCCGAGCTGGGTTTCATGAGTCACAGCCTCGCGCCACGCGCTGGTTGCCAGACGGCATCGACCCCGTGAATCGAGAAGCCGTAGCCCTCGATTCACAGGGTCGTGGCATGCCTGTCGAGCTAGGCGGCGGCCGCGCTGGCTCCGCTCGAAGCGCTCGCGGAGGGCACGGGCGGCAAGGCGCCAACGAGAACGGCCCTCCCGCCGATCTGCACGAGGACGACCCGGTCGCCGGCGGCCAGCTTCGACTCCAGCAATCCGCGGAACCTCGTCGACGTGCCGATCGATGCTGTCACCATTGGGCCATCAGGACGCGTGATCGTGATCGACGTCGAGGAGACCGTGTCGAGGGTCCCCCGGTCAATGATCACCGTCTCGTACCCGTACTTCGTGCCGACGATGAGCTCTGCGTGGACCGTGTGCCGGAACAGGCCTAGCAGGGGGTGCCGGTACAGGTATCCGCCGAGGTCGGCCGGGGCGGACTTGGCGGCGGCAACGGCCGGTGGTGGCGCCGACGAAGACGCAGTCGTTGACGGCGTCGTCGCGTAGGCCACGCCACCCGCGGCGAGTGCGATCACCGTGAGGCCGCCGGCGATGGCGACCACACGATTCCGGAAAAGGTGGCTGGGTTTCATGACGGTTCTTCTTCTCCTGCCGGGTCAGGGACCCCGACATAGCTGGTGGGTCAGTAGTCATTCCACCCGACGATCATGAGAGTGCCGTGATCGAAGTGTCAGGAAAGTGTGAGCCCCGCCGCTGCGGCGATGAACGAGATGAACGAGATGAACGAATGGCCGCCTCAGCCGACGACGACTTGACCGTACGTGCTGCAGAGCCCCAAAGCCTCGATCAGGAGGAGGGCGACAACGATTGCCAACACGACCGGGGTCCGCCACTTACCTCCGGATCGTGTTGCCGGCGGTGGCATGTACCACTGCGGGAGCAAGCCGGCCGATTGGGCGAGGCAGAGAGCGAAGGGAATCGCGTCGGGACCGACAGGTGCGTCTGGATCGGCGGCGATGGCGAGCGCCGTGAGCTCCGCGTCGCTGATGGCGCCGTCGGTCACTCGAGGTGGGCGGCTGTTCTCTCTCGCCTCGACGTCCATCGAAATCAGTCTGCATCACGCCGGACGGACTGGTACCGCGCGACGGTGAAGCTGATGATGAGCGGGACGTCGAGCGCGAACAGGACCAGCATCAACGTGAGTACGAGGAGGGGTTCACCACGGGTGTGGTTCCGGACGAAGACGAACTCGATCAGCCCTGCCGAGATCACATAGGCGAGCAAAGTCCATCGGCCCACGAGGAAGAACTTGTCCCACGCCAGGTCGCTGGTGCGAGCCACCATCACGACGCTCGCAACGAGAAGAACGCCGCCGGCGATCAGCAGAACGATCGGGATTCCGACCGGTGGCCGGCGAGGTGCGTAGGAAGCGATGTAGATGCCACCGATCACGACGAGCGCCAGGGCGGCGATGCCGACCTCGGCCACGGGTGGGAACCGCCGCTGCGACTTCTCCTCAGCTACTGGCTCAGGGCTCAGAACGCTCATTGGGTGGCGATCCGAGTCATGATGATGAGCGTTGCGACCTGCATCAACCCGGTGATACCGGCGGTGTAGATGAATCGCTTCATCAGTTTCCCGATGACGTCGCCGTTGGGTTGAGGCTTCTTCATCTCGAACAGCACCGCGATGTTCGCCGGCTCAAGGATGCCGAGCGCGATCGTCGCCATGACCCCGACCACGACGAAGGACACGATCAGCCAGGCATGGTTCGGGCTGGACGGCTTGAGGTTGCCGACGTCGAGCGCCAACTGGAAACCCGACGCCAAGGTCATGGCCACGAGGGTCGGCATGATCAGCACCATCTTCGGCATGAATCTCGCCGAGAACTCGGCACGAGCCGGAATCGAGAGTCGTCCGAGAATCGGGCCGACGACGAGGCCTACGAACAGGTCGATCGCCGTCCACAGGCCACCGCCGACAACGTGGTTGAAATCGAGGCCCCACTTCCAGTTGAAGCCGACCGAAGCAATCAGGAAGCCGACGAACGCCGCGACGATCGGCAGCCCCTTGAGTGGGACGATCTGAATCACGGGGCGGGGTGGCGCGCCGGTGCTGACTTCGGCTCCGGCCGGTATCGCGACGGCCCTCGTGTCGGTCATGGCGCCACCCTCCGATGCTGACGACCGCGTCGGGCTCCCCAAGCATGCGGCCGTTTCGACAAGAACGCGACTCTAGTTCCACGCGCTGCGCTCGGCGAAGTGGCACGGGGAATCGCATTGGTCCGACACCCGGGCGCGGTGACATCGCCGCGTCATTCACTGCGCCCATTGCCCAGCTGTTGCCGCCATGTCTCGGATGCAGCTCGAGCCGGCGGGCACCCAGGTCGGAGCCTACGCCGGTGCGCCGAGGTCCGGCGCCTCTTCCCCGAAGACCCGGCTCCGTCGGATGTCGTCGGCCTCGATGCGCACGAGGTCGGACTTCGAGAGCTGTTGAGTCGCCCCCGAAACGAGGCGCCCTGCCTGACGTAGCCTCGCCCGCTCGAGGGCGTTGCGGACGCTCCTCGCGTTAGCAAAACGTGGCTGGGCGCGCCGCAATCTCAGATACTCCCCGAACGCCTTCTCCGCCTCCGGCGAGAACTCGTAGCCCTGTCCGGCGAGCATGAGATGGGCGATCCGCATCAGCTCGTCCTCGGTGTAGTCCGGGAAGTCGATATGGTGGGCGATTCTCGACCCCATGCCCGGGTTTGCCTGGAAGAACGTGTCCATCCGGTCCTTGTAGCCAGCGAGGATCACGACGAGGTTGTCGCGCTCGTTCTCCATCACCTGCAGCAGGATCTCGATGGACTCCTGGCCGTAGTCCCGCTCGTTCTCCGCCCGGTACAGGTAGTAGGCCTCGTCGATGAAGAGCACGCCGCCCATCGCGCGCTTTAGCACCTCGCGCGTCTTCGGAGCTGTGTGACCGATGTACTGACCCACGAGGTCGTCTCTCGTGACCGACACGAGGTGTCCCTTGGGCAGGTACCCGAGCCGCGAGAGCAGCTCGGCCATCCGCAGTGCGACCGTCGTCTTGCCAGTGCCGGGGCTGCCGGTAAAGCACATGTGCAGGCTCGGTCGTTCCGAGTCGAGGCCGAAACGCCTCCGCATCTTGTCCACGAGCAGCAGCGACGCGATCTCTCGGATCCTCGCCTTCACGGGGACGAGACCAACGAGCTCCCCGTCCAGGCGATCGAGGATCTCGTCCATGGCGGAGTTCGTCCGCTCGGCCTCGAGGTCGATGAGCGCGTCCTCGGGCAAGATGCCACTCCTGGCGTCCTCCTGGGTGCCTCCCTCGCTCTGTGCATCGGGCCCCGCGGCCCCGGCGGCCCCATCCGGCTCGGCTGCCCCGTTCCGCCCCGCGGCCCCGGCGGCCCCATCCGGCTCGGCGGCCCCGTCCCGCTCGGCGGCCCCGGAGGCGCCAACAACCCCGGCCCCTTCCGGCTTCACCGGGTCACCTGGGCTCGATCCCGGCGGCACCATGGCGAAGCCACGGGCGGCCCTGGGCGGGGGCTCGGACGTCACGGGTGGCTCAAGGCTCCTGGTAGCGGGAGCCATGAGGCCGGTCGGCAGCATACGAATGCAGCCGGTACGCGATCCGCCGGTCGCTGACCTCCAGGCGATCGACCCGGAATCCCGGCTCCTCCTGCGGGCGGTTGACGAGAAACGACAGCGCCGTCGTCTGACGCCCGAGTGTCGAGTCGTACGCGCTCAGCTTGATGTAGTAGTTCGGGAAGGCCTCGCGGCAGCGGTTCACTTCGTAGAGCGCCGCCGCGGCGTCGGAGATCTCGAACATCGGCAAGCCCCACATCTCCCAGTAGGAGTTGCGGGGATGCGGATCGTCGGTGAACTCAACCGCGATCGCCCACCCGTGGTCGATCGCGTACTGGAGCTGGGCCCGTATCTCCTCGTCGGTGAAATCGGGCAGATGCGAGAACGTTCCTTGGTTCAGTCGCACAGCAGGGGTTCCCTTCTCTCGTCGTTCCGCGCGCTCGCGGCTCTGCTTGTTCCGTGCCGCCGTGGGTCGTTCGTCGAGCTCACACCGACGGCGTGACGAGCACGTCGGGCGTATCGGTCGACTCGTAGTTGAAGCTGATGTCGCCCCACGTATCGAGCGCCACTTGCAGCGGGGCGCAGTGCCGGGCCGCGGCCCGCAGGATCTCCGGTCCCTCCACGACGATGTCCCGCCCTTCGTTTCGGGCCTTGATCATCGCTTCGAGAGCGACCCGGTTCGCACTGGCGCCGGCCGAGATGCCCATGGGATGGCCGATCGTGCCACCGCCGAACTGCAGGACGACGTCCTCGCCGAGGTAGTCCAGGAGCTGGTGCATCTGGCCGGCGTGGATCCCGCCCGACGCGACCGGCATGACCCCGGCCATCGAAGCCCAGTCCTGGTCGAAATAAAGCCCGCGGAGCAGGTTCGCGGGGACCTTGTCGAGACGAAGCGTGTCGTAATAGCCCTGGATCATGTTCGGGTCTCCCTCGAGCTTGCCGACGACCGTACCGGCGTGGATGTGGTCGACGCCGAGCAGGCGGCACCACTTCGCCAGCACCCGGAAGCTGACGCCATGGGTCTTCTGTCTGGTGTAGGTCCCGTGACCAGCGCGGTGGAGGTGGAGGAGCACACCGTTGCGGCGTGCCCAATGCGACATCGACGTGAGCGCGGTGTAGCCGACGGTCAGGTCGACCATGACGACGATGCTGCCGATCTCCTTGGCGAAGTCGGCGCGCTCGTACATGTCCTCCATCGTCCCGGCGGTCACGTTGAGGTAGTGGCCCTTGATCTCGCCGGTGGCCCCCTCGGCGCGGTTGACGGCCTCCATGCAGAACAGGAAACGGTCGCGCCAGCGCATGAACGGCTGCGAATTGATGTTCTCGTCGTCCTTGGTGAAGTCGAGCCCTCCGCGGAGCGCCTCGTATACCACGCGCCCGTAATTCCGCGCCGAAAGCCCGAGCTTCGGCTTGGTCGTGGCGCCGAGCAACGGACGGCCGAACTTGTTGAGATACTCGCGCTCCATCACGATGCCGTGCGGAGGCCCTTGGAAGGTCTTCACGTAGTGCGGGGGGATCCGCATGTCCTCCAGCCGGAGAGCCTTGAGAGCTTTGAAGCCGAATACGTTCCCGATGATCGACGAGGTGAGGTTGGCGATCGAGCCTTCCTCGAAGAGGTCGATGTCGTAGGCGATGTAGGCGATGTACTGCCCGTCGGTCGCCGGAACAGGGTCGACGCGGTAGCACTTGGCCTGGTAGTGGTCATAGGCCGTCAGGCGGTCGGTCCACACGACGGTCCAGGTCGCCGTGGAGGACTCGCCGGCCACGGCTGCCCCTGCCTCGATGGCGTCCACACCAGGCTGGGGCGTGATCCGGAAGGCCGCGAGGATGTCGCTGTCCTTGGGCACGTAGTCCGGAGCCCAATACCCCATTTGTGCATACGGGATCACACCGGCTCCCCAACGCTCCACTGGGGCGTCGGACGCCACGTCTCCTGCCATCGGAAACTCCTCTCGCTCTCTCCCTCCATCCTCGATCATTACTCATCGATTGTCTACGCGTTTTCTGGTGACTACTCATCAGTAAACTCTTATGTGTGACGCCAGCCCAACTCCGGGCCTTTCTCGCCGTCGCCGAGACCGGTTCGGTCCGAGCCGCAGCCGAGACGCTGGTCGTGAGTCAGCCTGCGGTCTCGGCCGTGCTCGCTTCGCTGCAACGCGAGCTCGGGGTCTCGCTCGTCGAGCGGGAGGGACGTGGGCTGCGAATCACCAAGTCCGGGATCGTTCTTGCCAACTACGCACGGCAGCTGCTCGGCCTCTTCGAAGAGGCCGCGAACGCAGCCAAGGCGGAGGCCGACCCGGAGGTCGGGACACTTCGGCTTGCAGCGGTGATCACCGCAGGGGAGAACGTCGTTCCGGCGGTACTGGCTACGTTTCGCAAAGAGTACCCCCGGGTCGACATCGGCCTCGAGGTGGGCAACCGGACGAGGATCTGGGAGCTGCTGGCCGGTCACCGTGTCGACCTCGCCATCGGCGGGCGGCCAGCACCCGGCTCGGGGCTCGTCACGCTCGCCGAACGGCCTCACGAGCTGGTCGTCGTGTCGGCCCCGGGAGAGTTCCCGCCCGGCACGAGGGGCCCGCGCACCGTCACGCCGGCTGAGCTCGGCAACCGGACCTGGCTCGTGCGCGAGTCCGGCTCGGGGACCCGGGCCACCGCCGACGAGCTTCTCGCCGAGCTCGGACTGACGCCGCCCCTTCTCACCGTTGGTTCGAACGGTGCGATCGCCGAGTCGGTGAGGGTCGGCCTCGGGGTCGCCCTCCTGTCACGTGACGCCGTTGCTCGCCAGCTCGAAGACGGGAGCCTCGAGGAGCTGCGGGCCGGCCCGCTGCCGCTTCGCCGTCAGTGGTGCATCGTCGGTCGGGAGGGCGAGGCGCTCCCGGCGACGGCAGCGCTGTTCCTCTCGCATGTGAGCGCACCGGGCATGCCCGGGGACACGACCCCTCGCCCGTGGCGGCGGACGGGGGAATCGGAGGCGGGCTCAGGCCACGACCAGGCAGCTGCTCGTGGCGGTGGCGACGATCTTGCCGCCGCCGTCGACGATCTCCGCAGCTGAGTAGGCGACCCGCCGGCCGGGCTTGGTCACCCGGCCCGTCGCTCGGAGCAGCCCGCTCGCGGTCGTCACGGGGCGGAGGTAGCTCACGTTGAGGTCGATCGAGATCACACCGACGCCCGCCTCGAGCGTGGTGTGGACCGCACAGGCGGCGACGGTGTCCGCCAGCGTGCACACGAGGCCACCGTGGATGACGCCGCTCGGGTTGTAGGCCGATTCGTCGGGCTCACACTCGAAGACCACTCGCCCGAGCTCGATCTCACAGATCCGCATGCCGATCAGGACCGCCATGGGCGGGGGCGGCAGCTCGCCGTCCCGGATGGCTCGAAGCAACTCGAGCCCGCTCAGCTCGAGACCCGCCGTGGCGGCGACCATCGGGTCGTGCCAAGTCACCGTCCTGCTCCTGGGCTCGCCCCAGCCGGGAGCGGTGCCACCCGGTTGCTCGGCCCGGGTCATCTGGTCTCCTCCAAGCCGAGGCACACCGAGGGTGCGCTCGGCGACGGGACCGACGGGCGCGAAACGGCCAGGCCGGCTACCGGGGCGCGGCCGGCGGCGGACAGGCTCCCGGGCGCCGCCTGGCGCGCCGTCACGCGAGACGGCCGCAACAGACTGCAGGCAGCTCCGGACAGGGCGACCATCCCCGCGGCGTACCACCAGAGGTGCCGGAAGTGGCTGAGCGCCGTGACCGGGCTATGAGGAGCGCCGAGGATGACGACGAGGAGCGCGATCCCCAGCGCGCCTCCGACCTGCCGGGCGGTCTGGTTCACCGCGCTGCCGACGGCGAAACGCTCAGCGTGCAGGCTCGACACGGCCGCAGCGCTCAAAACGGGGAACGTGAGCCCGATGCCGAGACCAGCGACCAGCGTTGCCGGCAGCCAGCCTTTCACGTAGTCGGGCCGGAGGCCGATCCGGGCCGCGTACCAGCACAGCGCTCCGGTGAAGAGAGACGTCCCGACCAGGAGCACGCTGCGGAATCCGATCCGGGAGGCCATCCGGCCGGCGGGCCCTGCGACCGCGGCCACCATCAAGGGGCCAGGAGTGACCGCGAGACCGGCGCGGAGGATGGAGTAGTGCCAGACCCCGGTGAGGAACAGGATGTTGCCGAGCAGCATGGCGAAGAAACCCATGGCGTAGAGCAGCGTCGCCGCGTTGGCGACGCTGAATGACCGCGCCGAGAAGAGGCTGAGGTCGAGCACAGGCTCGGGGTGGCGGGCTGAGCGGTGCAGGAAGGCCACGCCGAGGATCGTCGCGCCGGCGAAACAGGCGACGATGCGCCCGTCCGACCAGCCCCAGCTCGGACCCTCCGAAATGGCGAGGACCAGTGCCGCCAAGGCGGTGCTCGCGAGCACCACGCCCGGATAGTCGGGCCTCCCCCGTGTCCCCTTGGCGACCGACTCAGCCAGGACCTGTCGCCCCACGAGCCATGCGGCCACAGCAACGGGAAGGTTCATGTAGAAGGCCCAGCGCCATCCTGCCGTGGAGACGAGCACCGCGCCGAGCGAGGGCCCTGTCGCCACCGCCAGCGCACCGACCCCACCCCACAGCGCCACGACCTGGGAACGACGGTCGGCCGGAAAGGCGCCGAGTAGCAGGCTCAGCGACGCCGGCAATAGACAGGCCGCCCCAGCACCCTGGATCAGCCGACCGACCACAAGCAGGCTCACCGATGGAGCCAGCCCGCAAAGCGCCGAGCCCAGGCTGAAGACGGCGAGGCCGGCAAAGAACAGCTTGCGGCTCCCGAGGCGGTCCGCCGTACGGCCTGCAGTGACCAGGAGGGCCCCGAAGACGATGCTGTAGCCGGTGATCACCCACGCCAGCGATGCTCTCGGATCCTGAGGAAACGACCTCTGGATGGCCGGGAACGCGATGTTCACGATCGACAGGTCGAGGGAGGCCATGAAGGCTCCGGCCGCGGTCACCAGGAACACGGCGGAGCGGCACTCGCGGGCGGGCAGGACCGCTCCCCCCTCTGAGCTACTCAGTTCGGTCATGGAACGCACTCTAGGCTATTGCGTTTCATAATGCAACCCACTAAGGTGATGTCGTGGAACGGAAGAGCTTCGCCGGGATGGACTGCTCCGTCGCCCAGTGTCTGGAGGTCGTGGGCGAATGGTGGAGCATGCTCATCGTGAGGGACGCCTTCTTGGGCGTGACCCGTTTCGATGAGTTCCAACGGCGGCTCGGGATCTCCCGCAACATCCTCCAACAGCGCCTTGCCCGGCTCGTAGACGCGGGCGTACTGGAGCGTGTCCCCTACTCCGACCACCCTCCTCGTGACGACTACCGGCTCACCGACAAAGGACGAGACCTCTGGCCGGTCCTCACGACAATGCGCCAGTGGGGAGATCGCCACGCCGCTCCGTCGGGACCGCCGGTTCAGGTCGTGCACAAAGCGTGCGGATCGGTGTCCGAGGCCGTTCTCGTCTGCGGGTCGTGCGGCGAGGTTCTCGACCCACGCGACGTACGGGCCGTGCCGGGCCCGGGGCGTCGCGAAGTGGCTGCTCAGCGGCTCTCGCCGTAGGCGCGGCGGAGCCCGGCAAGCGCCTGGGCGTCGAGTTCATCGACTGACTCGGGGCCGATTCGCAGGTTGATGGCTTCATTGCCCCGCCCTGGCCGCATGGAGCCGGTCGTGTGGCTCACGACCTCGGCGAATGTCGTATGCGCCGACTATCCTCGTGTCGAAAGGTGTGCCGGGAAGACTGGTCGGCAACCAGAGGACCGACTCCATGACCGACTCTTTTCCGGTATCAGTTTCTCAAGAGCGCCTGCGGCGCGGCCGCGACGGGCGGCGACGGCTGCCCAGCTGGCGCTGGGAGGCGGTCCGCACGACGTTCTGGCTGGTGCCGACCATCCTCGTTGCCGTTGCCGTGCTGTTGTTCGTGGTGACGTTCGAGATCGACTGGGCGGCCTATCACGGGCACTTCACGCTGCCGTTCTGGATCCGGACGGAAAGCGCGGACGCTGGTCGCCAGGTGCTCATTGCCATCGCGGCCGCTGTGATCACCGTCATCGGCGTGGTCTTCTCGATCACGATCCTGGCCCTGACCTTGGCCTCGCAGCAGTTCGGTCCCCGCATGATGCGCAATTTCGTCCGGGACGTCGGCAATCAGGTCACCCTCGGCGTCTTCGTTGCCACTTTCGTCTACTCGATCCTGGCCCTCGGTTCGATCACCAGCCCACCTCGGGGTGCGTTCATCCCCCATCTCTCGATCGCCGTTGCCGAGGCGCTGCTCCTCGTGGACCTCGCGGTTCTCATCTACTTCATCCATCACATCTCGAAGTCCATCCAGCTGCCTGAGGTGATCGCCGGCATCGCTCGCGACCTCACGCGTGCCATCGACGCGGAGTTCCCTGTGCAAAGCAGCGATGCGAGTGGAACGGCACAAGTTGGCGATGGCCTGTCAGCAGCAGAGCTGCCCCAGCTGATCGGCGACCAGGGCGGCGTCGTCCCCGCCAATACGAGCGGCTACCTGCAATTCGTCGGGTACGCGCAACTGGTCGAGATCGCGGCTCGCGCCGACGCGGTCATCCGCCTTGTCCACCGGCCCGGCCATTTCGTCGCGGCTGGTTCCCCGCTCGCCACGGTATGGCCCCGCACCGCCGCGGGGCAGGTCGCCATGGAGCTCGCCAAGGCGCACGTGACCGGACCACACCGAACGCTCATGCAGGATCCGGTGTTCGCGATCGATCAGCTCGTCGAGATCGCCATCCGCGCGCTCTCACCGGCCGTCAACGACACCTTTACCGCGCTCACGTGCATCGATTGGCTGTCAGCCGGGCTGAGACGAGTCTCCGGCCGGACACTGGGCGAGGGTGTCTACCGGGACCGGAATGGTCGCGTGCGACTCATCGAATTCGATCCCTCGTACGAGCGGATGGTGAACCGGGCGTTCGACAAGGTCCGCCAAGCCGCGCGGGGAATGCCCGCGGTCATGATCCGCATGATGGACGCTCTGGCCTCCATTGTGGAGGAGACCACGTCGGCGGAGCAACGGCGCATTCTGGTGCGGCAGGCGGACATGATCCTTAAGAGCGCCGAGGAAACGGTTACGGAAGCGAACGACCGAGAGGACATCCACATGCGCTACCAGCGCACGCTGGAGAAGGCCTCCCTCGGAAGAGACGAACAGGGGGAGAGCAGATAAGGTGTCGAACCCGCGAGGAACGATGAGAACCGGGACACGCAGTCCGGCGCAAGCGTCCTTGCCACCGCGAACAGCGGTTCAACCTGGGTCGCCACGGATGACGAAGCTGAAGCTGCCGATCACGAGGATCGCTGTCGCCGCCGGAATCGGGCTGGGATCGCTCGTCGGGAGCGGCTCGGCGGTCGCCTCGGCCGCTTCGGTCGCCTCGGCCGCTTCGGTCGCGACGCAGGCGCGAGGCGACGTTGAAGGGGCCCCGAACGCCGTCGTGCCAGTGCCGGTGCCGGAAGTCCGGGTGAACCAGGCCGGCTACGTCCTTTCGAGTCCGAAGGTGGCCTTCGTGATGCTCGCCAAACCGGTGGGCACGGTCAAGTTCGTGATCTTGGACCAGCGCGGGACGGTCTTCTCGGGTCACTCGGGCGCCGATCTGGGAAGCTGGAACGCTCACTACAAGGCCGTCTACGAGCTCCAGTTCACCTCGCTCGACCGGGCGGGCCTGTACCGGTTGAAGACCGAGACGGGGCAGCCCGCTTTGTCACCGTGGTTCCGCGTTGCGACCGCCGCCTCCCTCTACCGCCAGCTGGTCCTCAACGCCGTGCGCTACTTCACCTCCGAGCGTGACGGAGCTGACGTCAAGCAAACCGTGCTCGACCGCATGCCGGCGAACCTGACCGATCTCGAGGCGTACGTCTATGCGGACCCGCTCTACGACGCCAACGACAACCTGTTAGGCACGCTCACGCAGATCGGCGGTCCGGTGAACGTCTCCGGTGGCTGGTTCGACGCCGGGGGTGGCTACGAGAAGTTCGCCTACACCGCCAGCTATGCCGACGGCCTCATGTTGATGGCGTCCCGTGACTTCCCGCAGACTTACCCGACGTTGCAAGCCGAGGCCTACTTCGGCCTGAGCTGGCTCAAGCAGCTCTGGAACTCCAAACGCAAGGTGCTCTACGTCCAGGTCGGGATCGGGAACGGTAACGCGAGCAACACCATCGAGGGCGACTACAACTTCTGGTGGCTCCCTCAGAGGGAGGACAACCTCGGAGCGAAGAAGAGCGATCCGGACTACTTCGTCGAGTACCGGCCGGTCTTCGAGGCCGCGGCGCCCGCGGAGCCGATCAGCCCTGACCTTGCAGGACGCTTCGCTGCCGACTTCGCCCTCGGAGCACAACTCGCGGCCCACGGTGATCCCAGCCAGGCCGCTCGGTTGCTGCAGGAAGCCCGTGACATCTACGCGATGGCGAAGACGACAGACGTCGGCCAGATCGTCACGACCTTCCCCCACGACTATTACCCGGGCACCGAGTGGAAGAGCGACATGGCGTGGGGCGCCGCCGAGATCGCTCTGGCCGACGAGGCGCTCGGCGTGAGCCGGTCGAGGCTCGAGGACGATCTCGAGGTCGCGGCGAAATGGGCACGGGCCTACATCGCCGAGGGTCATCCGGCCGGGAGCGACACGCTCAACCTCTACGACAACGGTGCTCTCGCCGAGGCTGAGCTGCTCCAGGCGATGAGCCAGACCTCTCTCACCCCGGTCATCGCCCGACAGTCTCTCCTCAACGATCTCGCCGCGCAGCTTGCGGTCGGCGAGAGTTGGGCCAAGGGGGATCCGTTTGCTCTCGGGACCGACCTCGGGCCGAGCGATGCGACACCTCATGCGTTCGGGCTCTACATCACCAACGCCCTCTACGAGAAGTACGGCGGGAACGGTGACTTCCAGGCCTTCGCCCAGCAGCAGATGAACTTTGCACTTGGTGCGAACGCCTGGGGAAGTTCCTTCGTCGTCGGCGCGGGCAAGACGTTCCCGAACTGCATGCAAAGCGAGATAGCGAACCTCGCCGGCTCGCTCGACGGCCGCGGCGACATTCAGCTCGGAGCCACGGTGGACGGTCCGAGCAGCCCTGCCAACTTCCAAGGCCTCGGCACCGTCAGCGGGATGCGGGCCTGCAGCGCAGGGAACTACGGCCCGTTCGACACTGCAAAGGCGGCCTATGAGGACAACGTCGTCAGCTGGCCTTCGGTGGAACCCGCCGACGACTACGCGGCTGCCTCTCTGTTCGCCTTCGCCTTGGCAGGAGGGGGCCTCGGCTAGGAGACTGCTGAAGTAGGGGCTTCGCTCAACTGGTCGTGGCCGAGCCGCCGTTGTTCGCGGGTCGATCGGTC
>Ga0209415_10011186_pt1 | contig 15144 bp, 13 predicted proteins | sample PeaSoiSIISIP2007_FD_187696 | JGI IMG/M metagenome (GOLD analysis project Ga0209415, IMG submission 187696) | Peat soil microbial communities from Weissenstadt, Germany - SII-SIP-2007 (SPAdes) (version 2) | ecosystem: Environmental > Terrestrial > Soil > Wetlands > Peat | place: Germany... | reverse complement strand
TGCCCGATGCGCCAAATGTGCTCGGCGAGACGATGACCCCGAGCTGCCAGTAGAAGCCGTCGTTTCCGGCGATCTGACCGACCATCTGCTGGCCGGGCTGGTGGCTGGCCGGGCCGCTCGTCACCGTTCGCCACCCGAGGTCAGCGAGTTCGGCCTTGTAGAAGCCGAGGACCGCGTCTTCGGACGCGTCCACCGAGAACTTGACCTCCTGGTCGAACGCACCGCCCTCGCCGGGATTGCTGCTGGACACCCGGACGGCCCCGCGCGGGAGTGTGATCGCGGCCAGGACGTTGGACGGCGGTTGGCCGCTCTTCTCGATCACCGACAACCCGGTTTGGGCGCTCATCGCGCGAAGCGACGACCCCTTCACCACCGTCGATCCCTTGGGTATCTTGGCGGGTTTCGTCGCGGTGTGGGTAAGGGCGGCCCCGACCGAGAACGCGATCAAGATGACCACCGCCAACCCCCCGACGATGAGGGCCGGCTTCATGGTGAAGTCCGACCGGGGAGGTTGCGGCGCTCGGCTGGGCTGGCTCGCCGCGTCGATCGAGCCGGTGGGCGCGGTCCCCTGCATCGCCGGGTCAGCCTACGGCCTACCCTGCCTGGTCCCGGGGCGGCCCCGACCAGCCGAAGTGGTCGATCGGTCCGTGGCCGCCGCCGAGTCGCCAGGTGGCCGCGCCGATGAGGGCCCGGTGCACGTAGTCCTTGGCCGCCCGCACCGCGTCCAACGTGGCCATCCCCAGGGCCAGGTTGGACGCGATCGCCGCCGACAGGGAGCACCCGGTGCCGTGGTCGTTGCCGGTGACCACGCGGTCACCCTCGAGCACGACCGGGCCACCGGGCCCGACGACCACGTCGGGCGACGGCGTCGTCGCACTCGCCGTGCCCGCGCCGACCGCCTGGGCCAGGTGGCCACCCTTGACTACCACCGTGTCCGCGCCGAGGGCGCGGAGCTCCTCGGCCGCGGCCACCATCGCCTCGACCGAGCCGAGGTCCTCCAGCAGCCGCCCGGTCAGCACCGCGGCCTCCCGCAGGTTGGGGGTGGCCACGATGGCCAGGGGGAGTAGCCGGGTGCGGTACGCGTCGACGCCCAGCTCGTCGACCAGCCGGTGCCCGGTGGACGACACGAGCACCGGATCGACGACCAGCCGTTCGAGCGCCCCCCGCTCGGCCAGCGCCGCCACCGCGTTGATCGTCGCCCCGCTGGCCAGCATGCCGGTCTTCACGGCCCGTGGCCGCAGGTCGTCGAGCACCGCCTGGACCTGCGCGAGCACGAACGCCGGGTCGATGGCCACGATCCCGGTGACGCCGCGGGTGTTCTGGGCGGTCACCGCGGTGATGGCGCTGGTGCCGAACACCCCGTGGGCGGCGAAGGTCTTGAGGTCGGCCTGGATGCCCGCCCCACCGCCGGAGTCCGAGCCGGCGATGGTGAGCGCGACCGTCGGGGTCATCGTCGGCCGGGCTCTCTCGCCGGCCCGGGGCGCAGAAGGCCGGGCGAGGGTCCGCCGGTAGTCTGGGATCTCATGGCGACCACGCCAAGGGACCCCCGAGCCGGCGACCCGTTCGTGGTGGCGGGCCGCACGTTCACCAGCCGCCTGTGGCTCGGCACCGGCGGGATGGCCAGCCTGGCGGCGTTGGACGCGGCCATCGTGGCATCGAGAACCGAGCTGACCACGGTGGCGGTGCGCCGGGTCGACGCGAGCGCACGGGGGTCGCTGCTCGACACGCTGCGGGCCCGGGGGGTGTTGATCCTTCCCAACACCGCCGGCTGCTTCACCGCGTCCGAGGCGGTCCTCACCGCCAAGCTGGCCCGCGAGGCCTTCGAGACGGACTGGGTCAAGCTCGAGGTCATCGGCGACGACCGTACCCTGCTGCCCGACGCAGTCGAACTGCTGAGCGCGGCCGAGCAATTGGTCGACGAGGGCTTCGTGGTGCTCCCGTACACCTCCGACGACCCGGTCCTGGCCCGACGCCTGGAGCAGGTCGGCTGCGCGGCCGTCATGCCACTCGGGTCGCCCATCGGCAGCGGGCTCGGCCTGCGCAACCCCCACAACCTGAGCCTGCTGCGCGAGGCGGTGGGGGTCCCGGTCGTCCTCGACGCCGGCGTCGGCACCGCATCGGACGCCGCGCTGGCCATGGAGCTCGGGTGCGACGCCGTCCTGGCGGCGTCGGGGATCAACCGGGCCGAGGACCCGGCCACCATGGCCACCGCCATCCGGCTGGGCGTGGAGGCCGGGCGGGCGGCCCGGCTGGCCGGGCGGATCCCGCCGCGCTACTACGCCGAGCCGTCCTCCCAGGTCGAGGGGCGTCCCGACCTGGCCATCCGCCAAGAGCCCGAGTAGGGCGAACCGGCGCGGTCAGCACCCCGGCCGCCGCGATGGCGGAATTTGGCGACCGTGATGTTAGGTTGCCCTAATATTTTGCGAATCGTCCCTGTTCCAGGCGGTGTTGGACGCACCGTCGGACGGGTGGTTCGGGCAAGGGGTCGGCGCCAGGTGACACGGTGAGCGGTGCGGTGTCGAGGTCGACTGCCCCCGCGGGCACTCGGCGGCCATGACCATCACCGAGCTGCGGCCCGCCGACCTCGGGCGGCCCGGAACGGCCCGGCGGTCCAAGACCCCCTTCGGCCTGACCACGACCACCGCCGTGGTGGTCACCCTGCTCGCCCTGCCGCTGGCGTTCCTCGTCCTCCAGGCGGTCCAGACCGGTTGGTCGAAGCTCCAACCGATCTTGTTCCGCCAGTTCACGCTCTCGCTGTTGTGGAACACGGTGCGCCTCACCGTGGTGGTGACCGCGTTGTGCGCGGTCGTCGGGACGCTGGCCGCATGGCTGGTCGAGCGGACCGACCTGCCCGGGCGGCGGATCTGGGCGGTGCTGCTCGTGCTGCCGATCGCGGTGCCCGACTTCGTGGTCAGCTTCGGGTGGGTGCGCCTGGCCCCGGGGCTGTCCGGGTTCCCCGGCGCGGTTCTCGTCATGACGTTCGCCGTCTACCCGTTCGTCTACCTGCCGGTGGCGGCCAGCCTGCGCCGGGCCGACCCGGCCGAGGAGGAGGTCGCCCGCAGCCTTGGTCTCGGGCCGGTCGCCACGTTCTGGCGGGTGACGGTCGGCCAGGTGCGCCTGGCCATCTTGGGCGGGAGCCTGATCGTCGCGTTGGTGCTCCTGGCCGAGTACGGGGCGTTCGAGATCCTGCGCTACCAGACCTTCACGACCGAGATCTACACCGAGTACCTGAACTTCGGCATCTCTACGGCCGGTGCCCTGTCGCTCGTCTTGGTCCTCTTGAGCCTGGCCGTGCTGGCGGCCGAGGGCGGGTCGCGCGGTGGCGGGCGGGTCGCCCGCAGCGCACCGATGGCCGCCCGGCCCCCGGTGCGCCACCGGCTGGGGAGGGCGACCCCGCTGGCGCTGGCCGGTTGCGCGGCGGTGGTCGCGCTCGCCCTCGGGGTGCCCTTCGGCGAGATCGTCTCGCTGCTCGCTCATGTGGGCCGCTCGAGCCTGCCCGGCGCGGTGTCGGTCGGCTCCGCGCTCTTCCACACCGTGCTCTACAGCGCCCCGGCGGGCCTGATCGCCACCGCCGGCGCAGTCCCGGTGGCGGTGCTCTCGCTGCGCCACCCGAGCCGGCTGTCACGGCTGTTCGAGAAGGGCTCCTACCTCATCTTGGGGCTCCCCGGCATCGTCATCGCGCTGGCGCTCGTGTACTTCACGGAACGGTACGCGGGGGGCAACCTCTACGAGAGCCCGGTGTTGCTGATCGCGGCCTATTCGCTGATGTTCTTCCCGCTGGCCCTGGTCTCGGTGCGCGCGTCGCTGGCCCAGTCGCCGGTCCGGCTCGAGGAGGTGGCCCACTCGCTGGGGCGCCGGCGCCTCGAGGTCCTGCGGCGGGTCACCCTGCCGCTGGTGGCGCCGGGATTGGCCGTCGGGTTCTGTCTCGTGTTCTTGGAGGCGATCACCGAGCTCACCGCGACGCTGGTCCTCATCCCGCCGAGCACCGAGACCCTGTCGACCCAGTTCTGGGCGTTCCAGACCAACGGCTACTACGGCCAGGCGGCGCTGTACGCGGCGGTGATGATCGCGCTGGCCGCGGTGCCCGGGTACGCGCTCGGCCGGTGGTTCGACCGCCTGCCGAGCGTCGGTTCGGCGACGTGAACGCGCTCGACGTCTTGGGCCTGGAGAAGCGCTTCGAGGCGCTCGAGGTGCTGCGCGGGATCGACCTGGCGGTTCGCGCGGGCTCGTTCACCGCGTTGCTCGGCCCGTCGGGCAGCGGCAAGACGACCGTGCTGCGGATCCTGGCCGGCTTCGAGCGGGCCGACCGGGGCACCGTCACGGTGGGGGGCACCGTGGTCGACGACGGGCACCGGGTTCTGGCGCCGGAGCGGCGCCGGGTCGGCTACGTCCCCCAGGAGGGCGCGCTGTTCCCCCACATGACGGTGGAGAAGAACGTCGGCTTCGGGCTGGGCCGCCGCCGCGATCGGGCGCGGGCGCGGGCCAGGGCGGAAGAGCTGCTCGAGATGGTGGGGCTCCCCGGGCTGGGCGCCCGCTACCCCCACCAGCTCTCGGGCGGCCAGCAGCAGCGGGTCGCGCTGGCCCGCGCGCTCGCGGTGTCCCCCGGGGTGATCCTCCTCGACGAGCCGTTCGCGTCGCTCGACGCGGAGATGCGGGCGGCGGTGCGGGCCGACGTCCTCGACGTGCTGCGCCGCGCCGGGACGACGACGCTCTTCGTCACCCACGACCAGGACGAGGCGCTGTCCTCGGCCGATCAGGTGGCGGTGCTGGTCGACGGACGGATCGCCCAGGCGTCCGGGCCCCGGGAGCTCTACGCCCGGCCGGCCTCGCCCGAGGTCGCACTGTTCCTCGGCGCGATGAACCTGGTCGGGGGAACCTTCGATGGCTCGAGCGTCCGCACCGACCTCGGGGTGCTCGACGTCGAGGTGGCCGGAGAGGGTCCGGCTCCGCCGCGCTCGGGCCCGGCGGTGGTCCTGGTCCGACCCGAGCAGCTCGAGGTGACCGACGACCCGTCCGGCTCGCCCCGCCAAGGCGAGATCGTCCGGGCCGAGTTCCTCGGCCACGACGTGGTGGTGTGGGTCAAGGCCGACGGCGGCGACTCGGCGGCGCCATTGGTGGCCCGGGTGGCCGGCAACCGCTCGCTGGTGGTGGGCGACCGGGTGGGGATGCGGGCGGAGGGCCCGGTGGTCGCCTGGGCCGGTCCGAGCGCCCAAACTTAGGCACTGGCTGGAAAAATACCGCCATGTAATTACCCCCATGTGATGCCGCTCGGCTAACCTGCTTCCCGGAGGAAGTAGGCGGAGGGAGGAGATCCGTGGCGGAGGACAGAGCAGTGCCGCGCGCCGCGGCCACGCCAAAGGCGGGCCGGTCGGTGCGGGGCATTCGTGTCGGCGGTGTCCCCCCGGGGCAGTCCGACTTGTTTGACGAGGGCTTCCGGGGGCCGCAGGTCTGTCAACTGGTAGGGATCTCCTACCGGCAACTCGACTATTGGGCCCGGACCGGGCTCCTGCGGCCCTCGCTGGCCGAGGCCAAGGGGAGCGGCACCAAGCGCCGCTACTCCTATCGCGACCTGCTCGAGCTGAAGGTCATCAAGCGCCTGCTCGACGCCGGCGTGTCGCTGCAGTCGGCCCGGCGGGCCGTCGGGTGCCTGCGGGAGGACCTGGGCGCGGACCTGGCGGCCTCCAACCTGGTGCTGAGCGACACGACCACCGTGCTGGCCCACACCGACGGCGAGCTGGTCGACCTGCTGGCCGGCGGTCAAGGAGTCTTTAACGTCGTACCGCTATTCGGGGTGGTGAACGAGCTGGCAGCCGACATTGTTCGAATCGAGCGTCCGACCTCAGGGCAGGTGGTCGACGGGGCCCGTCCGGCGCGAGCGGCCGGGGAGTGAGCGGGGCGGCCCCCGGCCGTACCGCCCACCATCCCTGCACCTCGCGCGCGGCGCTGGTCCGATTCGCCCATCCCTCCGAACGCCTGTTCGCGGCGCTGCTCGACGTCCACGAGATCGAGTGGGAGTACGAGCCGGTCGAGTTCGCGCTCGGGTGGGATGAGGGGGGGTTCCCCACCTCGGGGTTCCGTCCCGACTTCTGGCTGCCCGCCCAGGGGTATTTCGTCGAGCTGACCACGGCCGACCAGCGCCTGGTGACCCGCAAGAACGCCAAGATCCGCCGGCTCCGCCATCTCTATCCCGACGTCTCGCTGGTGATCGTCTACCAGCGGGACTTCCTGGCCCTGCTGGCCCGCAACGGGCTGGACCCCCACGGCCTGCGGGCCGCCTGAACACCGGGTCGCCCCGCCCGTCCGTTGTCGGACCGCCCCACCCCGCCCGCGCCCGCCCGTAGGCTGGGCTCGGTGAGGGAGCCCGAGTCCGCGGCACCGAAGCGCTCGGCCCTCTTCGACCTGCACGTCGACCTCGGGGCCAAGCTCGTCGCGTTCGGTGGCTGGGAGATGCCGCTCTCGTACCCTGCCGGGACGATCGCCGAGCATCGGGCGTGCCGGAGCGGCGCGGCGATGTTCGACGTCAGCCATCTCGGCACGGTCCGGGTGGAGGGCCCCGACGCGTTCGCGGTGCTCCAGCGGACCCTCACCAACGACCTCTCGGCGATCGGACCCGGCCGGGCCCAATACACCCACCTGTTGGAGCACGACGGATCGGTCCTCGACGACATGATCGTCTGGTGGGTCGCCCCGGAGCGCTTCGACGTGATGCCGAACGCGTCCAACACCGATCCGGTCCGAAGCGTCCTGCCCGGCGTCGACGTCACCGCAGAGCGGGCGGTGATCGCGTTGCAGGGACCGACCGCGCGCGCTTTGCTGGCCGGCGTCTGGCCCGATGCGGCGGCGGTCGGGCGCTTCTGTGTCGCCGAGGTCGACTGGCGCGGCCACGCGGTGGCGGTGGCCGGGACCGGGTACACCGGCGAGGACGGCGTCGAATGCGCGGTGCCGGTCGAGGTCGCGGGGTCGTTGTGGCGGGCGCTCCTCGGGGCCGGGGCGACGCCGGCCGGGTTGGGCGCGCGCGACACGCTGCGCCTCGAGGCCGGACTGCCGCTGCACGGCCACGAGCTCGGGCCCGGCATCACCCCCCTGCAGGCGGGGCTCTCGTGGGTGGTCGGTTGGGACAAGGAGGAATTCTGCGGGCGCGACGCGCTGTTGGCCGAGCGGACCGCCGGGGTGCGGCGGAAGCTACGGGGACTGGTGACCGACGGGCGCCAACCGCCGCGTGGCGGAGCGGCGGTCCTCGGTGACGGCGGTTGGATCGGTGAGGTGACCAGCGGCAACTTCTCGCCGATGCTCGAGGTGGGGATCGCCTTGGCGCTCATCGACGCCGACGCAGGGGTCAAGATGGGCGATCCCGTCGCGATCGACCAGCGGGGTCGGGAGCTGCCGGCCCGGCTGCACAAGCTCCCCTTCTGGACGAGAGAGAAGCGCTGAGGTGCCCGACTACCTCCCTCACACCGACGAGGAGATCGCCGAGATGCTGGCGTTCCTCGGCCTCTCCTCGCTCGACGAGCTGTTCGACGCGGTCCCGGCGGCGCTGCGGATCGCCGGCGGGTTGCGGCTCGCCCCCGGCATCCCCGAACCCGACGTGCTGGCCCGGGCCCGGGGGCGGGCCGAGGCGAACCGGGGGCGGGCCGACCGGTTGGTCTGCTTCGCCGGTGCCGGTGCCTACGACCACGAGGTACCCCCGGTGGTCCGGGCGCTCGCCGGGCGCTCCGAGTTCGTGACCGCCTACACCCCGTACCAGGCCGAGGTGGCCCAGGGGGGGTTGCAGGCCATCTTCGAGTTCCAGACGATGGTGAGCCGGCTGTTCGGCCTGCCGATCGCCAACGCCTCCCTCTACGACGGGGCCAGCGCGGTGGTCGAGGCGGTGAACCTCGGGGTCGGGTCGACCGGACGGCCCGGCGTCCTCGTCTCGGCGGGGGTCCACCCGCACTGGCGGGCCGTGCTGGCCACCTTCGCCGCCGGGACCGGCCATCGGTTGGTCGAGGTCCCGTTGGAGGAGGGCCGGACCCGCTGGGACAAGGTGGCGGGCGAGGACGACATCGGGGTGGTGGTGGTCGGCTACCCGAACTACCTCGGTTGCCTGGAGGACCTGGCCGAGGTGAGGGAGCTGTGCGACCAGCGCGGCGCGGTCATGGCCGTCGCCGCCGACCCGGTGGCGGCCGGCGTGCTGCGCAGCCCTGGGGAGTGGGGCGCCGACGTGGCGGTCGGGGAGGGCCAGCCATTCGGGACCCCTCTCTCCTTCGGCGGCCCCTACCTGGGCCTGTTCGCGTGCAGCACCGCCCACGTGCGCCGGCTGCCCGGGCGCCTGGTCGGCCAGACGCTCGATGGGGACGGCCGGCTCGCCTACGTGACCACGCTGCGGGCGCGCGAGCAGGACATCCGGCGGGAGAAGGCGACGTCGAACGTCTGCACCAACCAGACCCTCATGGCGCTGACCGCGGCGATCCAGTTGGGCTGGCTCGGCACCACCGGCCTGGCCGAGGTGGCCACCCGGTGCGCCCGGGGGTCCCGCTACTGCCGCCAGGCGCTGGTCGGGCTGGGCGGGGTGGAGCCGCTGACCGGGCCGACGGCCACCTTCCGGGAGTTCGCGGTGCGCCTCCCGCTGCCCGCCCGGGTGGCCGTCGAGCGGCTGGCCGACGAGGGCTTCCTGGCCGGCGTCGCCCTCGAGGACCTGGTGGGGGAGGGGGGCGACGGGTCGGTGAGCGAGGACGGGGCGACCCACGGCCTCTTGGTGGCGGTGACCGAGCGCCGGAGCCGCGATGAGATCGACCGGTTTGTGGCCGCGCTGGACAAGGCGGTCCGGTGAGCGGATCGGCCGCCGGCGGCCGCGCGTCGAGCGCCCCGCTCATGGGGCGCGACACCGAGCCGACCATCTTCGAGCTGTCGCGGTCGGGCCGGGCCAGCTGGCAGCTGCCGACGACCGGCATCCCGGCGACCCCGCTCGCCGAGCTGGTTCCCGCCGAGCACCGCCGGGACACCCCCGTCGCGCTGGCCGAGGTCTCAGAGCGCGACCTGGTCGGGCACTTCACCCGGCTCAGCCATCGCCAGTACTCGGTCGATCTGGGGGCCTACCCGCTCGGGTCGTGCACGATGAAGTACAACCCCAAGGTCTGCGATGCCGTGGCCGCGCTGAGTGGGCTCGAGGCGGTGCACCCGGGGGCACCCGCGGCGCTGGTGCAGGGCTGGCTGGCCACCCTGGTCGAGCTCGAAGAGGTGTTGTGCGAGCTGAGCGGCATGGCCGCCGCGACGCTGCAACCGGCCGCCGGCGCGGCGGGCGAGCTGACCGGGCTCCTCCTCATGCGCGCCTACGACGCCGCGCGCGGCGAGCAACGGCACCGGGTGATCATCCCGGACTCGGCGCACGGCACCAACCCGGCCTCGGTCACCCTGGGCGGCTACCAGGTCACGACGATAGAGAGCGACGCCCGGGGCTGCGTCGACGTGGGCTCGCTGCGCGACGTCCTCGACACCGACGTGGCCGGGATGATGCTCACCAACCCCAACACGCTCGGGCTCTTCGAGGAGGACATCGTCGAGATCGCGGCGGCGGTGCACGAGGTGGGCGGCCTCATGTACTACGACGGCGCCAACCTCAACGCGATCCTGGGCGTGGTGCGCCCCGGTGACATGGGGTTCGACATCGTGCACCTGAACCTGCACAAGACCTTTGCCACGCCCCATGGCGGGGGCGGTCCGGGGGCGGGCCCGGTGGCGGTGGCGGCGCACCTGGCCGAGTTCCTCCCCGGCCCGCGGCCGGTCAAGCTGGCCGACGCAGGAGGCCCCAAGGGCGACCAGTCGCCCCGCTACGGGTGGGAGACCCCGGCCCGTTCGATCGGCCGGGTCCACGGCTGGCACGGCAACGCATTGGTGCTGGCCCGCGCGCTTGCCTACATCGAGGTCCACGGGCGCGACGGGCTGCTCCGGGTGGCCGAGCGGGCGGTGCTCAACGCCAACTGGATCCGCCAGCGGCTCTCGGGCACCTTCACCGTCCCCTTCGACCGCCCTTGCATGCACGAGGTGGTGTTCTCCGCCTCGGCGCTGCGCAAGCGCACCGGCGCGACGGCCCTCGACGTGGCCAAGGGGCTCATCGAGGAGGGGTTCCACCCGCCGACGGTTGCGTTCCCCCTCATCGTCGACGATGCGCTGATGGTCGAGCCGACCGAGACGGAGAGCTACCAGACCCTCGTCGCGCTGGCCGAGGCCTTGGAGCGGGTCGCGATCAGGGCCGAGCAGGGGCTGTTGACCGAGAGCCCCCGCACGACCCCGGTGCGGCGGGTCGACGAGGCGCGCGCGGCACGCACCCTCATCCCGACGTTCGACGCCCGGCGCTGAGCCGGATCAGTCGAGCAGGTCGGGCTGGGCGGCGACGATGCGGTCGAGCAGCGGCTTGAAGTTGAACCTGCCGGCGGCCGGCCCGCCGACCTGGGAGTGGGTCAGTGCGGCCTGCTCGGGGTCGATGTGCACCGTCTGGCCGGCCGCCGACGCGAGCAGCTGGGCCTGGCACGACCGCTCCATGGTGATGAACCACCACGCGGCCTCCTCCACGCTCTGGCCGACGGTCAGCAGGCCGTGGTTGCGCAGGATGACCGCCTTGTTCTCGCCGAGCGCGTGGGCGATCCGCTTCCCCTCTTCGGTGTCGATGACCACCCCGGTGTAGTCGTCGAACAGCGAGTGGTCCTCGTAGAAGGCGCACACGTCCTGGGTGATCGGCTCGAGCAGCCGGCCGAGGGCCGACCAGGCCTTCCCGTGGACCGAATGGCTGTGGGCGGCCGCGACCACGTCGGGCCGGGCCGCGTGGACCTGGGAGTGGATGGCGAAGGCGGCCCGGTTGACCGGCTTGTCGCCGTAGATGACCTTGCCCGAAGAGTCGACCTGGATGAGGTCGGAGACCGAGATGTGGCCGAAGTGCATGGCGAACGGGTTCACCCAGAAGGTCTCGGGGTCCTCGGGGTCCCGGGCCGTGATGTGGCCGGCCACGCCCTCCTCGAAACCGAACAGCGAGAACAGCCTCAGGGCGGCGGCCAGGCGCTGCTGGCGGTAGAGGCGCTCCTCGGCCGGGTCGTCGTAGGTGCCCGTCGGGGAAGGGGGGAGAAGGGTAGGCATGAGGCACTCCTCGAGGTCGCGGCGAGGGAACCAGCTTACGGTCGAACGGCCCGGCCGCGCCGAGTGGGGGTTTGTCAGCCGGCCACCGAGCGCCGGCCGGCCCCGGCCTATGTTTGGGACCGAGTCGGTCGAAGAACGGTGGCGCCAGATCGTGACGAGTCCCAAGTCAAAGCCGCTTGTCTACATCGCCGGGCCCTATACCAACCCGGATCCGGTGTTGAACACCCGGTCGGCGCTCGTCCTGGCCACCGAGCTCTACGAGGGGGGCCAAATCATTCCCCTCGTCCCTCACCTGACCCTGCTATGGAACCTGGTGGTGCCGAGGCCGATCGAGTTCTGGTACGCGTACGACCTCGAGCTCTTGCGCCGGTGTGACGCGCTGTTCCGGATGCCCGGTGAGAGTACGGGGGCGTCGGTCGAGGAGGAGGAGGCGCGCCGGCTCGACATGCCGGTGTTCACCGATCGAGGGGCCCTACTGGCTTGGGCTGTCCACTTTCCAAAAGACGGCCTCGAACAGCTTCGTGCGTAGGGCCGTCTTCTTGCCACGCCTCTTGTCACGCTCGAAGCCCTGAAGGACTCGGTATCCGTAGAGCAATACAACGAAGACGATGTCGGCGACAATGACGGCAGCGTTCGAGCCCGGGTGCCAGGCGAATACCACAATCGCCGAATAGGCGCTGAACACGAACAGCGCCATAAGGCCTCTAACCAGATGCAATCTTGCATCGTCCGCGTGCGTCGGGTCCTTCTTTCGCGTTTCGTCGGTTAACGCCAATCCGACCTGCTCCAAGTCCCAAAGCGTGTAGAGCGCAAAGATCACGACGATCGTGATGGCTTCGGGTCGGATCGAAAGTATGTGATGCGCCTCTGCTGCGATCTTCTGGGTATGTTGCACCTCTTTTGCGAAGGCCAGGTAGACGGCGACAATGACGACGTCGACAAACAGCTGAGTAAGGGGAAAGAATTCGAATGACGCGGGACGAGGAGAGTGCTTCTTTGAGACGTGGTATCCAATCCAACTGAACACCACGATCATGAGAGCCAAGACCAGGTTGGCCCAGGTCGCGTATTCGTGTCGGGTCACCCCAACAAATTCCATGAAGATCTGTGCGACCACGAGACCGAACAAGATGTCGATGAAGTCGACACTGACGCTATCGGTGTCATCCTTTGGGCCAGCTTGTTTAGTCACGTTGGGAGCGGATCCCGGGGGCGGTGTATCAACCATCCATGGCCTCCAACTCGAAGCGCTTCGGAGCAGTCGGCGAGCGCCGCCGTCGACAATGTGCGACGAGTTTCACGGGTTGGTCTTGGCGCCCGGAGCGTCCGCTATGGAACCCGGTCCCCGGGCACAGATACGGCTCACAAACTGGAGAGTACCGCCGACCATCCGGCGCCGCTGGGAGAGCAAATTCGAGCGGCGTATGTGATGATGGAGGCCCGAGGGGGTTGTGCTATTGCACCGTTCCAGCTCGATACCGGAGCCGCTCCAATAGACGCATCAGACTCCCATTGTCGGCTTGTGTGATGTCGGCAAGAAGCACCCGACCAGGCCTTTCTCCGCCGTATTGTGAGCAGACAGGAGCGTGGTGATGGAAGATCAGACTCGGGATGGCGGAGTCCAACCGGTGCCGGCTCCCGCACCAGCAGCTCCGGCCCAACCACCGGCACCCGCACCGCCCGTCTCGTATGTGGTCCCGGCTCACGGGCAGCGAAACTTCAAGTGGCGATGGGGGTTCGCGACCGTGTTCGGCGCGGGGGCGGTGGCGTTCTGCGCCTGGGCCCTGGCGACCAACACCTACACGATCGGCAATCGAACCGTTGCCGCCTTCGGCGCGCTGTTGGCCACGACGGCGTTGGCGGCCGTCGGGAACGCCGTGCTGCTGTCCTACCAAGAGAAGGTGCGGCCAACCGTCACGAACTTGAGTTTTCGCCAGCGAGGACTGAAGGCGGCATGCATGGGTGTCGACGGGCGAGCGTCGACGAGCAAGACGGGGATCGTCGTGTGGACTGGCGCAGTCGTGACAGCACTCGTCTACCTGTTGCTCTTGAGCAGGACGGTTGCGGGTGCGGGCCTGTTCCTCGGGGCGGTCAATCAGAACTGGCGACCCGAATACCTGGTGCTGCTCGGACTGCCGGCCGCAGCGGCCACGGTGGCCGCCGCGGCAGTCAAGAACAGCAACAAGGGCAAGGGCCCGAAACTGGTTTCTCACGGAAAGCCTCGCCCGGGTGTCTACGTTCGCACGACCCTGCCCGACAACGTCTTCGGGTTGTCCAAGGGATTGGCCGAGCTGATCACCGACGACAACGGGATCATCGCGTGGGCGGATTTTCAATATGTCGCATTCAACCTCGTGACTCTCGTCTACTTCATCTCCCAGGTGCTCTCCTCACCGAAGAACGGGCTCCCGGCGATTCCGGCCGCTCTGCTCACACTCATGGGCGTGTCAGCGACGACCTACACGGCCAACAAGACGGTCGAGACGCATCCAAGCGGAAAAGCAACCTCCAAGAAGAAGACCGGTGCGCCTAAGGGTCCAGCAAGCCCGAGTCCCAGTCCAAGCCCGAGTCCCAGTCCAAGCCCGAGTCCCAGTCCAAGTCCGCGTCCAAGTCCCTAGAGCTTCACGCAGGCGTAGCGGGCGAGGTTCGCCGGCGATCGATCTCGGAGTCAAGGAGCCTCCGCGCCATCCATTTGTGATCATCCCGGCCGACCTCGGTCGCTTCACGCGCCCGGGGGCGAATTCTTGACCCCGGGGGGGCCAAAGTCGAACGAAATGTGCCCGGGCCGTTCGGGCCCGGCGCCGGTTTGCTAGAGAGGGTGACCACGGCCGAGGGGGTGGGTGCGCGTTGGTGCAAGCAGCGGAGTCGCGGGATCTGAACCACAACGGGACGATGGAGCCCTACGAGGACCCCACCCGGCCGGTGGCCGAGCGGGTCGAGGACCTGCTCGGGCGGATGACGCTCGAAGAGAAGGCGGGCCTGCTCTTCCACAGCATCCTCATCCCGGGTCCAAACGGGTCGGTGACCGAGGGCCCGACCGGTATGCGGGCCCAGGAGCCGGCCACCGCCTACATCTCGGACCGGCTCATGAGCCACTTCAACCTGGCCGGGGTCATGACTCCCCGAGCCCACGCGGAGTGGCAAAACCGCGTCCAGGAGCTGGCCGCCAACACGCGGTTGGGCATCCCGGTCACCTTGTCGAGCGACCCCCGGCACGGGTTCGCCAACCTCGGAGCCGCGTTCGCCGCCCGGGCGTTCTCCCAGTGGCCCGAGGCGATCGGGTTCGGGGCGATCGGTGACGAGGACCTGGCGGAGCAGTTCGGCGACGCCGTCCGGCGCGAGTACCTGGCCGTCGGGTTGCGGGTCGCGCTGCACCCGCAGGCCGATCTGGCCACCGAGCCGAGATGGGCCCGGATCGCCGGAACCTTCGGCGAGGATGCCGGGCTGGCCAGCCGGCTGGTAGCCGCGTACATCCGGGGGCTCAGGGGAGGGGAGCGCTTGGGGCCCACCAGCGTGGCCGCGATGGTGAAGCACTTCCCGGGCGGCGGGCCGCAGCTCGACGGGGAGGACCCGCACTTCGCCTACGGGCGCGAGCAGGTCTACCCGGGCGACCACTTCGATTACCACCTCCGCCCGTTCGAAGCAGCCCTCGACGCCGGCGTCACCCAGGTGATGCCGTATTACGGCATGCCGATCGGCACGGAGCACGAGGAGGTGGGGTTCGGCTTCAACCGGGGGATCATCACCGGGCTCCTGCGCGAGAAGTACGGGTTCGACGGCATCGTCTGCACGGACTGGGCGCTCGTCACCGACCACACGGTGTTCGGCGAGCCGTACCCGGGGCGCGCATGGGGCGTGGAACATCTCTCCCGAGAGGACCGCGTGTTGCGGATCTTCGAAGCCGGTTGCGACCAGCTGGGCGGGGAGGCCTGCCCCGAGATCGTCGTCGGGTTGGTGAAGTCTGGCCGTCTCACCGAGGACCGGGTCGACGTCTCGGTGCGCCGGGTGTTGCGCGAGAAGTTCGTCCTCGGCCTCTTA
>Ga0209415_10011185_pt1 | contig 15145 bp, 17 predicted proteins | sample PeaSoiSIISIP2007_FD_187696 | JGI IMG/M metagenome (GOLD analysis project Ga0209415, IMG submission 187696) | Peat soil microbial communities from Weissenstadt, Germany - SII-SIP-2007 (SPAdes) (version 2) | ecosystem: Environmental > Terrestrial > Soil > Wetlands > Peat | place: Germany... | reverse complement strand
CAAACTCGCCACCGCTCGCATCCCCAAAGAAAATCGCAATCAGTGCAGAGTTTTTCAGCAGCCTGCTAATTCAAAATTGTAGAGCCTGATTCACCGCTCGCATCGATTCGATACGAGCGGATCAGGCTCTAGGGCGCCGGCACCGCCGGCATGAGCGCCGAGCCCGGCGGTTGGCTCGCGAGCTCCATCTGGCTGAGCAGCGCCCGCAGCTGCGCAATCTTCTGTGCGAACGCGCCGCTTCCCGCCGCTTGGTCGTTGGGCGGCGACCGGCCTATCAACCGCCCGAAGGTTTCGCCCACGGTCTCGGCCCGCGGATAGAGCTTCAGGGTCACGTCCTGGTCGTCCCGGATTTTCGCGGCCTGCTTCGCCAGACGAAGCGCGGTGCTGAAGCCGCCGAGCTCGTCGACGAGCCCATGCGCCCTGGCGTCCTCGCCGGTCCAGACACGGCCTTTGGCCACGCTCTCGACCGCGTCCTGGCCGAGTTTCCGGCCTCGGGCGACTCGGTCCTTGAAGGTGTCATAGGCTCCATCGAGAAAAGCCTCGAAGCGCTGCCGCTCGGCCGGCGAGAAATCCTTAAGGGTGCTGAACATGTCGACATTGGCGCCCTCGCTCGCCGTGTCCCAGCTGACGCCGATCTTGTCCCAAAGTCCGCTCAAGACGAACTTGCCCGCCAGCACCCCGATCGAGCCCGTGAGCGTCGCGGGCTCTGCGACGATCTTGTCGGCCGGTGCCGCGACGTAGTAGCCGCCGGACCCGGCGACCGCGCCCATGCTGACGACGACCGGCTTGCCGCTTTCGTGGGCTCGCAGCACCGCGCGCCAGATGGTCTCGGAGGCGACCGCCGATCCGCCGGGGCTGTCGACCCGGAACAGGATGGCCTTCACATCGCCGTCGCGCGCGGCCTTGTCGAAGGCGCGCGACACCGTGTCGGCGCCCATGAGCCCCGACGCTGAGAACGGGTTCGGCGTACTGGCGCCCCGCTGGATCAAGCCGGTGCCGTAGATCAAGGCGATTGTAGGGCCCTTCTGGTGCGGCCGACCGGCACGGTCGAGGTAGTTGAGCGCGGTCGCCAGCGCCGCCCCCGCGCCGGCGCGCGCCTTGGCCGCCGCCTCCGCCTCGTCGCGGTAGCCCACGTGGTCGATCAGATGCGCCTGCAGTGCCTCCTCAGGGAGCAGCAACCCGCGGTCGACCAGCGCGCGCACCTGCGTTTCCTCGAGCTTCCGATCGTGGGCAATTCCGCGCACGATCTGGCCGAAGACCGAGTTCAGGATCGCCTCGGTCTCCTCGCGGTGCGGCGGCGTCATCTGCCGCTCGGTGATCATGTTCATCGCGGTCTTGTATTCCTCGCGATGATCGAAGCTCGGCACGATGCCAAGCTTGTCGAGGAGACCGCGAAAGAAGGGCGCCTCCGTTCTCAGTCCCGAGAGCCCGACGATGCCTTGAGGCTGGAGCCAGATCTCGTCGAATCCGGCGGCGAGATAGTAGGCGTGGGTACCGGCTCCGAACTCGCCGATCGTGTCGGCATACGCGATGGCGAACTTGCCCTTGGCGCGGAACGCGGCGATCGCGTCTCGGACCTCCTGAGCCTGAGCCGTCGGAATGTCGTCGCCGCCGACGCGCGCGAACACGCCTTTCACTTTCGGATCGTCCCCGGCGCCCTCGATGGCGTCGAGCATGTCGCGCAGCGTGGGCTTCGACTCCCCGAGCAGCGCGGCCAGGCCCTCGCGCGGCGCTACGTCCGAAAGGCCTTCGGTCAGGTCCAAGCCGAGCACGGTGCCCTCGGCGACTGGGACGGATGCGGAGGAGCCCCATATGGCCAGGGCTACGAGGGCAACAACGATGACGCTGACGAAGATGCCGATGACGGCGAAGAATCCCACGATGAAGCGGCGCATGGCGGAGCTCCCGATCAGCGGTCGAGGCGGTGGTATTCCCGGTTCGGCATCATGTCGAGGGCGAAGGCCATCCGGTTCGAGAGGTTGAAGAACGCGACGACATCGGCGAGATCGAAAATCTCGGCGTCGTCGAGGCCGGCGGCGCGCAGGGCCGCCCGGTCCGGCTCCTCGACCTGATGCGGCGTTACGGTGAGCTTCCAGGCGAAATCGAGCATGGCGCGCTGGCGCGGGCTCAGCTTCGCCACGCGGTAATTGAGCGCCATCATCTCGCCGAGCTCGGCGTCGCCGGAGAGCCGCCGAACCGCCTGGCCGTGGGCGACGAGGCAGTAGTAGCAACGGTTGGCGGACGAGACTACGACCGCCACCATCTCGCGCTCGAGCTTGCTCAGCTTGGAGTCGCCGAGCATGAGCTCATTGTACATGGTCATGAAATTGCGCAGCTTCTGCGGATGGAAGCTGTAGGCGCGCAGCACATTCGGCACGAGGCCAAGCTTCTCCATGCATTTCTGGTAGACCGCCTGGATGTCCGCATCGAGCCGCGCGGGCTCCGGCACCGGAAGGGCGGAGATGTGGTCGGGTTGGGGCATGGGGGCTCCGTTGCGGCAGTTAAGCCGCTTTCGAGGGGCGAATGCGGGCTCGGATTTCGCGTCCGTGTTCGCTCTCCGCCACTTCTAGATCATAGAGAAGCTGCAGATTGAGCCAGAACCGCGCTTCGTTGCCAAAATACCGCGCGAGACGAAGCGCCGTGTCGGCGGAGATACCGCGCTTTCCATTCAGGATGTCCGTAATGCGGCCGGACGGAACACCCAGATCCAGAGCCAATTGATTGGCGCTCAGTCCACGCGCATCGATCTCCTCCTTCAAGACTTCGCCGGGGTGTATGGCCATCGGATCAGCCTCGGTGATCGGCGACAATCTCGACATCCTACGCGTCTCCGTTACGAAATACGAAGCAGATGCGCCGGGGTCCGTTGACCGACGCGGCCCACTGCTCACGCCTCCGAGCCTTGAGCTTGTGGAGGCCAACGGTCTCGAGTTGGGCCAGACCTTCAAGCGTCACTGCCGCGTCCAAAGCCCGCAAGCGCAGTCTCGCCTTCGCGTGGTCGAGCGAGGCAAAAGCCCGCACGCGCTCGCTGCGATAAATCCTTTCGCTCGCCAAGTTTTTCCAGCTTCGGATCAAGTACAAGCCAGGTGAAGTCATGGATCTCAGTTTGAGTTCCTAATCCGATCCTCAGCGCGTCGCCTGGGCCGCGGTTGCGGGATCGCTGCGTTCGACGTGGTAGGCCTTTGACGTGATCAGCCAGTCGCCGTCGATCCGGTGATAGGTCAGATAGTCCACGAAGACGACGGCATTGATCCGGACCCGCACCTTCACGAGCGCTTGCGTGGCGGACGCGAAATCCACCAGCAGGATCTCTTCTTCGCGCGGAGCGTTCAGCGACTTCGGCGACGGCCGGCCGGCGAGGATCTCCTTGTATTGCGGGGCCGGCCACATCGATATCTGGCCCTCGCGGAATCCATGAAGTTGGGCGGTCGAGCGAAAGACGCGATCGAACCGCGCTGTATCGCCGTCGTACATGAGGTCGAAATACCGTTGCACGGCTTGGGTCAGATCCTGGATGCCGGGACGGTCGATCATGTGTGCTCCTTTGAATTATGGGCAATTCGCTCGGTAAGACCATCGAAGGCAATGTATGCAGAGACAATCGCGCGAGCGCGACCAAGTGACGTTCGCCGCACCCTTGATTGATCAAGCTGCGCAGCGCAGGAAGGATTTCTTCGTTTCGCAGATCGATCATGCCATCTGAGCCGGTCCAGCTGCTACCTCATCGCCGAGCCGACGGCTCCCCCGTCACGCGCACTGTGCCTTATGACGCAGCAGGTGATCCGCTAGCACAACAGCCATCATCGCCTCGCCCACGGGCGTTGCGCGGATGCCGACGCAGGGATCGTGCCGGCCCTTGGTGGAGATCTCGGTGTCGTGGCCGTGGATGTCGACGGTGCGGCGGGGCGTCAGGATCGAGCTCGTGGGCTTGACCGCGAAGCGCGCGACGATGTCCTGGCCGGTGGAGATGCCGCCCAAGATCCCGCCGGCGTTGTTGGAAAGGAACGTGACGCGGCCGTCCTGCATGCGCATCTCGTCCGCGTTCTCCTCGCCCGAGAGCGCCGCCGCCGCGAAGCCGGCGCCGATCTCCACGGCCTTGACGGCATTGATGGTCATGAGCGCGCGGGCGAGATCGCCGTCGAGCTTGTCGTAGATCGGCTCGCCGAGACCGACGGGAATGCCGCTCGCAACCACCTCGATCACGGCGCCCGCCGACGAGCCCTGCTTGCGAACCTCGTCGAGATAACCCTCCCAGGCCTGGGCCGCCTGCCGATCGGGGCACCAGAAGGGATTATCCTCGACCGCGGCCCAGTCCCAGCGCGCGCGGTCGATCTTGTGCGGGCCGATCTGGATCACCGCGCCGCGGATCGTAACGCCGGCGCCAAGGATCTTGCGGGCGATCGCGCCGGCGGCAACTCGGCTCGCGGTCTCGCGGGCGGACGCGCGGCCGCCGCCGCGGTAGTCGCGGATGCCGTATTTGGCCCAGTAGGTGTAGTCCGCGTGGCCTGGCCGGAAGCGGTCCTTGGTCTCGTCGTAGTCCTTTGACCGCGCGTCGACGTTCTCGATCATCAGCTGGATTGGCGTGCCCGTGGTTTGGCCCTCGAACACGCCCGAGAGGATCTTCACCTGGTCGGGCTCGCGGCGCTGGGTGGTGAAGCGCGACTGGCCGGGCTTGCGGCGGTGGAGCCAATGCTGGATGTCGGGCTCGGCCAGCGGAATGCGCGGGGGCACGCCGTCGACCACCGCGCCGATGGCGGGACCGTGGCTCTCACCCCAGGTGGTGAAGCGGAAGAGCGTGCCGAAGCTGTTGCCCGCCAAGCGCGCCTCGCTAGACGACGGAGATATCGGGCGCGTCGACCGCCTTCATGCCGACCACGTGATAGCCGCAATCGACGTGGTGCACCTCGCCGCTCACGCCCGCGGAGAGATCGCTGAGCAGATAGAGCGCCGAGCCGCCGACATCCTCGATGGTGACGTTGCGCTTCAAGGGCGAGTTGTACTGGTTCCACTTCAGGATGTAGCGGAAATCGCCGATGCCGGCCGCTGCCAGCGTCTTGATCGGTCCGGCTGAGATCGCGTTGACGCGGATGTTCTGGCCGCCGAGATCGACCGCGAGGTAGCGCACGCTCGCCTCGAGCGCGGCCTTGGCGATGCCCATGACGTTGTAATGCGGCATCACCCGCTCCGCGCCGTAATAGGTGAGGGTCAGCAAGCTGCCGCCATTGGTCATCAGCGGCGCGGCGCGCCGGCAGAGGTCGGTGAAGGAGTAGCAGGAGATCTCCAGCGTCCGCAGGAAATTGCCGCGGGTGGTCTCGACGTATTTCCCCTTGAGCTCCTCCTTGTCGGAAAACGCGATGGCATGCACGAGGAAATCGAGCCGGCCCCAGCGCTCGGTCAAGGCCGCGAATACCGCGGCGACGCTCGCCTCATTCGTGACGTCGCAGTCGAGCACGAAGGTGCTGCCGAGGGTCTCGGCGAGCGGCCGCACGCGCTTTTCCAGCGCCTCGCCCTGAAAGGTGAAGGCGAGCTCGGCGCCCTGCGCGCTCACCGCCTTGGAGATGCCCCATGCGAGCGAGCGCTCATTGGCGACGCCCATGATCAGGCCCCGCTTGCCTTCCATGATCGGCCGCGCTTGCGTCATGGTGCCTCAACTCCTTGATGTTCAATGCCAATGCATGAAGCGCGCGGCATCCTACACGAAAGCCGCTAGCGGCGATATGAGGGGCGGAAGCCGGAACGACGCCCGGGCCTGAAAATCGGGATGCCCCCAGCACTCGCCAACGCGAAAGGTGCAACCGCGGTTGGGCTCCCGCGACATTGTTCGATTCTGTTGATCTAGATCAAGGCGATGCCGGCCGCGCCCATGGCCTGAATGCGATGCTTTCGTGGCAGTCGGGCCGCGGGCGAGGGTACATGCGAAGAATTCGCAAAGATATCAGCAAGGGGGTTGAGTGGTTTGGCGCATGGAACCAGCTCAAGCGAAAGCCGATGCCGGCCCGCACGTCACGCCGAGCAGAGACACGCCCCTCGAGCGGGTCGCCCGACCGCTTTCGCTGATCGCCATCGCCGTCGTCGGCGTGGGGCTATCGATCGCCGTCTTCGTGCTCACGGAGCAATCGGATAGCGCGCGCGTCCGCAGCGTGCTGGAATTCCGTGCGGAGTGGCGGGCGAGGGACATGGAGGAGAAAATCTCCGATGCCGAGCGCAGCGGCTTGGTGGCGGCGGCCTATATTGCAAGCCTTGGAATCATCGATAGCCCGTTGCTCGAGCGCTTTGTCCGGCGGACGCACCGGGCCAACGATCCCGCCTCGTCGGTCAGCTGGGCACCTCGTGTAGACGGGGCACAGAGAGCGGCCTTCGAGACCTCGGCACGGACCGGCGGAATGCCAGGCTTTGAGATCGTTGACCAGGGGTCGGATGGCAGCTTGGTTCGATCTGCCGACCGCGACGAGTATTTCCCTATCCTTTCGAGCGCGAGATTCGCCGGCGGCCGCGCGCCGATCGGCTTCGACGCGATTTCCACGCCAAATCGACGCAGCGCGGCGCTGTTGGCACGCGACCGTGGAACGCCGGTCGGCACCAAGTTGGACCCGCTCATAGACAGGACCGCGTCGCCGCCAGGCTTTCGCTACCGGGTCTTCTCTCCAGTCTACACCGGCGACGTCCTGCCCGAGACCGTCGAGGAGCGGCGGGCCACGTTACGTGGGTTCGTGGTCGCCAGCTTTGCGATCGAGGACCTCTTGCGGGAGGCGATCGCGGATACGCCGCCGATCAACGAAACCATCACCTGCTTCATTGGGTCCGATGCAAACCCTGTTGCGCCTGCCCCGGGCTTCGAGGCCGCGGCAGTCTATTCTCCCGACATCGGCAAGTTCGTCGGCGGTCCCGCCGAGCTTTCGGCGCCGGAGGCCGATGGATCTCGGCTGAATCGGACCTTCGATGCGCTCGGCGGGCATTGGACCTTGGTCTTCGATACATCCGGCTCGGAAATGCGGGCGCTACGCTCCACGGCCCCCTATGCGTGGCTTTCTGTCGGACTCGTCGTGACCCTGTTCATCACGGGCTACCTGTTCCGCGAGCGCCGCCGGCTGGTGCAGCTTGCGTCGCTGGTAGACCAACGCACCTCCGAGCTTTCCTCGGTGGTCCGAGCCGCACCCTTCGCTCTCATTACCTTGGATCCTCAGGGGCGCATCCTGTCCTGGAATCCCGCAGCGCAGAGGATCTTCGGCTATGCCGCGGCCGAAGTCGTGGGGCGCCCCTTCGAAGACTGCCCCGCCGTCTTGGAAAGTCTGGAGCGCACCAAGTCGGGCCAGTCTGATGTCGGGAAACAGATTCGGTGCAAGCGCAAGGACGGAAAGGATCGAGACGTCGTCGTCTCTTGCGCGCCCATCGTCCGCGATGGCGCATTCGCGTCCCTGGTGGTTGCGCTCGAAGACGTTACCGAGCGGCTCATGCTCGAGCATCAGCTGCGTCACGCGCAAAAGATGGAGGCGATCGGCCGTTTGACGGGGGGGATCGCCCATGACTTCAACAACCTGCTGGCGGTCGTGCTGAATTCTTCGACGGTGTTGGCCATGCGGCTGGAGGGCCAGCAGCACGAGCTCGCGGTGATGTGTCAGCGGGCAGCGCGGCGGGGCAAGGATCTCACCTCTCGCATGATGTCCTACGCGCGGCAGAAACCGTTGAGGACCGAGGAGATCGCCATCGTCGACAAGGTGACCTCGATGCTCAAGCTCCTTCACGTGACCTTGGGCGAGGACATCGAGATCCAGACAAACATGGCGAAAGAGGTTCCTCCGGCGCTCGCCGATGCCGGTCAGCTCGAGAACGCGATCCTCAACCTCGCGATCAACTCCAGGGATGCCATGGAGAAAGGCGGGACACTTACCGTGGAAGTCGCCGAGGCCTTCCTCGACGAGCCCTATTGCTCCGCCTATCCCGACCTCGAGCCCGGGCGCTACGTGTTGATCGGGATCGGGGACACGGGCACGGGAATGGATGGCGACGTGGCCGCTAGAGCTTTCGACCCCTTTTTCACCACCAAGGATGTCGGCAAGGGCACCGGCCTGGGCCTGAGCATGGTGTACGGGTTCGTCAAACAGTCGAACGGCCACGTGACGATCATGAGCGAACTCGGCCGAGGCACGACGGTCAAGATCTACCTGCCGGTTGCTGAGCCGAAAGCGCCTGCGACCGTGCACGACGGCATGGAATTCGAGGCGGCGCCCACCGGTGTGGAGGCAATCCTCGTCGTGGAGGATGACGACCTCGTGCGCGGGTCGGTCCTCCGCTACATCCGCAGGCTGGGCTACATGGCCGTTGAGGCCCAGGACGGTCCCACCGCCCTGGCTCGGCTCGCCGAGAGGCCCTTCGACCTCGTTTTCAGCGACGTCGTCATGCCCGGTGGAATCAGCGGGATCGACCTCGCCATCAAAGCCGCCGAGGTCAGGCCCGGGATCAAGGTATTGTTGACCTCCGGATACATCGACCACTCAATCATTCGCGACAACTGTATGCCGCCGGGCATTCGTCTGCTGACCAAGCCTTACGAGATGAAAGAGCTCGCGGAGAGTTTGCGCGCCGCGCTGAAAAACGGGAACTGAGAATGGCGGCCCTCTTGCTGATCGACGACGACCCGGATCTGCGTTGCAGCCTGGCGATCACGCTGACCGGTAACGGGCACACGGTCATCACGGCGGAGCACGGGTTGGCGGGGTTGCGGGCGCTCGCCGAGACCCCCATCGATATTGTGATCACCGACATCATCATGCCGGAAATGGAGGGTCTGGAGACGATCCGCGAGCTGCGCAATCGCTGGCCCAATCTGAAGATCATCGCGATGTCCGGCGCCTGGGCGACCTCACGGTCGTATCTCGACATGGCGGAGAGGTTCGGTGCGAATTACTCGCTGGCAAAGCCGTTCGAGACGCAGGATCTTCTCGACCTCATTGACAGGGCGAGTGCAGCGTCATCGCAGTCGAGATAACGGCAGCGGCGGCCGCGGCGCGTCAGTGCAGGCGCTGCTTGGTGCGCTGCTCGAGCTCGCGCGCGGATTGCTCGTAAAAGAGCGCCAGCATCAGGCATTCGTCGCGGTCGCGCTCGGTTTCCGCCTCGGCGGCGGAATCCAGGATGAGCTTCGCGATCTCGCGAAAATTCTTCGCCTGTTGTTGCTTCACGGACCCCGCCCCCCGACGCTGTCGCATTCAAGCGCGGGCGCAAAGCTATCGTCTCCTTGCTGGGAAAGCTACTCGGCCAGAACGCGCAGTCGCCGCGCCGCTGCTCTACCGCCGCTTGGCCGGACGGCTTTCTTCAGCCCGTGCCGAGCTTGCCCCGGACATCGTAGGGATGGCGCTCGGCCCAGCGCTCCAGGAACTGCGTAAGCTCCGGGTCAGGCGGCTCCGGCAGGACGACCCGGAGCTTCACGTATTGATCTCCGAGGGTGTTGCCGGAGCTGGCCGCCAGGCCCTTGCCCTTGAGCCGCAGCAGGGAGCCGGTGTTCGCGCCCCGGGGCACCTTGACCGAGACCGATCCATGGATCGTGGGCACGGTGATCTTGGCGCCCAGCACCGCCTCGGGCAGGGTCACCGGCACCTCGATGTGGATGTCGCGGCCCTTGCGCTGGAACAGAGGGTGCGGATCGACCTCAATCTCGATATAGGCGTCGCCAGCCGGTCCGCTGTTGTGGCCGGGCTCTCCCTGGCCTTTGAGGCGCAGGGTCTGGCCGCTCTCGATCCCTGCGGGGATCGCGAGGTCGATGCTGTGACCATCCGGCAGGGTGATGCGCTTCTTGGCCCCGAGCGCTGCCTCCAGGAATGGGATGCGCAGGTGATGCTGGGTGTCTGCGCCGCGCTGGCGCATGGTGCCGCCGCGGAAGCCGCCCCCGCGGAAACCGCCGCCCGCGCCGCCGAATATCTCGGCCAGGATGTCCTCGACCGAGAAGCCCTCTGGTGCGCCGTGATGGCCTCTCGCGCCGCCGGGCCCCTGGCCATGGGAGAAGCCCCTGGGCGCTTTCTCCGCCCCCGTCTCGTCGATCTCGCCGCGGTCGTACCGCGCGCGCTTTTCGGGGTCGGACAGCAGCTCGTAGGCGCCGGTGACCTCCTTGAACTGCTGCTCGGTCGCCTTGTTGCCGGGGTTGAGGTCCGGATGGAACTTCTTCGCGAGCCGGCGATAGGCCTTCTTGAGATCCTCGGGCGAAGCGGTCTTGCTGACGCCCAGAACGGTGTAGGGGTCTTTCATGGTCGGCGCAGCATATGCGGGTCTGAGCCCCGGATGTCCAGTATGCGGTTAGCAAAACGGGGCGGCAGTGTTCCTGCCGCCCCGCTTGATCTAACGCTTCCTCGGCTGTCCCGCCGATTACTGCGGCGGCGGCGGCGGGTAGGGGTAGTTCGGCGGCGGCTGGAAGCCCGGCACCTGATTGCCCCTGGAGTACATGCACTGCGAATAAGCCATGTCGTAGCGCTGCTGCATGTTCATGGACTCGTAGCCGGCGGCGTTGGCGCCGTAAGCAGTGCCTGCGAGGGCGCCCGCGCCCGCGCCGATCGCGGCGCCCCTGCCGCCGCCCGCGGCCGCTCCAATTCCGGCGCCGAGGGCGGTGCCGATCAAGGCGCTACCGAGCTGCTGGTTCTGCAGCTGCTGTTGCGCCGGTCCGATCACCTGCTGGGCGTAGTTCTGGCAGATGGCTTGGTCTTCCTGGAACACCTGGAACGGCTTGTTGGGTGCCGGCATCACCGGGACGGTCGGGCCCTGCGGCGCCGGGACGCAGCCGGCCAGCAGCACGATCGCCGCCCAGGCGATCACATGGACATGTCTCACTAGAGCTTCTCCCTACTGTTTTGCCTTTGGGGTGATCGTATTGCCTGATGCGGATGGCGGCGTCGGCGCCACCTGGCGCCAAGAGCTGCTGCAATTCGCCACGTATGGGTAGTAGCCCTGCGGATTGTCGCAGTAGTACCAGAACTGCTGCGGCGGGGCGCCCGTCGCCTGGATCGGCGCCTGAGGCACGGGTGCCGGCGGCGGCGGCGCGTAGTAGGCGGGGTAGGGCGGATAGTAGTTGGGGTAATAGTAAGGATAGGGATAGCCCCAGTACTGCACGGGATCCCACCCCCGCCCCCACCAGGGGTCCCAGTATCCAAAGCCGAAGCCGAAGTGGTTGCCGAACTCGCGCCGGCCATGGAAATCGCCACCGCGGAAGTCGCCGCCACGTCCGCCGCCGTCAAAATGGTGCTCGGACCCGCCGGTCGGCGCCGCCTGAGCGGGGATCACCAGGGCCAGGGCGCCGAGGAACGGCGCCAGCGAGATCGCGAGCCTCAGCCGCTTTGATATGGTCATGATCGGAATTTCCTGTCGCAGATCAACGCGAGTTTCAGAGAACCCCATGCCGCCAGCCGCCGCGGGTCTGGCCGGGCGAGGCGGGCGCGAAAGCACGTTTGATCAGCGTGGAAAGCTATTAGGGTCACAATGGCTTGTCAATTAATGCGCGCGTCAGCGGCCTCGCTGTTCGCGGCGCATGGGAGCCGCGCTCGGCGCCGTCATCGATTCCGCATGCATCTGGGTCTATGGTGACGATGGCGGCAACAGGCAGCATGCGAGGCGGCGGTGGACCGGAGCCCCTATAAGGAACCCTTCGAGGAGTTCGAGCGCTGGTTCGCCGAGGCGCGCGAGAAGGAGCCGCGCGACGCCAACGCCATGGCATTGGCGACGGCGACGCGCCACGGAACGCCGTCGGTCCGCATGGTGCTGTTGAAGGGTGCGGACGCGCAAGGGTTCGTGTTCTACACGAACTTCGAGAGTCGGAAGTCCGTCGAGATCACAGGTAATTCCCGGGTGGCGTTGTGTTTCCACTGGAAGTCTCTGGGCCGCCAGGTGCGCATCGAGGGGACGAGCGAGCGGGTGGCCGATACCGATGCGGATGCGTATTTCGCATCGCGTCCCAGGGACAGCCAGATCGGCGCCTGGGCTTCCGACCAATCGCGGACGCTGGAGAGCCGAGCGGAGCTCGAGCGGCGCGTCGCGGAGGCCAATGCGCGCTACGGGAACGGGCCGGTGCCGCGGCCGCCTCACTGGTCAGGTTTTCGCGTCGTGCCGATCGCGATCGAGTTCTGGCATGAGCGGCCGTTCCGACTACATGACCGGATCGTCTATCGCCGTGCCGGGGAAGGCTGGCGGAAGGAGCGCCTCTACCCGTGAGCGCGGAGACCGCTGGCACCATCGGGTTTGCCGCCCGGCTGATGAGGCGGGCGACCACCGCGTCCGTCGCGGTGGCGGCGTTGATGATCGCGATCAAGCTGGCGGCCTGGATCGTCACGGACTCCGTGAGCCTGCTGTCGAGCCTGCTCGACTCCGTGCTCGATGCCGCGGCTTCGATCCTGAACCTGATGGCCGTGCGTCAGGCCTTCGTGCCGGCCGACCGCGAGCATCGGTTCGGCCACGGCAAGGCGGAGCCGCTCGCGGGGTTGGGTCAAGCGGCCTTCATCGGCGGCTCCGCCGTGTTCCTGTTCATCGAGGCGGTGCGCCATCTGGCGCAACCGACGGGAGTCACGAATTCCGTCATTGGCGTCGCCGTGATGGCGGTCGCGATCGCGATCACGCTCGGTCTGGTGGCCTACCAGCGCTATGTGATCCGCCACACGGGCTCGCTGGTCGTGAGCGCGGACGAGCTGCACTACCGATCGGATGTCATCCTCAATGCCAGCGTGATCCTGTCGCTGCTGGTCTCGAGCACGACGGGTTGGCCCTACTCGGATCCCCTGTTCGGCATCGCGATCGGGCTGTGGATCATCTTCGGGGCTTGGCAAGTGGCGCAGAAGGCTCTGGTCCAGCTCATGGACCACGAGCTGCCGGATGCCGAGCGGGCGCGCATTCGCACCATCGCGCAAGCCCATCCCGAGGTCACGGCGGTGCACGACCTGCGCACGCGCGCCGCGGGGCCGACCGCCTTCATCCAGGTGCACCTGGAGATGGATGGGGACATGACGCTCGCCGACGCGCATCGGGTTTCCGACGAAGTGGAGGCGGCGCTGATGAAGGCGTTTCCCCACACCGAGGTAATCATCCATCAGGATCCCGCGGGGATCGAGGAGCCGCGCCAATCATTTCCGGCTGCGTCGCAAGCGCAGCGCTAGCCGTTTGATAGAATTGACCTAGCTCAATGCCAGTCCATTTTGGTTCGGCGATCATGCCGGGTCGGATGGCGGCCCCATGCCGCCGGGGAGCAAAGCGATGAGCATTCAAACGATTGTCTATGCGGCGAGCGGCGGTTCGGCGGGCCACGGCGCGGCCGAGCTCGCCTGCCGGCTCGCGCGGCGTTTCGAGGCGCATGTCGAGGGCTTTCACGTGCGCGCCGACCCGCGCCAGGCGGCTCTCGCCTTCGGCGACGGCTTCGGTTCTCCGGTCGTGGGCGACCTGATCGAGCGCACCGCGCAAGAGGTTGCCGAGGCGGCCGCCCGCGCGAAGCAGCAATTCGATCAAGCGGTCGCCGCGTACAATCTGCCGCTGCGCGCCGAGCCGCCGACGCTGAAGCCCGGCGAGACCGTGGCGCTCGAGGCGACCGCCACTTGGCGCGAGGAGACCGGCTTTGCCGGCGATCTCGTGCCGCGCCGCGCTCGCCTGTTCGACCTCGTGGTGCTCGGCCGGTCCGAGCGCGTGGTCGATCAGCCGCACACCGATGTGCTCGAGGACACGCTGATGAACTGCGGGCGCCCGGTGCTGTTGGCGCCGGCGCAGCCGCCCAAGGAGCTCGGCGTCACCATCGCTATCGCCTGGAACGCATCGGCGGAATCGGCGCGTGCGGTCACCGGCGCGCTGCCGTTCTTGCGCCATGCGAAGGCCGTGCGCGTGCTGACCGCGGGCGCGACCGACACGTCCGACGGATCGGCGCTCGTACAGGCGCTCGCCTGGCGCGGCATCGCCGCGACGGGACGCCATCGCGCGCCGCTCCCGGGCGTCGCCGTCGGCCAGCAGTTGCTGGCGGCGGCCCGCGAGGAGAACGCCGACCTTCTGGTGATGGGCGGCTACGGCAAGGCGCCGTGGCGCGAAATGTTGCTCGGCGGTGCCACGCGGCAGGTGGTCGGCAGCAGCCTGCTGCCGATCCTGATCGCCCACTAAGGGAGTCGGACGATGACCTGGACGCGCATTCGGATCGAGGTCGCGCGCAGCCACGATTTCCCCGAGGGCAGCACGCGGCACGGCTACGAGATGGTGCTGCCGCTCCTGCCCGACGGCCGCATCGACGAGAAGACGCTCAAACCGGCGCCGGAGCTCGCGACCGTGCATCGCTTCTGGGAAGGCGAGGGCGACGCCGTCGGCCAGATCAGGCACCAGCGGGGCGGCTGGCTCATCACCTACGAGCCCGGCGGCCCCGAGGACGAGCCGCTGCACCGCTTCCCCGAGCACAAGTTCCGCTTGGGGGAATACGTCTCGGTCCGCGAAGGCGCGCACGCCGAGCATGCCTTCAAGGTCGTTTCTGTCCGACCGGCACCGGGGCTGGCGGCGCAAAAGGGATAGTCGGCGTCCAGTCTGGATCGACTAGGGTACCGTCACCTCGGTCGCCTCGATGTGCCCGGGAAGCGCTCCTGGCACATACATGGACTTCCCCCGGTCGGTCACGATCTTCACGACATGAGCGATTCTTGGCGCATACCAGAGCTTTTGCGTTACATCGACGCTCTCGACGAAGGTGCGCAACTGGAAGCGTCGCTCGACGACCACGGTGTCGAAATCCCCTGCGATGAGGTGCAGGCGCTCCGTGCCGACGACACGATAGCGGTTGGATATCCACTCTTGCGGAAGTCCTCCCGAGGAGAACTCAGGCGTACGGGTCGCGAACGCGAGTTCCGCGCGCTCCTTGAGCGGCCAGAAGCGCTCGAGGTCCTCAGCGGCAAGTGACGGAAGGGCAGACAGGGAAACGAACCCGGCGTATTCGTTCGTTTCCTTGCCGTCCGCCCCGACAGCCTGGCAGCGAAACCCGGCACGATTGCCGAAAGTGAGCCGCTGGCCGTCGGAAAATGCGATGACGGTCCCGGGCTTCGGACAATCGAACGGGATCCCTTGGGCAAGCTGAGCTAGCAGGTTGCTGAAAAACTCTCGACGGGGCGATTCGAGCATGATTCAAGTGCGGCTGTGAAGCTGCAGGGGGATGTCATGCGGG
>Ga0209415_10011183_pt1 | contig 15145 bp, 7 predicted proteins | sample PeaSoiSIISIP2007_FD_187696 | JGI IMG/M metagenome (GOLD analysis project Ga0209415, IMG submission 187696) | Peat soil microbial communities from Weissenstadt, Germany - SII-SIP-2007 (SPAdes) (version 2) | ecosystem: Environmental > Terrestrial > Soil > Wetlands > Peat | place: Germany... | reverse complement strand
AGGATGTCGTAGTGGTGCGAGGTGTAGTAGAGTCCCCAGTCGCTGGCCAGCTTCTGCACCTCGTAGCGCCGGTGGACGCGAGTGTAGGGAGCCACCATGTTCATCCGCAGGCGGAGCGCGGTCTCGAAGAACCGCTTGTACCAATCGAGCGGAACATCGCCGGTCTGCAACGGGTAGCCGTTGGCGTCGAACGGGCGCGGGAGCAGGTCCTCGTCGTCGTGGAAAAAGCCGCGATAGCGGAAGGCCGGCGGACCCTGCGCGAAGCTGGTGCGCTTGAGCACCAGCGGGTCGCGATGCTCGGGCGTATAGCCGGTCCAGATGTACAACGGATCGACGCCCAGCCGCTCGGAGAGCGTGTACGCGGCGAAGGCCGTGCCGCGCGGGTTCGAGCCCACCAGCCACACGGTGCGGCCGGCGGTGACGATGCGGTAGCTCTCCCACTGACCCTGCATGGCGCCGGCATCGATCGTGGCCGGCACTTCTCCATGGCCCAGAGTGATGAGGCGGATGTTGACCCGATCGGCGCTGGGGGTCTTCACGACGGCGGGCCGGTGACTGCCGATCTTCTCGATATCGCCCGCCAGGAACTCGGCTGCTTGGTGCACGGCGGAGTTCTCGTCGTCGCTCACCACGATTTCGCAGTCTCGCAGGGTCACGTCGCCCTGGGCCGGGGTTCCGGTTTGGACCCACGATCCGCGAAGGGCCGTCGTCCAGGGCGCTGTCTGCGCGGAGGCCAGGCAGGCGAGCAGCAGCAGCAAGAAGGGAATCGTGCGATTGCGGAGTTGGGTCATGGAACCTCCCCAACCCCTACTGTACTCGCAATAACCCCGCCGGGTCGATCCCGGAAATGCGGCGCGCCGGAATCACCGATGCCGCCAGCACCAGCGCCAGCAGCAGAACAGCCGCACCCACGAAGACCGCCGCGTCCGGCGGCGCGACTCCCCGGATCGACGATCGCAGGAAGCCCGAAGTCCACACCGCCATCGCGGCGCCCGCCAACGCGCCCGCGCCGCCGATGGCGAATCCTTTGGCGGCGAACGCCGCGACCACGTGGCCGTGATCGGCGCCCAGCGCGATGCGAATGGCAATGTCGCGGCGTTGCTGGGCCACCCGCCAGGCGGTCATGGCGAAGACTCCCACCAGGGCCAGCACCGTGCCCAGCAATCCCACCGCGCTGGTCGACAGGGCTGCCAGCCGCACCTGCGCGAACCCCGATGCCACCTGCTCTTCGAGCGTGCGCACCCCGAACACCGGGGCCGTCCGGTCGAGCCGGTGAACGGCGCGTTCGATGGTCGCGGCAAGCTCCAGCGGCCGCGCCCGGTGGACGTAGATCGTCATCTGCGAACGCGGGCTCTGCCCCAGCGGCAGGAAAAAATACGGAATCGGGCTCGACGCCAGCGGATGATACTGCGCGTCCGCCACCACCCCGGCCACCACACGAGCGGCACCCTCGCCCGCAATCCGGATGCTACGCCCCACGGCGTTCTCGCCCGGCCAGAACAGGGTCGCGGCGGAATGGTTCAGAATCACCACCGATAGCGACTGGCCATCGTCGCCGGCGGTGAATTCACGCCCCGCCTCGATGGGCATACGGGCCACCGCGAAGAAGCCGTCGGAGACGACGTTGCCTTCTACTTCCACGGCGGCGGCGGACCCCTGCGGCGTCACCTGCCGGGTGAAACGCGTGTTCGCGGGCAGCGCTTCCGAGATCAAAGCCGCGGGCCCCGACAGGCGCAGATCCGCCAGCAGGGCGCGGTAGAACTGGCCGATTTCCGCCGGCGTCCGGCGCGTGCTTCCGATATCCACGGTGGCCAGCAAGACATCCCGTGTGTTGTAGCCCGGCCGCGCGCCTTCGAGATTCCGCAGGCTGCGCGCCAGCATCACGGCCGAGATCAGCACCAGCATCGCGCAGGCCACTTGCACCGCCACGAGGAGGTCGCGCACCCCGATCCCCCATCGCCCGCCGGCCCGCGCCTGCGCGTTGTTGAGTCCGCTGACGAGGTCCGTGCGGCCGGCCCGCAACGCGCAGGCCATTCCAATCAAGACCCCCGCCAACAGGCTGGCGCCGGCGCTCCACAGCAGCGCGCGCGAATCGGGGCTGAGATTCAGATTCAACGAAATCGAGAGGAACTGCGGGAAGCCGGCGAGCCACCTAGTCACCTGGATGGCAGGCGGCAATCCCAGCATCACGGCGCAACCGGTGAGGACCAGGCTCTCGATCAGAAACTGCCGGAAGATCCGGCCGCGGCTGGCTCCCAAGGCCAGCCGGGTGGTGGTCTCTTTTTCGCGCGCTGCCACGCGGGCCGCCAGCAGGTTCACCAGGTTGAAGCAGGCGATCAGCAATACGGCCGCCGAGACTGCGGCCAGCAGGGACAGGAAGCGCACGGCGGCATCGCGATAGGCCGGGAAAAATCGCGCCTGCTCCGAAGGCAGTGCCACCAGCCGGTGATCCCGATACGCCGCGGGATTGGATGTCCGCCGCTGCGCCTCGAGCACATCCAAGGCGGCCTGTGCCGACTGGACCGCCGTCCCGTGCTTGAGCCTCGCGGTCATCATCGCCCAGCGCACGTCGGCGCGGTTCCGGTAGTCGATCGACGCGAAGCCCGGCGCCAGCCGCTCCAGGTAGGCCATTGGAATCCACAACTGCGGAGCCGCGCCCCAATCCAGCAGGGTGCCGGTGTAGCCCTCGGGCATCACCCCGGCAATCGAGAAGGCGGCATCGCCGATCCGCATGGTGGCGCCGAGCGCCGCGCGGCTTCGCTGGAAGCGGCTGCTCCACAATCTGTAGCTCACCAACAGCGCGGGCGCCGCATCCGGCCGATCGTCCTCGGGACCGAGCGCGCGCCCGAGAACCGGAGCCACGCCCACAGTGCCGAAGTAGCCGCCGCTGACTAACTCGGCCGCCAAGCGCTCGGACCCGCCACCCAGATCGGCGTTCACCGTGATGCGCACATAGGCTGTGGCTGAATCCACCACGCCGCTCAACGCGCTGACATCGCGGAACTCCGGCCACGAGTCGGAAAGGTAAGCGGCCTTCGACCGCGAGTAACCATAGATGGCGACCAGGCTCGCCGGATTTTTGACGCCCAGCGGGCGGTACAGCACCGCATCCACCAACGTGAGCACCGCAGTCGCGCAGGCGATCGCCGCGGCCAGCGGAATTACAGCCGCCAGCGTGAATCCCGGCCGCGTCCGGAGCAGCCGCAAAGCGAACCAGAGATCCTGCATGCGAACCTCGATTTCATCGCGTGCGCGACTTGCGCCCGCGGCCGGCCACTTTTTCGCCCAGTGCCCGCGCCGCCGCGGGCCCGTGCCGCGAAATCTCGACCGGCCCCTGGAACTGCGCGCGCAGCGTTTCAGCGAGCGCCTGCGCGTCTTCCCCTTCCAGCACGGCCTGCAGCTCCGAGGCCACCTCCAGGAATTTGCGGTAGCGCGGCTCCCAGATCCTCAGAAACGGCCGCGGGTCGAGGCGCCCCTCCAGGGGGCCGCGCTGGTACAGCCGATTCTCGAACTCCTGGCTCACCAGGTTCTTCTCCAGCCGCTCGCGGCACGCGTCTTTCAAAATGCCGGCCAGCCACAACAGCTCCTGGCGATCCAGCTTGTCGAGGGGATTGGTCGGCTCGGCCATGGGTTGTATGAGAATGGTCTATAGGAATATAGCAGGTGGACCCGGCTTTTCGCACGGGCCGTTTCCGAATCCCGGGTCTGTCGCGGATTTTCGAGGGGCTTTCGGTCGAAAAGGTCGGCGAGATTCGGGTTTGATAGCGGAACCGCATGAAAGACGCTACTACTGGCAAAACGTCGAGGCTTAAACGGCGTGCCGCTGGCACGGACTGGAACAAGCTGCGCGGCATGAGCGCTGCCTCGATACGCAAGAGCATCGAAGCCGATGCCGACGCACATCCCACGGATGAAGCCTTCTGGAAGGATGCAAAGGTCGTATTACCAAAATCGGAAAGTAGTCGTAACCATGCGGCTTGACGCCGATCTCCTGGAATGGTTCCGTCAGCAGCGCGGTTATCAGACACGCATCAACGCCATTCTGCGCACCTACATGAAGGCACACGTCTGACTGCCGTTCGCTATGGCCATTCCCACCTAACCAACTCGCGAATTCCCATCCCATAAAGGTCCGCAGCCTTTTCTTGATCCCCTTTCTCCCCGCGTGTCGCGTCTGGGGTGAGCGCGATCGACCATCGCGCAATCCCCGCACCCCCAACTGTTACAATCTTTCTCTTGCAGCCCCTGGCCATTTTGTTCGGTGCGTCGCTCACGGTGGCCGTTTCCATGTCCCTCGGCGCCCTGCTGCTCGGCCGCGATTCCTTCGATCCAGGACTCCGCTTCATCACCGGCGCCGCGCTCCTCAGTCTTTCGGTATTCTGCCTCTGCGCAGCGGGCGTCGCCTATACCTGGACCTTCGCGCCCGCCGGCGCCGCGGCACTCCTGGGTGCGCGACGTCGTCTTCGTGATTCCCCCGCCATTGCCTTTCGCAACCCCCGTCTCTTCCTGCCCATCTTTCTCCTCTACTTCGTCCTCTACTTCCTCAATTCCATGGCGCCCGAGTTCAGCTTCGACGGCTCCCGCTACCACCTCGGACTGGCCGGCCGCTATCTCCGCGAGCACGGCTTCCACCCCATCGCCGACAACCTGTACGCCAGCCTGTCGCAGGCCATCGAGATGCTGTTCCTCTACGCCTACGCCTTCGGAAAACACTCCGCCGCGGCCATGGTGCACTTCGCGTTTCTGCTGGCGCTCGCCTGGATGATGTTCAGCTACGCGCGCCGCGCCGGCTTCCCGCTGGCGGGCGCCTGCGGAGCGCTGCTGGTATTCGCCAGCCCCCTGGTGGGCGTCGACGGCATCAGTGCCTATACCGACGTGGCCACGGCCGCCATCGCCTTCGCGCTGTTCTACCTGCTGCAAATCTGGGACGCCGAACGCTCGCCGCGCCTCCTTGCCGCTATCGGCCTCGTGGCCGGTTTCGCCTACGCCGCCAAGTACACCGCGTGGATCGCGGTCCCGTACGCGCTCGCGTTCGTCTTCTGGAAGAGCCGCCGCTGGCGCGACACATCGGTGGTGGCGCTCTTCGCCGCCGTCATGATGGTGCCGTGGATGGCGAAGAACTGGATGTTCGTGCAGAATCCGCTCGCGCCGTTCTTCAATCAGTGGTTTCCCAACCCCTATGTCACCGTTTCATTCGAAAAAGAATATCGCCACAGCCTGGGCTGGTACGGCCTCTCCGACCACTGGCAGATACCCCTGCAGGTCACTACCTTCGGGTCGCTCTCGGGCCTGCTGGGGCCGGTCTTCCTGCTAGCTCCCGTCGCCCTGCTTTCCTTGCGCCGCCGCGAGGGGCGCCAACTCCTGCTGGCAGCGGCGCTCTTCGCCACGGCCTTTTTCGGCAACGTCAGCGCGCGATTCCTGATTCCGGCCCTTCCCTTCGTGGCGCTCGCCATGATGCTGGGTGGCACAGGCATTCCTGCCTGTGTGGTCCGAGACCGCCTGGCCATCGCCATCGTGCTGGTGCACGCGCTGATTTCCTGGCCGTCCGTGGTCCGCCGGTACTCCCATCCCGATGCGTGGCGCCTCACCAAAATCCCCTGGCGCGAGGCACTCCGCATCAAGCCCGAAGATGGCTTCCTGTACTCCAACCTTCCGCTCTACGGCGCCACCCGCATGGTAGAGCAGATCGCCGCCGCGGGCTCCACGGTCTTCACGTTCACTCCCATCCCGGAGGCCTACACCTCGCGCCATATCCAGGTGGCCTACCAGTCCGCGGCCAACATCGCGAGTCGCGCCGTGCTGTTCACGGGGTTCGTCCCGGATTACTCGCCCACGTGGCAGTTGCGATTCAAGTTCCCGCGCCAGCCCCTGCGCGCCATCCGCGTAGTCCAGACGAATTCCGGCAACGACTCCTGGAGCATTCACGAGCTGCAAATCCTCGACGCCGGCCGCCCCCTGCCGCACGACTCCGCCTGGAGTCTGACGGCCCGGCCCTATCCCTGGGGCATCGAGAATATCGCCGACAATCGCCTCATTACTTTCTGGACCTGTGGCGACACCCTGCATCCCGGGCAGTTCGTGCAGGTAAATCTGGCCCGCGATCAGGTGGCCGATTCCGTCCTCATCCAAACCGCACCCAACCAATTCGGCATCCGTTTGGATCTCGAGGGTCGCGAGGCATTGCCAGAGAAGGGCGGCGCCTGGAAGCGCCTCGCGCCCGAGCCACAAATCGCCGACGTCCCGCCGCCGCCCGATCTGCGCCGTGCCGCCGCCGAAGAGCTGAAGCGCCGCGGCATCGACTACCTGCTGATGTTCGACGGAGAGTTCGGCGCGGACGACCTGCAACAACACGCCGCCCTCTGGGGGGTCCTCCAGGTGGGGGAATATAGAGGTGCGAGGCTATATCAACTGCCATGAAATATTTCTTGGGAGTGGACGGCGGCCAATCCGGAACCACCGCGCTGATCGGCGACGAGACCGGCCGCCTGCTGGGCTGGGGCGAGGCCGGACCCTGTAACCACGCGGGCGCCGCCGAGGGACGCGCCAAGCTGGAGCGCGCCGTCACCGAAAGTCTCGCCGCGGCCTGCGCGCGTGCGGGGCTCGACGCCGGCACCGTGGAGTTCGAAGCCGCCTGCTTCGGAATGAGCGGCGGCCCCGAGGACAAGCGCGACATCCTGGCGTCTATCCTGCGCGCGCGTACCCTCATCGTCACCAACGACGCCGTCATCGCCCTGGCCGGCGCCACGGCGCAGGGCCACGGGATCATCGTCATCGCCGGCACCGGATCCATCGCGTTCGGGCGTCACCCCGAAGGCGCCAAGGCGCGCGCCGGCGGATGGGGCTACATCTTCGGCGACGAAGGCAGCGCATTCGATATCGCCCGCCAGGCGCTGCGCGCCGCCCTGCGTATGGAAGAAGGATGGGGCCCGCCCACCAGCCTGCGCGCCACACTACTCGAAGCCACCGGGTCGCACAGCGCCAACGAAGTGCTTCACCGCTTCTACACGCCGGAATGGCCGCGATCGCGCGTCGCGACTCTGGCACAACTGGTGGATGTAGCCGCCAGCGAAGCCGATGCCGTGGCGGCGGATATCCTAACGCGCGCCGCGCAGGATCTCGCCCTGCTCGGCGCCTCGGTGCGTTCGCAACTGTGGAAGACAGGCGACCTGGTGGAAGTGGCGTACATCGGCGGCGTCTTCCAAAGCCGGATGCTGCTGGAGCGCTTCCGACTTCTGGTGGAACTGGAGGAGGGGAACCGCTGCTCGCCGCCCCGCTATGGACCCGCCGAAGGTGCCCTGCTCGAGGCCTATCGCGCCGCGGGCCTCGCGATCCCCGTCATCCTGCCGATGGGGTAGAAACCGGCGGTGAGGCATTTTTCCCCTGGTTTACGTTGACCATATTAGAGGCCCACCAAGGAGGCATTCATGACCAACCGGATATCGCCAGTCAAACCCCAGGGCTCAGCGCCCCGCACGATGCTTCTCGTTCTTTTGTCCCTGCTTCTCGGGACCTGTCCCCCTGCCCGCGCGCAGTTCACCCAGCAGGGCAACAAACTGCTCGGCACCGGCGCCTCGGCGCAGGCCCTGCAGGGCACGTCCGTGGCGCTTTCCGCCGACGGGAGCACGGCGATTGTGGGTGCGCCGGCAGATAGTCCCACCACAACGGGGTATACGGGGGCGGCGTGGATCTACACGCGCAACACCGCAGTCCAGGGGGCCCCCTGGGTGCAGCAAGGCCCCAAGCTGACCGGCCCCGGCGGCGTGAACCCGAGATTTGGCCAGTCAGTCGCCCTTTCCGCGGACGGGAATACGGCGCTTGTCGGTGGGCCCTATGATGGCCTTATTTTCATGAATGGCGTCTATACCTATGCCAACCCCCCCCAGGTCGGGGCAGCGTGGGTGTTTACGCGAACCAACGGGGTCTGGAGCGAGCAAGCCAAACTCGTTGTCTCCGATACGCCCTTTGCTGCCCCGGGTTACACAGCCTCACTCTCCGCCGACGGGAATACGGCGCTCCTCGGTGGTCAATATGGCCCCGCGTGGGTGTTCACCCGAACCAACGCGGGGTGGAAACAGGGCCCCGAACTGGTCCCTTCCGGCTACGGCCAAGGGGACCCTCTCACCTTATCGCTATCCGCCGATGGGAACACGGCCTTAGTCGGCGAGCCCGGGGCGAACTTCAACCCGGTGTCCCAGTCTGGGGAAGGAGGAGCGTGGGTCTTCACCCAAAGTAACGGGGTTTGGAGCCAGCAGGGCGGCAAACTGCTCGGTACCGGCGCCGTCGGCCAGGCTGCGCAGGGAACCGGCGTCGCGCTTTCCGCCGACGGGAATACGGCCGTCATCGGGGGACCAGGTGACTCGTCATCGAGTGTTTGCATGGCCGGGATGACTCAATACTCGACCGCAGTCGGGGCGGCGTGGGTGTTCACGCGCAGCAACGGAGTCTGGAGTCAGCAAGGCGGCAAACTGGTCGGTACCGGCGCAACGGGCGCCCCCGCCTACGGCTTTAGCGTCGCTGTCTCCGGCGATGGCAATCGAATTCTCCTGGGAGGTCCCGGTGACGCACCTCCGCCGGGCGCCTGCCCAGGCACTGGGGCAACCTGGGTCTTCGCCCGCCGTAACGGGGTCTGGAGCCAACAAGGCGCCAAACTGGCCGGCAGCGGCTCCACGAGCGGCCCCGTAGCCGGATCGTCTCAAGGGGCGGCGGAGGCGCTCTCGGCCGATGCGACCACAGCTCTGGTGGGCGGCCCCACTGACAATAACGGCCAAGGAGCGGCGTGGGTGTTCACCCAGGCCGTAGCCACCCACTTCGCCGTCTCGGCGCCGGCCTCGGCCACGGGCGGAACCGCCTTCAACTTCACCGTGACCGCGCAGGACGCCAACAACAACACGTTCGCCGGCTACTCGGGCACCGTACACTTCACCAGCACGGACGCCGCCGCCGTGCTGCCCGCCGACACCACACTGACCAATGGAACCGGTACCTTCTCCGCCACTCTGTCCACGGGGGGCAACCAAACCATCACCGCCACCGATACCGTGACGGCCACCATCACCGGAACTTCCGGCGCCATTGCCGTGACATCCGCCGTGGTGACCCCGCCAACTCCGGCGTCCGTCAACGTCTCTAATTCGACTTACACGTTTGTCTACAGCGATCCGCGCGGGTACCAGGACCTGGGCGTGGTCAACATCCTGGTGAATAACTTCCTGGATGGCCGCCATGCCTGTTACCTGGCGTACGTGGTGGCCACTAACACGTTGGTCCTCGTCGATGACGCCGGAGATGCCGGCGGGCCATACGCCGGGTCGGCGAACAGTCAGTGCGCCGTTACCTTGGTGTCGGCCACTGGAACCGGCAACAATCTGACTCTCATACTGACTATCACATGGACCCCGAGCTTCGCCGGCGACAAGATCATCCAACTGGCGGCCCGCGATGCGGCGCAGAACAACTCGGGCTGGCAGCCGCTGGCGGTTGTGCGGGTGCCGGGAGGCACGCAAACCACGACCACCGCGGTAGTGTCGATGAGTCCCAATAGAGGAAGCGGACTCGGCCCCAATCCGTTCACCTTCAACTGGTACGACACGCTGGGATTCCAGGACCTGGGAGTGGAGAACATCCTCGTTAACAGTTCTCTGGATGGCCGCCATGCCTGCTACCTGGCCTTCTCCCGCCCCTTCAACACGCTGTATCTGGAGGACGACAACGGCGATGGCTTATTGCCCGGCCAGAGTCTGGCGGCGGGCGGGAGTCTCACCAATAGTCAGTGCACAGTAAGTTGGGGCGCCAACCCCGCGAACCCCACCGGCAACAACCTGTCACTGACTCTGAATATCGCGTTCACCGCGGCCTTTGGCGGAAACCGCATCATCTACCTGGCAGCGCGCGACGTCAACGAAGCCAACAACACCGACTGGCACGCCATGGGCACCTGGACCCCGCGGTAGCTCGGGTTCGGCGCCTTTGCGGGAGTACCCTCCCTTACGGTCGGGGCTCCGATCCGAGGCTAGAACGTGAAGCGCAGCGAACCTTGCATGACGCGGGGTGTCCGGGTCGAAGTGACGGTTCCGAAGAGCGTGTTCGTCTGGGCCCCGGTCGGGTCGAACCGGGCGGTGGTGTTGAGGCCGGCGAACTGCGTGTGGTTGAAAGCGTTATAAGCTTCCCACCGGAATTCGAAATAGCGCTTCTCACTCTTGATGGGGAAGTTCTTGGCCAGTGCGAGATCAAAGTTGTTGATGCCGGGGTTGCGGACATCGTACTTGCCCTCGTTGCCCGGATCGTTCATTCCCGGCCGTCCGAAGGCGGCAGTATTGAACCATTGGGAGAAGGTATGGATCGTGCCGGTGTACGCACTGCCGACGACGTCCATGCGCTGCGCGTCGCCGCCTCCGTTCAGATTGGTGCCGTCGGTGGTGCTGAAGCCCAGGGCAACCGGTTGACCGGTGGCGAATTGTGCGATGCCCGACAATACCCAGTTGTCCAGGGTATATCGCACTACCGGACTGTGCACCAGCTTGGAAGCCGCGGGCACGTTGTAGCTGAAATTGACTGTCATGTTGTGGGTCTGGTCGGCGGGATCGACCCCGTAGGACCACAGGCGCAGCGGCTGGTAGAGCGGGAGCGCGGTGTTGCCGCTGGTCTGATCCATGTACTTGGAAAACGCGTAGGACACACCGAGCTGCAGGCCCTTGGTGAAACGCCGGGTCAGCGCCACCAGCAACGCGTGGTAATTGGAAGTGAAGCCATTGGCGTAATAGGTGATGCCGTTGTATCCGGGGTACGGCCGGAAGAAGTTGTCCGAAAGCGGTTTTCCGTTGGTGGGGTCGGTGTGGGTGAACTCCGAGCCATAAGGCACGGTGTTGATGGCGTAGCTCTGTTGCAGGTTGCGGCCCAGCACCGTGGCGTAGGAAACATCCAGCAGCAACGAGTGGCCTAAGTCCTGCTGGATGCCAATCGAACCGTTATAGAGTCGCGGCGTCTTGGCGTTCACCTGGAAGGCGTTGGTATTGCTGGGCGCGAGCACGCCGGTGGTTTGCAGGAGCGTGTTGATGGTCCCGTAATAGGTGGTGGGGGTCAGGATGGCGGGGGGATTCTCGGTAGTAGGACTCCAGACCGAGATGCGCGGATTATACAGGATCGCGATGCCGCCGCGGAGGGCGGTTTTGCCGTTTCCGAATACATCGTACGCAAAACCCACCCGCGGCCCCACGTGAACGGGTTGCTGATCGACGAAGCCGCGAGGATAGTTCGCGGCCCCGGAGGACACTCCGCCGTTGATGGGATTGCCGCTTCCGGGCACGAAGAAGCCGACATAAACCTGCGGGAGCAACGCTCCAGTTAGCGGATTCTGGGCCATTCTCACGTTGCCCGGCCCGAGCACCGGCTGAAAGAGAGCGGGGGCCTGGGCGGGACTGTAGAGTCCCAGCGCGAGCACCGATTGCTGACCCGGATCGTTGGCGTACATCTGGTTCGCCCAGGTAAAACGCACGCCGTAATCCAGCGTCAGCCTCTTGCCGATTTTCCAGGTGTCCTGCACGAACCATTCGACAATGGACTGCCGTTCGTTAGCGCCGAAGCGGGCGTTGGATTCGGAATAGCTGTCAAAAATGCCCAAGGCCGCGTTGGCGAACGCCCAGTTGCTGTCCAGCGGGTTGTTGGTGTCCTTGGAAAAGCTGAAGGTCCCGTCAAAATTGCTTCGTTCGCCCTCGTATTCGCGGATCCGGTAACCGTCGATTCCCGCCTTGATGGTGTGAGTGCCGCGCGTCCAGGTGAGGTTGTCGTTGATGCTGAAAGTGAAGTCAGTGCCGTTCTTCAGGAAACGGTCGTCGAAGCTCACATCCGGCGAGTTCGAGATGCCGAAAGAGAAGCGCGGAATAATGCCGTCGGGATTGGATGAGGGGTACCATTGGCCGCCGGTGTAGCCGATGGCCGAGCGGAGCACCGTAGAGAGGGGATTCCCCGCGGTGGGTACCTGCTGGGTAGGGGTGATGGTGTCGTTGTACGGCTTCCATCCCTCGTGATTGCGGCGGACACCGGTGGTGAACTCATTTACCATGGTCGGCGAGATGACGTGTGTCCAGCCGGTGGCGATGCCCTCTTCGGAGAAGCAGTAGCATTGCGCGAAGAATCCCACGGGCTTGGCGCCGGCCGCGACGGAGTAGCCCTGCTGGGTGGAAAGCCACTCCTTTCCGCGCACCCAGATGCGGTCTTTTTCGTTGGGCACGTAGTCGATCTTGAACAACTGACTGCGTTTGGGCCAGATCTGGACTTCCTGGACCTGGTAGTTGTAGGTATTGCCCGTGATGGCCGGGTTGACGAAGTTCGGCAGGGGGAGAATCTTCAGCAGGGCCAGGCCGTTGGGGTCGAGCCGGTTGGCGGGAACGATGTTTCCTGGAAACGGAGCCTTATTCGTGGGATCGTTGACCGGAATCAGCTTGCCGTTGGTATCGACCGTCTGCGAGAAATTTCCCTGGCGCTCGAGTGCGGTCGGCATCATGTACTGCGTGAGTGCTCCCGGAATCCGGTCCACCAATTGCTCAAAGTTATAAAAGCCGAACAGTTTCTTTCGGTCCACGTTGAACTTCTTGGGGATTAGAATCGGCCCTCCGAGAGAGAATCCGAAGGTGTTGTAGCGGTATTCGGGCCGCGGGACGCCGTTGGGGTAGAAGGCACTGACGGAGCGATTGTTGAAGAAATCGTTGGCATTGAGATCGTCATTGCGCAGGTAGTAGTAGGCATTGCCGTGGAACTCCGAACCGCCGGACTTACTGACAATCGTGACCACCGTGCCGCCGTTTCCGGCGTATTCCGCGCGGTAGCTGTTCAGCACGATCTTGACCTCGCCGATGGCGTCCATGGTAGTGACGCTCGAGAACACGTTGGGCGTGCCCATGTCGTTGCTGACCACGCCGTCCACCGACAGGATGTTCAGGTTGGCATTGGCGCCGCGAACCGTGGGAGACGTCGTGCCGTAGCTGCCGCCGGCGGTATCCTGGTCGGCCTGATAGGCGACGCCGGGAATGGTTCGCATCATGGAGACAACGTCGCGGCCGCGTGCGGTTAGATTTCCAAGCTGATTCTGGGTGATCTCGGCGGATTCCTCAGCGGTGTCGGTTTCGACGTGCGCGGCCTTTGCCTCGACGGTGATGGTTTCCGACACCGATCCGACTTCCAGGGCGACCTGTCCCAGGAGGACATGCTCGTTGGCTGTGACCACAACGCCCGTCCGCTTGAAGGCTTTGAATCCGGAGTGCTCCACCGTCACTGAGTATGTGTCGGGCTGGACGGCTACCAGGGTGAAGGCTCCCAGGTCGTTGCTGAGAATCTCGCGGCTATCCTTGGTGGTCTGGCTGACCAGCGTGATTTTCGCGGCTGGCACGCCTCTGCCGGATTGATCGATTACGGTACCGCTGATGCTGCCGGTAACCGTCATTTGCGCGAACGCCGGGACCAGGGACAATACGCCTAAGAGCGCAAAAGCAACGAGAATGCGAGTCTTCATGGACGCCCCCCCTTTTCCGGTAGAACCCGGAATGGAGCGATTATAGGGCAGTTCGGCGGGCTCGTCAAGCAATACTTTAACGATATACCCGAAGGAATCGCGGCTACATGTAAACTGGCGCCGGCATAAGGGCGCTTACAGGCAGGACATCCGGATACCGATGCGCTTGCGGAGGAAGTGCGTGCGGCGTTCCGGCGGCAGGGCGAGCAAGGCCCGGATCTGGTCGCGCAACGCCAGGTCACTCTCTTTCTTGAGAGCTTCCAGTTGGGCCTTTCGGGTGACGCGAGGTTTCTTCAAGCGTTCTCTCCAGCACGCCGAGCACGGCCGTATCCTGGGGCCTGCCCGCCGCCTTCTTACTTCTGATGATATCAGCCAGGCCGGCGACCCGGATTTCGACATTGCCGAACCTGACTGGCTTGGCGCGCTTGCGCAGGCCCTCAAACGAGCGGACGCCATCGATGACCGACATGAAATCGATCTGCAGGGCATCGGCGTCGCGGACAATCCGGAACAGGCCGCTGGCCGGGTAGTAGGGCCGCAGAATTGTGGCGTCCAACTCTTTCGCGATTGCCTTCAGCTTCTTCAGATTCGCCGGGGTCTTGCGAAACAGAAAGTCGAGATCGATGGTAGTGACCGGCGCGCCCTGCAAAGCCGCCGCCGCATTGCCGATCAGGACGGCTTCGAGCGCATGTCGATCCAGCAACTCCGCGATCTGGAAGAGTAGAGGAGCGGCATCCATAAAAACCGCTATCCGGCCGGCGCCGGCGCCGCCACCAATACCCGGTCCGCCATCGCGCGCTTCAGCGCCTCGATCCCCAGGCCCGTAACACCCGAGATCTCGAAGTAGGCAAGCCCGCGCTCGGCTGCCAAGCTGCGCAGCGCATCCACGCGGTCGCGATCCTGCGCCACGTCCAACTTGGTGGCCACCACGATCATCGGTTTGCGCGCCAGCGCGTCGCTGAAACTCGCCAACTCTTCCATCACGGTTTCGAAATCGTGGACGGGCTCGCGGCCGCTGGCTTCCGATACGTCCACCAGATGCGCCAGCAGGCGCGTCCGCTCGATGTGCCGCAGAAACTGGATGCCCAGGCCGTGGCCCAGGTGCGCGCCCTCGATCAGGCCCGGAATATCGGCCACCACGAAGCTGCGATAGTTCTCCAGTTGCACCACTCCCAGGTTCGGCTCAAGCGTGGTGAAAGGATAGTCGGCGATCTTGGGATGCGCCGCCGAGATGCGCGAGATCAGCGTCGATTTGCCGGCGTTCGGAAAGCCCACCAGCCCCACATCGGCCAGGAGCTTCAGCTCGAGACGCAGGCGCTTCTCCTCGCCGGGGTACCCTGGTTCGTGCTCGGTGGGCGCCTGGTGGGTGGAGGTGGCGAAGCGCGCGTTGCCCTTTCCGCCTTTGCCGCCGCGCGCCACCGTGAAGCGCTGGCCGGACTCGGTGAAATCGAAAAGGCGCTCGCCGGTGGCCTCGTCGTACACCACCGTGCCCACCGGCACATCCACGTCGATGGAGTGGCCCTCCGCCCCGGTCCGGTTGCTGCCTTCACCGTGGCGGCCGCGCTGGGCCTTGTGCTCGGGATTAAAACGGAACTTGAGGAGCGTGTTTTCGTGCTCGTCGGCCACCAGCACCACGTCGCC
>Ga0209415_10011182_pt1 | contig 15146 bp, 12 predicted proteins | sample PeaSoiSIISIP2007_FD_187696 | JGI IMG/M metagenome (GOLD analysis project Ga0209415, IMG submission 187696) | Peat soil microbial communities from Weissenstadt, Germany - SII-SIP-2007 (SPAdes) (version 2) | ecosystem: Environmental > Terrestrial > Soil > Wetlands > Peat | place: Germany... | reverse complement strand
TTGTCGCGCAGCTCCGAGATCCGGGGCCGGCGGAAGAGGGCGTTGTCGTCGAAGCTCATCTTGGCGTCGAGGGCGAGAAGCGACCCGTCGGTGGTGGTCACCAGCGGGTTGATCTCCACCATGGTGGCGTCCAGATCGCGGAAGGCGCGATAGCAGCCCATGATCGTCTCGACCATCTGGGCCACATGGGCGGCATCGAGACCGAGGCCGAAGGCGACCTCACGGGCCTGGAAGGGCTTCATGCCGGCGCCGGGATCGACGGCGAGTCGGATGAGAGAGCCCGGATGATCGTGGCTGATCTCCTCGATTTCCATGCCGCCGGCCGAAGAGGCGACGACCATCACTCGCTCGCTCTGCCGGTCGAGGACGAGGCCGAGGTAATATTCCCTGGCCACCTCGGTCGCCGCCTCGACGTAGAGGCGGTTCACCAGCTTGCCCCGTGGGCCGGTCTGGGCCGTGACCAGGCGATGACCCAGCATCGCTTCCGCCGCCGCGGTCACTTCCTCCTCGCTCCGGCAGAGCTTCACGCCGCCGGCCTTGCCGCGTCCACCGGCATGGATCTGGGCTTTCACGACCCAGCGCTCCCCACCGATCTCGTGGCACCGGTAGGCGGCCTGCTCAGGCCCATAGGCGAGCCCGCCCCGAGGGATCGGCACGCCGAACCGGGCCAGGAACTCCTTGGCCTGATATTCGTGAATGTCCATGTCGGTCCGTCCTATCTCTTCGGTGGGCGCTGGTTCAGCGGACGGCGGCGCGCTTCGGTGCTGGCATGGCCGCCGGCTTGGCCGCAGCCCAGAATTCCTGGGCCGCGGCGACGCCGCTGCCGAGTGCGACCGGAACGCCGGTGTCATTGAGGGCGAGTTCGGCGCCGGCCAGGGCCCCCAGCAGCATGACCTCGTTCAGGCTGCCCAGATGGCCGATGCGAAAGACCCGCCCCGCCAGCTTGGAAAGGCCGACGCCGAGCGACAGGTCGTAGCGCTCATAGGCCCGGCGTACGACCGCATTGGCGTCATGGCCCTCGGGCACGTAGATCGCGCTCACCGTGTCCGAATACCAGCGCGGGTGGCGCGCCACGAGCTGGAAGCGCCAGGCCGCCACGGCCCGACGCACGCCCTCGGCCAGGCGCTGGTGACGGGCGAAGACCTGGTCCAGGCCTTCGGCCAGCAGCAGATCGATCGAGGCACGCAGGCCCCGCATCAGGGTCGTCGCCGGCGTGTACGGGAAATAGCCGTCCTTGTTGGTGCGCGCCATGTCGGCGAAGTCGAAATAGCAATGGTGAAGCTTGGCGCCGGCGGCCGCCTGGAGCGCCTTCGGGCTGACGGCGATGATGCCGAGGCCCGTGGGCAGCATGAGGCCCTTCTGGGATCCGGTGACGGCGAGGTCGACGCCCCACTCGTCCATGCGGAAATCGACACTGGCGATGGAGCTGACGCCATCCACATAGAGCAGCGCCGGATGGCTGGCGGCATCGAGCGCATGGCGGACCGCGGCCACGTCGCTCGCCACCCCCGTCGCCGTCTCGTTGTGGCAGACCAGGACCGCCTTGATCCGATGCTGCTTGTCGGCCTTCAGGCGCTCGGCATAAGTCTCGACCGGCACGCCCTCGCCCCATTCGGCATCGATGGCATCGACCTCGAGCCCGAGGCGCCGGCACATCTCGATCCAGAGATGAGAGAACTGGCCGAAGCGCGAGGCCAGGACCCGATCGCCGGGGGAAAGCGTGTTGGTCAGCGCCGCCTCCCAGCCGCCGGTGCCGGAACTGGGGAAGATAAAGACCTGGCCAGTGTCGGTCTTGAATATCTTCTTCAGGTCGCGGAATAGCCCGAGCGTGAACTGGGGAAAATCAGGCGCCCGCTGGTCCTCGAGCGGAATATCCATGGCGGCGCGCACCGCCTGGGGGATGTTCGTTGGCCCGGGGATGAACAGAGCGTTGCGTCCTGACATGGCTGGTCCTCGCGGTTTTACGGAATTAGATGGATCGAAACGTCCCTCCTCAGAGGGTATCGTAGCATTCGGCCTCGACACGGCGCATCGCCAGGGCGAAATCCTGGGCGGCGGGCTCGTTCGCCGGAGCCGGACGGCTGCGTCGCAATTCGTCAGCCCCAGGGTTCAGGGCTTCGGCTTGCGGCCGGCGTTGCACGGCCATGCCAGCGCTGCCAAAGGCAGCCACGATCTGCGCCTTCATCGTCTTCTCCATCATGTGCCGGACTGTGCCAGGACCAGCCAGAACACTGGCCATGAGCTTGACCATAGAACAGAAAGCCATATTCTTAGTCCACGGCACAAATTCTCATGTTGAGGTCTTAGTTTTTCTCATGGCAGGGCTCCGCAGCCGTTTGCCGCCGGCCAACAGCCTCGTGGCCTTCGAGGCCGCCGCCCGGCATCTGAATTTCACCCGGGCCGCGGGTGAGCTCGGTGTCACCCAGGCCGCGGTCAGCCGGCAAATCCAGATCCTGGAGGAGCATCTGGGTCACGGCCTGTTCCAGCGGACTTCCCGCGGGCTGAAGCTGACGGCCAACGGCAACCGGCTGCACAAGGCGGTGACCATGGGCCTTGAGCACATCGCCGGGGCCACGGCGGAGATCCGGCGCGTCGGCCCGAAGGCCGATCTCACGATCTCCACCAGCGTCACCTTCGCCTCGTATTGGCTGATGTCCCGCATCGCCAAGTTCCGCGCCCTCCAGCCCCAGATCGAATTGAAGCTTGTGGCGGCAGCGCCGGTGGGCGATCTGGCATCGGCCGGCATCGACCTTGCGGTACGCTACGGCTCGGGGCGCTGGCCCGGGGTCGAATCCCTGCATCTCATGGACAATGAAGTCTTCCCCGTCTGCGCACCCGGTTACCGGCCGGCCGGCGCCTCCCTGAAGACGCCCAAGGACCTGCTGGGTGAAGTGCTGCTGCATCTGACCGAGTACGACCGCAACTGGGTCACCTGGGAAGCCTGGCTTAAATCCTTCGGCGTGGAGGCCCGCCCGCACCGGAGAGGCCTTACGTTCGACAATTATCTGGTGCTGCTCCAGGCGGCCCTCGACGGGCAAGGCATCGCGCTGGGTGGCGGGCGGCTGGCCGAGGACTTCATTGCCCGGGGCACCCTTATCCGGCCGATCGCGGCAAGCCTGGGCTCGAAGCGCGGTTTCTATCTGCTATGGCCGAACGACCAGGCCTTGGGCGCATCGGCTCAAGCCTTCCGCGATTGGATCGTCCATGAGGCCAGAGGTAGCCGCGCCGGGTTGAAACAAGATCCAGTGACCTGAATTTCACTGCGGTCAGCGTCGCCGTGACCGCCGCCGCGGGAGAACAGTGAGGGCTCGGCCGATCCCTGACCGGGGAAGCGCCTATTCGACCAGCAGCCAGCTGTCCCGGTAGCCCCTGACGTTCAACTCATCCATCACATGCTGGGCATCGGTCGCCGAGGTGAGAGGGCCGAGCCGCACGCAATTGACTTCGCCGCCGTTCCAGGACTCGACGACCAGAGATACATCCCCCAGATCGGCCAGATCGTCGCGCAGGCGTTTGGCATTGGCGGCCTGACGAAAGGCTCCGGCCTGGACATAGATTCCGGGCCGGCTGGAGTCCGCAACCGGCTTCACGGCCGCCGGGTCGGGCCCGGTCCTGCCTTGCAGGGAAAGGAGCAGAACTGGCCGGCCGGACGCCGTAAGCCTGGTGAGATCGAGCGGGACCCCCAGCTCATCGGCATTGGCGACGAGCGGTGGATTGGCCGCGGCGGCAGTGTCCGCGCCGGGACTGCCCGCCGACCGGGAGTCGGAGATATAGGCGCCGTCGAGGGCGGCAAATTGCGGCCCGATCACGACCTGATGCTGGAGTTTCGGCAGCTCGGCCGTATCGGTTCCCGGCAGCACAGGCGGATTCTGCTTCAGGCGATCGGCCGCGGCGAACCAGGCGGCCAGCTCCCGGCTCTCATCGGCCTCGATCTGGACGCGGACCCTTATCACGTCGCCCGGATTGATACCAAGCGCGGCCCCGGCGCCGCGGGAGAGTTCGACCAGCTGGCTGTCCACGAAAGGTCCGCGGTCATTGACCCTGACCGTCACCTTGCGGCCGTTGTCCAAGTTGGTCACCTGGACCAGGCTCGGCAACGGCAAGGTCTTATGGGCCGCGGTCAGCGCGTCGGCTTGATAGATCTCCCCGTTCGCGGTCACCTCGCCGCTGGCGCTGGAGTCATAAACCACCGCGCTTCCCGTCGCATCGTAGCCATAGTCGGCCGCCGGCCGGTACCACACGCCGTCGAACTGATAAGGCACGCCGACGACATAGCGCGCACCTGCCGTCTGGTCGAGCGTCGACGGCGGCATGGCCGCGTCGATCGAGGCGTATTGAGGCCCGGCCACGACCTTGGTAGGGCCAGTCGGAGCGGCGGGTCGAAGGCCCGTCTGGCCGTCTATCGCCTGGCCCTCTGTCGCGTTGTCCGCACTCCTCTGGCTCTCACTCGTCGCGCCCGTGCTCGCCTCGCTCTTGATCGTCTCTGCGGGACTCATCTGGCGAGAGCTCATGTCCGATGTTTCGGGCCGGAGCGACGGCAACTCGGCGCTCAGCGCCTGGACCGTCAGTTTCGGCGAAGGCACCGCCGGCAAGTTCTGAATCTCGTCGCGCCCGCTGGCGCCGAGGCTCATTGCGAGGGCGCGGCTTTCGGTCGCCATGATCTCCACATGCACGCGGATCGCGTCGCCCGCCCTGATGCCCAGCAGGTCGCCGGCGTGCTGCGACAGCTGGATGACGCGATTGTCGATGAAGGGACCGCGATCGTTGACCCTGACCTCGACCGACTTGCCGTTGTCGAGGTTCGTCACTCGCACCATGCTGGGGAGAGGCAAGGTCTTGTGGGCGGCCGTGAGCGCGCTGTCGCTATAGACCTCGCCGTCAGCCGTCACCTGCCCGTTGTTGCCGTGGTCATAGATCGAGGCGAGTCCGGATTCCCCGTACTCGTAGTCGGCCTGCGGACGGTACCAGATGCCATCGAACTGATAGGGATCGCCCAGAACGTAGTGCGGCCCCTTGGGCGTCGCGGGCAACTGGGGCCGGGCTGGAGCGGAGACCGGCAGCAAGCCCGTGTCCACCACCACTTGGGACCAGCCGGCCCACGCTGTCTGCGGTGCTGGCGCCGGGGCCGGATTGGTGCCGACGATGGCCTGCGAGGCGCAGCCCGCCATCAACAGATCCAAGGTGACCAGAGCCAGAGAAAGAGACCGCGACATCGTCGATAGACCCCCGCTCGTGAGCTTCTTCAGATGTCCCCTAAATGCCACAATAACATACGACGCTCACTTGAGGCTTACTATAGGGATTTCTTGAGCGCTTTGCGGCCGCGCAGGCAGCCTCGTGAGTCCGCAAAAGTCGTGCGTGGAACCCATTGCGCCCGGGCCGAACCGCAGGGGTCTCGTCAGCCTCGGCCGATGAAGGGCATCTTGGTCGCCATGACGGTCAGGAACTGCACGTTGGCGTCCAGCGGCAGGCTGACCATGTAGGCGATCGCCCGGCCGACATGCTCGACGTCGAAGGTCGGCTCGGGCTTGCTCGACCCGTCGGCTTGCGCGATGCCCTTGTTCATCCCCCGCGTCATCTCGGTCGCCGTATTGCCGATGTCGATCTGGCCGCAGGCGATGTCGTATTTGCGGCCATCGAGGGAAGCGGACTTGGTCAGCCCCGTGATGGCGTGCTTGGTCGCCGTGTAGGGCGCCGAGTTCGGGCGCGGGCTGTGGGCGGAGATCGAGCCATTGTTGATGATCCGCCCGCCCCGGGGGCGCTGGCTCTTCATCAGGCGGAATGCCTCCTGGATGCAGAGGAAGCTGCCTGTCAGGTTGATATCCACCACCTGCTTCCATTGCTCCGGGGTCAGCTCCTCGAGCAGAGCCGGGGTTCCGAACACGCCGGCGTTGTTGAACAGAACATCCAGCCGGCCGAAGGCCTTCTTCGTCTTCGCGAACAGCGCCTTGACCGATGCGGGCTTGGCAACGTCCGTGGGCACGACCAGCGCCCGGGCTCCCATGGCCTTGGCCTCGGCCGCGGTGGCCGCCAACGGCTCGCGCCTGCGCCCGGCAAGGACGACGGCATAGCCCTCGCGCATCAGCGCCAGCGCGGCATGCCGGCCGATGCCCGTACCGGCGCCCGTGATCATCGCAACCTTGCCTGTGGCCTTCATAAGCAGCTCTCCATCCAATTCGGGCCAGCATAGCATCGCGGCGGCCGGGCGGAACAATCTCGGAGCCGTCTGTACAAGTCGCGGGCCGCCGCTAAGCTCGCCGGCGGAATGCCGAACGATTCCCTGCAGCCCAAGACTGGAACGCTCGGACGCGCCCCATCCAAGTGGTTGTTTCCGAGCTCGGCCAGCGAAGCGCTGATAAGGACGGGCTGGGGCTGCTGGCTGACGCTGCTTGCCGTCGTCAGCATCATGTTTCTGGTCAAGGGCGGCGACAGATCGGTCGTCTGGTACTACCACGCGGCGAGCGCGGCCTGGTGGGCGGGTCAGGATCTCTATTCCGGCCAGGTGGACAGCTTCAACTACCTGCCTGCCTTCGCGGTCCTCTTCACCCCCTTCCACCTCATGGGTCCGGTGTTGGCCGGTCTCCTCTGGCGCTGGCTCTCCTTCGCCGCCCTCACGGGGGGATTCTGGCGGCTCGTGCGGCTGATCGCGCCCGACAAGGCGCCCCTGGTCCTGGGAATTATGCTCGTTCTCGCCATACCGGGCGTAGCCGGGATGGTCCGCAACGGCCAGGCGACGACCATCATGACCGCTCTCATGATCCACGCCGCCGCCGACATGGCCGAGGAGCGATGGAGCCGCGCCAGCCTGTGGCTCGGGCTTGCGGTGGCCCTGAAGCCGCTCGCCATCGTGCTCATTCTATTGTCCGGCGCGCTTTACCGGCCGATGCTTTGGCGTTTGATCGCCGCCATGGCAGTCGTTCTTCTGCTTCCCTTCCTCGCTGCCAGTTCCGGCTATGTCGTCGCCCAGTACCGCGCCATGGCAGAGCAATATGGGATCGCCTACGGCGCGGCGCTGGGTCCCTGGTCCGAGTTCGGCATGATGATGATGAAGTTCGGCTTGCCGCTCCCGCCGGCCGCAATGACGGCGCTGCGCCTGGCCGCGGCGCTCGCAACCCTCGGGCTTGCCTCGGTCGCCCGCAAGCGCCATGAAGATCGGCTTGGGGCGTTCTACATCCTCGCCCTTTCCATCTGCTACCTGATGCTCTTCAACCCGGCCAACGAGGAGAATACCTACGGCGCGCTCGCCGGCATCGTTGCGGCCTCGGCGGCTGCGGCGCTGGTCCGGCGCCGGCCCGTGTGGATTGCGGCTTGTCTGGTGGTCCTCTGCGTTGCCTTGGGGAGCGACGGCTACGGCACCCTGGTCTTCCAGGCGACCAAGCTCTGGTTCAAGCCGCTCGCCTGCATCGTCTTCTTGGGCTTCCTGTTGCCTCAGCTCTTGACTCGCGAGGAAAGGGCCTAGCCCTCCTGGGATTGTCCCTCCGCGGAGGCTTCCGCCACCACATAGGCCGGCCATTGCCGCGCCTCCCGCAGGCTCCGCCCGACATATTCCCCGATGATGCCGAGCACCAGCATTTGCGCCGCGGCAATGATTGCGATGGTTGCCATGAGGGAACTCCAGCCCGCCACGGTATGGGCGATCCACAGGAAGCTGACGATCGAATAGACGAGCAGCAGAAAGCCGATGGCGACGAAGCCGAAGGCCAGATAGATGGCGAGCCGGAGCGGCCTCAGGCTGTGGGCGACAATGCCGGCAGCGGCCAGGCTCACCATGCGCCCGAGAGTGAACTTGGAATCGCCCGCCTGGCGGAGGCCCACCTCATAGGGCAGGGTGACGAGCGGAAACCCAAGCCAGCGCACCAGGCCACGCAAAAACAAGTCGGGACCTGTGAATCCGTTGACCGTGTCGACGACTTGGCGATCGAGGAGCAGGAAGTCGGCGCTGCCCGGCTCGATGCGCACGTCGCCAATGGCGTTCAGCGTGCGGTAGAAGAGGCGCGAGGTGACCCGCTTCCAGTAACCTTGATTGCCCGGCTCGTCCCGGCGCGTCGTGGTCACGACCCTGGCGCCCTTGCGCCATTCCGCTACCAGCGCCGGCAGAAGCTCGGGCGGGTGCTGGAAGTCGCAGTCCATCAGCACCACGGCGCGTCCGCGCGCGTGGCACAGCCCGGCCCTGAGCGCCGCCTGGTGACCGAAATTGCGGGTGAATGAGACATAGCGGACGGCATCGGTCCGGCGCGCCAGGGCCTTGATCTCGCTGAGAGTGCCATCGCTCGATCCGTCGTCGACGAAGACGATCTCGAAGGATCCGAGGGGCCTGGCGACCTCCGTCAACTTCGCTGCCATGGCCGCCACATTGGCCGCCTCGTTGTAAGCCGGGAGCACGATCGAAAGCTCGACCTCCTGAGCGTCCACGGGCTCCATGCCGACCCCACCTCCCGCCCGCGCCGGCCGATGCCGGGTGGCAGCCCATTGTTGCCGATGGCCGGAGCCGAAACAAGAAAGGCGCAAAATCCAGGTTGCCTCGGCCTGGAAAATCCGGGCATAGAGGCCAACGCTGGCGGCTCGACCGATGTCGGAGACATAAGCCCTTCCGAATGGCCGAACCGGGTGAAACACGAGGGGGATTGCAAGTTGCGAGTGCTGGTCACGGGGGGCGCTGGGTATATCGGCAGCCATGTCTGCAAGGCGCTCGCCGCCGCCGGCATGGAGCCCGTCACGCTCGACAATCTGTCCCAAGGAACCGCCGACGCCGTCAAATGGGGTCGCCTGATCCTGGGCGATATCGCGGACGCGGGTCTGGTGGCCGAGAGCCTGCGACAATCGGGGGCCGAGGCGGTGATGCATTTCGCCGGCTCGACCAGCGTCGCGGAATCCGTCCTCGACCCGGTCGCGTACTATCGCAACAATGTCTGCGGCACGCTCGGCCTGCTCGATGCCATGCGCCAGACCGGCGTGCAGAGGATCGTCTTCTCCAGCACGAGTGCCGTCTATGGCGGCTCTCCGCCCCTGCCGATCCCGGAAGAGGCGCCCACGGCGCCCATCAACCCCTATGGCCGCAGCAAGCTGATGGTCGAGGAGATTCTGGCCGACGAAGCCGCCGCCCATGGCCTGACCTATGTGGCCTTGCGCTATTTCAATGCCGCCGGCGCCGATCCCGAAGGCGAAACGGGAGACCAGCGCAAGACGGCCACTCATCTCATCCCCATGGCGCTCAAGGCTGCAGCGGGGGAAACCAAATGCCTCGAGATTTTCGGCGACGACTACCCGACCCCAGACGGCACCTGCATCCGCGACTATATCCATGTCAGCGACTTGGCCCAGGGCCACCTCCTGGCCCTCGACCATCTGATCCGGGGCGGCTCCAGCGCCGTCTTGAATCTCGGCGCCGGCCGCGGGGTCTCGGTGCTCGAGGCGATCGCCAGCATCGAACGGGTGATCGGGCGGAAGGTGCTATGCGTCAGGCGGCCTCGCCGGCCGGGCGACGCCCCGGCCCTCTATGCCGACCCTTCGGCAGCCAGGCGCCTGTTGGGGTTTTCGACCCGGTTGTCGGACATGGATACCATCGTCAATACGGCCTGGCGGTTCTATCGGAAAGCCCGGGACTTCTAGCCGCCGGGGGCCTTCGCGAGGGCGTGACAGGCCGCGGCTGTTTTGTGCTAGCTTGCCCGTCCGTTGCAACGCCAATTCTCGGGGATGGCCGCATGAGATATGAAGCGCCGAAAACGACCAAGGAGGCAGTGGCCCTGCTGGCGAAGGCCAAAGGCCTCGCCCATGTGCTCGCCGGCGGCACCGATCTGCTGGTCCGGCTGCGCTCCGGCCAGGTCGAACCCGATCTGGTGGTTGACATCAAGCGGATCCCGGCCATGGGCAAGATCTCTGCGGTCGCCAACGGAATTCGCATCGGCGGTGCGGTGCCGAGCGCCGTGCTGGGCGAGCATGCCGGCGTCCGCAAGGCCTGGCCGGGCGTGGTCGAGGCCGCGAAGCTGATCGGCTCGACCCAGATTCAGGGTCGCGCGACCGTGGTCGGCAATCTCTGCAACGCCTCGCCGGCGGCCGACAGCGTGCCCGCCATGGTCGCCGCCGGCGCCACGGCCATCGTCGTCGGACCCAAGGGCCGGCGCGAGATTCCGGTGGAAGACGTCGCCGTCGCCCCCGGCAAGACGTCCCTGCGCAAGGGCGAGATCGTGGAATCGATCCATCTGCCCAAGCGCCCGCCGCGCTCTGGCGACGCTTACCTGCGCTTCATTCCGCGCACCGAAATGGATATCGCCGTGGTCGGTGCCGGCGTCAGCCTCACCCTCGGCCCGGACGGGGTCTGCCGCCAGGCCCGGGTCGCGCTTGGCGCCGTCGCCGCCAGGGTCCTGCTGGTGGAGGAAGCCGCCGCCGCCCTCGTCGGCACTAAGGTCGACGATAAGGCGCTGGACAAGCTGGCTGCGGCCGCTTCGGCGGCCTGCCGGCCCATCGACGACAAGCGCGGGACCAAGGAGTTCCGCATCAAGGTCGCGGGTGTCCTCGCCCGCCGCGCCGCCAAGACGGCGCTTCAGCGTGCCAGGAGAGGCAAATGAGCAAGGTTCGCGTTTCGACCACCATCAACGGCGACCCGGTCGAGTATCTGTGTGCGGCAGAAGAGACCCTGCTGGACGTGCTGCGCGACCGGCTCGGCCTCACCGGCAGCAAGGAAGGTTGCGGCACCGGCGACTGCGGCGCCTGCAGCGTGACTCTCGACGGGCGCCTGGTCTGCTCCTGCCTGGTCCTGGGGGCCGAGGCCGAGGGTCGAGAGGTCCGTACCGTGGAGGGGATCGCCAAGGGCGACCAGCTCCACCCGCTCCAGCGCAAGTTCATCGAGCATGCGGCACTTCAGTGCGGCATCTGTACGCCGGGATTCCTGGTCGCGTCCAAGGCGCTGCTGGAAAGGAATCCGAATCCGACCGAGCACGAAATCCGTTTCTGGCTCGCGGGCAACCTCTGTCGCTGCACCGGCTATGACAAGATCGTGCGCGCGGTCGTGAGCGCCGCCGCCGAAATGAGGGAGAGCCGCTAATGCCTCTGGACAATCCGAAGGGCCAATCCTTCCGCCTCGTGGGCAGCCGGCCGGACCGGCCGGACGGCATCGACAAGGTCACCGGCCGCGCCAAGTTCGGCGCCGACATGTCGGCGCCGGGCATGCTGGTGGGCAAACTGCTGCGCAGTCCCCACGCCCATGCCCGCATCCGCCGCATCGACATCAAGAAGGCACTCGCCCTTCCCGGCGTGAAGGCCATTGTCACCCGCGACGATTTCAAGGAGATCGAAGGCGACCTGCGCGACGTATCGCGCAACGTCATGGCGCGCGACAAGGCGCTTTACGATGGCCATGCCGTGGCCGCCGTGGCGGCCATCGACACGGCCACGGCCCGCAAGGCCCTGAAGCTGATCAAGGTCGATTACGAAATCCTGCCCCATGTGACCGACGTCGAAGAGGCCATGAAACCTGGGGCGCCGGTGCTTCACTCGGACCTGTTCACCCAGGGCGTCGAGCCGACGCCCAAGAAGCCCTCCAACATCGCCAAGCGCCATGAGTTCGGCCATGGCGACGTGGCCAAGGGCTTCGCCCAGGCCGACGTGGTCGTCGAGCGCAAGTTCAAGAACGAGGCGACGCACCAAGGCTATATCGAACCCCATGCCTGCCTCGCCAGCGTCGGCAATGACGGCCAGGGAGAGCTCTGGGTCTGCACCCAGGGCCACTATGCCGTGCGCAACGTCTGCGCCTCGCTTCTGGGCATGGACGTGTCCAAGCTTCGGGTCACGGCTTCGGAAATCGGCGGTGGGTTCGGGGGCAAGACCACCGTGTTCATCGAGCCGGTGGCCTTGGCGCTTTCGCGCAAGGCGGGCAAGCCGGTCAAGATCGTCATGAGCCGCGAGGAAGTGTTTCGCGCCAGCGGCCCGACCTCCAGCGCCACCGTCTGGGTCAAGATCGGGATCAAGAAGGACGGCCGGATCACCGCCGGCGACGCGGTGCTGAAATACCAGGGCGGCGCTTTCCCGGGATCGCCGGTGGACATGGGCGCCATGTCAGCCTTCGCCTGCTACGACCTGGAGAACGTCAGGGCCGTCGGCTGGGATGTGGTGGTGAATCGTCCGAAGCAGGCCGCCTACCGCGCGCCCGGCGCGCCAATCTCGGCCTTCGGGGTCGAGAGCGTCATCGATGAGCTCGCCCAGAAGATCGGCATGGACCCCATCGAGGTCCGCCTGAAGAACGCCGCCCATGAAGGCACGGAGTCTTCTTACGGGCCGACCTATGGCGTGATCGGCCTCAGAGCGACCATCGAGGCGGCCAAGGTCCATCCGCACTACAAGGCCCCGCTGGGCCCCAATCAGGGCCGGGGCATTGCTTCCGGGTTCTGGTTCAATTTCGGCGGCCAGACTTGCGTCTCCCTCAACATCAACATCGACGGCACCGTGGCTCTCGCGGTGGGCACGCCGGATATCGGCGGCTCGCGCGCGTCCATGTGCCTGATGGCGGCCGAGGAACTCGGCATCGGCTATGACCAGGTCCGCACGATCATCGCCGACACCAGTTCGCTCGGCTACAACGACATCTCGGAAGGCAGCCGGGTTACCTTCTCCACGGGCATGGCCACCATCCAGGCGGCCCGGGACGCGGTGAAGAAGCTCTGCGGACGGGCGGCCCAGATGTGGGGCATCTCGCCCGAGGCGGTGCTGTGGGAAAACGGCCATGCCAAGCCCGCCGGCGCCAATGCCGGCGATTTCCCGCCCTTGTCGCTGGCCGACATCGCCAAGGTCGCGGCCAACACCGGCGGACCGATCGCCGGCCACTGCGAGGTCAATGCCGAGGGTGCCGGCGTCAGCTTCTCGACCCATCTCTGCGATGTCGAGATCGATCCCGAGACCGGCTTCACCCGCGTGATCCGCTACACGGTGATCCAGGACGCCGGCAAGGCAATCCATCCGAGCTATGTGGAAGGCCAGTACCAGGGCGGCGCGGTCCAGGGCATCGGCTGGGCCCTCAACGAGGAGTATATCTACGGCGCCGACGGCAAGCTCCAGAACGCGGGCTTCCTCGACTACCGGATTCCCGTCGCGTCCGACCTGCCCATGATCGACACGGTGATCGTCGAGGTGCCGAACCCGGGTCATCCCTACGGGCTTCGGGGCGTGGGCGAGACCTCCATCGTTCCGCCGTTGGCGGCTGTGGCCAACGCCGTGTCGGCCGCGGCCAAGGTGCGGATGACGGAGATCCCCATGTCGCCGCCCAAGATCCTGAAGGCCATGGGGGAGGCGCAGCGGCGCTGATGGTGCAGGTCGTCCTCTGGGGTTCGCTGAAGTCGGCGACCGGCGGGGCGACCAAGGTGGAGGTCGAGGCCGCCAATATCCGCGAGCTGCTTTCCCGCCTGGGCGAGAAACATCCCGGCCTGAAGCCGCAGCTCGACCGGGGCGTCTCCGTCTCCATCGACGGAAAAATCTACCGGGACGCATGGTTCCAGCCCATCCCGCCAGGCAGCGAGGTATTTCTCCTGCCTCGCCTGGCGGGTGGGTAGAGAACTAGTTGAAATCCCGCGCGATCCGCTCGCTCCAGTTCCGGGACAGGACGCGGGTTTCGCCTTCATAGGCGTCCAGGGTTGCTTCCAGGATGAAATGGGTCTTGTCCGAACGCATCACGGTTCGCGTCTCGGTGCGGGTGCGCCAGTCGCCGCGCCCGAGCTTGTAGGTGTCGGTGATCTCGATCTCGGCCGAGAGGGGATCCCCCTCGCGGATGCGATAGGCGAGATGCTGGACCGCGTCGGTATCCAGGCCGATGTGATCGATGGTAAAATCGCCCGCGTCATCCAGGGTGTGATAGGTCGTGGTTTCCCCGCCCAAGTCATGTTCCACCCAGCGCCGCTCGCTCGACGGCCGGCGATAGGTCTTGGCCAGCGGCCTCGCCCCCTCGGCGGCCGGGAACGGTGCAAGCTTCTTGTCTTCCGGGCGCGGCAGGCGCGTCGGCAGCTCGAGCCTGCTTGCGGCCGTGAACACGGTCAGCGTGACCGGTTCCGGCGAGGGCCAGACCATGGGCCAATAGGTCGTGGAAAGAGCGACGCGGATGCGGTTTCCGGCCGCGAAGGCATGGGCGATGTCATTTAGCTTCACGGCTACCTTGTAGCGCTCGCCCGGCTTCAGGGCTTCCGGCTGCTCGTCGCTCTTGCGGTGGGTCAGGTTCTTCATCCCATAGGTGATTCTGGTCGAGGCACCGTCGGGCGTGATCTCGTTCAGGCGCACCGCGACGAAGGCGAGCGGCCGGTCGACCGAGAACTCCAAGGTCACCACCGGCGCGCCCAAAATCTCGAAGCGGTCGGCCAGCGGTTCGCTCTCGAAGCAGATCGAGGCGCCGTCATCCATGCGCTGGTCGAGCGGCTCATGAGGGCCGATGCCATCGCCCGACCAGTTGCCGCAGGCGGACCCGAGAGACTGGGGCGACATGGCCCGGACGCTGCTGTCGGGGCCCGGGCTCGCCGTAAGCCGCCCGCCATTGCCGAAATGCAGCAACCGCGGCTTGATATTGGGACTGGGCCAGGAGGGCTCGGCCACCCAGCGCCCCGGTCGGGTCTCATATTGCGGCGCGGGCATCACCGGCTCCTCCATCCAGACCCGGTACATGGGCTCATCCATGATCCCGGTCTCGATGCCTTTCAGCCATTTGTCCCACCAGCGCAGGCATTCCTGGAGGAAGCCGATCCGGGGGCCGGGCCCGGCGAAATGCGGATATTTATGCGCCCATGGGCCGACGATGCCCATCTTCGGGCATTTGAGATTGGCAAGCATGCGCGGGACGGTGTTCGAGTAGCCGTCGGCCCAGCCGCTCTCGAGATAGACCGGGCAGGTGATGGCGCTCCAGTCCTCGCAGATGGAGCCGTGCTTCCAGAAGGCGTCCCGGCGCTGGTGCTTCAGCCAATTGGCAATGAGCAGCGGCTCATTGTTCAACCGGTTCAGCCATGCCTCGCGCCAGGCCTCGCCCAACAGCGCCTTGTCGGGCGAGCGCGCCATATAGGCGAACATGACCGAGGCCCAATCCAGATTGTTGGTAAGCAGCGCGCCGCCCATGTAATGGATGTCGTCGGCATAACGGTCGTCGGTGGAGCAGAGCGAGATCACCGCGGCGAGTTCGGGCG
>Ga0209415_10011181_pt1 | contig 15146 bp, 13 predicted proteins | sample PeaSoiSIISIP2007_FD_187696 | JGI IMG/M metagenome (GOLD analysis project Ga0209415, IMG submission 187696) | Peat soil microbial communities from Weissenstadt, Germany - SII-SIP-2007 (SPAdes) (version 2) | ecosystem: Environmental > Terrestrial > Soil > Wetlands > Peat | place: Germany... | reverse complement strand
TTCCGGGGCCGAGCCAACGGGTCCGGCCCGAAGTGGCCGGCCCGATGACAGGCTCCGCGAGGAGCCCGGAATCCATAACCACGGTTCGTGAGTATGGATTCCGGACTTGCCGCTGCGCGGCAATCCGGAATGACAGTAAAGGACTCTGACATGGACTTCGCGTTGAGCGACGAGCAGCGGCTCCTGCGAGACTCGGTCGAGCGGCTATTCGCCGACCGCTACGCCTTCGAGGCGCGCAGGCACTACGCGCAGGAGCCCGGCGGCTACAGCCACGATTTGTGGGCGCTTTACGCCGAGCTCGGCCTGCTCGGCCTGCCGTTCGCCGAAGAGCACGGCGGCTCGGCCGGCGGGCCGGTCGAAACCATGATCGTGATGGAAGCGATCGGCAAGGCGCTGGCGCTCGAGCCCTATCTCGCCACGGTCGTGCTCGCCGGCGGATTGCTGCGGCTCGGCGGCAGCGAAAAGCTGCGCGCCGAACTGATCCCGCGGATCGCGGCCGGCGATCTGACGCTCGCCTTCGCGCACGCCGAGCGGCAGTCGCGCTACGATCTCGCCGATGTCGCGACGAGCGCGCGCCGCGACGGCGGCGACTTTGTGCTCGACGGCGCCAAGAGCCTTGTGCTCCACGGCGACAGCGCGAAAAAATTCATCGTTTCGGCGCGGCTTAACGGCGCGCGCAACGACCATGTCGGGTTGGGGCTCTTCCTGATCGATGCCGCGGCGTCCGGCGTCACCACGCGCGGTTACGGCACGGTCGACGGCCTGCGCGGCGCCGAGGTGCAGCTGGCGAATGTGCGCGTGCCCGCCGGCGCTTCGATCAGCGAGCCAGGCGCGGCCTTTCCGCTGATCGAGCGCGTCGCCGACGCCGGCATCGCGGCGCTCTGCGCCGAGGCGGTCGGCGCCATGGCGGCGATGCACGAAACCACGGTCGACTATATGAAGACGCGCAAGCAATTCGGCGTGACCATCGGCAGCTTCCAGGTGTTGCAGCACCGCGCCGCCGAGATGCTGGTCGCGCTCGAACAGGCGCGCAGCATGGCGATGCTGGCGACGATGATGGCCGACGCCGATGACCCGCGCGAGCGGCGCGCCACCATCTCGGCGGCGAAGGTGCAGATCGGCCGCTCCGGAAGGAGTGTCGGCCAAGCGGCGATCCAGATTCACGGCGGCATCGGCATGACCATGGAGGCCAAGGTCGGCCATTACTTCAAGCGCGTCACCACGATCGACACCCTATTCGGCGACGCCGATCATCACCTCGGCCTCCTCGCCGCCTCCGGCGGCCTGATCGCGGCTTAATGCTGATTTCACCTCTCCCCGCTGCGCGGGGAAAGGTCGGATAGCGCAGCAATCCGGGTGAGGGGGCGCTGCCGCGAGTCTGAGCTTAACGGCCAAGCCCCCTCATCCCGACCTTCTCCCCGCACGCGGGGAGAAGGAGGGCGCGAGCGGCAAAGGAACGGGCTACGACGCCGTCTACTTCCCCGTCTCCCGCCATTTCTGCTCGCGCGCATAGAAGGCCGCGAGCAGATCGGGCCGGTCGTCGCCGAGCAATTCCGGGTTGAGGGTGTAGCCGCGCTTGATCTGCGTATAGCCCATGAATTTGTAGGACGGCCGCAGCGTGGCGATGATCTTCCAGTCCACCGGCAGCTGATCGCGCGGATCGACCGTCTCCAGTCGGTCGCGCTGGTAGATGCCCTCGAACGAGCCGAGCTTCCAGCCCGCGGCGGTCTTGATCACGCGCGAGAAGAAACGGCAATACTGGAACATGTCGAACTCGATGCCGTCGAAGGTCAGGCGATCGAAGATGACCGCCGGCGATTCGACGATCGCGCGGCCGTCCTTGATCTCGAGCCGCGCCGGCATGATCCAGTGCTTGGCCTTGCTCGCCCCCGACGCCATCTTCTTGCGCGAGGCCTCGGCGAAATCCTCGACACTGCCGTCGAACCAGGAGGTGCGCACCGGCGCGTTCGGCACATAGCAGGCGATCATGCCGGCAAAGTCGCGCTGGTCGCGGCACAGCCGCTCGAAGCGCACCAGGTCGAAGATTTCCGTGCGGTCGAGCAGGCGCGTAAGCCGCGCCTCGATTGCCGGTTCGGTCATCGCGTCCCCTCCCCTTTGCGTGATCGAGTATTTTTTGCCCTTGGGGACGCGGGATGAAGGTTTATATTCTCCGCGGCCCATCATTCACATAACCGATAAGCCGGCCGCGCGTCCAACAGACTCCCTCGGTCCCATCAATTCATGACGCCAAAGGATCACGCCATGCCGTTTTCAATGTCGCAAGCTTCGCTTTCGAGTTTCGAAATGAGCCTCAATGCCCTTTCCGCCGTGCTCGACAAGGCGGAAGCGTATATCGCCGCCAAGAAGATCGACGCCGCGGAGCTGCTCCATCTGCGGCTGTTCCCCAACATGTTCACCCTCGCGCGTCAGGTGCAGGTGGCGAGCGATCAAGCCAAGAACGGCTCGGCGCGCCTCGCCGGCGTCGATCCGCCGCGCTACGAAGACAACGAGACGACGATCGAGCAGCTCAAGGCGCGCATCGCCAAAACGCTCGCCTTCCTCAAGACGCTCGACCGCAAGCAGATCGATGCGTCGGCCGATCGTGAGATCACCTTTCCGATCAGCCCGACCAACAAGGGTCACATGAGCGGCGCCGATTACCTCAACCATTTCGTGCTGCCGAACTTTCATTTCCACGTCACGGCGGCTTATGCGATTCTGCGCCACATCGGCGTCGACATCGGCAAGCGCGATTTCCTCGGCGCGATTCCAGTCAAGGTGAGTTGAGGCGGGCGAACGCATGCTCTCAATCACCTCTCCCCGGTAGGGAGAGGTGAAGCCAAGCATCGTTCAACCAAACAAAATCGCTGTTGAATGCCGCCAGCAGCAAATGAATCACCCATAGATTTGAGAAAATCACTAAAGAGTTTTCGGCCTGACAAACATATGATTGGCCGGCTGTAACAGACACTCGTCAATCATTTCCAGGAGAGTAACAATGTCACTGAAGGACATCATCGTTGCGACGCAGGCCGATCTGCGCACCAACCCCGCTCACGCGCTCGCGACTTTTTCCGCCGACTCGCGCCAGGTCGAAGGCCTGCGAAGCGAAACCAAGATCCGCCAGTTTTCCCTGACGGTCGACGAGCCGCCGAGCCTCGGCGGAACGGACACCGGTCCGAACCCTGTCGAACTCGTTTTGGCGGCGCTCGCCACCTGCCAGGAAATCACCTATCGCGCCTATGCGACCGCGCTCGGCATTCCGCTCGATAGCGTCTCGGTGAAGCTCGAAGGATCGCTCGACCTGCGCGGTTTCTTCGCCGTGAAAGACGACGTCCGCGCCGGCTACAGCGAAGTGCGCGGCGTCGTCAATCTGAAAAGCAGCGCCCCTGCCGCCGATCTCGCCAAGTTGAAGGCCGTGGTCGACGCGCACTGCCCGGTGCTCGACATTCTGCGCGCGCCGGTTCCGGTGGAGCTGAAGCTGGAAACCGAGCGGGCGGTCCGGGCGGCTTAGGGCGCGGCGAGGCGCGTTGCGTTGGCAACACGCCTAAAGCGGCCGAGACTATTGAAAATCCGGGTGAGGCTCTCGCGGCCGATCCCGGATTTTTGCGTTCATCTCTTCTCGGTTTCGTGGGGCGCGGACTCGTCACCGTCACAGTGACTTTCGCTTGACATTCGTCTCTCTATCGGTTACGTGGGCAAATCTCGCTCATCGAGGGACGTGATCTCGAGACACACCTGATCGCGGAGCGGGTGCGGTTCCTGCGGGCGGGGCTTGTAACCCCGCTCCCGGGCGGTCCGGGCATCGTCCCCTCCGGCATTACGACCGGGGTGCGGCGTGCACCGCTTAAGCGCGATCGATGATGCGGGTAACGCCTGCATCCGCTTGATCGCGTGAAGCGCGGCCTGGGCTGAGTCAAAGCGTTCGGTCGCTGCGACAAGCGCCGCGGTGTGAGCGCCGAAAGGCGAGCGGTCCCCGCTGGGATCGCTTCCGCGCCCGCGCATCGACGAATGGCAACATTCTTCGGTGTGGCGCGGACCAAAGAACTTCGCGCCTTTCGGCGCTCCGCCTCCCTCGGCTTATTCGAGGATAACGAAACTTCTTCGTGGCTTCGTGGTGAGCAAAGCTCGGACGCATCCGCGCCGCGAGAACGATTTCGCTTTTTCACCTCTCCCCGCTAGTGGGGAGAGGTCGGCGCGCGAAGCGCGACGGGTGAGGGGGCGTGGCCCCGATTCTGAGCGTAGCGGAATCGCCCCCTCACCCCTACCCTCTCCCCGCCTGCGGAGAGAGCGAGACCTGCCGCGAGAATGGTTTTGTCGGCGGGCGCCTCCTATGTAGTGATTTAAGCCTATCGGGTTGGAGCGCCGATGCGGGACGGCAGCGGAAGCGGGACAGCGGTCAGCCGGCGCGATCTCCTGTCGCTGATCGGCACCGTCGCCGGCAGTGCCGCGATGTATCAGGCGACGGCGAGCCTCGGTTTCGCGGCGGATTCCGGTTACCGCGGGCCGATCGCGCTGTCCGGCGATGTCCGCGGCGCCTCGGTCCTGATCCTCGGCGCCGGTTTGGCCGGCATGACGGCGGCTTTTGAGCTGCGCAAGGCGGGCTACAACGTTGCCGTCCTCGAATTCAATCTCCGCGCGGGCGGGCGCAACTGGACTTTGCGCGGCGGCGACACCTATACCGAGCTCGGCGGCTTCACGCAGGCTTGCGAATTCGAAGCGGGGCAGTATTTCAATCCGGGGCCGTGGCGGATTCCCTATCATCACCGCGCGCTGCTCGATTACTGCAAACGCCTCAACGTCGCGCTCGAGCCGTTCGTCGAGCTCAATCACAATGCGTATTTGCATGCCGCCGACGCGTTCGGCGGCCGCCCGCAGCGCATCCGCGAAATCAAAGCCGATTTTCAGGGACACGTTGCTGAATTGCTGGCCAAGACGACCGCGCAGGGCAAGCTCGATGAAGCCGTCTCAGTAGAGGATAAGGAGAGGCTGTTGCAGGCGCTGCGATCATGGGGCGCGCTGGATCAGGACTATGCTTACAAAAAGAACCTGATCTCCGCCCGTGTTCGCGGCTATGCCAAGGGTCCCGGCGGCGGGCTCGACGGCGGTGTCGGCGCGGCACCCGTCGCCGGCGAACCGATCGAGCTCGCGGACATCCTCAAATCCGAGCTTTGGGAATATCTGCGAAACTTTTCGCAGCTCGATTTCCAGACCACGTTGTTCCAGCCGACGGGCGGCATGGACATGATCGGGAAGGCGTTCGCCAACGAAGTCGGCGATCTCATCCGCTACGACGCCAAGGTGACCCGCATCGCCCAGGATGACGGAGGCGTCACCGTCACCTATGTGGACCCCAAGGCGCCCGCTTCTCCACCGCAGCTGGCGAAAGCCGACTGGTGCTTCTGCACCATTCCGCTTTCCATACTCAGTCAGATCCCGATCGATGTGGGGCCGCGCATGAAGGCGGCGATCGACGCGGTGCCTTACGCCTCGGCGGTCAAGATCGGCCTGCAATTCACGCGCCGGTTCTGGGAGGAGGACGAGGCGATCTACGGCGGCATCAGCTACACGGATCTGCCGATCCGGCAGATCGCCTATCCCAATTCCGGCCTCAACCGCCGCGGCCGCGGGGTGCTGCTCGGCGCTTACATCTTCGAGGGATCGAACGCTTACGAGTTCGCCGCGATGCCGCCCGCGGAACGCGTCGCGCGCGCCGTGGCGCTCGGCGCGCAGGTTCACCCGCAATACCCGGCCGAGTTCGAGAATGGCGTCGCGGTAGCGTGGCAGCGCGTGCCGTTTTCGCTCGGCTGCGCGGGTTACTGGACCGAGAAAGCGAGAGCCGAGCATTACGGCGATTTGTGCCAGATCGACGGGCGGATCGTGCTCGCCGGCGAGCACGCCTCCTACCTGCCGGCGTGGCAGGAAGGCGCGATCCTCTCGTCGCTCGACGCGGTCACGCGCCTGCACCACCGTGTCGTCAAAACGTGAAGCCGACGATGGCGCCGTGCCTGAAACACATGACCGTCGCCGCGCTGCTGGCGCTCGCCTCGCCGGCGACGGCGGCGGAAAACGCGGCGCCGCATCCGTCCGGGCCGCCTCTGAGCACCGGCTTCAAATTCACCGAAGACAACGGCGCGGATCTGTACACCGCAGTGTGTCAGGGCTGCCACATGCCGGACGGCAAAGGCGCGATCGGCGCCGGGGCCTATCCGCCGCTCGCTGGCGATCCCAATCTCGCGGCCGCCGGCAATCCGGTTTCCGTGGTGGTCAACGGACTGCGGGCGATGCCGCCGGTCGGCTTCATGATGAGCGACGAGCAGGTCGCCGCCGTGGTGAATTATGTGCGCACCCACTTCGGCAACAACTATCCGGATGCGGTCAAGCCTGAAGATGTGAAAGTCTTGCGACACTAAAACTTGCGGCGTTGAAAGCCCGTTTGCACAAACTGTTTGACGTGTGCACCTTTATTGGAGGAGATACACCTCAATGACGCTCGGTCGCTCCAAATGGTTCGCGCCAAATCTGCTTGCGGCAAGCCTGTTGGCGTTAAGCCTGCTGGCGCCCAATCTTTACGCATCCGTCGCGCGCGCCGAAACGCTGCCGCTGCCGGGCAATCTGACCGATCTTAATTCCGCCGACGGCGAAAAGTATTTTCTCGAAAGCGGCGCGTTCGCGACTTATTTCGCGATCGCCGACAATTTTGTGACGCAGAAGACGCTAGCCTATTGCGGCGTCGCCTCGATCGTCATGGTGCTCAACGCGGCCGGCTTGCCGGCGCCGACGACGCCGGAATATCACCCCTATCACGTCTTCACCCAGGACAATGTGCTCGACGAGCGCACCGAGACTATATTGCCGCAGGCGGTCCTCGCCCGGCAGGGCATGACGCTCGATCAGCTCGGCGGATTATTGGCGCTGCATCCGGTGACAGTCGAAGTTCACCATGCCGCCGATGGCGGACTCGACGCCTTCCGCGCCGCCGCGCGCGACTATCTTGCCGCCAAGGATCATTTTGTGGTCGTAAACTATCAGCGCAAGGCGATCGGCCAGCAGACCGGAGGCCATATCTCTCCGCTCGCGGCCTACGACGCGAAGGAGGACCGGTTCCTCATCCTCGACGTGGCGCGCTACAAATATCCGCCGGTCTGGGTGAAGGCTTCCGATCTGTTCGACGCGATGAACACGGCCGACAGGGACAACGACAACAAGACGCGCGGCTATGTGCTGATCGCCAAAAGCGGGGCCACGACCGGCACCACGACGCCGGTGCCCGTGCAGTGACGGCACTGCGATCGAACGGTTTAATCTTGAAGTGGGCGTCGCTGGGGCTCGCCGGCGTTCTGGCGTTGCCGCTTTCGGCGCCGGGCGAGAGCCAGCCGGAACCGGAGAACGGCCGCGCGCCGGCAGTCACCGCCGCGCACGGCATGGTGGTGGCGCAGGAAGCGATCGCCGCGCGCGTCGGCGTCGATATTTTGCAGCAAGGCGGCAATGCGATCGACGCGGCGGTCGCGGTCGGCTTCGCCATGGCCGTCACCTATCCGCGCGCCGGCAATATCGGCGGCGGCGGCTTCATGGTGATCCATCGCGCCGGCGGCGGCGACACTACCATCGACTATCGCGAGACGGCGCCGGCGGCGATCGACAGCAAATCCTTCCTCGACGCGGTGGGCAACGCCGACCCGCAGAAATCGCGCGACTCCGCGCTCGCCATCGGCGTGCCGGGCACGGTCGCCGGGCTGGCGCTGGCCGAGGCGAAATACGGCTCTGGGCATTTTACGCTCGCCGACCTGATCAAGCCCGCAATCGCGCTCGCCCGCGACGGCATCGCCCTCGCCGACGACACGGCAGATTCGCTGCCCGTCGACAAGCCGCGGCTGGCGCGCTGGCCCTCCTCGGCACAAATTTTTCTCAAAGCCGACAGCAGCGTGCTCGCTCCCGGCGATCGCCTGGTCCAGCCCGACCTCGCCGACACCTTGCAAGCCGTCGCTAGCGACGGGCCGTCCGCGTTCTATCAAGGCCCGATCGCGGAGAAACTCGCCGCCGGCGTTCAGGCGGCCGGCGGCGTGATGACCGCCGACGATCTCAAGAACTATCGCGCCATCGAGCGCGCGCCAATCCGCGGCACCTATCGCGGCTATGAGATCGTCTCGATGCCGCCGCCGTCGTCGGGCGGCATCGCGCTGGTGGAAATGCTCAACATCCTGGAAGGCTACGATCTGGCGCATGACGACGAGGCGCAGACGCTGTTTTTAATGATCGAGGCGATGAAGCGCGCTTATGCCGATCGTGCCTGGTTTCTCGGCGATCCCGACGTGGTGAAGATCCCGGTCGCGCGGCTGACCTCGAAGAGTTATGCCGCGACATGGCGCGCGACTATCGACCTGGCGCATGCGACGCCCGCGGCCGCGATCCGCGCCGGCGGCGAAGTCGGCGTGGAAGGCCGCAACACCACGCATTTCTCCGTCATCGACCGCTTCGGCAACGCCGTCTCCAATACCACCACGCTCAATTTCAGCTATGGCGTCGGCCTGGTCGCGGCGGGGACCGGCGTTCTGCTCAACAATGAGCTCGACGATTTCGCCGCCAAGGCGGACGCGCCAAACGCTTACGGGCTTCTCGGCGACAAGGCCAATGCGCCCGGGCCGGGCAAGCGGCCGCTGTCGTCGATGACGCCAACCATCGTGCTCAAGGACGGCAAGGCTTATCTCGTCACCGGAACGCCAGGCGGCAGCCGCATCATCACCGCCGTCCTGCAGGTCGTGACCGACGTGATCGACCGCGGCATGGATATCGCGGGCGCGGTGTCAAAGCCGCGCCTGCACGATCAATGGAAGCCGGACCAGGTCCTCGCCGAGCCGGGGTTTCCGCCGGAGGTGATCGCTGCGCTGCAGGCGCGCGGCGACGACGTCGTCGTGCAAAAGCTGCCGACGTCGGCCAATTCGATCCTGGTCACGCCTGAAGGTTTTGTCGGCGCCGCCGATCCGCGCACCCGCGGCGCGCTGGCGGCGGGGTATTAAGTTGCGGAGAGGCCGAGAAGCTTCACCGCATTTTCCTTGAGAATGAGGGGACGCACCTCGGGCTTGATGTCGAGCTTCTCGAAATCGCTGAGCCAGCGATCCGGCTTAATGACCGGCCAGTCGGAGCCGAACAGCACTTTGTGCTTGAGCAGCGAGTTGGCGTAGCGGACCAGGATCGGCGGAAAGTATTTCGGCGACCAGCCGGACAGGTCGATGTAAACATTGGGCTTGTGTTGCGCGACCGACAGCGCCTCCTCCTGCCACGGAAAAGACGGGTGGGCGAGAATGATCGGCATGTCGGGAAAGTCGACGGCGACGTCGTCGATGAACATCGGGTTGGAATATTTGAGCCGAATGCCGGCGCCGCCGCGCATGCCGGAGCCGACGCCGGTCTGCCCGGTATGGAACAGCGCCGGGAGCCTGGCTTCGGCGATCGCCTCGTAGAGGACGTAGGCGTTGCGGTCGTTGGGGAAAAATCCCTGCTGGGAGGGATGAAACTTGAAACCGCGAATGCCGAAGTCGCTGATCAAGCGGCGCGCCTCGCGGGCGCCGGCTTTGCCCTTGGCCGGATCGATGCTGGCGAACGGGATGAGGACGTCGCTGTTGGCCGCCGCCTTCTCCGCCACTTCCTCGTTCGAGTAGCGGCGGAAGCCCATTTCGCGCTCGGCATCGACCGGAAAGATCACCGCGCCGATCTTGCGCGCGCGATAATAGGCCGCGGTCTCCTCGATGGTCGGGCGGTTGTTGGGTTGATTGAAGTAGACGGCCATCGCCGCCTGAAGCTCGTCGTAACCATCGTCGGGATGCGAGCCGCAAGGCTCCTCCGCATGGGTATGAACATCGATGGCCACCAACTCGTTGACGTTCACGAAACACTCCCGGATCGCGCTGACGTGCGCGCCATTGGAGCATATCGACGGAAAAGCGTATAGCGGGACATGGCCCACTTTGGGCAACTTCGCCGGCGGACACGCGCCGGCGGCGGGGCAAAACTCTGGATTGTTTCAAGCGCGCATGCGATCCTATCGGCATGCGAACAACAAATAAGCCGCAGGGAGGATCGATCATGTTGCAGGTATTTCTCGACCCAGCCACCATCAACAGCCGCAAGGTGCTGGCCGGCTTGGAATTACTCGGCATGCCGTACGAGATCAAGCACGTGAACTATTTCGCCGGCGCCCACAAACAGCCCGACTATCTTTCGCTCAATCCGAACGGGACGCTGCCGGCGGCGAAGGACGGCGATTACACGCTCTGGGAATCGGACGCCATTCTGCAATACGCCGCCGATCTGAAGGGCTCCGACAGCCATTACCCGAAGGATCCGAAGAAGCGCGCCGACATCCACCGCTGGATGTTGTGGGAAGCTGCGCACTGGCAGCCGAGCTGCTACATCTTTTTCATCGAAAACGCCGTCAAGCCGCTGATGAAAGCTCCGACGGACAAGGCGCTGGTCGAGAAGGAGATGACCAACTGGCGCCGGCTCGCCGGCATCCTCGACGCGCGCCTGGCAAAGTCCAAATGGCTCGCCGGCGATACCGTGACCATCGCCGACATCGCAGTCGCGGCGCCGATGCATATGCATAAACGCCAGGGCCTGCCGGTCGACGACTTCCCGAACCTCAAGCGCTGGATTGCGGAAGTGGAGAAGCTGCCGTGCTGGCAGAAGACGCAAGGCGCGGTCGAGGCGGCGCTGACGCCGCACTGACCGGCATCGCGCCTGCCTCACATGGGCGTTGGGCCTTCGATTTTATAAGTTACAGGGGACACAATGACAGGTCCGACGACCGTTACGTCGATTTTCAATTACACGCGCGACACCGGCGTCGCGCCGGAAATCTACTTCTATGAGCCGCCGCCGGGCACCAAATGGCGCGACGCCGGCGACGACCCGCAGCAAATGCCGGTGTACGACGGCTGGGAACGCGCGAAATCGTTTTCGCTCGACCGCGAAGGCTTTGCGTTCCGTGAATTCCGCTCGCCGTTTGCGCAATGGGACGACGATGTAGCCATCCGGATGCATCTCTACGGCGACGTGATCGAATTCGTGAAACGCGAGGTCGGCGCCAAACGCGTGCTCATCTTCGATCACACCATCCGCGCCCAGAGCAACGCCGCCGTGACGCGCTCGGAGCACTCGACGTCGCGCCGGGCGCCGGTGATGCGCGTGCATTGCGACTACACCGACGATTCGGGGCCGGTTCGCGTCCGCCAGCTCCTGCCGGACGAAGCCGACGAGCTGCTCAAGCGCAGGGTCGCGTTCTACAATTTCTGGAAGCCGTTGCGGCGGCCGGTCGAGGAGCGTCCGCTCGCGATGTGCGACGTCACCACCTCGACGGAAGCGGAGTTCATCAAGGAGAAGTTGCACTACCGGGACCGCGACGGCGAGATCTACGTCATGCGCCATTCGCCGCGGCACCGCTGGTGGTACTTCCCGCGCATGACGGCGGAGCACGCGATCCTGCTCAAGACCTACGATTCATCGACCGACGGCCGCGCCCGCTTTATCGGCCATAGCGCCTTCGAGGACCCGACCACGCGGCCCGACGCGCCGATGCGCGAAAGCATCGAAATCCGCACCATGGCGTTCTTCTAATTGGCCATATCGTCATTCCGGGGCCGAGCAAAGCGAGGAGCCTGGAATCCATAATCACGATTCGTGGGTATGGATTCCGGACTTGCCGCTTCGCGGCAATCGGGAATGACCGATCAGTTTGACAGTGCGCGCAAAGCGGCGAGCACGTCGTCCGGACGTTCGCTCATCAGCATGTGGCCGGCGCCTTCCAGCATTGTGAGGCGGCAATTGGCGATCGCCGCGGCGATGGCTTTGCCGCTCTTGGCCGGCGTCATCATGTCCCGGCTGCCGAGGATCACAACCGACGGCACGGTCACCTTGGCCGCGGCGGCGAGCGCCTCGCCATAGGCGTTGCAGGCGGAAAGATCGGCATAGATGACGCCCGGACGCGCGCGTTCCAGTAAACGCTCGCCGCCGCCGAGCATCCAAAGGCCGGGAACTTGCGAGCCGCCAAGCGTGGCGTGATAGCCCTCACCCCAAATGGCAATCATGTCGATCGCCGCGTGGTCGTTGGCTTTGGCGGCATTGAGGAGATCGTCCGATACCCGCATCGGCGCCGCGGTCGCGATCAGACCCAGCGCCGTGGACTTTCGCAGGCTGCCGCGCGGCGGTCTCCAGCGCGACGAGCGACCCCATCGAATGGCCGACAAGGCTTGCCGAGCGCAGGCCGGCCGCCTCGATCAGCGCCGCCGTCCAGTCGGCGAGCGCGGCGATGGACGACAGCGGCGCGCCGGCCGAGCGGCCGTGGCCGGGAAAATCGGGCGCCAGCACGCCGAACCCATGATACGCAAAGGCGCGCGCCAAGAGAGCCCACACCGTGTGGTCGAAGCCGGCGCCGTGCAGAAAAACCATCGCCGGCAGAGCCGGATCGAAATCGCGCCCGCCCGTCGCGGCGAATATCTCGCTGCCGTTGACGCGGAGCCGCATCGCGTTACGCCTTTTGCGCCGCGCGCAACGCCTGGCCGAAATCGTCGATGATATCGCCGGCGGCTTCGAGCCCGACCGAAACGCGAATGAGCTCCTCGCCGACTCCGGCCGCGGCCAAGGCGGCCGCGTCCATCTGCTGATGCGTGGTGCTTGCCGGGTGGATCACCAGGGTCTTGGCGTCGCCGACATTGGCGAGGTGGCTCGCGAGCCGCACCGCCTCGATGAATTTCCGCCCCGCCGCGCGACCGCCCTTGATGCCGAAAGAGACGATCGAGCCCGCGCCCTTCGGCAGCAAACGTTGCGCCAGCGCGTGATCGGGATGCGTGTCGAGCGACGGATGCAGCACCCAGTCGACCGCCGGATGCGCGCGCAGGAATGTGAGCACCTTGGCCGTATTCTCCATGTGGCGCTGCATGCGCAGTGCCAGCGTCTCCACGCCTTGCAGCAGATAAAACGCGTTGGTCGGCGACAGGCAGGCGCCGAAATCGCGCAAACCTTCCGCCCGCGCGCGCATGATGAAGGCGGCCGGACCGAACTCCTCGGCGAAGACGATGCCGTGATAGCCGGCATAGGGCTCGGTGAGCGTCGGGAATTTACCGGCTGCCTGCCAGTCGAAATGGCCGCCATCGACAACGACGCCACCGATGGCGACGCCGTGGCCGCCGAGCCATTTGGTGACCGAATGCATGACGATGTCGGCGCCGAGCGCGAGTGGGCGGCTCAGATAGGGCGTGGCAAACGTATTGTCGATGAGGAGCGGAATGCCGGCGGCATGGGCGATGTCGGCGACCTTGGGGATGTCGAGCACTTCCAGGCCCGGATTGCCGATGGTCTCGGCGATGATGAGCCGGGTGTTGCGCCCGATGGCGGCGCGGAAGCCATCGAGATCGCGCGGCTTGACGAAACTCGTGGTCACGCCGAAGCGCGGCAGTGTGTGAGTGAGGAGATTGATGCTGCCGCCATAGAGCGAGGCGGACGCGACGATATGGTCGTCGGCGCCAAGGAGCGTGGCGATGGCGAGATGCATCGCCGCCATGCCGCTCGCCGTGCATACGGCGCCGACGCCCTCTTCGAGCGCCGCCAGCCGCTTTTCCAGCACCGCAGTCGTCGGATTGGAAATGCGCGTGTAGATGTGGCCAGCACGTTCCAGATTGAACAGACCGGCGGCATGATCGGCGTCGTCGAACATATATGACGTGGTCTGATAGATCGGCACCGCCCGCGAGCGCGTCACCGGATCGGGATGCTGCCCGGCATGCAGGCTCAAAGTCTCGAAGGCCGGTGGTTTCGGAGTGGGCATGTTTTCGGCAGCGCAGCTACAGATCGGTGGAAGCGATGACGTTCGCCTTAAACGGATCTCGTTGAACGGCTCACACAACACCGCACGGTGCGAAAGCGGCGCGCCTCGAGCAGCAGGGCGAAGACCAAGGCCACCTTTCTTCGCTTATCGGATATTGAAACGCAAACAGGAAGGGCGGAAGTGAAGAAAGTCCTCCCAATTCGATCACCTTGCCGGTGCGGCGCGAGGCGTCCGGTTGGCAAGGAGGATCCGCAGCATCGCGTTCATCGATATAATGCGCTGCGCCATCAGTCGTGCCGTCATCAGGTGAAACTCCGCGGCAACGGCGGGCTGCTCCCGGTTCAGGCGAAGAAGGGATTCGCCGCTGATAACACCGATGGTCGCGTCCGTATCCGCCATCAGCGAGGCCGAACGTTTCCTGTCGGTATAAAAAGCCATTTCGCCCGTTAGGGTGCCAGGCAAAAATTTCCGCAAGCGAACCGATTGTCCGCCGCCGAGATCGAGATGCGCCGAAAGAGTACCGCGCACCAGCAAGATGGTGTCGTAGTCTTCGTCGCCCTGGTGGAACACGGTGCCACCTGCCCGTATGTCACGTATGGTGAAATAGGGTAACAAGGCCATCGCCTTGTCGCGTTCCTCTATGACGGAAACCAAGGCATCCTCCGCGCTGATCGGGGCGCTGGTTGGGTCATCGTCCCAACCGGACTGCTTGAGCAGGCGGTCTTCAACCCATTCGGCAGCCATCGCCGTCGTCGCGAAGTACAGCGACAAATCCTTGTCGAGGATATTCGCGGTTTGCAGGTCTTTGGCGGCGTTGCTGCTCAAGCCCGAATACAGCAAACAAATATCCTGCGCTTTTGCAAAAGTTTTCAGCTTGCGCAGTGCGAAATGCGCTGCGGCGTCCAACCCATCAACATTCGCAAACCCCAGAATTACAAATTCGATTTTTTGCGTGCTCGCGCCGATGCGCTTGCGGATATGCTCCAGAAGTCCGATCGCCGACCCGAAGAAAATAAATCCCTGGATTTCGAAAGTGAGAGCCCGCTCCCCGACCTCACGCAAAATGCTGTCGGCGCGGGGGGAGCGTTCGACGTCGCTGCGAAAATTGCGCCCGGAAAGTTCGACCTTTATGACGTTCAACCTGCTGTATTTAACCTGGAAGTCGAGGGCAGCGATGAGAATGCCGGCTGCGACCCCTGGTAGAAATCCGACCAGCGCGATGATCCCGGTGATCAAGAGGATAAGAACGTAGTCGCTACGCCCAAGGCGATGGCGGGCGCGGATCAGCCATTCGTCCATCAGGCCGAACGCGAACACGACAAGAAGT
>Ga0209415_10011180_pt1 | contig 15146 bp, 18 predicted proteins | sample PeaSoiSIISIP2007_FD_187696 | JGI IMG/M metagenome (GOLD analysis project Ga0209415, IMG submission 187696) | Peat soil microbial communities from Weissenstadt, Germany - SII-SIP-2007 (SPAdes) (version 2) | ecosystem: Environmental > Terrestrial > Soil > Wetlands > Peat | place: Germany... | reverse complement strand
CCGTGCGAAAGCATGGAGTCACCCGCCGCTCCAAAGACGGTTACTCCCGCCAGCACCAGATACTTACGAAAGGTCACTTGAACTCGAAATGACTAACTCGACGGGTGCCCCATTCAAGCCGTTTTTTGGCTTGAGTGGGTGCAGTTCGCACCCGAGGACTACGCCTTGACCGGCTCCGCCGCCGCGGCTTCGGCAGCATGCTGCTTCACCATCTTGTTGCGCGCCGCACGCAGCTTCAAGAAGCTCTTCGCCTCTTTGTAAAGGCGCTTGCGATCGTTGCTGTCGAAGACCGCCCTCCGCAAGATGCGGTACACAGCCTTCGGACGGAAATAATATTCGTCATAGAAACGATGCACGGCCGACATGATGTCGTCGGCAGGCAGCCCGGGATACTGAATCTGGGCCAACTGGTGGCCGCCCTCGTCCACCATCTTGTTGTCGCCAACCATGAATCCGTTCTTCACGGCGTAGTCATAAAGCTCAGTCCCGGGATACGCGTGGGCTACTGAGACCTGAATGGTTTCGACGTCGAGTTCTTTGGCGAATGCGATGGTGTTGTTGATGGTCTCGCGAGTCTCGCCCGGCAGGCCCATGATAAAGTCGCCGTGGATCACCAGGCCCAACTTGTGACAATTCTTGGTGAACTCGCGGGCATGCTCGAGAGTTGCGCCCTTCTTGATGTTCTTCAGAATCTGCTGATCGCCGGATTCGTAGCCGACGATGAGCAGCCGGCAGCCGGCGTCCTTCATCGCCTTGAGCGTCTCGTAATTGGTGGTAACCCGGGAAGTGCAGGACCAGGTCAGACCCAGCGGCTTCAGTTTGGCGCATAACTCGATCGTGCGCGCCGCCTGGATATTGAAAGTGTCATCGTCGAAGAAAAACTCCTTCACCTCCGGCCAGTATTGCTTCACCTTCGCCATTTCAGCCGCCACGTCGTCGGTGGAGCGCTTGCGCCAGGGATGTCCGCTCAAGGTCTGCGGCCACAGGCAGAACGTGCATTGCGCCGGACAGCCGCGAGTGGTGTAGAGAGAAACGTAGGGGTTTAGTAAGAACGGCACGTTGTAGCGCGTAACGTCGAGATCGCGCTTGTAGACGTCGGTGACGTGCGGAAGAGCATCCAGATCCTGGATTTGCGGCGCGTCCGGATTGTGGACGACTTTGTCACCTTTCAGGTAGGAAATGCCGAGAATCTCTTCCAGCGGCTTGCCTTTGGCGTAGTCGACCACAGCGAAGTCAAACTCTTTGCGGGCCACGAAATCGATCACCGGACAATCGCGCAGCGACTTCTCCGGCAGCACGCTGACATGCGGTCCAACAAAAGCGATCTTCATCTTCGGGTTAGCGGCCTTAATAGCACGCGCCAGACCAATGTCGCCCGGAAAGCCAGGAGTCGAGGTAAACAGCACCAAAAACTCATAGTCCTTGGCAATCTTAATAGTCTGCTCAGCCGAGATATAGTGCGGAGGCGCATCCAGCAACCGCGCGCCCTCCAGCATCCCAGCCGGATAAGCCAGCCAAACCGGGTACCAGTATGACTCGATCTCGCGGGTGGCGGGCCAACGGGAGCCCGCGCCGCCGTCGAAGTTTTCAAAGGATGGCGGGTTCAAGAACAGTGTTTTAAGAGGCATATGGGTGAGTCTTGATTTTATCATCCGGAGGCGGCTTATGTGTTGAAAAACCAGTGTTTACGCAGGTTCGTCGTTGAATGCCGGGTTTGATGCAGCGAATGGGCGAAAAGAGGCATCGGCGAACTATTTTGTGCCCAGGGCCCAAGTTTCCAGATCTCCGGTGGCGCGCATTAATGCGACTTGGCTGCGTTCGAGTTGGAAGGTGACATCCTGTAGCGTGATCAGGCATTCGCTGGTTTGAGAGCGGGCATTGTCCAGGTCATGCAGGTTGGCGGTGGAGGACTCCATGCGGGTGCGGGTGGCCTCGACATTTTTCTGGGCGATCTCATATTCGAGTTCGGCGACATCGCGGGCGGCCTGCATCTGGGTGACGGAGCGCTGCAGGCGCAGGGTTTCTTCCGAGACCTGATTGCGGGCGGCTTCGGCCTGGGTGGTTGCTTTGTGGGCTTCCGACTCTGCCTCTTTAACCCGTTCGTGCTGAGCAAGGTTTAAGAAAGGGAAGTGGATGGAGACACCGACGGTGCCGTTGTTGATCTGGAAGCTGCCTTTCTGGTAGAAGCGCTGATAGTTGTTGATGGAGTTGTCGAACGCAGCATACTGGCCGGCAAAGTCTACGCTGGGCCAGAGGGATTTGTGCTCTGCCTTTACGCGCAAGTATTGGGCGCGCGCATGTTCTACAGCAGCCTGAACCACAGGGTTCGCATCCGCCGCTTTGGTTACGGAATCCGCTTCCGTTTCCGCCTCTTGCTTCACCACGGGAAGAGCAGGGACCGAGTCTGGTTCTATTTCAATGGAAGCAGTTGGCAGTCCTGTGAGCTTGGAAAGATGCACGCGGAGAACGTCGGCTGCGCCCGAAGCTTCGGCCAGGCGCAGGCGCAGGCGGGCCACCGAGAGGCGGGCTTTGCTGCCATCCATTTCGCTGTCGATACCTTCCTTGACGCGCTGCGCGACGGCTATTTCAGTTTGCTCCTCTGCCGCTAAGGTTTCGCGCAGACGGCTCAAACGCTGTTCCCATTTCACCAACTCCGCATAGGTCAACACGGCGTCCTGAATGACCTGATTGCGCTGATCCTTGGTGCGCAGGGTGCTGACCGCGACGTCGGACTGGGCGGCGCGAATGAAATCCTTCAGCGCGGGATTGATGAGCGCGGATTGCGCATTTACATTGAACAGAGATGGAGCGGCACCTTCAAGGCTGAGGGGAAAACCATCAGACCAGCCAATTCCGGCGCCGGCATTCAGCTGGGGGATGTAGCTATTGCGCAACTCGCGGTAGCTGGCGGAGGCATGTTGTTCGTCAGCGGCAGCGATGCTGATGCCGGTGGCATGTTGCAGCGCGAGTTCCACCGCGTGGTGGAGCGTGATGGGCTCGGCCAGCAGGGAAGCGGGGAGGAATAGTAAGACTGGCAACAAGAGTTTATGAATGCGCGGGGTAGTCCACGATCTATTTCTCATTGTTCTCACCTTTGTGACGTCTGGGAAGATTCTACGGACAATCTGATGCGAGAGAAATGATAAGGGTGAGTCGGTGCTGGCGCCCGATCGGGGGTTGGGGAGTGAAAGTCGCTTTTGGGCTGGGCCCTTCGGCCTTAATGCCGGGCAGAGTTGCGTCCGCGTAGCCGGTCACTCGTCCCAGCAATGCAGGGATGCGCGATCATTCGTGCGGATCGCTTCCGCTAGGCCGACTTCTCCGGACTAATCCCGCCGGGAGCCCGGACAGCTTCCGGTTTGCCCCCGACAATCCGGGAGATGATTGCGCGATCAGAATTCGTATCGCAGCGCGAATTGCATCACGCGTGGTTGGGTCAGCAAGCTCGTGTAGGCTCCGAAACTGTTCGGCGACTGGGTAAGCGACGTGAGCAGAGACGATCCTACACCTTGGGCGTTGAAGCGCGTGAGGTTCGGCACGTTAAAAACTTCCCACCGAAATTCCAGTCTGTGAGTCTCGGCGTAAGGCAGCTTCCAACGATTGACCAGGCTCATGTCTAAACCCGCGAAGCCGTCCCCACGCAGGACGTTGCGCGATCCAACCTCGCCCGGGAGAGGCAAAGTGAAATCAGCCTGGGCTGCGGCGGGATCTGCGAAAACGTTGACGCTGCCGTTCCCCTTGAAAGTGCCGGTTCTTGGTCGTGAAGTCATCTGAGTGATGGCGGTCGTACGGTTGTCAAGCGACGAATCGGCGAACCTCCGCAATCGCCTGCCGAAGCTGGCGCTGTACACGAAGAACTTGATCCCCCAGAAAGAGCGATTCCCAAGTCACCCTGCGCTTCTTCACGCCATTCTCTTGGATTGGGCCCGACTGAGGGGCAATTCGGAACTTGTCGTCTCGTCCGTCGGATTAGTACCTACAAGCCCTTGGCGTGACGTTTGACGATCGGGCGTTCGCAACCGGGCTCTGGAGTGAAAGATTACTTACAGAACACTTAAGTAACATTGACCCCGCTCCGTCTAGTTGTAATGCTGGTTGCAATGGCCAACAAGTACCAGAAGTCTGGTAAGAGCACCCGCCCGCCTCGCATCCGAGTTCCCAACAACGAGAAGGCACTATTTACCGTGGATGCCAAGAAATATGTTGGAGTACTTCGGCGTCTTTCCCTTACCGGAGGTTCGGCTGTCCTTTCCAACGGTCCTCTTCCAGAGGGAACGTTGGCGGAAATGGATTTGGGAACCGTGTTCGGGAAAGTGACGGCGCAAATCCAATTCATGCACTCTGGAGCGGATGGGATGCCGCTTGCGCAGGCATTCCGCTTCATTGATATGGACGAAGTGAGTTCCAAACGATTCAGCGCCGCCGCCAAGCAAATGGAAAAGGCGGGATTCAGCGATGCCGGATCGAAAGGAAATGCTCTCGGCAATCTGGCATCCCAGACTTTCAGCAAACTCCGGAACGGCATCGGCAGCCTTTCGGGGATGATTACTCCCGGAAGCACCGACAAACCCTAGCCACGAAGTTATAGCTGTTAGCTATCGCCATCCTGTTTTGAGCGTCCCGACGGAAGCAGTGCAGTTCCAGCTAGCGCGTTACGCGCTTTAAGCCGTCCCACGCTTGGCGGAAGCCGTGGGCCATGGAAAGTGCGGTGCGATACTCTTCGGCTGCGGCGGGGCGGTCGCCTTGTTTCTCGAGCAATTCGCCGAGTAGGTAATGGGCTTTGAAGGCCGGGGCTTCCTCCGCGGTGTTGGAAGAGGCGACATAACTGCGCAAGAGCCGGATGGCCAGGGGATAATCGCGGCCGACTCGAAACAACATGCTGGCCCCATCCACGAATGCTCCTGGATGATCGAGGCGGCTCGACTCCATGGTGCGGAGGGCCCGCTCCATCTCGTCGAAGCGGTTGGTGTGGCGATAGAACCCGGCAAGATTCAGCCAGGCACGCGCACCGCCTTGACTGGCGGCGACGGCCGCGCGAAATTCCTGCTCCGCCGCGGCGTTGTCTTTGTCTCGCTCGGCGATGCGTCCCTTGACCCAGTGGGCCATGGCGGGATTGAGCGGCGTGAGCAGTTCAGCCTGGGCGCGGGCCTTGTCTTTGCCGCCGCCGACGATTCCGGGAGCTTCCAGATAGAACTCCGCGAGGTCGGTGCGGGCCTCCCAACTATCGGGAGAGAACTCGACGGCGCGTTCGAATTCGGAGCGAACCTTCTTGGCGAGGCCGGCGGCGCTGAGAAAACCGGAGCGATCTGCTTTCTCGCCGTAAATGCGGCCTAGCCAGAGGTGATAGAGGCCGTTGTCGGGTGCCAGGGAGACAGCTCTTTCGCAATCGGGGATGCCGGCGTCCCAACTGTCGAGTTCGAAATGAGCACGGCAGAGCAGGTTGTATGCTTGCGCGGTAGGAGAAGTGTGGATCTGCCGCTCGAGGGTTTGCATGGCCTGATCGACGCGGCCCGCGGCGAGAAGATCCTGGGGCGTTTGGGCTGCGAGAGGGAAGGGGACTGAGAGCAGAGACAGCGTCCCGATAAGGAAGCGAGCCAAACCCGCGATTAATATGTCGCAAGAAACGCGACACACCGCGCGGCTCGCCCAGATCCTTTGCTGCGCAAAAAACGCGCGCTCAGGATGACAATCGTTACCGATCCACTTCATGGGCTAGGGGACCACTTTTACATTGGCGCCGTCGACCAGGGGCTTGTTGGCGTCGACCGAGGACAGGGCTACCACAGAATTCTCGGGAAGGCCGCCTGTGATCTCGACCTGGGTAAGGTTCTGCAGAGAGACTTCTACTTCGCGGCGCTTCAGTTCGCCGTCGACGACCTGGTAAACGTAGGGCTTGGTGTCGTCCATGCGGACGGCCTCGCGCAGCAGCGTGAGCACGCCGCTGTGCTCGGCGGTGATTACGGTGACGCCCACATTGACGTTGGGTAACAGGCGCAGATCATGGTTGTCGAGCGAGCATGTGACTTCGCCGACGTTGCGCGCGCCGCGGAGTTTCACGGTGGAAGGAACGGTGCTGACTTCGCCCTTCCAGATGCGGCCGGGCAGGGCATCCCAGGTGACTTCGATTTTCTGTCCGGAGGCGAGACGGCCGATATCGGGTTCATCAACGAAAGCGCGCACCTGCATGTGAGAAAGATCCCCTTCCTGCAAGAGCAGGTCTCCGGTTTGGACGTAGGCGCCCGGCTTGACCGGGAGTGCATAGACTATGCCAGCGAAGGGAGCGCGCACGCTGGATTTCTGGAGGGCATCTTCGGCGGCTTCATAGGCGGCTTGCGCCTCCGCTGCCTGCGCCTGAACCCTGGCTACCTCCGGTTGCGAGTAGCGGTCTTTCTTTTTCTGCTCGAGCAGAGTGGTGTCGGCCTGAGCGCGCTGCAATGTTTCTTCTGCTTGCTTAACCTCTCCGGCCGATGCTGCGCCCTGCTGCTGGAGGCGGCGGAGAGCGTCGAGATTGCGCTCGGCGGCTTCACGGGCGCTGTGGGCTTTGATGAGTTGGGCATTGAGCGTGAGGAGTTCTTCGCGGGTGCCGCCGGTATCGACGTCGGCCTTGTCGGCTTGCGCCGCCTTGATCTGGGCTTGGGCCCGGGCGGCCTGGCTGCGGAGGTCGGCATCATCGAGCTGTAAGAGCAGTTGGCCCTGGCGAACGTGGTCGCCTTCTTTTACGAACAAATGTTTCACCGTGGTAGCAACCGGGGAGTGCGCCTCAAAATTGCGGATGGGTTCAACTTTGCCATTGGTGGAAATCAGGCTGCGAATGGGTCCGCGTTGGACTGTTGTGGTGCGAACCCTCAAGGGGCCGGGGCGAATGAAGACCGGGATGAGAGCGAGCGCGGCGAGTACCCCGAGCGCCAGCCAGGCGCGGCCCTTGCGGGTCGCGGGTCGTCCATTCGAATTGTTGGTTGCGGCCAACCGGTTGTCTTTCAGGGTGCGGCGAGGACAACTGCAAGCATTAATTTACCACTCGGAGGGCTGCGAAAGAATGTCGTCTGCCCCAGCCGTTGCATGGTTAGATGCGGGCGGAAGGGGGTGGATGCTCGCCGCCACCGTTGTGGGTTGCTCCCTAACCTCAATCGGCGAGCTTAGATGCTTGCCGGCTCACTTGACCTTCTTGGCGTGGATTTCCTGTCCGTCCCAGCGGCGATAGGTGTAGCCCGTGACATGGCCCTGCGCGTCGCGGACAAACGTCACGCTTCCCAGATCATTCTTCACGAAAAACGTCTCAGACCCTAACGGAAAGTACTCCTCGTCCGCATCTTCACCGAAGTCTGTCCATAGCTTCCCGTCCTTCACCGACACGGTCTCCACCTGATCCAGCGGACGCCACTCATATTGGCCAACATAATCTTTATAAACGCTTGTATCCACGGCAACCGGCTTGTGGAAATTTACGGGCAGATTACCCCACTGGATCGCAATGAGCAGCCATGAGCCGTTTTGCTTGATGTAAGTCTCCGTGTAACGCTGTTCACTGATGATGTCGGCATCCGTAAACTGCTCGTGTATGGTGACTCGATAGTTCAGCACGGCTGTATTGCCGTAGACGTGGACGACGTAGTCACGCGGATTCACTCCATGGTCGTACGCAAGGGGCAGCTTCCAGCTCTTCATGACGTGGGCCTTGTGATTCGTATCAAGGACTCCATCGTCGTCGCTGTACATGCAATCATCCGCGACGTAGCGGGACCAGGTGGCATAATCCCGCTTCTCGCCAGCCTCCACGCGTGCTTTGTGGGCTTCGAGCACTTCCTGTTGAGCGGGGGAAAACTTCGGCTGGTCTTGAGCACAGATCATGCTGGAAGATAGGCAGAGTGCAACCAAAAAACAAGCGATGGAACGCATATTTTGTCCTCCGCGAATGGTCGGGCAGATGCAACTCCAGTCGGCCAGCATTCTACTCCCGCCCAGCCCCCGGTGAAGGCCAAACGTTACAATACCTCTATGCCAAAACCGCGCCGCTACACGCCCGAGCACGCCGCCTCCGGCTTGGACGCCAAGTTTCCCGAGATCGAAACCTGGCCAAACCAGTTTCCTGGTTATGAGATCGTGATCGACGATCCGGAGTTCACTTCAGTGTGTCCGAAGACCGGCCTGCCGGATTTTGGCGTCATCACACTGCGTTACCAGCCTGATAAAGTTTGCCTGGAGCTGAAGTCGTACAAAGAATATCTGCACTGCTACCGCAACCTGGGGATTTTTCAGGAGAACGTCGTGAACCGTGTGCTCAAGGATGTAGTGCGCTGGGCGAAGCCGGTGTGGGCCGAGGTGAAGGGAGAATTCCGGCCGCGAGGCGGGATCTCGACCACGGTTGTCGCGCGGTGGCCTCGCCGGAAAAGAAGTAGGTAGGAAGAATAGAAAATCCTCACCCCTTGCGCGATCTGCGCCGTTGCCTGGCAAACATGCGCGGATGATAGCTTAGCGGCTCGACTCCATGAACCACCACTCTGCGAAAGTCGCGATGCTGCGGATTCAGGAGCCAGTTATTTTCATGCGGGGCCAGGGCTGAGGGCACAACCAGGACACAGTGTTTGGCCTGGGCTACGAATTCGTCTCCGATGCGGGCAAGTTCAGCGGGTGCCGGGGAGCGCCGCCACAAGGATGGAAGATCTTCGACTGCTATGCGTTTGGCCGGAAGGTCGTCAGGAAGTCCGGCAGTGACCAGAACCAGATCCGGCGGCGCGTCGCCCGGGTCGAGATGAACAAAATATTCCAGCATGGCCAGGGATTGGTGTTCGGAGGTGTACGCCAGACGAGTGCCCGGACTCGACCAGCGCCCACCGTAAAGATAAGCACCTTCACCATCCAGGGGAGAGCGCGCATACGCCTTGCGCAGCACGCGGTAGACTCGCCTCAACTGACTCGCCTCAACTGATGCCGCCGTAGGCGATCCGTCCCAGCACGTTTTCTACCTGACGAGCTCCTAATTCCGTGTCCATGGCGCTGATGGGGGCGGCACCGCCGAGCGCACGATTGGAGCGCTTCAGCCAGCGCGCGGCACTCTGGCGGTCGCCGAGACTCTGCTGCGCCAAGGCGACGATCCGGGCCAGGCGGTACAGACGGTCGGATTCGAAGCGCGCCAGTCGCCCACTGCGGCGCCTGCGCTGCAAGCTGCGCGGCGAAAGGTCCAGGGCGTCGGCCAATTCTTTGAGGGTAAGACCGGAAGCCTGCATCAACTCTTCGACGACGGCGGGAGGGAAGCCCTCGCGGATGGCCGCGCAAAGATCGCGCTGGCTGTTAAGGTTGCGCCCCAGAACGGTTCGGCCGCCGAGTTCTTTCACCACCGCGCGCAATTCGTTTACCATTTGTCGTCTATGATAGCGACAATTGTCGCCTCTGTCAATGGATCCTGCGTGCACGGGCCGTCGCGGCCCAGCCTCGTGCTATATTCGCTCGACCGTGACCTCCGCGAAACTCCAACCGCGCACGGCGCTGATCGTGCTCACGGCGCTTAATCTGCTGAACTATGCGGACCGCAATGTGCTGTTCGCGGTGCAGCCGCTGGTGCAGGATGAGTTCCACCTGACGAAGACACAGATTGGCTATCTCACCAGCGCGTTTCTCGGCTTCTACATGGTGGCCGCGCCGTTCGTCGGTCCTCTGGCAGACCGCTATTCGCGCAAGCTCATCATCGTGCTGGGCGCGATCTTCTGGAGCGGGCTCACGCTGTTGACCGCGTTTACTCATAACTTCACCGAGTTGCTGATTCGGCACACGCTGGTTGGTATCGGCGAAGCGACGTTCGTCACGATTGCGCCGACTTTCGTCGCTGATCTTTTTGCAGAAAAGAAACGTGGCCGGATTCTGGGCGTGTTCTATCTGGCGATTCCGGTAGGATCGGCGGCAGGATACCTGCTCGGGGGATATCTGGCGCCGCAGCATGGCTGGCGGTTTCCGTTTTACATCGCGGCGGTTCCCGGCTTCCTGCTGGCGATTGCGGTGCTGTTTCTGAAAGAGCCGGAGCGGGGGCAATTTGATTCGCTGAAAGGTACTCCTGAGCGGACGACGGTATTTGGCTTGGTGCGCAACGCCGCGTTCTTGACCTCGACACTCGGCATGGCGGCCATGACGTTTTCCCTCGGTGGCATCCAGGTGTGGATGCCGCAGTTTCTGTACAGTGAGCGTCACTACACGCTCGAAGCCGCCAACCTTACGTTCGGCCTGATTATTGTGGGAGACGGAATTCTCGCGGCCTTGGCCGGTGGTTGGCTGGGCGATTATCTGCTGCGCCGCATCAAGAGTTCCTATTACCTGGTTTCGGCAGCGAGCATGGCGCTCGGCGTCCCGGTAATGATCGTGGCGCTGTTCGTCAAGGGCCGCGCCATGATTCCGGCGATCGCGCTGGCGGCGTTTTTCCTCTTGCTCAATACTGCGCCGTTGAACGCGGCGGTGATCAACTCCGTCGATGCTCACATCCGGGCTACGGCGCTGGCGGTGAACATTTTTATCATCCACATTCTGGGCGACGTGCCTTCACCCACCATGATGGGCTGGGTCGCGGACCGGCGCACGCTGCAGGCCGCGTTCATCCTGCCGGTTATCGCCATGGTGGTCTCATCTGCCATACTGTTTTACGGGATGAAATTCGCACCGCCGGTAAACATCGACGGTGCAGCTCTTGAGGCAGGGAAGACCTAGGCGGGAATGCATTACTTTCACTGGATTGCAGGCACGATTCTGGCGCTGGCCTGGTTCTCTCGCATCATCGAGGCTGCGATCGGCATGCCCAAAGTTGCCAACATTTCCACGGCCGAATGGGACCGCCAGGCTGTCGCTGCTCCCGGCAGTCTTGCTCCAGGCAATCCGTTGGTTTCGATTATCGTGCCGGCGCGCAACGAAGAAGCCGACATCGAGCAATCTCTGACTCGCCTGCTGGAACTCGATTACGACAACTACGAAGTGATCGCGGTCAACGACCGCTCCACCGACTGCACAGGCGAGATCATGGAAGGTGTGGTTAACAGTCCCCACTTCTCGCAAAAGACGCGAGAAATGGGCCACCCGGTTCTGCGGGTGCTTCATCATCGTGAATTGCCCTCGGGATGGCTGGGCAAAACCCATGCCATGTGGACAGCCACGAATGCGGCAAACGGCGAGTGGCTGCTGTTTACCGACGCGGACGTGCAGTTCAAGCCCGACTCGGTGCGGCGTGCTCTGGCTTACGCCGAAGCTGAGAAAGCGGATCACGTCGTGTTGTTTCCGCACATGATCATGAAGCGCCCGGGCGAGTTCATGATGATTGCTTTTTTTCAGACCATGTTCGTGTTCGGCCATCGCCCGTGGAAGGTTGCCGATCCGAAGTCGAAAGACCACATGGGCGTGGGCGCCTTCAACCTGATTCGCCGCAGCACCTACGACGCGGCGGGAACCTACGAAGCGTTGCGCATGGAAGTGCTCGACGACATGAAGCTCGGCAAGGTAGTCAAGAACGCAGGCTTCGCGCAGCGGAACGTTTTCGGCGAAGACTTGATTTCGATTCGCTGGGCACGCGGAGCGCGGGGCGTAGTCGATAATCTGACGAAGAACTTCTTCGCGGTTCTGTCTTTTCAGTGGTGGCGTACGCTGATCTCAGCATTCGGCTTGATGTTCCTCAATCTGATGCCGTTTCTGGGAGTGTGGCTGGCGCACGGGTGGGAGCGGCTGCCTTATGGCATCGCTCTGGCCTCGATGTTTCTGATTTATCTGGGCATGTCCTGGCGTTCGAAGGTTCCGGCTTATTACTTCCTGCTGCATCCGGTCAGCACGGCGCTGTTTGTGTATACCCTGCTGCTCTCCATGTGCCATGCGCTGTGGAATGACGGCATCATCTGGCGGGGAACGAGGTATCCGCTGGAGGAACTGAGGAAGGGAATGGTGTGAGGGGACATTTCAAAGGCTGACGAACTGCCAGGTGAAGTCGCGGAATTCGGCCAGCTTGCGGAAGTCGTTTTCGTTGGCTGTGATGACGCGAATGCTCATGCGCGCTGCGCTCATCGCGATCAGCGCGTCGTTGGTGAGCCGGCCGCGTCCGATCTTCTCGTAGTTGTACTTGAGCGCCAGACGCTGCAGTAATTTCCCGGCCTGGATCCAGTCATCGAGATCCGGCACCAGGATCTTCCTGGCCTGTCCAAAACTTTGTTCCAATTGCTCCACATACTGGCGATCCCGCGTGCCCGCTCCCGCGTAGAGTTCCTCCAGCACAACCGCACTCAGCCACAGGACCGTGCCGGCAGCGATCCCTTCCAGGCGCAGAACGGCAGCTGTGCCCCGCAGGGCGGCGACATAGATTGACGAGTCGAGCAGAACGTGCTGCATCTAGTCATCCAGCGCGCCATAGACATCTTTGATCTTGGCGCCGCTCCTGAGAAACCTGGCATTCGCCTCGTGAGCCAGGCGGTTGCTCTGCTCTTCGGAGATCGCCAGGTCCAGTGCCCGCTCGATGGTCTCCGTTTCCGTCTTGGCACGCAGGGCTTTTTGGGCGCGCTTGATCTTAATCGCGTCCAATTGGAAGTGTTTATGTGATCGATTTGTTCGCGTGGCCATCGCGCCGTGCCCCCCTTCTTCACAAATAAAGTTTATCATGCAATGAACATATTATCTTCATTTATGTACATACATTGAGGAGAGACTTCACCGATGCGGTTCGTCACCAACGTCCGCTTCGTTACCGTAGGTTGCCGTGGTATTGGGTGTCGAGTAGGTTTTCGCAGGCTTCTTGGAAGGACGCATTCTCCCGGCGCTGTAATGCCCTTGCTTCTCCACGTCGTAGTTCTTCGGCAACGGCGGGATCAGCGTTGAGCCTCCGGTCAACTGGCTGACGCGGTTCAGGATGATCTCAGCCCGGCCATCGTAGAGCTTCACCGGCCCGCGAATCTCAATCATCTGCCCTGCCAGTCGGCGAACATCGCCTACATCCTTCAGGTCGTGAGGAAACACCACAACCGTGAACGGACAAGCCATGTGATCTTCGCAGAAATCAACGAAATGTACGCCCCTGGCGCCGGCTTTGACGCGCAGGACTTTTCCGGTTATGCACTTGGTTTCGCCGACGTGTTGTTTGGCTTCGCGAATGGGGAGGCAGTCGGACGCGGCGCAAATTGGAACAAGCGCTGCGAAAAGCGCGACCGAGCACAGTGCAGGGAAGAGAACGCATGCAAGATATGCTTTGCTCGTACTCCTTGCCCCTGTGTGCTGCATTCTGCGCATAGTGTTCCAGCCGACGCGACTGCGCGCCGATGCTGATTGAATTATGGTACGTCGTCCCGAGCGAGAGGAGAGTCGAAGAATCAGAATTATGATCAGGCCTCTCCCGTAATGGGAGGAACCGCTTTGTTGCCTGTGATCACAGACAGGTGATTGGGGCGGTAGCCGTGACCATCTTGGTGGCCGAGATCGACCCGCTGGCCGGAGCATTTGGGTCGACGGGGGCCACGGCCGTGACGGTATTGCCGGGAGGCCGCGAATCACAGTTAATCACGAAGGGCTGAGTCGTGAGTTGATAGCCACCCGTCGGATCCTGGATGTACCAGCTCGTGGGCAGCGGGGTTACCGTTGTCGGCGGCGCGTTGTAGGTGCCGGTTGCAGAGAGGATGGTTTCGCAGCAGTTGCCAAGCCCATTGATCGTTATCGACTGCAGTTGGCGGTTGCTGCTGCTGCTGCCGCCGCCACAGCTCACGGCCAGCGCAGCGGCGAGGAAAAGCAGAAACAGGGAGAAGGGAGCCCAGGACCTCATCATGGCAACCTCCTAATAGAATCTAGAATAATCGAAGCGGGGAACAGTCGAAAAGTTGCCTGGGTTTTTTGGGACCGCACGGCGGGGACTGGCTCAGCCAGCCCCCCGGAGCTTTTCATCCTTCAACTGCGGGATGGGTTACTTGAAGGCCTTGACCGCGGCAGCTTCGTCGTCTTTCACATCGAAGACGGTGTAGAGCTTGGTGATCTGAAGCAGGTCGTGCACCTTCTTGGTGAGATTAAGCAGTTTGAGTTCGCCGCCCTGGTTCTTCGTGGTAGTAAAGGCGCTGACCAGCTCGCCGATGCCCGAGCTGTCGATGTAGTTGACCTCGCCGAGGTTCAAGACCAGCTTCTTGTTCCCTTTGGCGAGCAGGTCGCGTATGGTGTCGCGCATCAGGACGCTGCCTTCGCCGAGAGTGATGCGGCCGCTGCAGTCCACAATGGTGACTCCGTCCACCTGCCGAGTGCTAAGTTTCATGCTCACTGAGACCCCTCCTTGACGCCCGCGGATTTTCCGTGGACGTGTTTGATCAATTTAATTTCTGTGCCTGTCTGGGACGGGCGGATTTCCACCACGTCCATGAACGACCGCATAAGAAAAATGCCGCGTCCCGAAGTTTTGAGCAAGTTTTCCGGCGCCAGAGGATTCGGAATTCCGCCCAAATCCATGCCTTTGCCCTGATCGCGAATCGTGATCACCAGATCCTCGGGAGTGCGTTCGAAGGCCAGGATCACCTTCTTGTCCGGGGCATACGCGTTGCCGTGCAGGACGGCATTCACCGCGCCCTCGCGCACCGCCATCGAGATCTGCATCACCTCGTCTTCGCCAAAACCCAATTCCGTGGCAATGCGGGTAGCTTTTTCCTCCGCATGGTCTACGGTTTCCAAAGTGGAATCGAGCGTGTAGGAGACTGTTTGCTCCATGGCCGGTAAATATGTGTAAAAGCCGCTCCTGTCCTCTGGATTGCCCGTAGGCGCTGTCCGCAGCCCGTAATCAGCAGACGTGGTAGTTTGCCTGTCGAACCGGGGAGTTGTCAACGCGGGAAGAATCCGGGTGGTGCCACTGTTTGAAATCCACAGTGGCGGATCAATCCGGCGCATTGGCTCACAAGATGGTTCAGGTCATAACCGATTCCCAGAAAGACCCCGCGAAGGATATTCCAGCTTCCGCGTTGCATGACGTCATATCCAGCATGGGGCGTAAGGGCGGCAGGATCGGTGGTAAGCGGCGCCTGGAAACCATGAGTCCAGAGGAGCGTGCGCGGTGGAAGCGCAAGCGACGCTAGCTAGCCTCCGTCATCCTTGCCACGGTTGGTCGAAATGGACTAATCGTGTACATACCTGGGGCACTCATCCGCACTTTGCCAGCTTTCACCAGCTTCCCCAGA
>Ga0209415_10011179_pt1 | contig 15146 bp, 10 predicted proteins | sample PeaSoiSIISIP2007_FD_187696 | JGI IMG/M metagenome (GOLD analysis project Ga0209415, IMG submission 187696) | Peat soil microbial communities from Weissenstadt, Germany - SII-SIP-2007 (SPAdes) (version 2) | ecosystem: Environmental > Terrestrial > Soil > Wetlands > Peat | place: Germany... | reverse complement strand
CGCCCGGGCCTACCCCCGGAAATGTCAAACTTCCACTGCCTCCCCGGCAGAGCCGGGGGATCTCCCATTGTATTAGGGGCGACGGCCAGTGTAACGGCGACGCCCACGCAAGCTGCGGAGGGCCGATGGAGTGGCCAAGCATCGAGGATGCCCATCGCGTGGCTGCGAGAAGCTGCGCCGCTGGTCCACAACATTACCAATTTTGTCGCGATAACCGCCACGGCAAACGCGCTGCTCGCTATCAGCGCAGCGCCCGCGATGGTCTGCGCGATCAGGGAGGTGAGGCCGCCAGCCGTCGTGCCGATCCTTTTGTCAGTCCGGGACGCCGGGAGATTGTTGCTTTTGATCCAGATCAATGCGGCGCACGGCAGGCAAGCCATTTGATAAATGGGACTTGCGAGACGCTCGACGGTGCTGCGGTGGCGCCGCAGCCGCGTCAGCCGGTGTGGACGAACGGGGCCGCAATGTTGGAGCTCCTCGATCGATCAGGGAGATCGACCGCGAGTTCACCGCGCCGACTCCAGCCAAGCTTACGCTGACATTCTCGAGGTGACCAAGGATCGGCGTGAAGGAGTGCGATGATCGAGTTCTTTCTGCCCGAAGCCATTTTGAAGAACGCCGGCGGTTTCGCAACGCTGAGCGCCCCGGGCGCAGCCCACGGTGCGGGGCAAGGATGCCGGCCTCCGAGGGAGGAAGACAGATGATCGCCTTGCAGCAGATCGACCGGCAGACGCGGCTGACCAGAAACCAGAAGCTCATGGTTGTCGTGATCATCGTCACATCCTGTCTCGAATTCTTCGACAACATGATCATCGCCTTCGTTCTTGCCTTCATCAGCAAGCCGTGGAATCTCACCTTCGGCATCTCCGCGGTGATCCTCCTCTCGTCGGGGGTTGGCGGGATCATCGGGGCCTTCTTCTGGGGCCAGATCGCCGATGCGTTCGGACGGCGTCCAACCTTGATCGCGACCATCCTGGCATTTTCCGGGGCTAGCCTGTTCATGGCTTTCACGCCCGACTCCGGCTGGATCTACCTCTCGATCTTCCGCTTCGTCCTTGGCTTCGGCGTCGGCGGCTTCGTCGTCAATATGCCGTACGTGCAGGAGTTTCTGCCGGCGCGCATGCGCGGGTTCGTCAGCTCCCTGGTCTCGGTGTTCATCCCCGGTGGGCTGATGATCGGCTCGCTCCTCGGCGCCTATTTGACGCCGCTGATCGGCTGGCGCGGCCTGTTCGCGGTTGGCGCGCTGCCGGTGCTGCTGACTTTGGTGATCCGCTACGGCATCCCCGAGTCGCCGATGTGGGCGCTGCGTCGCGGCAGGATCGATCAGGCACGCGCCTCGACCGCCTGGGCGCTGCAGTGCCGGCCGGAGGAGGTCGAACTCGCCAGCATTCCCGCCGCCACCACCTGGAAGCGGCCGCGCCTGTCGGAACTGTTGCATTATCCGCGCAGCCTCGCCGCCTGCTGCCTGGGAAACCTGGGTGCGGTAACCGGCTCATACGGGTTCAGCCTGTGGGTGCCCACCCTGATCGTGCTGGTGCTGGTCACGACGCCAGAGCATGCATCGACGCTCATGATTGGCGTCAGCCTGGCCGGCATGATCGGACGGCTACTCTGCGGTTACCTCTCCGACATCATCGGCCGCCGGGCGTGCGGCGCGCTCTTCTTTCTGGCCGGCGCAGTCCTGCTGCCGGCGACCGCGCTGTCGACCAGCGGCGAGATCGGCACGATCTCGATCTTCTGGCTGATGCTCATGCTGACCTACTTCTTCTCGGATAGCGGAAACTCGATCAATGGGCCGTATTCCGCCGAGATGTGGCCGTCGCATCTGCGCTCTAGCGGCATGGGCGTGGCATACGGGTTCGGCAGCATCGGCAAGATCACCGGCCCGCTCGGCCTCGCTCTGATTGTCGGCTCGTCCAACTTCATCAAGCCCGCCGCCATGCTGCCGGCGATCATGCCCGCTTTCCTGTACCTTGCCTTCTGGTTCGCGCTCTCCGGCCTCGCCTATGGCTTGCTCGGCATCGAGACCAAGGGCCGTTCGTTCGAGGAGATCGACGCAATCCTCGAGGCGCGGCGCGGCACGGTGGGAATCAGGCGGAGCGCGCCGGGATGAGCGTCGCTCTGCCCTTGCGTGGCGGCGAAACGCCGTGGCGCGCCGCAACCGCGTACCGACTTCCAGGGTCGCCGCCGGCGTGGGCGCAAGCGTGCCGGATGTCGGGCGCGCGCATCACTGACGGAAAATCGAAGCCCATGACTGTCACTTTTACCGTGCGTCAAGGCAATGTGATCGTTTGTCTTCGCCGAACCCCCGGGCACTGAGAGCACTGGCAAACATGTACAATCTTCGTCTCAGCGCGGAGCAGTTGGAATTCCGCGACACGGTGCGCGAGTTCGTGGCGCAAGAAGTCAAGCCGGTCGCGGTATCGCCGCAGCGCCTGGAGGCTGCCGAACGCCGCCTGCCGATGGAGCTCCTCGACAAGGCCTCCGGGGTCGGTCTGCGCACGCTGGCGCTGTCCGAGGAGTTGGGAGGGGCAGGGGCGGACAACCTGACCTGCTGCCTGGTGACCGAGGAGCTGGCGGCGGGCGATGCGGACGTCGCGGCCGTGCTGACGGAAACCTCGACGCTCGGCCACATGCTGTTCGATCGGCTGATGACGCCGATCCAACGCGAGCGCTTTCTGCCGCAGTTCCTGGCGGACCATCGCTATCATCTTGCGCTTGCGGATCACGAGCCCGAGACCGACAGCGCGCTCGGTGTGAACTACCATCGTCCGGTGGCGAGCGAGGCCCGCATCAGGACGACCGCGGCGCGGACCGCAAGCGGCGACTGGGTCATCAACGGCGTCAAGGACTGCGTGGCCAACGCGCCGGTCGCCAAGCTCATCGCCGTGCAGGTCAGGACCGAGGCCGATGCGCCGGGCGCCGAGGGCGAGAGCATGCTGCTGGTGCCGCGCGAGACACAAGGTCTTGTCGTGCGCGAGACCGCCGACCGCTGGTATCACGGGGCATGCGGCGAGCTGGCGATGCGGGACTGCCTTGTGCCGGCGGGCAATCTTCTCGGCGCGACAGGCAAGGGTCCGCTCATTCCGGGCGCGGGATCGAGCGGGCGCGGCGCGGCAGTGTATGCGGCGCTCAACCTGGGCATCGGCCGGGCCGCTTACGAGGCGGCGCTCGACTATGCCAAGCTGCGGGTGCAGGGCGGCCGGCGCCTCATCGAGCACCAGGCCATCGGGACGAAACTCGCCGAGATTGCGATCCGGCTCGAAGTGGCGCGCGCCGCCATCTGGCAGGCGGCCTGGGCGTCCGATCATCCCGAAGCCGTTGCCGACCGCAGCCTTGCCGATCTGCCGCTGCAGACCATCGCCGGGGTCTTCACGGCGGAGGCGGTCTATCGGGCCGCCAAGGACGCGGCGGAGTGCTTCGGCGCGATGGGCGTGATGAAGGACATGCCGCTGCAGAAATATATTCACGATGCGCTGGTCTGCCTGCATTCCGGCAGCGGCAACAGCGACGCGAAGCTGCGCATCGCCGAAGCCTTGGCCGGCTCTCGGCGGCCGTAGCCGCTTGCGGCTTGCGCGGCCGGGCTCAACAGCGATGACGAGGATGCCACGATGGATTTCTCATTGAACGAAGAACAGCGCGCCTGGCAGATGAAGGCGCGGAAATTCGCGCTGGAGGAGATCCGTCCGATCTCGCTCGAGCGCGACCGGATCGCCGATCCGCACGAGACGTTTGACTGGGAGATCGTCAAGCAGGGCTCCAGGCTCGGCTTCCGGACGGCGGTGGTATCCAAGGAGCGGGGCGGCCACGGGATCGATTTCGTGACCCAGGCCTTGGTGATGGCGGAACTTGCCAAGGGCGACAGCGCCATCTCCAAGACGTTCAGCCAGTGCTGGAAGTGGAGTCACCTGATCGCTGCCGTCTGCACCGAAGAGCAGAAGGGAAGGTTTCTCGGGCCGTTTGTCGCCGATGATACCTTTGTGCTGGGCAGCGGCTCGACCGAGCCGAGCAGCGGGTCCGACAACCGCCTGCCGCCGGAGGACGACCCCAAGGCCGGCATCAAGCTCCGGGCGGAACGCCGCGGCGACGAATGGATCCTGAACGGCGACAAGGTGTTCATCGCCAACGGCAGCATCGCCAAGCTGTTCTTCCTGAGCGCGCGCACCAACCCGCACGTCCCCGTCAGCGCAGGCACCACGCGGTTCCTGGTGTCGAGCGATACGCCCGGCTTCCGTGTTGGCAAGGTGTTCAACAAGAGCGGCTGGCGCTTCTACCAGAACGCGGAGCTCATCTTCGAGAACGCCCGCGTGCCGCACGCCAACCTCGTCGGCGAGGTGAATCGCGGCCGAGCGGAGGACGGCGTGGGAGGTCTCTTCAACGACCTCGAGCTCGCCGCCAATGCGATCGGCGTCTGCGAGGCCGCGTGCGAGCAGGCGCTGCATACCGCACGGACCCGGATGCAGGGCGGCAGGCCCTTGAAGGACCAGCAGGTCGTCCAGCTCAAGTTCGGCAGGATGCATATGCTCACCGAGGCGCTGCGCTCCTACGTGCTGCGCGTCGCATGGGAATGCGATCAGAAGATCCGCTCCCCGCATGCTGCTCTCCTGGTGAACTTCTCGAGCGATGTCATCCAGGAAGTGACCGAGCTCTGCATGGACATTCACGACGGCGCCGGCGCGACCATGGACCTCGGCGTCGACAAGCTGGTTCGCGACTCCTTCATTTGGACCCACCTGGCGGGCGACTCCGTGCTACGGATGAAGGCCGCAAGACGCATCGCCAAATAAGCCGTTTCGCCTTGGCGGCTGGAAGTCCGTCCAGCGGCAAGCGGGCCGGGGCTCAGGCCTTCAATACGGCGGCGGCGATCGCGTCTGCCATTTCCGTCGTGCTGGCGCTGCCCCCGAGATCCCGCGTCAAATGCCTGGCCTCCCCGATCACCATGTCGACCGCCGTCCGGATGCGCTGCGCGGCGGCGCTCGCCTTGGGTTCGCCGTGCTTGCGGCCGAGCCACTCCAGCAGCATCTGCCCGGAGACGATCATCGCGTAGGGGTTGGCGATGTTGCGTCCGGCGATATCCGGCGCCGAGCCATGCGTCGCCTGCGCCATCGCCTGGCGCTCGCCGACACACAGGCCGGGCGCAAGCCCGAGCCCGCCGACCAGGCCGGCGCCGATATCGGTGAGAATGTCGCCGAACTGGTTGGTGGTGACGACGACATCGTATTGCTGCGGCGCCATCACGAGCTTCATCGAAATCGTGTCGATCAGCTCCTCTTCGAACGTAACGTCCGGATATTCGCGCGCGAGCTTTCGGCATTCCTCGGCGAACATGCCGCAAGCGAGCCGATAAGCCGGCTCCTTGTGCGCGGCGGTGACCTTCCTGCGCTGGCGGGTGCACGCGATCTCGAACGCCTCGCGCGCAACACGAACCGATCCTTTGCGCGTAATCACGCGCATGGCGATGGTGACCTCGTCATTGGGCCGAAATTCCGGGCCTCCACCCATTCCCTCAGTGATCTCGCGCACGAAAACGATGTCCACATCCTCGTGCACGGACGCGATGTTGGGATAGGAGCGCGACGGCCTGACGGCTGCAAACAGCGCGAACTCCTTGCGGACCGGCGGCATCATCCAGGTGCGGTCGTTGCGTGGATAGGCGTTATGCCCGATCGGCCCCAACACCCAGCCGTCCAGCTCTTGCAAAGCTTGTTTGGTCACGGCCGGATAGGTATCCCCGTGCTCCTCGTGTCCGCGCTTGCCGATCGGCAGCGGTCGCCAATCGATGTCAAGGCCCGAGCGCGACGCTGCGGCCTGCATCACTTTTACGCATTCCGGAACAACCTCGAGGCCGATGTCGTCGCCAAGCAATATCCCGATCTTCATTGACGTTCTCCGATGGCTTGATGCCGAGCATTACAGCGCACTTCCCCGCCTCTCCCCACACGGACCACAGCAATTGACCGGCGCCGCCGGCATACATGCCCGGCCGCTTCGCGTTCGCCGCCGCCGTCGCGGTGCGCCGTCCGGGCTTCCGGACCAGGCGCTACCCACGCCTTATACCACCCGGCGAAAAGCATGACGTACGGCAGGCTTGCGGCCCGTCACGTCATGGCCGAGACATGGCCGGCCATGCCGTGGGGAGCAGCGGTGCGGTGCCCGCTCATTCGTAGCCCGATCCAGCGACCGCGCTCAGGCGGCGACGGCCCGCAGGGCAGCGGCGGACTCGTGCGGCTATTTGATCGCCGCCGGATTGACCGGGGTTCCCACCGCCCCGGTGATCGGCAGCGGCGGGGCCGAGAAGAAGAACTCGTAAACCCCGTCCGCCGCGCAGTCGTCGGCCAGCTCCTTCAGGTAGAAGATCTCGCCGACCGTCAGCCCGATCATCGGGATCATTACCCAGTGGAGCGGCTGGTTGATGCCCGGGATCTCGTTGGGCCGCACCTCGACGCCCCAGGTATCGGTCGCGATCCCGGCGATGTCTGTCTTGCGCAGCCAGTCGGCGGCGGCGAATTTGAGCCCGGGCGCATCACCGCCGGCATACGCGCCCCAGGCGCCTTCGCCGAGGCAGCGCTCCAACTGGCCGGTGCGGACGATGACGAAGTCGCCAGGCCGGATCTCGACCTTCTCCCGCGCGGCGCAGGCGTCGAGCTGCTCCGGCCCGATGCCGTAGCCGTCCGGCAACGCCGGAACGCCGACGAAGCGGGCGACGTCGAGCAATACGCCGCGGCCGATCATCCGGTCGCGCGCCTTCTCGATGCCGTTCTTGGCAGCGCCCAACGAGCTCACCAGCCGGCAATCGTATCCATTCCACATCCGGTCATAATAGAAGATGTGGCCCAGCGCATCCCACTGCGTCGCACATTGCAGCGGCATCGCGATCATGTCGTCCGCGCCGCGGATTGGCCGGTCCTCGTCGAGGTTCGCCGCCGCGTCGACGCCCGAGACGAACATGGTGTGGATCGGATTGAAACGCCGCGAACCGACGCCGCTGCGCTGCGGACCGTTAGAATCGAAATTCATCGCCAGGCCGAAGGTCTTGCCCTTGCGGATCAGCTTCGCGGCCGCGACGATCGCTTCGGGCGTCACGTTGTTGAGCGTGCCTAGCTCGTCATCGGCCCCCCAGCGACCCCACTGCTTGTTGCGTTCCGCCGTCGCCTCCAGATCCTTGCGGGTGTAGCGGTCGCGGGTAGCTGCTGCGTCGATCGCCATGTCCGTTCTCCTCTGAAGCCATTTGATGGCGCCAGCGCGGCCGGCATCGACCAGCGGACGGCCCGGGCAATCGCCGGGTCGTCCACTAGTCGCGGGCGGTCAGGCGTGCTTGTCCACCCCTTCAATGCTGCCGTAGATCCCCGCGGACCCGGGCGGACCCCAGGATGTGGGCGCGTTGATCCGGAGATCGGTCATCGCCTCGATCACCACCGGCCGGTCGGCAGCCAGCGCCTCGCGCAGCGCCGGCTTGATCTCCGACGGGCGCTCCACCCGGATACCACGCGCGCCGAACGCCGCCGCCGCGGCAGCGAAATCGGCAGACTGGAACCGCCAGTTCTTGTCCCAGGCCGCGTTGCCCTGCCAAATCCCCTGCTCCTGATTGAGCGAGGCATTGTTGTTGACAACGACTACAACGTTGATCCCGTAGCGAACCGCGGTTTCCAGCTCCGCTATGTGATAGTAGAAGCCGCCGTCGCCGGTGAAGCAGATCACCGGCCGGTCGGGCGCGGCGCACTTGGCGCCGATCGAGGCCGGGAACGCCCAGCCGAGCGACCCGTGCGCGCGGTAGAAGCGTTGGTCGGTGCTGCTGGGATAGAAATTCTGGCCGAGCCAGGAGCCGGCATGACCGGTATCGCCGAGCACGATCGCATTCGCCGGGAGCGCGTCGGACAGCTCGCGGCACAGCCGCTCGGGCCGCATTGGCACCGCATCGGACGCTTCGTGCGGCCGCACCTCCTCCTGCCATTCGTGGCGCAGCGCGGCGACGCGCTCGAGCCATTCGCGGCGCCGTCCTGCGGGCTTCGCGGCGGCGATCAACTGCCGCAGCACTGTCCGCACATCGCCGCATAGCCCCAGCGTATTCGGATAGTTGCGCCCGATGTTCTCCGGATTGATGTCGAGATGCACGACCTTGGTCGCCGGCGCGGGCACCACCCAGTTGCGGGTCACCAGCCCACCGGTGAGGCTGCCCATGAAGAACACCAGGTCGGCTTCGCAGACCGCCTTGTTTGCGCAACTGCGCGAGTACTCGCCGACCACGCCGATGGCGAGCGGATCACTGTCGAGGATGACGCCTTTCGCGTTGAGCGAGGTGGCTACCGGGATCGACAGAAGCTTCGCCAGCTCGACCAGCTCGGCCTGCGCGCTCGACGAAGCTACACCCCCGCCTGCGACGATGATGGGGCGTTTCGCCTGGGCGAGCGCCGCGAGCGCCGCCGCGACATCCTCCTCCGGCGCTGCCGGGCGGATCGCGGGAAACTGTCCGAAGCGGGGCTCGAATTCCAGCTCGGTTTCCAGCTCGCCGGTCGACAACTCGCCGGTGAAGCCGCCGACCTCGAGATGCACCGGCTGCGGCATGCCGGTCGTCGCCGCGCGGAACGCGGTGCGAAGCAGGTCAGGCAGCCGGTCGGGGTTCTCCACCGTCACGTTGTACTTGGTGATGGCCTGGTAGATCGGCATATCGTCGATCTCCTGGTAGAGAAAGCGATAGCGGCTACGCGGGAACTTGCCGCCGCTGAACGCCACAACCGGGATCCGCGCCAGGAAGGCGTCGCGCAGCCCCGCGGCGAGGTTGGTGCCGCCGATTGTCTGCGCGCCGCACACACCCGGCCGATGCGAGACCCGGGCATAGCCGTCGGCCATGTAGGCCGCCGCCTTCTCGCCATGCGTCATCACCGGCGTCAGGCCGAGCGAGGTCATCTCCTGCACGGCGCCGGGCAGCGAGACCGGCACATAGAAAAAATGCGTGACACCGTACGCCTTGAAGAACTCGGCGATGTATCGGCTTCCCGACATCCTGGCCATCATTGATCTCCGTTGATGCGGCCAGGCATGCTGCGCATGCCCGGCCGGCGTGCTTGCTTATACGTCGGCAGTACGAGCTTGGGCTGAGCGCTCGTACTTAAGGATCACGGCGAGTGATATGATCCTACTTTATCGCCTGCGGATTTATCGGCGATCCGGTGCCGCCGGTGATGATCAGCGGCGCCCCGCAGAAGAAGAATTCGTAGACCTTGTCCTTGGCGCAGTCCTCGGCCAGCGCCTTGACATTGAAGATTTCGCCCATGGTCAGGCCCATGGCCGGGATCACCACCCAGTGCCAGGGCTGGTTGGCCTCGGTAGTCTCGTTCGGCCGGACCTCGACGCCCCACGTGTCGCTGCAGATAGCGGCGACCTGCTTCTCCTGGCACCAGTAGCAGTTCTCGAACTTGACGCCGGGAGCGTCGCCGCCGGCATAGCCGCCCCACTTGTCCTCCTCCAGACAACGCTCCATCTGCCCGGTGCGGATGATCACGAAGTCTGCGCGGCCGACTTTCACGCCTTGTGCCTTGGCGCAGGCGTCGAGTTCATCATTCGAGATGCTCTCACCATCCTTCATCCACTTGACACCGCGAAAGCGGGCGATATCCAACAGCACGCCGCGGCCGTTCATCTTGTCGCGCGCGTTCTCGATGCCAAGCACGTTCAGTCCGGTGGAATCGATCAGCTTGGCGTCATGGCCGTTATACGTCTTGTCCTGGTAGAACACATGACCAAGCGCGTCCCAGTGGGTGGCACCCTGCACACACAACATGAGAGTATCGTCGGCATATTGGGTCTTGTTCCAGTCCTGCCGCCCGGCGATGGCGTCTGTGCCGGTGGCGAGCATTTGGTGAATCGGATTGAAGCGCCTGCCGAACAATCCGGTCTGCGGGCCATTGCTATCGAGCGGGATGCCGAGCGCAAACACCTTGCCTGTCCTGACCAGCCTGGCCGCATTCACGACGTCCTGTGACGTTACGTGATTGAGCGTCCCGATCTGGTCGTCCTTACCCCAGCGCCCCCAGTTTGATAGTTCCCTAGAGGCTTCTTCGATCGCCTGTTTGTTAACAACGATGTTCATAGCCGGTTTCCTTCCTCATTCGTGCTCGCGCCTGGTTTCATTCGGGTGGGATGCGGACTCACAATTCATGGCCAGCAAGCCGCCGGTATTGGTCTGCACCCTGTTGCAACTCTACTGACGGCCATTGACCTCCTCTGATGCGGCCGGGCTCGCCGCGTATGCCCGGCCGGCGTACTCGCTCATACGTCGGCAGGACGCGCTTGCACCCGCGCCGGGACCAGCTTCGGCTTGACGAGACCGCCATCGATCTCCTCGATCGATCGACCCTTCGTCTCGAACCCGAAGACGCTGTAGGCGATCCCGGCAAGGGCGAACCAACCGCCGAGATAGATGAACGCCGGGATGATCATCGCGATCGAAGCCTCCGGCTTGACGATGTTCGACGAGCCGACGATCAGCGCCAGTCCGAGCGGACCGATGATCTTGCCGAGGCCGCCGAAGCCGTAGGCCGAGCCCATGCCGCTCGCCCGGAGACCCGCGGGCCACACTTCGGCGGCGTAAGGACCAACCACCGCGAAGCCGCCATCGCCGAAGAATTGGGTGACGATCAGCAACATCCAGAACACCGAAACGCCGCCGAGGAACGCGTCGTGCAGATAGGCGGCGAGCACGACCATGACCGCCGCACCGAAGCCGAGCAATGCGCCCGACCGGCGCCGCCCGATCGCCTCCGACAGGAACGAGAAAGCGACGCGCCCGACGAAGCCGCCCAGGCTGAGCCAGATCATGAGATAGGACGCGCCGGACGGCGAGACTTTGAGCAGCAGGACGAACAGCGTGGGCGCCCAGAGACCAAGCCCGTAGCCGCCGGTCTGCATGCCGAGATTGCCGAGCCAGGACACGGCGAGACTGCGCGGGTGACTGAACAGCTCGCGCCACGGCGTATGTTGTGGCGCAGTGGCGACGTCCGGCAGCTCGATCTCCTTCGGATCGATTTGCAGCGCCCACGCCAGCGACTTGCGTGCCTCTTCGTGCCGCCCCATGCGGACCAGCCAGCGCGGCGATTCCGGAACCCATGCGCGGATCAGCAGGGTCATCGCCGCCGGCAGCAGGCCGACGGCGAACAGGCCCCGCCAGCCGATTTCCGGCGCCAGGTAGGCGCCGAGCACCGCGCCCAGTCCGGTGCCCAAAGGGATGGCCGCGGTCACGATCCCACCGATCAGGCCGCGCTTCGAGGACGGGACGAATTCTTGCACCAGCGGCAAGTCGACGACGTAGAGCCCACCGACCCCGAAGCCGACCAGAAGGCGGAAGAACGTCAGAAAGATCCATCCGTTGTCCGGCGTCAGCGCCAGAATGCCGGTGGAGAGCGAGAACGTGAGCACCGTGGCAATGAAGACTTTGCGCCGGCCGATGCGGTCCGCCATCCAACCCCAGAAATAGGCGCCGATCATGGCACCGACGCCGGAAGACAGCAGGATGACCGCTGACTGGCCGTACGTCAGATGCCAAGGCCCGACGATGAAGGCCAGCACCAGCCCGATCAGAAAGTAATCGAAGAATTCGAGCGCATCGCCGAGGATCGCGGCGAACACGATCTTCCGCTGGTTCCAGGTCAGGCTTTGTTGTTCGTCGAGACGGTGTAGCATGGCGTCTCTCTCCCTAAAGGCTGGTCGAAGCGGTGTCGGCAGGACCGACGCCGCATTCGACAACGCGCGCCGAACAGACAGCCTGCGGCGCTTGCGCCGTAAGGCACGCGATCAGATCAATCGAAGTCTTCGTGCACCTCGGCCATTTTGAGTGCGGGCGTCGGGGCGGCGGGCAGGGCCTCAAGCTTCGACCGATGGAACAATGGCTTGGCGAGCTCGCGGTCGATCTCCTCGATCGAGCGCCCCTTTGTCTCGACGCCGATCAGGAACGCCAGCCCGCCGAGCAGCGCACATGCGGCCAGGAAGAGGAACGCGGGACCGATCATCGCGATCGAGGCCTCCGGTTTGACGATGTTCGACGAACCGACGATGAGCGCGAGGCCAAGCGGGCCGAGGATCTTGCCGAGGCTGCCGAAGCCGTAGGCAGAACCCATGCCGCTCGAGCGGAGCCCCGCTGGCCACACCTCCGCCGCGTACGGGCCGATCACCGCGACGCCGCCGTCGCCGAAGAGATAATTGACGACAAGCATTAGCCAGAACACCGAGACGCCGCCGATGAAGGTGCTATGCCAATATCCGGCGGCTGCGGTGGTCACCGCCGCACCGACGCCGATTATGACGCCCGATGGGATGCGCCCAATCTTCTCTGAAAGGTAGCACCATGACAGCCGCCCGACGAAGCCGGCCGCGGAAACCCAGATCATCAAAAAGGCCGCCTGGGCGGGCGGGACGGCGAGCAGCAGGACGAGCAGTGTCGGTGCCCACAGGGTAAGTCCGTAACTGCTGGTCTGCTGGCCGAGGAAGGTGAGCCAGGATACCAGCAGGCTACGCGGATACTTGAAAAGATCGGCCCACCGCGTACGCGGCTCGGCCGTCAGCTCCGTGGGCAGCTCGATTAGCTCGGGATCCATTTCCAGTGCCCAGGCGATCGACTGGCGCGCCTCTTCGTGCCGCCCCTGCCGGATCAGCCAGCGCGGCGACTCCGGGACCCAGGCGCGGATCAGCAGGGTGAGCAAGGCCGGCAGCAGACCGACCGCGAAGAGTCCTCGCCAGCCCACCACCGGCGCGAGATACGCGCCCAGCACCGCGCCCAGCCCGATACCCAGCGGAATGCAGGCAGTGATAAGTCCGCTAACGGAGCCGCGTTTCCTGGTGGGCACGAATTCCTGCACCAGCGGCATGTCGACGACGTACAGCCCGCCGACACCGAAGCCGATGATGAAGCGGAAAACGAACAGGTACACCCAGCCATGGTCAGGGGTTAGCGCCAACGCCCCGGTGGCGAGTGAGAAGTTTAGCACCGTCGCGATGAACACCTTGCGCCGGCCGATCCGGTCGGCCATCCGGCCCCAACACGCGGCGCCGAGCATCGCGCCCACGCCGGACGACAAAAGGATGATCGCCGACTGGCCGTAGGTAAGCTGCCAAGGGCCGACGATGAATGCCAGCACATAGCCGATCAGGAAGTAGTCGAACATTTCGAGCGAATCGCCGAGGATCGCGGCGAACACAATCTTTCGCTGGTTCCAGGTCAGGCTCTGTTGACTGTCGAGTCGCTCTAGCATGACGTTTCTCCCTTTTTTCTTCTGTTCGGCAGCATACCGAAAAGGTCAGAACCGCCGCACGCCATACCGCCGAGGCGTGAGACGTGTCCGCCCACCGTAACCGTGGCTCTACTTAAGTATCTACTTACAGTGGCCGCACATACTCTGGCCGCCGGCGCCCGGCTTTGATCTGGATCAAAGCCAACCTTCCAAAACCGGTCTAAGCGCCGCAGCCACACGGAACCACGGCTGCAACCGTTCGGCCGGGTGATCTGCCTGAACGTCCCGACGGCCACCGGGCACGTCGGGACGGACATCCGTTCGTGGCGATAGCGCTCGGTGGAACCAACCGCCTCGTGGGAGCGAACATGACGAAAATCACCGGCAACCGGCAGCTTGCCGAGATGCTGCGAGACTACAGCGTCTCGCATGTTTTCTTTGTGCCCACCATGCTCATGGAATCGCTCGCCGCGATGGAAGACATGGGCATTCACCGCATCCTGACGCATGGCGAGAAGGCGGCGGTCTACATGGCGGACGGCTATGCCCGCGCCGCGCGCCGGCCCGGCATCTGCTTTGCGCAGCAGATCGGCGCCTCGAACCTCGCCGCCGGCCTGCGCGACCCCTACATGGCCTGCTCGCCGGTGATCGCCTTCACCGGCAACTCGATGCCGATGTACCGCTACCGCCACGCCTATCAGGACGTCGAGGATTTCAGCCAGTTCGACTCTGTAACCAAGATGAACTGCCAGGTCGATGACGTGCGCCGGCTGCCCGACATGCTGCGCCAGGCGTTCCGCGCCGCGACCTGCGACACGCCCGGCCCGGTGCACCTGCAGTTTCGCGGTCACCACGCCCAGATCCTCGATCCCGAGACCGAAGTCCCCGGCATCGTCGAGCCGCAATACGCCGCGGTACCGCCGTTCCGTCCGGCGCCCGACTCCGAGGCGCTGCGCCGGGCCGCGGCGCGCATCGCCGAGGCGCGGCGGCCGATCGTGGTTGCCGGCGGCGGCGTGGTCCTCTCCGACGCGCGGCGCGAACTGGTCGCGTTCTGCGAGGCTTTTTCGCTCCCGGTCGCGACCTCGCTCAACGCCAAGGATTGTGTGCTCGACGCGCACAAGCTGAATGTCGGGGTGCCCGGCACCTATTCGCGGCGCTGCGCCAACGAGGCGATCGCTGCGGCCGACCTCGTCATCTTCGTCGGCAGCCAGGCCGGTGGCCAGGTGACGCATTTCTGGCAGGTGCCGGCGGCGGGCACGCCGATGGTGCAGATCGATATCAACCCGCAGATGATCGGCCGCAACTACCCCGACACTTTGCCGGTCCTCGCCGACGCCAAGCTTGCGCTGGCCGGGCTCACCGCGCTGGCGCCGGCGGCGCCGCCCGCCGGCCGCTCCGCCTGGCTCGCCCAGGTCCAGCAGCTCAAGGACGTGTGGCGCAAGGGCGCCGACGAATTCCGCACCGCGAGTGGCAACCCGATGCGGCCGGAGGAGCTCGGCGCCGAGATCTCCGATGCGTTGCCGCGCGACGGCATTCTGGTGTCGGACACCGGGCATTCCGGGATGTGGACGGCGACGATGGTCGAGCTGCGGCATCCCGCGCAGCGCTACATCCGCTGCGCCGGCTCGCTCGGCTGGGGGCTGCCGGGCGCCATGGGGGTGCAATGCGCCGCGCCCGACCGCAAGGTCGTCCTGTGGAGCGGCGATGGCGGGCTCTACTACCATCTCGCCGAGCTCGAGACCGCGGCGCGCTACGGCATCAACCTGGTGGTGGTGTGCAACGACAACGCGTCGCTCAGCCAGGAATACCGGCTGGTGGTCGCGGCCTATGGCGGCAAGCTCAGCCCGCACTGGCAGGAGATCAACGGCTTCCGCGACACCGACTTCAGCAAGGTCGCGGAATCGCTCGGCTGCGTCGGGCTGCGGG
>Ga0209415_10011177_pt1 | contig 15149 bp, 13 predicted proteins | sample PeaSoiSIISIP2007_FD_187696 | JGI IMG/M metagenome (GOLD analysis project Ga0209415, IMG submission 187696) | Peat soil microbial communities from Weissenstadt, Germany - SII-SIP-2007 (SPAdes) (version 2) | ecosystem: Environmental > Terrestrial > Soil > Wetlands > Peat | place: Germany... | reverse complement strand
CGACCATCTCGTCGGCGACCATCTCATCCGCGACCATCTCGTCGGCGACCGGGGTGTCGACGACTGGGGCGTCGACGACTTCTCCCACGGCGGAGTCCGCTGCGACTTCGGAGGGCACGGTGTCCCGGCTGTGCAGGAAGAGCTCGGTCGGCAGGGCGTAAGGGACCGGCGGGGGCGGGGGCGCCGCCGCGGACCAGGCCGGGGGCGGGGGCGCGGACAGGGCCGGGGGCGGGGGCGGCGCCGCGGACCAGGCCGGGGGCGGGGGCGGGATCGCCGACAGGGGCGGGGGCGGTGCGTCGAAGACCGGCTTCGCGTCCGACGCCGCAAGCGCGAAAGGCGATGTGGGCGTGTCCGGTGGCGACCCCACGCCGGGCGTCACCGCCACATCAGGTACCACGACTGCATCAGTGGTGACTGCATCGGGCGCGCCGCCCGATGTCGTCGTGACGTCGAAGGGCCGCGGGACCACGGGCGTCGATGCACCATCGGCGCCGCACCACGACTCGGCATCGGGCGACGACAGGTCGACGTCAGTTCCGTCGGCCGCAGCCGAGTCGGGGTCGCGGGGCGCGCCGTCCTTCGCCTCGGGCGAGATGGTGCCTCGTCGACGCCACATGGCCATACCATCGGCACGCCGCGCCTGAGCCATTAGCCCGCAGACGGGCAGGTCACGACGCCACCGGACGGGCGGGCTGCACCGAAACCGGCCCGGGTCCGCTGCCCGCCCCCGCAGCGGCACACCTTCCCGTTTGTGTATCGGCACCCGGCGGCCCGGACTTGAGCCGATGTGGCCGATTTCCTCACCCCGGGCCCGAAATGGCTCCGAACAGGGCGAACGACCCGCCGGCGCACCCCGGGAACCCGGTTCGTCGGCCCTCCCGGGCCCCCCAAAGCACCGCCCGGACCGACTCCCCCCGGAGCGGCACCCCTTCACGACTACCGTGACCCCGCCGGTGGAACGCGAGGAGGACAGGATGCTGGCGGGGGTGCTCTACGACCCCGCCGACCCCGAGCTCGTGGCCAAGCGGGCCCGAGCCGGCAGCCTGACGCGTCGCCTCGAGGCCGGCGACGCGCAAACCCTGCGGGAGCTGTTCGGGTCCGTCGGTTTGGAGGTCGAGATCGTGCCGCCGTTCTTCTGCGACTACGGGAGCAACATCTTCGTCGGCTCACGCGTGTTCATGAACACGGGCTGCGTGATCCTCGACTGCGCCCGCGTGGACATCGGCGACGACGTGAAGTTCGGCCCGGGCGTGCACCTGTACCCCGCCACCCATCCCCTCGACCCCGCCACGCGCCGGGCCGGCCTCGAGCTGGCGGCGCCCGTCATCATCGGGTCCGACGTGTGGCTCGGGGGTGGGACCATCGTGTGTGCCGGCGTGCACATCGGGTCGGGCACGACCGTCGGGGCCGGCAGCGTGGTGGTACGTGACCTGCCGGCGGGGGTGGTGGCGGCCGGAAACCCGTGCCGCGTCGTCCGCCGGCTCGACGGGGACGACCCCGGGCAGAGCGACTAGGGCTCGGGCGATGATGGCGGCGACGGGTACCGGAGGAGCGACATGAGTCACGTGGCGATCGTCACGGGTGCGTCGTCGGGGATCGGCGCCGCCTACGCCCGGCGGTTGGCCGCCGACGGCCGCGACCTCATCGTGGTGGCCCGCCGGGCCGAACGTCTCGAGGCGCTGGCCTCGGATCTCCACGCCGACTACGGCGTCGCCGTCACCGCCGTGCCCGCCGACCTCGGGGACCTCGACGACCTCCGGCGCCTGTGCGGCACCGTCGAGGAGGCGGAGCCCGACCTGCTCGTCAACGACGCCGGCCTCGCCCACTACATGCCGTTCGCCGAGCTCCCCGCCGACCGGGCCCGTGAGCTGGTCGACGTCAACGTCCTCGCCCCCGTGCTCCTCAGCCGGTCGGTCCTCCCGGGCATGCTCGATCGGGGCCGGGGGTCGATCGTGAACGTGGCGTCGTTGCTCGCCTTCAGCGGGACCATGGCGGCACCGCACATGCCCGTGCGCGCCGTCTACGCCGCCACCAAGTCGTTCCTGGTGACCTTCAGCCAGATCCTGGCTGCCGAGGTGCGGGACACAGGTGTACGGGTCCAGGTGGTGTGCCCCGGCATGGTGCGCTCGGAGTTCCACAGCCGACAGGGGCTCGACGTGAGCAACGTGCCCCGCATGGAGCCCGACCTGGTGGTGACGGCGAGCCTCGCCGACCTGGATGCCGGCGTCGTGACGTCGGTCCCCGGCCTCGCCGACCCGGCGTCGCTGGCACGACTCGACGCCGCCGCCCGGGAACTGCTGAGCGCCAGCCGCAGCACCGGGCTCCCCGAGCGCTACGGGCCCGACGGGCTCTGAGACGGGCGGTCCGCCCGACCGGCGGGCCGACTACCGTGGGCTCGTGGGATGCCTCCTCATCGCGTTCCTGCTCGGGGCGCTGGTGTTCCTCGGCTTCGGTTTCCTCGTCCACCTGCTGTGGATCCTGGCCGCGGTGTTCTTCGTGTGCTGGCTGGCCGGGTTCGCCTTCGCCCGCGGCACGCGCCGGGGCGGGCGCCGCCGCTGACGGTCCTCACTGGTCTGTCGGCGGTCCGATCAGTCCGAACTCGTAGGCGAAGCGGACCAGCTCGGCCCGTGTGGGTCGTCCGAGCTTCTGGAGCAGGCGGGCCCGGTGCGTCTCGACGGTGCGCAGGCTGACCCCCAGGAGCTCGGCCACCTCGGCGTTGGTGTGCCCCACGGCCACCAGGCCGAGCACCTTCACCTCCCGGGGGGAGAGCACGGCCCCGCCCGATCCCTCCACCCCCGAGCTGGCGTCGCGCCAGCGCGCCAGCTTCACGCCCAGCGACGGTTGCAGGAAGGTCCCCCCGCCGGCCACCGCCCGGATGCCCTCGAAGAGCTCGCGCGCCGTGCCCGTCTTCGGGAGGTAGCCGTTCGCCCCCGCCGCCAGCACCTGCTGGACGAAGGCGGGGTGGTCGACGGCGCTCAGGACGAACACCGACGCGCCCGGGAATCGCCGCCGCAGGCCGGCCACGACGTCGTCGCCGCGGGAATCGGGCAGGTCGAGCGTGGTGAGCACGACGCGGGGCTCGACGTCGAGCTCGGAGGCGCCGCGCAACGACGACGCCTCGCCCACCGTCTGCATGTCGGCCTGGGCGTCGATGAGCACGCGCAGGCCCTCGCGCACCACCGTCTGGCTCTCGATCACGGCCACGGAGATCGGCGCCACGGCCGGGCGGGGGGCGATGCGCTGGCCCCCCGGACCACTGAAGGTGTGGCGGGGTGCACCGCCGGGGACCAGGCGCGCCGCTCCACGGGAGAGGCCGCCAATGAGGGCCGGCTTACCGTTACGAACACTCATAGCCACCGCCCCGTGCCACCATCGGGTCGTGCACGAGCTTGGGCCACGCCGCACGCGTGGTCCCCCCACGCTCACCATACGGCCGTCTTCGGACCAGAGCAACGGGTTTGAGCCGCAACAATGTGCGGCCCTCTCCCATCCTCATTGCACGTGACGCGGCTGCACCCTCTCCTACAGCGGTCACGCGGCGGGGCTATGCGGTCTGAAACAAAACAGGTGTCACATCGGCACCGTGGACCACACTGTGCACCAATATCTCACGGTACGTGAAAGTCCCAAGGGCTCTTGCCCACTCCGCGCAGCCGTTCGTACGCTTGGCCCCATGGGAGCCCCGGTCGGCATCTTCGAGGGCACGATGCCCGACCTGGCGCCCACCATCTGCCGCCAGCGCCTGGTCATCGAGGGGACGTGCCACAGGCCCATCTCGGGTGCGGCCGTGCGGGGCTACCTGGTCGAGCTGTCAACGGTGTGCGACATGACGGCACTGATCGAGCCCGTCACCCACCGTTCCGACCGCTACGGATGGGCGGGCTGGATCCACTGGGAGGCCTCGGGTGCCCACGTCTACGCCTGGAACGCCCCGGAGCTCTTCTTCAGCGTCGACATCTACACCTGCAAGCCCTTCGACGTCCCGAGCGTCATCGAGTTCACGGACCGCTTCTTCGACGCCCGGCGCGTCGTGGCCAAGACGTTCTGACGTGGCGCTCCCCCGCGAGCTCCGACAAGGTGATCCGGACCAGGCGGAACTGCGGCGGCTGGCCCGGCAGGTGCAGGCGCCCGACGCCACCGCCGCGCTCGGCGTCTACCTGCTGCGCGCCGACGACCCGCGCTCGGCCCTCGCCCGCCACGTCGAGACCACCGTGTTCCTGGAGACCTTCGGCAACTCGGCCGAGCTGCTCGACAAGGAGTACGGGCCGTACGAGGCGTCGAGCATCTTCTTCTGCGTGATCGACCACCTGCGCAACCTGCCGGCCGGCACCATGCGGGTGGTACTCCCCTCCGACGCCGGGTTCAAGACCGTCGACGACACCGCACCGGTGTGGGGCGAGCCGCTCACGGCCATGGCCGAGCGGACCGGCCTGGCCCTCGACCTGGCGAGGACGTGGGACATCGCCACCCTGGCCGTGGCGCCCGAGTACCGGGGCAAGGCCACCATGGGTCTCGTGAGCATGGGCCTCTACCAGGCCCTGGCCCTGACCACGCCGCGCTGCGGCATCGACTGGCTCCTGGCCATCCTCGACGTGCCGGTACTGCGGCTCATCCGGTGGCGCCTGCGCATGCCCATGGCCGGCTTCACCGGCGTCCCGCCCCTGCCCTACCTGGGCTCGGTGGCGAGCCTGCCGGTGTGGTGCAACGTCCCCGACACCGAACGCCGGATCGCGCTGTCCGACCCCGATGTCCACGCCCTGTACTTCGAGGGCGTGGGCCTCGAGCCGGCCCTGCGACCCCTCGACGTCGCCGGTGCCGTGGGGCTCGTGGCCTAACGGGTCCCCTCCATCACCGGGCCCCACAGCGCGTTGTCGCTGCGCCGCCACAGGGTGGTGATGACGTGCGGGAGCGCGTCGGGCTTGACCGGCCGGGAGAAGAAATAGCCCTGTACGGCGTCGCACCCCAGCTCCACCAGCCGCTGCGCCTGGCGCGGCGTCTCGACGCCCTCGGCAATGGTCGAGATGCCCAGAGCGTGCGCCATGGCGACCACGGCGGCGATGAGGGTGGCATCGGCGCTGTCGGGCTCCTCGAGGCTGTCCACGAACGAGCGGTCGATCTTGAGGCTCGTCACCGGGAAGCGCTTCAGGTAGGCGAGCGACGAGTACTCGGTGCCGAAGTCGTCGATGGCGATACGGACGTCGAGCTGGCGCAACTCCGAGAGGACCTGCGCCGCCGCCAGGTGCTCCTCCATCACCACCGACTCGGTCAGCTCCAGGCACAGGGCACTGCCCTGCAGGCCGAAGCGGGCCAAGCTCTCGGCCACCTGCGCCACCAGCCGGTCGTCGTGCAGCTGGACGGCCGACAGGTTCACCGCCACATACAGGTCTTCGAGCCCTTCGGTCGTCATGCGCCAGCTCGACAGCTGGCGCAGGGCCTCGTCGAGGACCCAGCTCCCGATCTCCACGATCAGCCCGCTCTCCTCGGCCAAGGGGACGAACCGGGCGGGGGCGATCACCCCGAGGGTGGGGTGGGCCCAACGCACGAGGGCCTCCACGCCCTCGACCGGTCCGTGGGGGATGCGGATGATGGGCTGGTACACGAGGTGGAGCTGGCGCAGTTCCACCGCCCGGCGCAGATCGTGCTCCAGTTCGACGCGCTCGGAAACCCTGGTGCGCATGGACTCGTCGAAGACCGCCACGGCGTCGCGGCCGGCGTCCTTCGCCTGGTACATCGCCGTGTCGGCGTCGCGCACGAGCACCTCGGCGTCGGTGGCGGGATCGTCGCCCGAGGCGAAGGCGAGGCCGATGCTGGCGGACACGTAGAACTCCATCCCGTTCACCATGAACGGCACCCGCAGGCACGCCCGGAGGCGGTTGGCCAGCTCCAGGGCCTGCGACACGCTCACCACGCGCCCGAGCACGATCATGAACTCGTCCCCGCCGATGCGGGTCACCAGGTCGGTGGGTCGCACGTGCTCCTGCAGGCGCCAGGCCACCGCCACGAGGAGCTCGTCGCCCTGGGTGTGCCCCAACGTGTCGTTGACCAGCTTGAACCGGTCCAGGTCGAGGAACAGCAGCGCCACGTGGGTGTCGTCCACGGCCGCCTGGTGCAGCACGTTGGTGAGGTGCTCGTGCATCATCCGGCGGTTGGGCAGCCCCGTCAGGCTGTCGTGCATGGCCTGGTACGCCAAGCGCGCCTCGGACCGCTCGGCCAGGCGGAGGGCCTGCACGATACGCATGACGGCGGCACCGGTGAGCATGACGACGATCACGGACAGCGCCACGCGGTCGCGCACCGTGCTGTAGGGGTGTTGCAGCACCACGACGGCCGGGACGAGCAGGCCCACGGCCACCAGCACGACGCGCCCGGGCGACGTCGCCAGGGGCCGGCGCCCGGCGGGCTCGGTGAACGCCCGCATGGACGGATGCAGCGCCATGGTGCCGGTGGCGACGAAGGCCAGGCCGTAGGGGAGGTCGAGCAGACGCCCGGCCACGTGCACCAGGTCGATGTCGGCGAACATGTACAGCGTGTCACCGGCGAACATGCACGTCATGGCGGCGAGCAGGAACCAGTACGAGGGGACGCGCTGCTGCTCGGGGCTGAAGGCGATGCGGATGGTCACCACCACCAGGAACAGCGACACCGCCGGGTAGCAGGTGAGGACCAGGCGGACCGCCAGAGGCGTGGCGTGGTGCGACAGCACGGGGTCGATGACGTAGACCCACGCCACCGCCAGCAATGCCAGGGCGGCGATCACGCCGTCGAGGACCACGCCGTAGTGACGGTGCGGGCCGCGGTGCCGGGCCCGGGAGAACCCGAGCAGCCCGACCGCCCCCAGGCCGTAGCCGGGCAGGGAGACGAAGTCGGGGACGAGCGAGCGGCTGGCACTGATGTTGCCCAGCGTGTTGAGCTCGAGCCGCAGGGCGCCGCCCACGATGAACAGCAGGACCGACCCCGAGATGGCCCACCACGGCCAGCGCAGTGCCGGGCGGTGGCGCACCACCGCCAACACCAGGGCCGCCAGGGTGCCGACCCCCAGGGCGAACATCGACGTCGGCTCGAGGCCCGCCAGGACCCCCGACGCCCCGAGGCCCAGTACCACGAGGCCCAGGCCCAGGAACCAGGACCACGTCCGTTGCCGGGCCTGGCCTGCGGGCGCTTGGGCCCCCCCGAGGGCCGGCGGGGACGGCATGGCTCCCGGTCCGGGTGGCGCACCCGGGCCGGACGAGCCTGCATCCCCAGATATCACCCTAAGTGCTTGCACTGATGACATCAGTGGCCATACTGGCCAGGATCGGGCCCCATTACAAGGGAATGCCGGCCCTTTTTGCAGCGGAAGGTGGTGCCGTGACCTGCCGAAGTGGCAATTCTTTCAAAGTGGCTGTCTCAACGTGGCAATTGTCGGATCCGACCCAGGCGCCCGGACAACCCGATGCTGGGGCGCCGGAGCGCCACGTACAGCACAGGCAGGACGGCCGGGAGGTGGGGAACCCGCCGATAGTGCCGGACCAGGGCGGCATCGATCCGGGTGCCGACGGCGGCGTCCGAGGGCGAGGGGCGCAGGTCGAGGGCATCGAGCAACCGGGGGTCCACGGTGACCAGGGCGAGGGCCCGTTCCAGCCGCACCACGGGGGCCGGGACGCTCCAGTGCCGGAACCACAGCACCTGCCGGGCCACGCGCCGGCTCACCTCGCTCGTCCCCAGCGCCCCGCCGCCGATCACGTCCTCGAGGTAGCGCCCGAACTCGGTCCGGCCAGCCGGCAGCATGGCGTCGGGGATGCCGAGGAACCGGGCGAACGACCGCATCTCGGCGTAGAAGGCGTCGGCTTCGAGCGGGCCGAAGGGCCGGACCCAGCGGGTGAAGCCGGTCTCGGCCGTGTCCACGAGCGTGGCCCACACCCAGGTGAGGAGGGTGGCGTGATGGGCGCTGTACCCGGCGGGCGCGCCCGGGGAGCCGGGCGCGGTGTCGCCCGGTATGTCGCCGTGGATGGCGTCGTGGACCCGGTGGATCTGCCGGACCGCGCCGCGTGCCACCTCGTCGCCGCCGAAGAGCAGGCGCACGGCGGCGTCGGCGGTCACCCACGCCCGACTGAGCGGGTGGGCGCGGAACCGGCTGTGGTGCTCGACCGCCGCTGCCACGGCGGGATGGGCGACCTCCATGACGAGGGCCCGCTGGACGAGCAGGGTGGTGACCGGGTTCGCCACCACGGTCCGCACCACGCTGTCGCGCCCGAACGGTGCGGGTGCACCGGGGTCGAGCGCCTCCGACGCGGGCGACGGGGTGGACATCGAGGTGATGGTACGCGGGTGCCCCGACACGTCGAAAACCCCCACCTTCCGGTGGGGGCTCTCGACGTTGGGGATGCTGGAGTGTTGGGGTTTGGGACGTAAGGTGTCCGAGGAAGTGATCGTCATCCCGGGGGAGAACTTGAGCCCTCCGGGGCCAACGCCGCCACAACAGCCGCCGATCGGGCACCGCCGTGCCGTGAGCGGATAGGAATGGGCACGTGGAGCCCGGCGAGCTGAAGGTCACGCGCTACGACACGGACGGCGCCGTGGCCACCGTCACCCTCGACCGCCCCCAGCGCCTCAACGCCTGGACAGGGCGCATGAACACGGAGTACCGGGCGCTCCTGGCCCGCGCCGCCGCCGACCCGGCCGTCCGGGTCATCGTGGTCACCGGGGCGGGACGCGGGTTCTGCGCCGGGGCCGACACCAGGGCGCTGGCCGGGCACGTGGAGCGGGGGGCCTACGACCCGGGCACCGGGCCCGGTCTCGCCACCCCCGGCTACGGGGTGCGGCCCGAATTCGACGCCGAGTTCGCCTACCAGTTCGGCATCCCCAAGCCCATCATCGCCGCCGTGAACGGGCCGGCGGCGGGAGTGGGGTTCGCCCTGGCGTGCTACTGCGACCTGCGCTTCGCCGCCGCCGGCGCCAAGCTGACCACCGCCCACGGCCGGCTCGGGCTGCCCGCCGAGTTCGGGTTGTCGTGGTTGCTTCCCCGGTTGATCGGCCTGACCCGGGCCGCCGACGTGCTGTTGTCGAGCCGCGTGCTGCTGGCCGAGGAGGCGGTGCAGATCGGGCTCGTCAACCGGGTCACGCCACCCGGAGAGCTCATGGCCGCGGTGTACGACTACGCCGGGGTGCTGGCGGCCGAGGTGTCGCCGGCGTCGCTGGCCGTCACCAAGCTGCAGCTCTACACCGACCTGCACCGCGACGCCGCCGCATCGGCCCGCTACGCCGAGGAGGCCATGCGCGCCATGATGACCGGCCCCGACTTCGCCGAAGGCGTGGCCGCGCTCACCGAGCACCGGGCGCCGCGGTTCGCCGACCGGCCCCCCGGGCCGGTGGCACCGGGACCGGTGGCATAGGGTGACGCCGGTGTCGGAACAGGGGCGTCCGGGGACGGCGCTGGCGGCTCGGCTCCTCGACCCCCGGGTGTACGCCACCGACCCCCACCCGCTCTACGCCCGACTGCGGGCCGAGGCCCCCGTGGCGTGGAACGAGGAGCGGGGATTCTGGGCGCTGTCGCGCCACGCCGATGTGTCGGCGGTCGAAAACGACCACGACACCTTCTGTGCCGGGCGGGGGATCCTGGTCGACGAGATCGGCACCACCTACGCGTCGCCTCCCACCATGATGCATTCCGACCCGCCGGTGCACACCCGCTACCGGCGCCTGGTGCAGCCCGGGTTCAAGCCGTCGGTGGTGCGCGACCTCGAGTCGGTGATCCGGGCCCGGACCACCGCGCTGGCCGAGCGCATCGAGGCCGGCGCCGCCACCGACGTGGTGGCCGACCTGGCCGTGCCCCTGCCCCTGCTCGTCATCAGCGAGATCCTGGGGGTACCCGAGGACGAGTGGGAGCGCTGCTACCGGTGGTCCGAGGCGGTCATCCCCGGTGCCACCGACTGGCCCGAGGAACGCCGTGCCGAGCTGCTCACCGAGATGGTGCAGTACCTGGTGGGCTCGGCCAAGGAGCGCCGGGCGCAGCCGCGCGACGACATGCTCACCCGGCTGGCCCGGGTCGAGGTGGACGGTGAGCAGCTGAGCGACGACGAGCTCGCCATGTTCCTCGTGCAGCTCCTCGTCGCCGGCAACGAGACGACGCGCGACCTGATCGCCTCGGGCCTGCTCGCCTTCGCCGACCACCCCGGGCAGTGGCAGCGGCTCCGGGCCGACCGGACCCTGGTGGCGGTGGCGGTCGAGGAGATGCTGCGCTGGACCTCGCCGGTGGTGTCCTTTCTTCGCACCGCCACCCGTGACACCGAACTGGGCGGGGTGGCGGTGGCGGCAGGCGAGCCCGTCCTCATGCTGTTCGCGTCGGCCAACCGCGACGAGGACACCTTCGGGGCCGACGCCGGCACCTTCGACGTGGGGCGCAGCCCCAATCCCCACCTGGCGTTCGGGCAGGGGAACCACTTCTGCCTGGGTGCCCCCCTGGCCCGCCTCGAGGGCAGGGTGGTGCTCGAGGAGCTCCTCGAGCGCTTCGCCGACGTCGAGCGCGCCGGCGACGTGGAGCGCACGCCGTCGTCGGTGGTGAGCGGGCTGCGCCGGGCCGAGCTGCGCTTCGTGCCGGCCTGAACCCGGGGTGGGGGTGCCTGCCCCACCGCCGCACACCGGCTCTCACCCTTGGGATCGGGCCAGGCGGTCGGTAGCGTGCAAGGAGAGTCGATCGGGGAGGCGCCGTGCGCATCGCATCGTCCGTGACGTCCATTTCGTGGATCCCGTCGGAGGCGGTCGGCGGCGCCACCAAGCTCCCCTTCGAGCGGGGCATCGCCCACTACGACCAGCCGCCGCCCGACGTCCTCGACGACCTCGGGGAACTGCAGCGGGCCGGTCGATTCCGCTTCGCCAACCGGCTCGAGGGATGGATCGAGGTGGAGGGCGGCCGCATCGTGGGCCACGGCCAGTCCGGGGGCGGGCTCATCTGCTCGACGCTGCTGTCGATCGGGAAGAAGGAGGCCGTGTTCGAGGCCGTCGCCCTGCCCGACCTCACCCCCGCGCCCGAGGCCGGCGCCACCGAGGTGACGTTCGTCCAGACCGCCGGCGGCCGCACCGGGGTCCCCGCCCCGCGGCGGGTGCGACGAGCGCCGTACGTGCAGTTCGCGGCCCCGCTGGCGTGGACCACGCTCGCCCTCACGCTGCGGTCCGACGGATCGTCGTCCTACGCCCTGGCCGGCGCGAGCAGCTTCCCTCGGCACTGGGTCTACGGCGGCGACGGCAAGCTGGCGGCCAAGTCGGGGATGATCGACTTCTCCAACTGGTACCGGCGCGCCTTCGGCAAGCACAGCCCCTGGGGCGACCAGGATTCCGAGGCGCTCACCACCGAGGTGGAGACGGCGCTCGAGCGCCAGCTGTCGGCCACCTTGATGCAGGGCGGCGCCAAGCCCAAGGTGCGCACCTACAAGGCCGGCGCCGTCGTCACCGAGCAGGGGGCGGCCGAGGACGACATCTTCCTCGTCCTCGACGGCGTCGTGCGGGTCGAGGTGGACGGCACCCGGGTGGCCGAGTACGGGCCGGGCTCCATGCACGGCGAACGGGCCGTCCTCGAGGGCGGTCGGCGCACGTCCACCGTGCGGGCCGTCACCGCCTGCAAGCTGGCCGTCGCCCCCGCCGACCGCATCGACACGGCCGCCCTGACCGAGCTCAGCACCGGGCACCGGCGCGAGGAGACGCGCTGAGGTTGCCGCCACCAGGCCGGCGCGCCTAGGCAGGCCCGTCATGGACGACGTGGACGCCGTGGTCATCGGCTCGGGCCCCAACGGCCTGGTGGCGGGGGCGGTGCTGGCCCGCGCCGGCTGGCGCGTGACCGTGCTGGAACGCTCGGACACGCCCGGCGGGGCGGTGCGCAGCGGCGAGCTCACCGTGCCCGGCTACGTGCACGACACCTACTCCGCCTTCTACGGCCTGCTCCACTGCTCGCCCGTGCTCGGCCAGCTGGGCCTCGATCGGGCCGTGCCGTGGGCCCGCTTCGACGCCCCCGTGTCGGCCGCCGTCTCGCCCGAGGTGGCGGCGACGTGCCACGCCGATCTCGAGCGCACCACCGGGGAGCTCGGGTCCCGCGAGGCCGCCGACGGCGTCGCCTGGACCGACCTGTACCGGTGGTGGCGGGAGGTCGGGACCGCCTTCCTGCGCCAGATGCTCGGACCGGTCGGTGCACCCGGTCCGGCCCTTTCCTTCGCCCGCCGGGCGCTGCGGGCCGGGCTCCTCGACACCACCCAGCTCCTCCTGCGCCCCCTGGACGCACTGGCCCAGGAGCGATTCATCCACCCCGCCGCCCGGGCCCTGGTGGCGGCAGGGGCGTCCCACGCCGACGTGGCCGTGGACAGCCCCGGAAGCGTCCCCGCCGCCCTCATCCTGGCCATGGCGGCCCAGCAGGTCGGCATGCCCGTCCCGGTCGGGGGGGCCGGAAGCCTGGCCGCCGCCCTGGTGGGGGCGGTCGAGTCCGCCGGCGGCCACGTGATCGCCGGGGCCGAGGTGACGCGTGTGGTGGTGGAGCGCAACCGGGCCGTGGGGGTCGAGGTGGCCGGCGGCCGCTCGGTGCGGGCCCGGCGGGCGGTGCTGGCCGACACCGGGCCGCTGGCCCTGTTCACGCGCCTGGTGGGCACCGAGGCGCTGCCCCCCCGCTACCTGGCGGGCCTGCGGCGCTTCCGCTACGGGACCGGGATCTTCAAGGTCGACCTGGCCCTCGACGGTCCGGTCCCGTGGAAGGCGCCGGGCCTGGCCGGTTCGGGCGTTGTGCACCTCACCGGGGACCTCGACGACATGGCCCGGGCGGCGTACGAGGCCCGCCACGGCATCGTCCCCGTCCGGCCCATGCTGATCGTCGGCCAGCAGAGCGTGGCCGACCCCAGCCGGGCCCCCGCCGGCGGCCACACCCTGTGGGTCGAGACCCACGTCCCCCCCGTGCCCCGCGCCGCGGGGTCGTGGGAGGCGGCCCGGGCCCCCTTCCTGGAGGTCGTCATGGCCATGCTCGAGGCCCATGCCCCGGGCCTCGGTGCCCGGGTGGTGGGCAGCGCCGTGCGCACCCCCGCCGACCTCGAGGCCGAGAACCCCAACCTGGTGGGAGGCGACCTGGGGGCGGGCTCGACCGCTCTCGACCAGCAGCTCGTTTTCCGGCCCGTGCCGGGCTGGTTCCGCTACGCCACCCCCGTGCGGGGGCTCTACCTGTGCTCGGCGTCCGCCCACCCCGGCGGGGCGGTCCACGGCATGGTGGGCCGCAATTGCGCCCGACGCGTCATGGGCGACCGGCGCCGGCGCCGCATCTGACGCCGGCACACACCGGCTGGCACCCCCCCGGGGCGGAGGCGCGCACCCTTGACCGTGCACCGGTCGCCCGGGCCAAATAGGGGCAATGACGGAGGGGACGATCAGTGTGTTCCTGGCCGACGACAACCTCATCGTGCGTGAGGGTGTCCGGGCCCTGCTCGCCCTGCAACCCGACGTGGAGGTGGTGGGAACCGCCGCCGACTACGACGAGCTCGTGACCGGCGCCGGGAAACTCGCACCGCAGGTGGTGGTGACCGACATCCGCATGCCCCCGACGTTCAAGCAGGAGGGCATCGAGGCCGCCCACGAGATCCGCAAGCGCCACCCCGGCACCGGGGTCGTGATCCTGTCGCAGTTCGACGACCCCGAGTACGCCATCTCGCTGCTGCACGAGGGCGCGGCGGGCTGTGCCTACCTGCTCAAGGACCACGTGGCTGAGGGCGACCAGCTCATGCGGGCCGTCCGGGCGGTGGCCACCGGGGGGTCGGTCCTCGACCCCACCATCGTCGAGGCCATGGTGCACCCGGTCACCGACACCGGCGAGCTCACGCCGGCCGAGGAGGACCTGCTGCGGCTGGTGGCCGAAGGCCGCCCCATCAAGGCCATCGCCGCCGTCCAGGGCACGACGCCGGCGGCCGCCGGTGAGGCGGTGGAGAGGTTGTTCCTCACGATCGCCCAGCAGGCCAGCTCGGGCGGGCAGCATGCGCTGCGCCGCCTGCGCATGCTGCACGAGGCCATCGTCAACCAGAAGGACCAGGGCGAGACCTTGAGCCGTCTGCTCCCGGGCGGGGTGGCCGACCTCCTCGTCCGGCAGGGCCGGCGCGTGGGGGAGACCGAGTCGCTCGTGGTGACGGTGCTCATGTCCGACATCCGGGGCTACTCGACCATCGCCGAGCGGGCCGACCCGAGCGCCCTGGCCGGCCAGCTCAACGTGCACCGGGCCGAGATGAACCGGGCCATCCTCGACGCCGGCGGCACCGTCATGCAGTTCGTGGGCGACGCCGTCATGGCCGTGTTCGGCGCCCCCGTCCCCCTGCCCGACCACGCCGGGCGGGCCGTGGTGGCCGCCCTCGACATGCACGCCGCCCAGGAGGCCGTCAACCGGCGCTGGGTGGAGACCGGCCTCCCCCCCTTCGAGCTCGGCATCGGCGTCACCACCGGCCCGGCGGCGGCGGCCCTGCTCGGATCGGAGGAGCGCCTGGAGTACACGCTGGTGGGCGACACGGTCAACCTGGCCCAACGGCTCCAGCAGTGGGCCGAACCGGGCGAGACGGTCCTGAGCGAGGCGACCTACCACGCCATCGCCCACCCGCCGACGGCCTTCGCCATGCCGCCCGCGCTGGTGAAGGGCCGCGAGACCCCGGTGTCGGGCTGGAAGGTGCCGGCGGGCACGCGGGCACCGAAGGCGGCGGGCGGCGCCGGGACCGCCGGGAGCGCCGGGACCGCCGGGAGCGCCGGGAGCGCCGGGAGCGCCCAGACCTAGACAGTCGGCAACCACGGGCGCCCGTGTCCACGGGGCCCATCGAGACAGGAGCAGGCATGCACGTCATGGAGGCACACGGCGTCCGCAAGACCTACGAGGCCGAAGGTGCACCGGTCCGCGCCCTGCGGGGCGTCGACGTGGCCATGGACGAGAGCGAGTTCGTGGCGGTGATGGGCCCCTCGGGATGCGGCAAGTCGACCCTGCTCAACCTGGTGGCCGGACTCGACACCCCGACCGAGGGGGAGATCGTGGTGGCGGGCGAGTCGCTCACCGACAAGGACGAGAACGCCCTGGCCCGCATGCGACGCGCCCACATCGGCATCGTCTTCCAGTTCTTCAACCTGCTCGAGGGCATGAGCGTGCTGGAGAACGTGACGCTGCCGGCGGTGATCGCCGG